>Ga0073904_10001421_pt1 | contig 17945 bp, 16 predicted proteins | sample KloWWTrecipitate_FD_66668 | JGI IMG/M metagenome (GOLD analysis project Ga0073904, IMG submission 66668) | Active sludge microbial communities from Klosterneuburg, Austria, studying microevolution and ecology of nitrifiers - Klosterneuburg... | ecosystem: Engineered > WWTP > Aerobic digester >... | reverse complement strand
GATTAGCCTATACGCCCTTAGCAGGGGCGCGCCTTCAGCCACTCGGCCATCTCTCCGGAAATCGTCTTCTCAATCCATGTTCGGCTGAAGCCGAACCTACACCCGTGTCCCGCGTCAGCCGGACCTACAGGCTAGCTCGAGGGTTCGCTGTCCTCGCCGTCGTGCTCGCGCTGGATGCGCTGGTAGATCTCCTCGCGGTGCACCGATACGTCCTTCGGGGCATTCACGCCGAGCCTCACCTGGTTGCCTTTCACTCCCAGCACCGTGATGGTCACGCTGTCGCCGATCATCAACGTCTCACCTACCCGGCGCGTCAAGATAAGCATGGTGTCCCTCTCATTTGAGCCGCTTGCGCTCCTCGGCCGCTGTCCTGCCGGCCTCCCTGGAGCTACGCCATCCCGCGGGAGCGCGGGATTATAGAGAATCCTTCCCGGATTCCCAAGCGAAAACTGCGACTCGCTCGTACTCCCGGCGATCCAGGCGAATTCCCCCGCCCGGCTCGCGGCTAGGCCAGGCGTGCGCGCACCCATTCGGGCACGCGCTGCAGCGCCTGTGGCAGCGCCGCGGCATCGGTGCCGCCGCCCTGGGCCATGTCGGCACGCCCGCCGCCCTTGCCGCCGAGCAGCGGTGCGATCTCGGCCATCAGGTCGCCCGCACGCACGCGCTCCTGCAGCCCGCCCGTGACACCGGCCACCAGCGAGACCTTGTCGCCCTCGACCGCTGCCAGCAGGATCACGGCCGTGCCGAGCTTGTCTTTCAGCTGGTCCATCGTGGTACGCAGGCTTTTCGCGTCAGCGCCCTCGAGTTGCGCTGCCAGCACTTTCACGCCGTTCACGTCGATCGCGCCGGCCGCGAGATCCCTGCCCGTGCCGCTCGCGAGCTGCACGCGCAGTTTCTCCAGCTCCTTCTCGAGCTGGCGGTTCGCGGCGATCAGTTGCTCGACCTTCTCGACCGCGTTGTCGCGCCCGGACTTCAGCAGCTGCGCGATGCGATCACTGCGCGCCTCCAGCGTGTCGAACAGCGCGAGCGCATTGGCGCCCGTGACCGCCTCGATGCGGCGCACGCCGGCCGCGATGCCGGATTCCGCGGTCACGCGCATCAGGCCGATATCGCCGGTGCGCTGCACGTGCGTGCCGCCGCAGAGCTCCACCGAGAAGCCGCCGCCCATCGTGAGCACGCGCACCTCGTCACCGTATTTCTCGCCGAACAGTGCCATCGCGCCCTTCGCCTTCGCGGTGTCCATGTCGGTGAGCTGGATCTCGACCGCGGAGTTGGCGCGGATCTGCTCGTTCACCAGGCGCTCGACCGCGCGGATCTGCACGGGCGTCATCGCCTCGAAGTGCGAGAAGTCGAAGCGCAGGCGCTCGGCGTCGACCAGCGAGCCCTTCTGCGCGACATGCTCGCCCAGCACCTGGCGCAGTGCGGCGTGCAGCAGGTGCGTGGCGGAGTGGTTCAGCGCCGTGGCCTGGCGGATGCCGGGCTCCACGCGCGCATCGGCAGCGGCACCAACGGCCAGCGTGCCGCGCGCCATGACGCCGTGGTGTAGCGAGATCGCGCCCGCCTTTGTCGTGTCGCGCACCTCGAAGCGCCAGCCCCCGGCCTCGATCACGCCGGCATCACCGGCCTGGCCGCCGGACTCGGCGTAGAACGGCGTGCGGTCCAGCACCACGATGCCCTTCTCGCCCTCGGCAAGGCCCTCGACACGCTGCCCGTCGCGCAGCAGCGCCAGCACGCGCGCCTCGCCTGCAAGCGCCTCGTAGCCGGTGAACACGGTGGGCGTGTCGATGCCCGCGTCACCGTACTGCTCGGCGGCGAAGTGGCTGGCGCCGCGCGCACGCTCGCGCTGTGCCTGCATCGCGCGCTCGAAGCCTTCCTCGTCCACGAGCAGGCCGCGCTCGCGCGCGATGTCCGCCGTGAGGTCCATCGGAAACCCGAACGTGTCGTAGAGCTTGAACACGGTGTCACCGTCGAGCGTGTCGCCCGCCAACGCCGCGATGTCCTGCTCGAGGATGCGCATGCCGGTGTCGAGCGTACGCGCGAACTGCTCTTCCTCGAGCAGCAGGACCTTCTCGATCTGCGCGCGCTTCTCGTGCAGTTCCGGGTAGGCATCGCCCATGGCCTCGGCCAACGGGCCGACCAGCTTGTGGAAGAACGTATCCTGCGCGCCGAGCTTGTGGCCATGGCGGCAGGCGCGGCGCAGGATGCGCCGCAACACGTAACCGCGACCCTCGTTCGAGGGCAGCACGCCGTCGCTCACCAGGAAGGCACAGGAGCGGATGTGGTCGGCGATCACGCGCAGCGAGGGACTGGCGGGATCGGTGGCACCGGTGACTTGCTGCGCGGCATCGAGCAGGCGGCGGAACAGGTCTATCTCGTAGTTCGAGTGCACGTGCTGCATCACGGCCGCGATGCGCTCGAGCCCCATGCCGGTGTCGACCGAGGGCTTGGGCAACGGCGTCATGCTGCCGTCGGCGGAGCGCTCGAACTGCATGAACACCAGGTTCCAGATCTCGATGTAGCGGTCACCGTCCTCGTCGGGGCTGCCCGGCGGCCCGCCCGCGACCCCGGGGCCGTGGTCGTAGAAGATCTCGGTGCAGGGGCCGCAGGGGCCGGTGTCGCCCATGGACCAGAAGTTCGACTTCTCGCCAAGACGCACGCAGCGCTCGGCCGGCACGCCGATCTCCTCGATCCAGATCTTCTCGGCCTCGAGGTCGTCCTGGAACACCGTGACCCAGAGCTTCTCGCGCGGCAGCGCGAGCACCCCGGTCAGGAATTCCCAGGCGAAACGGATCGCGTCGTGCTTGAAGTAGTCGCCGAAGCTGAAGTTGCCGAGCATCTCGAAGAAGGTGTGGTGGCGCGCGGTGTAGCCCACGTTCTCGAGGTCGTTGTGCTTGCCGCCGGCGCGCACGCAACGCTGCGAGCTCGCCGCGCGCACGTAGGCGCGCTGCTCGCGACCGAGGAAGCAGTCCTTGAACTGCACCATGCCGGCGTTGGTGAACAGCAGCGTCGGGTCGTTGCCCGGCACCAGCGAACTGCTGGGCACGCGCGTGTGACCCATGCTCTCGAAATAGCTCAGGAAAGCTTCCCTGATCTCGGCACCATTCATTGATCTGCTTCCGCGTGTGGCGTCGGGTGGCCGCCCGCGGCCGGGCGGCCGGGGGCGGTAAAGGCGGGGAATTATACGGACGCGCGGAGCCGGCGTCCCGCGTGAAGAATCACGTCGCGCTCAGCCGCGCTCGCGTTCCTCGAGCGTGAGCTGGCGCGCCTCGCTCTCGAGCATCACCGGGATGCCGTCGCGCACCGGGTAGGCCAGGCCGCTGGCGCGGCAGACCAGCTCCTGCTTCTCGCGGTCGTATTCCAGCGGCCCCTTGCTGACGGGGCAGACGAGGATTTCCAGCAGTTTCGGATCCAGCATCAGTTCATGTCTCCTTGTGCGACGGGCGCCTGGGGTGAGGCGGGCATCGCGCCCGCCAGCAATTGGGGATCGACCTTGGCGTCGCGCCAGTTCATGCGCCAGTCGAGGTGCGGCCCGGTGGCGCGCCCGGTGGCGCCCACGCGGGCAATCAGCTCGCCCTGCTTCACCCGCTGTCCCGGCTCGACCAGCACCTTGCTCAGATGCAGGAAGCTCGAGGACAGCGCGTGACCGTGGTCGATGATCACGGTACCGCCCGAGTAGAACAGGTCCGGCTGGGCCAGCGTCACGACGCCGGGAGCCGGCGCGCGCACCTCGGCACCCACGGGAGCAGCCACGTCCACCCCGTAGTGCGGGCGCGAGGGCTCGCCGTTGTAGAAGCGCTGGCTGCCGTAGACGCCGCTGATGCGCCCGGTGATCGGCCACACGAAACCGGCCGCGAAATCGGTGCGCGCGTCATCGCGCGCGCGCGCCGCGACCACGAGCGACTGCTCGCGCTGGATGCGTTTGAGGTCCTCGGCCGAGGGGCTCATGATCGCCTGCGCGATGCCGGTGACGCGCTGGATGTCGTAGTCGCGCCGGGCGATCTCCAGTTCGCGTGTCTGCGCACCGGCTTTCAGCACGTGCTTCACGGGGGCATCGCGATCGAAACCGATCACGAAGCTGCCGTCGGCGGACACGCGCACCGCCCGTCCGTCGAGCGCAACCCGCGTGCCTGGGGCAACCTTGCCGATCACCACCCCGCCCTGCACCAGCGGGCCGTCGAGTTCGAGGGCGCAGGCCCACGGCGCGGCCAGCGCCACGAGCAGCGCGGACAGTATTCGTGTGAGTACGGCGGACATCGGGGCTGGAGTTCTGGTCAATGCGGCAGTTTGGTGGATAGAGTGCAGTCTACCAGATAGCGCCGGCGCGGCGCCGCAACCCCCCGGAGGATTCGCATGCTCCGCCCTCGCCCCGGCGGCCCGCGCAAGTCGCCCTATATCACCCCGCAGGGCGAGCAGCGCCTGCGCGAGGAGCTGACGCAGCTGTGGAAGGTCGAGCGCCCGCAGGTCACGGCGGCGGTGCACGAGGCCGCCAAGAACGGTGACCGCTCGGAGAATGGCGACTACATCTACGGCAAGCGCCGCCTGCGCGAGATCGACCGCCGCGTGCGCTACCTCACCAAGCGCCTCGACGAGGTGAAGGTCGTGCGGGAGGTGCACGCGGACCGCGGCAAGGTGTACTTCGGCGCCTGGATCACGCTGGAGGACGAGGACGGCAAGGCGCTGCGCTACCGCATCGTCGGGCCCGACGAGTTCGACGTGGCGAAGGGGCTTATCAGCATGGATTCCCCGGTCGCGCGCGCCGTCCTCGGCAAACGCCTCGACGACGAGATCCGCGTGCATACGCCGGCGGGCGAACGCGAGTACGTCGTCACCGCGATCGAATACCCGTACGACAATTGATCCTGCAACCGCTCCTGTCCGCGTGAATGCGGACCCACGTGCAATTGCCGGATATACTGCCTCCCATCGAACCGAGGCACACCCCAATGCCGGCTCCCTCGCCTCCGCGCATCGCGCTGTTCGTGACCTGCCTCGCCAACGTTTTCCGTCCGGCCGTGGCCGAGGCCAGCGTGGAACTGCTGCGCGCCGCGGGCTGCGAGGTCCATGTGCCGCTCGCGCAATCCTGCTGCGGCCAGCCCGGCTACAACAGCGGCGCGATCGCCAGTGCGCGCCCGGTGGCGCAAGGCCTCATCCGCACGTTCGAGGACTTCGACTACGTGGTCGCGCCGTCTGGCTCCTGCGCCGGCATGATCCGCCACCATTACCCGCGGCTGTTCGCCGATGATCCGCGGTGGCGCGAGCGCGCGCAGGCGCTCGGCGCAAAGACCTTCGAGCTCACGGCCTTCCTCGCCGAGGTGATGCATTTCGCTCCCGCGCCGACGCGTGGCACCGCGGCGCGCACGATCACCTACCACGACAGCTGCGCCGGCCTGCGCGAGCTCGGCATCCGGGCGCAGCCGCGGCAGCTGCTCGCCGCGGCGGGCGTGACACTGACCGAAATGCAGGGCACCGAGGTCTGCTGCGGCTTCGGCGGCACCTTCTGCGCCAAGCTCCCGGAAATCTCCGTCGCGATGGCCGACGAGAAGCTCGGCAATGCACTGGCCGCGGGCGCCGACATGCTGGTCGGCGGCGACCTCGGTTGCCTGCTGCACCTGTGCGGCCGCGCGCAGGCTGCCGGCAAGTCCCTGGAATTTCGCCACGTGAGCGAGCTGCTGGCCGCACGGCTGGACCGCGCCGCGCTCGGCGAGGAGCAGCCCTGATGCGCCACAGCAGCGAACAGTTCGTCGCCAACGCGCACGCAGCGCTGAACGACGCACAGCTGCAACCGGTGCTGAACGCCGTGGCCCTGTTCCTGCCGGCGATGCGCACCGGCGTGCTAGCCCAGACCCCCGACTTCGAGGCGATGCGCGACTACGCGGTGCGCATGAAGGACCACACGCTGGAGCACCTCGACAGCTACCTCACCGACTTCGAGACCCGCGTCACGGAACGCGGCGGCCATGTGCACCACGCCGCCACCGCCGCCGACCTGAACCGCATCGTCACCGGCATCTGCGCCGCCGCGGGCGCGCGGCGCGTGATCAAGGGCAAGTCGATGGTCGGCGAGGAGACCGCGCTGAACGAAGCGCTCGAGGCCGCCGGGCTCGAGGTGGTCGAGACCGACCTCGGCGAGTACATCATCCAGCAGGCCGGCGAGCCGCCGAGCCACATCATCGCCCCGGCGCTGCACAAGTCGAAGGAGCAGGTCGCGCAACTGTTCCGCGAGCGCCACGCGCGCGGCGAGCGCGACCTGTCGCAGGTGCAGGGCATCGTGCGCGAGGCGCGCAGCGTGCTGCGCGAGCGTTTCCTGGCGGCCGACGCCGGCATCACCGGCGCCAACTGCCTGGTCGCGGAGACCGGCTCGGTGATGCTGGTCACCAACGAGGGCAACGGCGATCTGTGCAGCACGCTGCCGCGCGTGCACATCGTGGTGACCGGAATCGAGAAGCTGGTGCCCACGCTCGAGGATGCCGGCGCGCTGCACCGCGTGCTGTGCCGCAGCGCGACCGGGCAGGTCACCAGCGTCTACACCACCTTCTACAGCGGGCCGCGCGGCGCCGAAGACCCCGACGGACCCGATGAATTCCACGTCGTGCTGCTCGACAACGGTCGCCGCGCGCTGCTCGGGGGCAAGTACCGCAGCATGCTGCGCTGCATCCGCTGCGGCGCCTGCCTGAACCACTGCCCGATCTACCGCCACGTCGGCGGCCATGCCTATGGTTGGGTCTATCCCGGCCCGATGGGCTCGGTGCTGACGCCACTGCTGACGGGTCTCGATCAGGCGCGCGAACTGCCCAACGCCTGCACCGCCTGCGGGCGCTGCGAGGAAGCCTGCCCGATGCGCATCCCGCTGCCCGAGCACCTGCGCCAACTGCGCGACGATGCCGCGGCGCAGGGCCTCACGCCGCCGGCGTGGCGCGCGGGCGTGAGCGCGATGATGACGCTGTTCCGTTTCCCGGCGCTTTACCGCGTGGCTGCGGCGCTGGGTCGCCCGCTGCTCGGCTGGCTGTCGCGCCACCCCGCGCTGCTCGCGAAGCTGCCGCTGCTTTCCGGCTGGGGCGCGGGCCGGCGCCTGCCCGTGCCGCAGGGGCACACCTTCCTCGGGCACTGGCAGAAAGTGCACGGCGCCCGCGACCCGGAGCAACGACTGTGAACAACGCGCGCGATGCGGCTTACGCGGCGTTGCGCGCGGGTGCGCCGCGCCCCGTGATAGCGGGCGACGCGGTCGAGGCCTTCGGCGCGCGTTTTGCCGCCCAGAACGGCAGCTGGGCGCGACTGGGCTCGCCCGCGGACATTCCCGCGTGGCTGCAGGCGCGCTTTGCGCCGCCGGAAGGCGGCCCGCTGGCCGTGGTGACATCCGCGGACGATCTGCTGGCCGCGCTGCCATGGGCCAGCGCACCGCGCCTGCGGTGCGCGCCCGCGCACACGCGAGCGCAGGCCTCGCTGGCCGTGACCACAGCCATGGCCGGCGTTGCCGAGACGGGCGCGCTGGCCCTGCATCCGCGCGCCGGCGCGCCGATGGCGCTGAACTTCCTGCCCGAGCGGCTGGTGGTCGTGGTGCGCGCGGCCGACATCGTGGCCACGCTGGACGACTTCTGGACCCTGGTGCGCGCACGCTTCGGCAGCCGCCTGCCGCGCGGACTGTGCCTCGCGGCCGGGCCCTCGACATCGGCCGACGTGGCCATGACGTTCGCGACCGGCGTGCACGGCCCCGTGGAGTTGCACGCGCTGGTTGTCTGAGGCCTCTCAGCCCAGGTGGTCCGCGATGCAGGCCTCGATGTCTTCCCGACCGCGCGTGCTCGCCATCGCGATGATCACCTGCCCCGGCGTGAGCACGTAGTCCTCTTCCGGATTGAAGGCCCACGCGCCTCCGTCGCGCACCGCGAGCAGCACGTATTCGCTGGCGCGGCGGCACACCGCGCCGAGCGCGGTCGGGCGGAACGTCTCCGGTATGTGCACCTCTTCCACGCGCAGGACGCGATCGGAGCGCAGCATTTCATCGAGGAACGTCACCGCATGCGGGCGCAGCATTGCCGAGGCGATGCGCATGCCGCCGGTGAAATCGGGCGAGATCACGTCGTCCGCCCCGCCCTTGCGCATCTTCGCGATATTGCGCACCTCGTGGGCGCGCGCCACCACGCGCACGGCCGGGTTCAGCTGCCTGGCGGTGAGCGTGATCATGAGGTTGCGCGAGTCATCACCGGTCACCGCGAACACGCCGGCGGCATCGCCGATATCCGCCGCCAGCAGCAGTTCGTCATCGGAGGCGTCGCCGTGCAGCCACAGCAGCCCCGGGAACCGTTCGCCATGCTCCGCGAATCGCTCCTCGGCCAGGTCGATCGCGACGAAGCGCCGCCCGGTCAGCTGCAGCTCATAGGCGGTATTGCGCCCGACACGGCCGAAACCGCACACGATGTAGTGGCCCCTGAGCTTGGCGATCTGCTTCTCCATGCGGCGTCTCCGGATCGTGTGGTCGAGATCCTTCTCGAGGAAGAACATCGAGAGGCTGGTGAACATGAAGGTCAACGCACCGAATCCCACGATCGAGATCACGCCGGCGAATATGCGGTCGCCCGCGCTCTCGAGCGGCACTGCCTCGGCGTAGCCCACCGTGGAGATCGTGATCAGCGCCATGTACAGCGCGCCCCAGAAGTCGGTCTGGCCGCTGGCCGCGCGGTAGAAGCCGAAAGTGCTGACGATGGTCACCAGAAGGAGCACGACGGCCGCCGCCATGATCCGCAGCGTGAGCCGTGGCAGCGCCGAATTCTTGAGACCCGGCGGTCGATGCCGCGGGACGCGGGGTTTCCTGCGCAATTGGGGCACTTGAGGAGCGGGACCTGGAATGACAGGGCTGTTGCGCGCCATGTTACGGACAATGCGGGCCGCGGCTCAAGCGGCGACGGACCGGCTCTTTTTCCCGAAATCCGCATTCGGCAGGGCCCGGACGCTGTGGTTAAATACGGCGCTTTCCGGAACCCGCTCCGCCGCCCCCGCACGGCCTTTCCGAGTAAAGCCATGACCAGCCAGTCGCAGCCCGCCGCAGCCCCCGATCTTCGCTCCCTCGAGCAGAATGATGCCTTCCTGCACCGCCACATCGGCCCGTCCGAGGCGCAGATCGCCGAGATGCTGGCCGTCGTGGGCGCCGACTCGCTCGACCACCTGACCGCGCAGACCGTGCCGGCGGCGATCCTCGCCCCCGCGCCGCTTAACCTGCCCGAGCCGCAGCCCGAGCACGTTGTGCTGGAACGCCTGGCAGGCATCGCGGCGAAGAACCGCGTGCTGCGCTCGCTGATCGGCTGCGGCTACCACGACACCATCACGCCGGCGGTGATCCTGCGCAACGTGCTGGAAAACCCGGGCTGGTACACCGCCTATACGCCCTACCAGCCCGAGATATCGCAGGGCCGGCTGGAAGGGCTGCTGAACTTCCAGCAGATGGTCATCGACCTCACGGGGCTCGAACTCGCCAACGCCTCGCTGCTCGACGAGGGCACCGCGGCGGCCGAGGCCATGACGCTGTGCAAGCGCGTGGTGCGCAAGAACCGGTCGAACACCTTCTTCGTGGCGTCGGACTGCCACCCGCAGACCATCGCCGTGGTGCGCACGCGCGCCGAGCCGCTCGGCCTCGAGGTCATGGTGGGCGACCCCGACACCGATCTCGCGGGCGCCGACGTCTTCGGCGCCCTGTTCCAGTACCCGGGCACCGATGGCCGCGTGCGCGAGCTCACGGACCTGATCGCGCAGGTGCACGCCAAGGGCGCGCTGGCCGTGGTCGCGGCCGACCTGATGAGCCTGCTGCTGCTGAAGAGCCCGGGCGAGATGGGCGCCGACGTGGCGCTCGGCAACACGCAGCGCTTCGGCGTGCCGATGGGATTCGGCGGCCCGCACGCGGCCTACTTCGCCACGCGCGACGAGCACAAGCGCTCGATGCCCGGACGCATCATCGGCGTCTCGATCGATGCGCGCGGCAACCAGGCGCTGCGCATGGCGATGCAGACGCGCGAGCAGCACATCCGCCGCGAGAAGGCGACCAGCAACATCTGTACCTCGCAGGCGCTGCTGGCCCTGATGGCGGGGTTCTACGCGATCTACCACGGTCCCGATCGGCTGCGCACGATCGCGACGCGCATCCACCGCCTCGCCACGATACTCGCGCGCGGTCTCGAGGCCGGCGGTTTCAGCCTGTCGCACGCGCAATTCTTCGATACGCTCGCCGTGCAAGCCGGCAACCAGCAGGCAGCGATCATGCAGCGCGCGCTGGATGCCGGCATCAACCTGCGCGCGCTCGACGGCGGGCGCATCGGCCTGAGCCTGGACGAGCGCAGCACGCGCGCCGAGGTCGAAGCGCTGTGGCGCATCTTCTGCGAGTCCGGCGCGCCCGCCTTCGACGCGATCGAAGCCGCCTCCTCGCTGTCGCTGCCCGCGGTGCTGCTGCGCCAGGACGCCTACCTCGCGCACCCGATCTTCAACAGCTACCACAGCGAGACCGAGATGCTGCGCTACCTGCGCAAGCTCGAGAGCCGCGACATCGCGCTGAACCGCGCGATGATCCCGCTCGGCTCCTGCACCATGAAGCTGAACGCCACCACCGAGATGATCCCGATCACCTGGCCGGCCTTCGCCAACCTGCACCCCTTCGCGCCGCAGGACCAGGCCGCGGGCTACGCGGAACTGATGCAGGAACTGGGCGATGCGCTGATCGAGTGCACCGGCTACGACGTGCTGTCGTTCCAGCCGAACTCGGGCGCGCAGGGCGAGTACGCGGGACTGCTCGCGATCCGCCACTACCACCGCTCGCGCTGCGAGGCGCACCGCGACATCTGCCTGATCCCCAGTTCCGCGCACGGCACCAACCCCGCCAGCGCCGCGATGGCCGGCATGCGCGTGGTGATCGTGGAGTGCGACGCGCAGGGCAACGTCGATATCGACGACCTGCGCCTGAAGGCCGAGCGACACGGCGAGGAGCTCGCCGCGCTGATGGTCACCTACCCGTCCACGCACGGGGTGTTCGAGCAGAACATCGTCGAGATCTGCGCGCTGGTCCACGAGCACGGCGGCCAGGTGTACCTGGACGGCGCGAACATGAACGCGCTGGTCGGCATCGCGCGCCCTGGCAAGTTCGGCGCCGACGTCTCGCACCTGAACCTGCACAAGACCTTCTGCATCCCGCACGGCGGCGGCGGCCCCGGCATGGGCCCGATCGGGGTGCGCGCACACCTCGCGCCCTTCCTGCCGGGTCACGTCTGCACGCCGATCGCCGGCGTGCACGACGACTCGATGTCGGTGTCGGCAGCCCCCTTTGGCAGCGCGAGCATCCTGCCGATCTCCTGGGTCTACGCCACGCTGATGGGAGCCGCGGGGCTGCGCAAGGCCACGCAGGTCGCGATCCTCAGCGCGAACTACATCGCCACGCGCCTGGCGCACTGCTACCAGGTGCTGTACACCGGTGCCAATGGCCGCGTGGCACACGAGTGCATCATCGACCTGCGCCCGATCAAGGAGCGCAGCGGCATCAGCGAGGAAGACATCGCCAAGCGCCTGGTCGACTACGGCTTCCACGCACCCACGATGTCATTCCCGGTGCCCGGCACGCTGATGGTGGAGCCCACCGAGAGCGAGCCCAAGCGCGAGCTCGACCGCTTCTGCGACGCGATGATCAGCATCCACCGCGAAGTGATGGCGGTGGAGAATGGCCAGGCCGACGCGACCGACAACGTGCTGAAGAACGCCCCGCACACGCTGCGCGACATCACCGACGCCGAGTGGCAGCACCCCTACTCGCGCAGCGACGCGGCCTTCCCCGTCGCAAGCCTGCACGACGACAAGTACTGGGCGCCGGTCAACCGCATCGACAACGTCTACGGCGATCGCAACCTGTTCTGCTCGTGCCCCGCGGTGGAAAGCTACCGCGAACAGGGCTGAGTGGTGGAAACGCAAAGGAAACCGTCAATGTCCGACTCCGCCCTGACCCTGGGTACCCCCTTCGCCGCTGGCGCCACCCGCGTGCTGTTCTGCGGTGCCGGCGAGCTCGGCCGCGAGGTCGTCATCGAGCTCAAGCGACTCGGCTGCGAGGTGATCGCGGTGGACCGCTACGCCAACGCCCCCGGCATGCAGGTTGCCGACCGCAGCCACGTCATCGACATGCTGGATCCGGTGGCGCTGCGTCGCGTCATCCTCGAGGAAAAGCCCCACCTGGTGGTGCCGGAGATCGAGGCCATTGCCACCGACTCCCTGGTGCAGCTCGAGGCCGAGGGCCAGCGCGTGGTGCCCACGGCGCGTGCCGCGCGCCTGACCATGCACCGTGAGGGCATCCGTCGCCTGGCGGCCGAGGAACTGGGCCTGGCCACCTCCTCCTATCGCTTCGCCGACGACTACGCCAGCTTCGCGGCCGCCGTGCGCGAGGTCGGCTTTCCCTGCGTGGTGAAGCCGGTCATGTCCTCGTCCGGCAAGGGCCAGAGCGTGCTGCGCGCCGAGGCCGACGTGCAGTCGTCCTGGGACTATGCCCAGGCGGGCGGTCGTGCCGGCGCGGGGCGCGTCATCGTCGAGGGCTTCATCGATTTCGACTACGAGATCACGCTGCTCACCGTGCGTCATGCCGGTGGCACCAGCTTCTGCGATCCCATCGGCCACCTGCAGATCGACGGCGACTACCGCGAGTCCTGGCAGCCACAGCCCATGTCGGCCAAGGCGCTGGCGCAAGCACAGCACATCGCGGAAGGGATCACCACCGCGCTTGGCGGCTGGGGCATCTTCGGCGTGGAGCTCTTCGTGAAGGGCGATGAGGTCTGGTTCAGCGAGGTATCGCCGCGTCCGCACGACACCGGCCTCGTGACGCTGATCTCACAGCAACTTTCCGAGTTCGCGCTGCATGCCCGCGCCATCCTCGGCCTGCCCGTCCCCGCCATCCGCCAGCACGGGCCGGCCGCCTCCTGCGCCCTGCTGGTCAAGGGCGATTCCGCCGATATGCGCTTCGGCAACCTGGGTACGGCGCTGGCGCATCCCGACACCGACCTCAAGCTCTTCGGCAAGCCCGAGGTGCATGGTTCGCGCCGTCTCGGCGTCGGGCTGGCACTCGGGGCCAGCATCGACGAGGCACGCGCCAAGGCGCGCGACGTCGTCGCCGCCATCCGGGTCGAGCTGTAGAACTGTCAACGTCCCGCGTGACGCGCGAGCGCGTCAGCGGGAGCAGGAGGACCTGCAGAACCTGGGCAATTACTCCAGCGGCCTCGCCTATTGCAGCGGCAAGCTGGCCAATGTGCTGGACGCCCGCGCGGGCGTCCAGGCCCGGGCAAGCCCGGCCGCAACACCATTCAGCGCAGGCGGCTGCACGGCGCAATGGCGGAAATGGATTACTCCGACTGCATGCCCGTGATGAACCAGGGCGCATCGCCCCTGGTGAAGTCACGCTCCAGGTGCCACACGTCGACAATATCCTCTTCCACGCCTTCGGCGAGATCGCGGCAACGGCCGCTGAATCGGATGCTGACCTCGGCATTGCCGAACAGCTGATCGGCACGTACCAGCTCCGCGTTCAGGCTGAGCACCTCGGTCTGCGGCGCGACGGCAAGGCTGGCACGCTCGGCGCTCAACTCGGCGTACAGCTCGGGGGTCATGTACTCCCGGATCGTAGGCAGGTCGTTACGGTTCCAGGCATCCTGCAGGATACGGTAGTGCTCCGTGGCGCCCGCGATGAAGGCCGGGGCATCAAAGCCCGGCGGCAGGTTGAAGGGCACGGCGTGGCTGCCTGCCACCGGCGCGGCGACCGGCGCCTCGCGACGGGCACCGAATACCGGCTGGGACGCAGGCTGCGGCGGCATCTGCCGGCCCGCGCCGGCGTAAGCCGGCTGTGGCGCCGATGAGCGGCCCGCGGCGGGGCCCGGGCGCAGGCCGCGGATCACCTTGAAGATGATGAACGCCAGGGCGGCGATGATCAGGATGTCCATCAACTGCAGCCCTTCGAAAGCGCCACCGGCGAACAGGGCCGCAAACAGGCCGCCCACCAGCAGCCCGCCAAGCAGACCACCCATCAGCCCACCCTTCGCGGCACCCTGCTGCTGGGCCGGCTTGGCCGCATCGGCCTGTTGACGCTGGGCCGGGGCGTCGGCCGCGTTCCTGGCCGGGGCCGGCGCGCTCTGGTAGCTGCGACCGAAAGACTTGCCGCCGCCCATGCGCTTGGCGTGGGCCTCTTCCATGACCATGGTGAAGCTGAACAGAATGACAACGAGTGTCGACCACAACGCCTTCATGAATTACCTCGGTTGACGAATCGATGGCCCGGCGGCCGGTGCAATGCCGGCGGTGAGTCTGCGGCATCGCAGCCACAAGTCAAGACTGCAGCTTCTCCGGCACGCGGATCCGGACCTTGATTGACGTTTGCGCTTGCCCCAGCATGAGCCATCACGGACCAGACGGGAAAACAGTCATGCAGGTAGCAATCATCACGGGCGCGGGAAGCGGCATCGGCCTCGCAACAGCCAGGATGCTCCACGACATGGGCATGGCGATCGTTGGCATCGGGCGCGACCCGGAAAAACTCAAAGCACTGGAAGAATCGATCGGCGACCCCGGGCGGCTCGCGGCCTTGTCTGTCGATATCACCGCGAAAGACGCGCCGAAGCGTATCGTCGACCAGGCGCTGGAACGGTTCGGGCGCATCGACTTCCTCGTCAACAACGCCGGCATCGGCAGCCCCAAGCCGCTGCACGAGACCGACGACGACACGCTCGACTATTTCCTCGACATCATGCTGCGCGCGCCCTTTCGCCTGGCGCGCGAGGTGATCCCCCACATGCAATCCGGTTCGGGCGTGGTCAACGTGACGTCCACCTTCGCGATGATCGGTGGCAAGCGCGGCGGCGCCTATTCGGCGGCGAAGGGCGGGCTGAAATCGCTCACCGAGCACATGGCCTGCGAGTATGGCCCGATGGGCATCCGCTCCAATTGCGTGGCGCCGGGCGTCACCATGACGGACATGGTGCGCCATCGCTTCGAGGACGAGACGTTCAAGCGTGTCAATGTCGAAACCACGCCCTATCCGCGCCTTGCCGAGGCCGAGGACATCGCCAGCGTCATCGCCTTCCTGTGTTCGGCGGGGGGCGAAATGATAAACGGGCAGTCGATCGTCGTTGACGGGGGCTGGACCAGGACCAAGTACCTTTCGCCGCGCGCGCTGACGTCGCGATGGATTTCCTCCGGCGAAGCCTGACGGTAGCGCAAAGACAGCGCCCTCACGTCGCGGGCATCCCCCGCGACCGCCTGGACCGCCAGGCTCCCTGCTCGCTCAGGCGAACGGCTCCTCGCCCAACAGCGTGGTGCGGTGCATCAAGCGGCCACAATCCAGCGGATAGGGCTCCGCGCGGTGCAGCACGCCGGTGTTGTCCCAGATCAGCAGGTCTCCCGGCGTCCACTCGTGGCGATAGACGAACCTCGGCTGGGTGCTCCAGTCCAGCAGTTCCTGCAGCAGTTGCTGCCCCTCTTCCCTGTCCATGCCGTCGATATGGGAAGCAGAACAGCCGATGACCAGCGACTTGCGACCTGATTTGTGCGTCCAGACCAGCTTGTGGGCCTTGTCGGGCAAGCTGCGCCAATAGGCGAGGGTGTCCTGCGTGGGCTCGACGCCCGCCCTGCGCATAGACGTCTCGAAGCCGTGTACCACCCTGAGCCCGGCGATGCGATCCTTCGTCTCCTGCGCCAACTCTTCGTAAGCGGCATAGGAGTTGGCGAATTCGGTCTGGCCGCCGGTTTCGGACAGCGTGACACCCGTCAGCAGCGAAGCGAAGGGCGGCACATCATCGTGTGTGCCGTCGATGTGCCACAGGAACGATCCCTTCAGGTAATCCGCCCTTGCGTTGAGTTTCTTGTCGAGCGTGATCTTCAGCAGGCCCTGTTGACCTTCCTCGCGCAGGGAACCCATCAGTCGGGACAGGGCGAGCTGTTGCTCGGTGTGCAGCCCGAGCGCCCTGAATACCAGCACGCCGCGCTCGACCAGCAGCTGACGGACTTTCCCCGCGACCTCCGGGGTCAACAGGCTGTCGACATCGGTGCGAATCTCGGATCCAACACGATCATTGAGCGCGAGCGCTTCAAACTTCATGGCCGTTCTCTCCCTGGTTTGCGCTTTATGATACCGCTCAGTACTTTTGCGTCAAATCCGTCCACCACCCGGTGCGACCTCGCCGCGCGCCGCGGCGTCTCGCTCTGGCGCCGCTCATCGTCCCGGTGCCGATCGAGGCCATGGCGGCGCGAGCCTGATACGATGCGCCCGCACCGCCACCGCAAGGCAAATCATGGCCAGAAAATCCAGATCACGCGCCGCCAGGGTGGGATTGTCCGCCGAAGCGGATACCAGCGACGCATTCGAGCAGGGGCACATCCTGCTCGCCGATGGCGTCGAGGCTGACTATCCCGACGCAATGGCCTGTTTGCGCATCGCCGCGGAGCAGGGACATGCGCAGGCATGCAACGACCTGGCAACGATGCTGCGCGACGGCCTGGGGTGCGCTCCCGACATCGGGGAGGCGATCCACTGGTATCGGCTGAGCGCCGCGCAGGGCGAGCCCGCCGCGCAGTACAACCTCGGCCTCATTTACCTGCACGGCATCGGCGTCGAAGCCGACAAGGCCCTGGCGGCGGAGTACCTGCTGCAGGCAGCCAATGCCGGTGACGCGGCCGCGATGCGCGAGCTGGGGACCATGCTGAGGCTGGGCGACGGCATCGGCAAGGACATCGTCGTCGCTGCATGGCTGCACCTCGGCGCCGCGGAGGACGGCGATGTCGCTGCCATCGAAGAGCTCGCCGCTTACTTCCGCGAACTCGTCCCTCCCGCCCTGGGCGGCAATGTGCATGCCGCCAGGGCCTTGCATCGCGTCTACCGCGACGGACTCGGACATGAGGCCAACGCAGCGCTGGCCTGGGCGTGGATACGCCGGGCGCACGATATCTGCCTGCACGATTCCGGAGGACCGGCGGATGAAGACGCGAACGCCGTGCGGGAAGACTACGAGCAGGCGCTGCACGCGATCGGAGCCGCCGCCCGCAAGGAGGGGGACGCCTGCTTCGAGGAACTCGTCAGGGAGCGCGACTCCCTGCCACCCTCTCAGGCCGAACCCATGTAACGGCCACCGTTCGTGCTGATCGTCTGGCCGGTGATGTAGCCGGCTTCCTCCGACGCAAGGAAGGCGCAGGCCGCGGCAATGTCCTCGGGCTTGCCGACGCGCTTCATCGGCATGGAGGCCGCGTAGGCATCGACGTCGACCGGGGAGGCGCGCAGCATCGGCGTATCGATGAAGCCCGGTGGCACCATGTTCACGGTGATGCCGGTGGGTGCGTATTCCAGTGCCAGCGCCTTCGTCATGCCGAGCAGACCGCCCTTGGACGACACGTAGTGCGTCTGGCCGACCGAGCCCGACTGGGTCGAGGACGAGGTGATATTGATGATGCGGCCCCACTTCGCCGCCACCATGTCGGGCATGATCTCCCGGATGACGAGGAACGGGCCCTTGAGGTTGATGCGGATCACCTTGTCGAAGAGCTCCTCGCCGATGTCCATGAACGGCGTGAACGGAGCAATGCCCGCATTGTTGACGAGGATGGTGATCGCGCCGAGCTCGGCGCGGGTCCGCTGCGCCGCCGCCGTGATCGCCGCCTTGTCGGAGCAATCGGCGCCGATGGCAATGGCCTTGCCGCCGGCGTCCGTGATCATCCTGGCCGTTTCGGCGGCGCCTTCGGCATTGATGTCCCAGACCGCGATGGCCGCTTCATCGCGCGCCAGCCGTACCGCGATGGCCCGGCCGATACCCGAACCGGCACCGGTGACGACGGCAACCTTGCCCTTGCTCGAAATCCACATACTCCGAATCCTCGCCTTGGGAGCGGTTTTGTTTCGCCTTGAAGCCGCTCGATCAGGCCAGTGCTTCCTCCGCCTCGATCGTGGTGCGGTGCATCAGGCG
>Ga0073904_10001420_pt1 | contig 17946 bp, 17 predicted proteins | sample KloWWTrecipitate_FD_66668 | JGI IMG/M metagenome (GOLD analysis project Ga0073904, IMG submission 66668) | Active sludge microbial communities from Klosterneuburg, Austria, studying microevolution and ecology of nitrifiers - Klosterneuburg... | ecosystem: Engineered > WWTP > Aerobic digester >... | reverse complement strand
AACCGAAATGGCGAGCCTCATCGGCATGCAGGATGCCATCGTTCATCCCAATCTCGCGACCTTCATGGATATGATCGAGGCTGGCGACAAGGAGAAATTTGCCGAAGGCCTTGAACTGGCAAAACTCGGCCAACACATTACCGATCTCGAAATTTCCGTGCGCCTCAAATCCGATGAAGTTGAATTTTTCCAGTGCACCATTGAACCGGAACGCAACTCCTCAGGCCAGGTCGAAACCCTTTTTGGCTCCTGCCAGTGCGTGACCGAGCGAAAGGCTCTCGAACGCAAATACCTGCAGGCCCAGAAGATGGAGGCGGTGGGCCAGCTGACGGGTGGCGTGGCCCATGATTTCAACAACCTTCTTATGGTCGTCATGGGAAATCTCCAGCTCGTGGAGCAGCTGGTCAAGAACGACGAACGCGCCAGCAAGCGCATTCGCGCTGCCCTCGAAGCCGCCGACAAGGGGTCTGACCTTACCAAACGCATGCTGGCCTTCTCCCGGCTGCAGACCCTGCAAAGCAAGGAGATATCGGCCAACGATCTGATCTTCAAGATGACCGACATGCTGAAACACGCGGTCAGCGCGACGGTCGAACTCAGGATCATCCCCCAGGACGATCTTTGGCTCATCAAGGCCGACCAGACCATGCTCGAAACGGCCATCCTCAACCTTGCGATCAATGCCCGTGACGCAATGAAGCCAAAGGGCGGAAATCTCATTATTGAGACGGCCAATCGCCATTTGGATCATGCTTACTGCGCCGAGCATGAGGATGTCACCATTGGCGATTACGTGGAAATCGCCGTGACCGACACTGGCGCCGGCATTTCGCCGGAAAACATTGAAAAGGTCTTCCAGCCCTTCTTTACCACCAAGGGCCCCGAAGCGGGGTCCGGGCTTGGGCTTTCGATGATCTACGGTTTCGTGAAACAGTCCGCCGGTCACATCAAGATTTACTCGGAAGTCGGGCACGGAACCACGGTGAAAATCTATCTCCCGTGCTTCAAGCCAAGCGCGGCGGTGGGAACAATCATCAAGCCGTCGGAACTCCAATCGCATCTCGCGCGCGAACTCGGCATGAACGCGGAGGACATTGCAAACGACCGGCAGGCCGGCGAAATCCCGCCAAAGAAGCAGATCGTGCTCGTCGTCGAAGACAACAATGCCGTGCGCGACATAGCCGCCGCCATGATTGAGGAAATGGGCTACGAAGCCATTGTTGCCTCGAATGGTCCCGATGGGCTCGAGATCATCACGGCGCGCGACGATCTTGCCCTGGTTCTTTCCGACGTGATCATGGCCGGTGGCATGAACGGGCCGGAACTTGCGGCCAAGGCTCTCAAATTGCGCCCTGAATTGAAAGTGCTCTTTATGTCCGGCTATGCCCCAGGCTCGGTGCGCCAGATGCAGGACCTGCCTGACACGATTGATTTCGTGAACAAGCCATTCACGCGCAATGATCTCACCGAAAAGGTCCGCCGCGCCCTTGCGGCTTAGGACCAGCCCCTGGCCTTGCCGGCGCGCGTCATTGCCTCGGCCAGAGCCTTGACCTCCGCCTCGGCCCGCTCAAGCGAGGCCGGAACGCGTGACCGGAGGACCAGGTTGGTTGCAAATCCGCCAGGCCCTTCAAAGGGATAAGAGCCGATAAAAACATCTGTGTAGCGTCCCTGAATCTCCCCTAATGGCTGGGCTACATCGCCTTCTCCGCCCTGCAGAGCCACGGTGCGCGATTGCATCGGCACGCCCTTGTCCAGCGTCGGCGCAATCGCCTCCATCATGGCCTGCATGATTTTGGGCACCCCCGCCATGACGAACACATTGCCGATCCGGAATCCCGGTGCCTTGGATACCGCGTTTTCGATCAGCGTTGCCCCTTCTGGCGTCCGTGCCATGCGCAGGCGCGCCTCATTGGGTTCGCGGCCGATCTCCTTGAAATAGGCCAGCAGGATTTCCAGCGCCCGCGGGTGATGTCCGATGGGAACCTGAAAGGCCCTGGCCACCGCATCGGCTGTAATGTCATCATGGGTCGGGCCAATGCCGCCCGTGGTGAACACATAGGTGTAGCGCGCCCGCAAGGCATTCAGCGCGGCAACAATATCGCCCTCGTCATCGGCAACACAGCGCGCTTCCCTGAGGTCAATGCCCAGGCCCACGAGATAGTCGGCAATGAAGCCCAGATTCTTGTCCTTGGTGCGCCCGGACAGGATTTCATCGCCAATCAACAATACGGCTGCGGTCGGAACAGATGTCATGATTACCTCGGTCAATGGCTAGACATCTGCCACCGCTTCAGTCCACTGTCAAAACCATGAAATTCAAGAGCCCCCTTGTTCGCGGCAGGCTGATCAGGCGTTACAAAAGGTTTCTGGCCGATGTTGTGCTGGATACGGGAGAAACCATAACTGCCGCCTGCGCCAATACCGGTTCCATGCTGGGCCTCACCGAGCCGGGAAATGCCGTCTGGCTGTCCCGCTCCGAGAGCCTCACCCGCAAATATCCCCACAGCTGGGAGCTCGTCGAAATCCCTGAAATCGGTCTGGTCGGCATCAATACCGCCCAGCCTAATCAAATCGTGTCCGAAGCCATTCTCGCTGGAAGAGTGCCTGAACTGGCGGGCTACGCCACTCTGCGAAATGAAGTCAAATACGGCGCAAACAGCCGGATCGATATTCTGCTGGAAGACGCAAAACGTCCGCTCTGCTATGTGGAAGTCAAGAATGTCCACTTCTTCAGAACCCCCCGACTTGCCGAATTTCCCGACTGTGTGACCCAGCGCGGCGCGAAGCACCTCGTTGAGCTGTCAAACATGGTAAAAATCGGCGCGCGGGCTGTGATGGTCTATCTCATTCAATGCCATAGTCCCGCCCGCTTTGCCCTTGCCGATGACAAGGATCGCACCTATTTCAATGAATTCAGAAAGGCGCGCGTTGGTGGCGTGGAGGCTTTGGCCTTGACTTGCCATGTCTCGACAAGCGAAATAACGGTCGATCGGGCCATTCCGGTCATGGAAATCTAAATGAACGACGTTCAGGAAGCCACCTCGTCCCGATCAAACCGCATCAAGTTGCACAAGCCCGAAGACTTCGAGGGCATGCGCAGGGCGGGAAGGCTCACGGCAGAAGCCCTTGATTTGATTACGCCCCTGGTGCGACCCGGGATCACCACGGATACGCTGGACCGCTTCATTGTGGAGTTTGCCCGCGACAACGGCGCCATCCCGGCGCCTCTCAATTATCGCGGCTATACCAAGTCGATTTGCACTTCGATCAATCATGTGGTCTGTCACGGTATTCCCAATGACACGCCCATGCGTGAAGGCGACATCGTCAATATCGACGTCACCCTCATCGTCGACGGCTGGTTTGGTGATTCGAGCCGCATGTATCCGGTGGGTGAAGTCAGCCGCAAGGCCGAGCGCCTGAACGAAGTCACTTACGAATGCCTGATGCGCGGCATTGCCATGGTGAAACCTGGCGCCCACCTCGGTGACATCGGTTATGCTATCCAGACCTTTGCTGAAGCCGAGCGCTGTTCCGTCGTGCGGGATTTCTGTGGTCACGGACTTGGCCGCGTCTTCCATGACCATCCAAACGTCCTGCATTATGGCCGCATGGGTGAAGGCGTCGAACTCAAGGAAGGCATGTTCTTCACCATCGAACCCATGATCAACCTGGGCCGGGCCCATGTGAAGGTTCTGAGCGACGGCTGGACCGCCGTCACTCGTGACCGTTCACTCTCTGCCCAATTCGAGCACACGATCGGCGTGACCGCGGATGGCTGTGAAATTTTTACCCTGTCGCCCCGCGGCCTTCATTGCCCGCCCTACCGGGTTTAGGCCGTGCCCAAGGGTTTTGACGAGGCGTCCTCGAAACCCCACTTCCTCGGCCATCGTGAGCGCCTGCGCGAGCGCTTCCGAGAGGCCGGCCCAGAAGCCTTGCCCGACTATGAACTCCTCGAAATGATCCTGTTCCGGGCCATCAAGCGCGGCGATACCAAACCCCTGGCCAAAACCCTCATCGCCAAATTCGGCAGTTTCGCCGAAGTCATCAGCGCCGCTCCCGAGCGCCTGAAGGAAGTCGATGGCGTTGGCGAAGCCATCACCACCGAGCTGAAGCTCATCCGTGCCGCAGCATTGCGCCTGATGAAGGGCGGGATTGTTAATCGCCCGCTGCTGTCGTCATGGAGCGCGATTCTGGAATACTGCCGCGCCTCCATGGCTTTCCATGACAAGGAACAGTTTCGCATTTTGTTTCTGGACAAGAAAAACCAGCTCATCGCCGACGAGGTGCAGCAGGAAGGCACGGTTGATCACACGCCGGTCTACACCCGCGAGGTGATGAAGCGGGCACTTGAACTTTCCGCTTCCGCCATCATTCTGGCCCATAACCATCCGTCTGGTGATCCCACTCCTTCTGTCGCCGACATCGACATGACCCGGAAAATCATTGATGCCGGACTGAAGCTCGGCATCACCGTGCATGACCATGTGATTGTGGGGCGTGAGGGCCACACCAGCTTCAGGGGTTCAAAGCTGATCTGATCTCCTCAAGGGCCTGCGGCGTGTCCACATCAACCAGCACGGCCTGTGTCTTGACTTCAACCTCCACCACCTCGTCGGATAGCGCATCCAGCAAGAGCCGCGCGCCCTGGTCACCTTCAATCTCGTCAATTGCGATGAAATGCTGCCGCCCCCACAACACCGGATTGCCGCGCTTGCCTTCGAAGGTGGGAACGCAAATGGTGCGGTGCTCGGGAACATTGAACGCCGCCACCAGCCGGTCAATTGTCTGTGCATCCACCAGCGGCATGTCACCGAGGCAAATCAACACAGCATCCGTCTCCGCCGGCACGGCGGCAAGCCCGCGTTTCAAGGACGTCGAAAGCCCTTCGGCGAAATTCGCATTGTGAACCAGGGTGACATCAAGCGGCTTGAGGGCGGATTGAACCCGTTCTGGCTCGTTCCCCGTCACCACGATGATGTCATTAACGCTTGAGGCTTTCAGCGCCTCCACGCTGTGGCGCAGCAGGGGTTTGCCGTGAAGCTCCGCCAGAAGCTTGTTGCTGCCCATGCGCGAGGATTTCCCCGCCGCAAGAACAATGGCCGCAATCCGTGGCGCGTGCTGCGCAACGGGCTTCCGGTCACGCGGCGATGGCCGGCTCGAAATCTCCGCCAGCAGACCGCCGGCCCCCATATCCATGATATCACCGGACGAAAGTGGAATCCCGGCCAGCACGCGTTCCAGCGCCCAATCAAAGCCGTTTACTTTGGGCGATCTGGCGCAACTCGGCACACCCAGCACCGGCACGCCATGCAAATCACCCAGCATCATCAGATTGCCGGGATCAACCGGCATGCCGAGGTGAACTACCTTCCCGCCTGCCGCCGAAAGTCCCGCCGGAATCACATCTTCCCGGTCGACAATCGCCGATGCGCCGAACAGCAGGATGGGATTGCAAGACAGTGCTTCCAGTACTTTCACCGATGTCCGCACCGCTTCAATGGAATGATCGCAAACCCTGACCTCCGCCAGGCCGCTGCCCAGTGCCGTCACACGTTCGCGCATCGCCGTTTCGGATTTTTCGATAAGTGACTGCCGGCTGCCGGCAACTTTGGTGATCACCAGACCCACGCGCCTCTCGGCCAAAGCCTGAACCCTGATCACCGGTTTAGTGCCGATCTCATCCAGCACCTTGTTGAGATTTTCTTTTTCCACGGCAAACGGAATGATCTTGACCGTCGCAATCATCTGCCCCTTGGCAACCACGTGGTAGTTGGGAAGAGTCGCCAGCGTCATGCTTTCATGCACCCGGTTTATCGCGTTGACGCGCAAACCGTCGACAACCACAAGCCCGCGATGCTGGGCATAAACATTGGCCCGCCCCGTGAAGGGTTCCTGGGCCGAAGCTCCCGAACCGGCAATCTTTCCTGCTAGCGTTCGCGCCGCCTCATCCTCGGGAACGTCATTGGCATCGAGCTTGGCCACGAACACCATTGAAACATTGGACGCTGCGAGGAGTTTCAAATCATTTGCCGCAAGCTTCCGCCCTTTCTTGAACACGCCTTCCGCATGCCGCACCGAATGCGCCAGGATGCATCCCAGTGTGTCTTGCAGCGGCAGTTCGCCAAATTTCATGTCAGTTGCCCAGGCGCAAGGAACGGGTCATTTCAGCCATGATGGAAATGGCGATTTCGGCAGCGCCCTTGGCTCCGATGGGCAAGCCGATAGGCCCGTGGATCCGGGCAATCTCCGCATCGGAAAATCCCAACTTCTGCAAGCGTTCAACCCGGCTCGCCTGGGTTTTCTTGGAACCCAGGGCACCTATATAAAAGCACTCGGATTTCAGCGCGATGGAAAGAGCCGGATCATCAATCTTTGGGTCATGGGTCAGCGCCAGAAGCGCCGTGCGCGCATCGACTCCGAGGCCCGGCAAAACGTCCTCCGGCCAGGTGGTGTGCAGCGTTATGTCGGGAAACCGCGCGCCTGTCGCAAAGGCCCCACGCGGATCAATAACCGTAATGTCATAGCCGGCCTGGCGGGCCATTGGGATCATGCCCTGCGCGATGTGGACTGCGCCGATAACAACAAGCCGCAACGGCGGGTTATGGATGTGTACAAATTCTCCGCCATGAAGTCCCGACTGGTCAAAGCGAAAAGCTTCTTCGAGAACGGCGCCAAGCGGATCCTTCCCAATATTTTCCCTGGCCACCAGCCGCTGCTCGCCATTCTCAATGGTTGTGACCACGGCAACCGCTCGGCGCTGCCGCTTTGCCTCGATCACGGCTTTCAGAAGCTCCCGTTTCACGACCCCAGCGGCTCCACAAATACCCGTATCTTGCCGCCGCAGGCTAGGCCGACCTGCCAGGCCGTTTCGTCAGCCACACCAAAGGCCAGAACTTTCGGCTGGCCCGAGGCAATGGCATCAAGCGCTTCGCTCACCACCGCGCCTTCAACACAGCCGCCCGATACGGAACCGGCAAAATTGCCATCGCCGTCAATGGCCAGCTGGCTGCCTACCGGCTGCGGCGCCGAACCCCAGGTTTCGATGACCGTTGCAAGCGCAACTTTCCGCCCCTCCGCCAGCCAGGTGGAGGCCTGTTCAAGAACGTCGTTGCTGGCCAATTTGCCCTCCTGTCGCAAACCTCAGGTGAAACCACACAGGACATGCCACCGTATATGTGTCAAGATGCTCATATTGCGGGAGGCCCATGATGCTTCGCTCTGTCCTCATGATCGTGCTTTTGGGCTTCCTGTCCGTGACGGCCTTCACGCAGTCCATAAGTGAGACTGAAAAGACCGAATTTCAACGCATAATTACAGCCCAAATCAGTGCCTTCCGGGCCGATGATGGGCAAACCGCTTACGGCTATGCAGCGCCCGTTGTCCGCAACATCTTCCCCACCCCGGAAATCTTCATGTCCATGGTGAAGCGGGGTTACGGTCCGGTCTATCGCCCGCAGTCCTTCAGTTTTACTGAAGCCCTGATCGACGCCATGGGCAGGCCGGCCCAAAAAATGCTCGTTGTCGGCCCCGACGGCAAGACCTACGAGGCACTTTACTCCATGGAAAAACAGCCGGACGGCACCTGGCGCATTTCCGGCTGCACCCTGCTCGAAGTCCCCGGCCTCGACGCCTGATCTCCTGTTAGCCACCGCACGGAAGGCGTGCCATTGTCAGGCCATGTCATCTGATTCACGGAAAGCGTTTTGGCTTGCCCTTTGGGGGCCTGTCCTGGCTGCCGGGATTGTTCTGGCCATCGCCATCATTCTGCTGGCCATGGGCCGCGAACCCATCTGCAAGTGCGGCTACGTCAAGCTCTGGCACGGTGTGGTGATGAGTTCGGAAAACTCCCAGCACGTCAGTGACTGGTACACCCCATCGCACATCATCCATGGCTTTTTCTTTTACGGCCTGTTCTGGCTGGTCGGCAAAAAATGGCCATTCGCATTGCGCCTCTGTCTTGCTCTCGTGATCGAAGGCGCATGGGAAATCTTCGAGAATACGGATTTCATCATCAACCGTTACCGCGAAGCCACGATCTCGCTCGATTACTATGGCGACAGCGTCATAAATTCAGTCAGCGATGTCATTGCCATGGCGATTGGGTTCTACGCGGCGTCCCGCCTCCCCGTATGGGTGACCATAATCCTGGCACTGGCCATGGAATTGCTGGTTGGCATGGCTATCCGCGATAACCTTGCGCTCAACATCATCATGCTCATCTATCCCCTCGATGCGATCAAGGCGTGGCAGGGCGGCGGCTGACTAATTCAGGCAGGTCACACGGCTGAAAGCCTTGCTGGCCTTTTTATTGGTTTTTCCAGTGCCAATCTGGATGGTGGGCTTGATGCCGCTGACATACTTGAAATCCTTGGCGGAGCTGAACCCCTGTTGGGCGCACCACGCCTCGGCGGCTTTTTTCCCGCACCCTCCGTCCCCGCTGAAACACCAGTTCAGCCGGACCTGTTCATGCATCGGGTTCTTGAACAATTCGCTCTTGCTCTCCGCAGTGACGGGCACCGTGGCAGGAGCCGGCACTTCGGCATCTGACGCAGGCGTCTCCGGCGCCGCTGGCTGCGCCACTGCAGGCAGGTCGGCCGTGACGCAGGTAATGGAGGTGAAGCCGTCACAATAGCTCTGATCGCAGATTTCTCCCGTGGCAATCAACTTCGTCGGTGACGAAGCGCCGATATCCGGCGCCTGCTTCCCGGCCACGGAATGATCATAGGCATTGCTCTTGCACCATGCCGTTGCCGCCTCTTGCCCGCAGCCCTTGCCCCAATCCACACACCAATCCAGGCGATTGGTGCCAATCATGGGGTTTTCAAAAGTCTTGGTTTCAGCTTCTGCAAGCCCAGTCCAAAGGCCAAGCGCCGACAGCACAAAAACAATCTGCACAAAATTCCGCATCACGGCTCTCCAATCCCTGGGAAGAACCCTCTGCCTCAAACCACCATCAGGACGCAAGCTTTTAATGTCCAAAGGAACGCCCATCTGACTTTTTCGGATCAACAGGCTCGATCAGATAATAAGCCCACTGAGAAGCATAGGTCTCGCCGTAGACAAGAACCTGGCAGATATCGCCATCAAGCGAAGTGACCGGACCCTCTCGGCCATCTGGAATCATGACCGTATGGCCTATTTTGCACCAATTGTCTGGTGTCGGCGGAGCCGCAATCGCGGTCGCAAAAAACACGGTCGCCAATAGTGTTTTCATCTTGCTGCCTCAGTTCGCCGGTGCCCGAAATTCGGCGATTTCCGCCAAAAATGCAAGCCTGCCCGCGGGTCATTCACGCTTCCGCCAAGTGGAGGGCGGCCTGCCATATTTTACCTTAAAGCTGCGCGAGAATTGTGACAGTGAGGAAAAACCTGTGGCAACGGCAACTTCGCGCACGCTCAACGTGGAGTAGTTGAGCAACCGCTCAGCCCGTTCCAGGCGCAGGCTGAGATAGAATCCCATGGGCCGCACTTTGAGCGTGGCGGCAAACAGCCGTTCAAGCTGGCGCACCGAGAGTCCAGCGCGATTCGCCAGTTCGTTCATTCCACAGGGTTCTTCAATGTGCTCTTCCATCATTGAAATGCACGACAAAACCCGCGGATCCCGCGTGCCATAGCGCTCCGAAGCGGGAACACGGGCCTCGCCTGGCTGTTCAGCAAAGCGTGAATGGACCAGTTGGTCGGCAACTGTCACCGAGATTGCAGCGCCCAACTGCCGTCTTATCCAATCCAGCATCATGTCAATGACTGACGAACCCCCGGCACTGGTCATGCGGTCGCGATCAATCTCAAAGAGTGACTGCCTGACCTGCACCCGCGGAAAACTTTCGCGAAAACCCGGTACGCTTTCCCAGTGGCATGTGGCTCGGTAGCCGTCCAGAACACCGGCACTTGCCAAAATGAAGGGGCCCGTATCAATGCCGGCAAGCAGCACCTTGCGGGCTGCCAGCTTGCGCAGGGCCACGAGCGCTGGCTTGGTGATGCCTTCTTCCGGCTCGTAGCTTGCGCATACCACCAGCATGGTGGGAACGCCCACATCTGCAAGACTGCCCGACACCGAAACCGGAATGTCGTTGGATGCGGAAACCGGTTGTCCATCCGCCGAAACAAACCGCCAGGAAAACTTTTGTTCCACATAGCGGTTCGCCACGCGCAATGGTTCAAGGGCGCCAAAAAGCGATATCATTGAAAAGCGCGGGACCAGATGGAAGACGACTTCTACTGCGGACATGACGATAAATGTTAAATAAATGGCGAAAAAAGTCAAACTTGCAAACAGGATAAGGCTAACGTCCCCGCAAACGGAGGATCCCCAATGAACCCCAAGATCATCATTACATGCGCCGTAACGGGCGCAGGCGACACAGTTGGCAAAAGCCCGAATGTACCCGTCACACCCGAGCAAATCGCCAATTCCGCCCTGGAAGCGGCCGCTGCCGGAGCAGCAGTGGTCCATTGCCACGTCCGTGAGCCCAAAACTGGCAAAGGCTCCCGTCGGGTCGATCTCTACAAAGACGTCATGGAGCGCATCCGCGCCAAGAACAAGGAAGTGATCATCAACCTCACCGCCGGCATGGGTGGCGACCTTGATGTTGGCCCCGGCGAAACCCCGATGAAGTGGGGCGCTGGCACCGATCTCGTCGGTCCGGTTGAGCGCCTGCTGCATGTTGCCGAACTGCGCCCCGAACTCTGTACGCTGGATTGCGGCTCGCTGAATTTCGGCGATGGCAACACCATGGTCGTGCAGACTCCCGCTCAACTGCGCGAGCAGGCCCGCCTCATCAAATCCTATGGCGTGAAACCCGAAATGGAAATTTTCGATTCCGGAAATCTCTGGTTCGCCAAGCAGCTTTGCCTCGAAGGGCTGATTGACAGCCCACCCCTGTTCCAGCTCTGCCTCGGCATCCCCTGGGGGGCACCCTACGACACGGAAACCATGGCCTATCAAAAGGCCCAGCTTCCCAAGGACGCAATCTGGGCCGCCTTCGGCATTGGCCGCAATGAGTTTCCAGCCGTAGCCCAGGCCGTGCTTCTCGGCGGCCATGTGCGGGTTGGCCTTGAGGACAATCTCTGGCTCGAAAAGGGCGTCCATGCCACCAACGGCAAGCTCGTCGAAAAAGCCGTGAAGATCATCGAGCTGCTCGGCACCAAAGTCGCCACTCCCGACGAAGCCCGCGCCATTCTGCAACTCAAGCCAAGGGCCTGATCATGTCAAAAATCAGGACTGTCGGCATTGCCGGAACCGGCTTGATCGGCGCCGGCTGGGCCGCGCGCCTCCTCATTCGCGGCTTCGATGTCATCGCCTACGACGTGCATCCCGCCGCCGAAGCCAAACTCCGCGCCGCAATTGATGTGGCCTGGCCTTCCATGTCCAAGCTGCTGGGCACATCCGGCAAGAAAGGAAAGCTAAGTTTTACCACTGATCTCAAGGAGATGGCATCGAAAGCTGACTTCATCCATGAAGCCGCGCCAGAGCGCGAAGACCTGAAGGTCAAACTGTTTCGCGATATCGATGCCATCGCAAGGCCTGAAGTTGTCATTTCATCGTCGTCTTCTGGCTTCCTGCCCACCGTGCTGCAATCGCAATGCCGGCACCCCGAGCGCGTGATCATCGGCCACCCCTTCAACCCGGTCTATCTCCTCCCCCTCGTTGAAACCGTTCCGGGCGCCAAAACTTCCAGCGAAGCCATGGACCGCGCCGGCGTCTATTTTGAATCCATTGGCATGCAGGTGCTGCGCCTTAAGAAGGAAATCGAAGGCTATATCTGCGACCGCCTGCAGGAGGCGCTCTGGCGCGAGGCCCTGCACATTCTCAATAAGGACGTCGGCACCACCGGCGATATCGACGATTCAATCGTATACTCCGCCGGCATGCGCTGGGCCTTTATGGGCTCCTTTCTCACTTATCATGTGGCAGGCGGCCCCGGCGGCATGCGCCACTTCATTTCGCAGTTCGATCCCACGTTAGAACTGCCATGGACCGACCTGCCATTTCCGAAATGGAATGACACGCTGCAAAACCGTTTGATTGACGGCTGCGAGGCGCAGGCCGCGGGCCAGACCGTGGCGCAGATCGAAGCCAAGCGCAACGATGTGCTGGTGGACATGATGCGCCTCTTCAAGCACCACAAGGTGGGCGCCGGACTGGTCCTGGCCCGTGATGAAGCCAAACAGGGGACCAAGGCCAAGCACTGGAAAAAATCCGACAAGCTCGATGGCCCGGTGAAACTTCACAAGGGTGAGGTTCTTTCCGCCTGGCTCGACTACAACGGCCACATGACCGATGCCGCCTATCTCATCGCTTTCGGTGATGGCCTCGATGCCTTCTTCCGCTACATCGGTGACGACGAAGCCTACAGGGCAACCGGCAACACCTTCTTCACCGCCGAAACCCACGTGAATTACTACAAGGAAATGAAGCTCGGCGAGGCTTTCTCCATCGAAACCCAGGTGCTGGGCTGCGATGAAAAGCGCATGCATCTGTTCCACCGCATGTACCACGGCAAGACCAAGGAACTTGTGGCCACCAACGAGATCATGCAATTGCATGTCAACCAGAAGGCCGGAAAAGTTGTCCCGATGCGCAGTGACCTGTACGATGCGCTGTACGCTATTGGAAAAGCCCACAAGAAGCTGAAGAAGCCCAAGGAAATGGGCAGCGTCATGAAAGTCAAAAGGAAATAACATGCCCCAGCGCGTCATGATCACCGCCGCAGCCGCAGGGATTGGCCGCGCCATTGCCAAAGCCTTTTATGATGAAGGCGCCAAGGTCCATATCTGCGATGTCAATGAGCAGGCGCTCGCCGCCTTCCGCGAGGAATTCCCCGAGATCGCCGCGACCCATGTGAATGTGGCCAATGAGGCCGAGGTCGACGCCTGGTTCGACGAAGCGTTGGAAGATCTGGGTGGGCTCGATGTGCTGGTGAACAATGCCGGCATCAAAGGGCCAACGGCGCCCATTGACGATGTGGAATTCGCCGACTGGAAAGAATGCCTCGCAATCTGCCTTGACTCGCATTTCCTCTGCGCCAGACGTGCCGCTCCTGTGATGAAGGCGCAAGGGTCGGGCAACATCATCAATCTTTCATCCACCGCCGGCCAATACGGCTTTGGCAACCGCACCCCCTATGCCTCCGCCAAATGGGCCGTCATCGGCCTCACCAAATCACTGGCCATTGAACTTGGCCCCCATGGCGTGCGCTGCAATGCCGTCTGTCCCGGCGCCGTGCGCGGCGACCGCATCAACCGCGTCATCCAGGGCGAGGCCGATATCCGCGGCGTTGCCTTCGATGTGATCGCCAGGGAAATGACCTGGTCCCAGTCCATTCCGCGCTTTGTCGAACCGGAAGAGATAGCCGACATGTGCCTCTTCCTCGCCAGCCCCGCCGCCAAGATGGTCAACGGCCAGGATATCGCCGTAGATGGCCACCTCGAAACCATGCACATCAGGTAACCCCACATGGATTTCAAGCTCTCCGAAGAACAGGACATGATCATCAAGACGACGCGTGATTTCGTTGTCAACGAACTCTATCCCCATGAAGTGGAGATCGAGAATACGGGCGTGCTGCGTCCCGAGTTGCGTGAAGAGATCAAGGCCAAGGCCATAGCCGCCGGCCTTTACGCCGCCAACATGCCCGCCGAAGCGGGCGGTGCCGGCCTCGATACGCTGACCTGGGTTCTCTACGAAAAGGAATTGGGCCGCGCCAACTACGCGCTGCACTGGAATTGCGTCGCCCGCCCCTCAAATATCCTCATGGCCTGCGTCGGTGAGCAGCGCGAAAAGTACCTCTTTCCTGCCGTTCAGGGAAATATGGTCGATTGCCTCGCCATGACCGAGCCGGGCGTTGGCTCGGACGTCCGCGGCATGAAATGCTTTGCCAAACAGGATGGCGATGATTTCGTGATCAATGGCACCAAGCATTTCATCAGCCATGCCGACGAAGCTACCTTCACGATTCTCTTCGCTGCAACCGGCGAGGAAGACACACCGCGCGGCAAGAAAAAACTGATCACCGCCTTCCTTGTGGACAAGGGCACCAAGGGCTTCACCGTGCGTGACGGCTACAAGAATGTCTCCCACCGCGGATATAACAACTGCATCCTCGAATTCAACGATTGCCGCCTGCACAAATCGCAGATTCTCGGTGAGTTGCACAAGGGCTTCGAAGTCGCCAACGAATGGCTGGGCGCCACCCGGCTGCAAGTCGCGTCAACCTGTTTAGGCCGTGCCGAACGCGCCATGGAACATGCCAAGCAATATGCCGTGGACCGCTACCAGTTCGGCCAGCAGATCGGCAAGTTCCAGGGTGTGTCCTTCAAGCTCGCCGACATGGCCATGGAACTGAAAGCCGCTGAACTGCTCACCCTCGAGGCCGCCTGGAAGTTCGACCAGAAAACCGTCACTGACATGGACATGGCCATGGCCAAGCTGAAGGCCACTGAAGTGTTGGCCTTCATTGCCGATGAGGCCATTCAAATCCACGGCGGCATGGGCCTGATGTCTGATCTCCCGCTGGAGCGCATCTGGCGCGATGCAAGGGTCGAGCGCATCTGGGAAGGCACCTCCGAGATCCAGCGCCACATCATTTCCCGCGCCCTGCTGCGCCCCCTGGGTGGCTGATCTTGACGCGTAGCCTCACTGCCCTGCTCAACCCCAAGTCAATCGCCTTCATCGGCGGCACCGAATGTGATGTCGCCATCCGCCGCACGCGCGAACTGGGCTTTCCCGGGAAGATCTGGGCCGTCCACCCCAAGCGGGAAAGTCTCGGCGGCATTGCCTGCGTCAGATCAGTTGCAGAAATCGAAGGCGCGCTCGATGCCGCTTTCGTAGCCATCAAGCGCGAACCGACAATCGAAGTGGTCCGTGAACTGCGGAAGAAGGGCTGTGGCGGAGCGGTGATCTACGCCAGCGGTTTCGCCGAAACAGGCGATGCCCACCTCCAGAAGGAACTGCTTGAAGCGGCGGATGGCATGCCGCTCATGGGGCCCAATTGCTACGGCTTCGTGAACTGCCTCGCCCGCGTCGCCCCCTGGCCAGACGAACACGGCATGGAAATCATCGACAGGGGCGTTGCCATCATCACCCAGTCGGGCAACATCGCCTGCAATTTCACCTTCACCCGCCGCGCCCTGCCACTTGCCTGCATCTTTGCCATCGGCAACCAGGCCGACATTGATATGGCGCAATTGCTTGAGGAACTCGCCCGCGACCCGCGCATCACGGCGATCGGCTTGCATATTGAAGGCCTAACTGACGTGGCAGCCTTTGCCCGTGCCGCCGAGGTTGCCCGCAAGCTCAAGAAGCCGGTTATCGCCCTGAAAACCGGCCGTTCGGAGCAAGGCGCAAAAGTGGCAATGAGCCACACCTCATCGCTCGCCGGCGCCGACACCCTCTATGACGCACTGTTCGAGCGTTACGGCATCGCCCGCATGAAGTCGGTGACGTCATTTGTGGAAACCCTGAAGTTTCTCGACCACGGCGGGCCCTTGGCTGACAGCCGCATTGTGTCCATGAGCTGTTCGGGAGGCGAAGCCGCCCTCATCGCCGATATGGCGCTGGAGCGGAAGGTGAGCTTCCCGCCATTTGACCCGAAGACAAAGGCGGAGGTGAAGGCCACCCTCAATGAATATGTCTCAATCGACAACCCGCTCGACTATCACACCTTCATCTGGGACCAGTTCGACAATTTGACCGCGACCTATTCAGCCGTGCTGCGTGGCGGCTTTGATGCAGGCGTGTTGATTCTGGATGCACCGACACATAAGGGAAGCAATGCCGCCGCCTGGGTCGTTGCGGCAAAGGCGCTTGCCCAAGCCGCTAGAAACACCGGCGCACGCGCCGTTGTTACTGCCTCGCTTCCCGAATGCATGCTTCCCGAAGTTGCCGCCGATCTGGCGGCCAAGGGTGTTGCCCCCATGATGGGCCTTGATGATACGCTTGCAGCATTTGAAGCCGCCGCACTCATTGGCCGTAATTGGGCGCGAAATGAAGTTCTGCCCACCCTCTCCGCACCTGCGGTTACAGGCAAGGGTGAAATCATCCCGAGCGAGCATGATGCCAAGATTCTCCTGAAGAATTTCGGCCTTCCCGTGCCAGAAGGTAAGGTGTGCAAAGCTACCGAAGCCGCAAGCGTTGCCAAGCACCTTGGCTTCCCCGTCACCATCAAAACATCATCTTCAGCCATCGCCCATAAAACCGAAGCGGGCGGCGTGGCGCTGAATATCAAAACCGTTGAAGAGGCCGAGGCCGTTGCCCGGAAAATGGCAAAACTGGCGCCCGATGTTCTCGTCGAGCGCATGGTCACCGGCGCCGTGGCCGAACTCATCATCGGCCTCAAGAACGATCCGCAGTTTGGCCTGGCTCTGGTGATCGGCTCCGGCGGCATTCTCACCGAACTCCTGAGGGACAGCGTCACGCTGCTGCTGCCAACCTCGCGCGAGGAAATCACCCGCGCCCTGAAATCATTGAAGGTGTGGAAACTGGTGGAAGGCTTCCGCGGCAAGTCGGGCGATCAGCAGGCTGTCATCGCGGCGATCCTCGCCGTGGCGGATTTCGCTGCAGCCCATCGCACCAAAATCGAAGAGCTCGACGTAAACCCCCTGCTCGTTTTGCCCAATGGCGCTGTTGCCGTTGATGCCCTTATCCGTATGCGGAGAGACTGACATGACCTCACCCATAACAACCGAACGCCAAGGCCCTGTGCTTGAAGTCACCATCAACCGCCCCAAGGCCAATGCCATAGATGCCGCAACCAGCCGCATTATGGGTGATGTCTTCGCTAAATTCAGGGATGATCCGGAACTGCGCGTGGCCATCCTCACCGCCGCAGGCGACAAGTTCTTCTGCCCCGGCTGGGACCTCAAGGCCGCAGCTGAAGGCGAGACGCCCGATGCCGACTATGGCGTCGGCGGCTTCGGCGGCCTGCAGGAGTTGCCGGGCCTCAACAAGCCGGTGATCGCCGCGGTAAACGGCCTGGCCTTTGGCGGCGGCTTTGAAATCATGATTTCGGCGGACATCATCATCGCCGCCGAGCATGCGACCTTTGCCCTGCCCGAAATCAATTCCGGCACCCTGGCGGACGCCGCCACCATAAAGTTGCCACGCCGCATCCCCTATCAGGTGGCAACCGAAATGCTCTTCACCGGCAGGCGCTTTACCGCAGCCGAAGCCAAGCACTGGGGAATCATCAATGAAATCGTGCCCGCCGCAGATCTCATGGCCCGGGCCCGCGCCGTGGCGGCGTTGCTGGCCGACGGCCCGCCGCTGGTCTTTGCCGCCATTAAGGAAACCCTGCGCGAAACCATGCACCTGCCCGTGCAGGAAGCGTTCAACTTGGTGACCAAACGGAAGCTGCCAACGGTGGACAAGCTCTACTCAAGCGAAGACCAAATGGAAGGCGCCAAGGCCTTTGCCGAGAAGCGCAAGCCCGTCTGGAAAGGCCGCTGATTACATCAGCCAATTGCGTCCGCTCATCCGAACCCTGTCGTTTTCAGCATACATGGCAGATGCCACTGGCTCGAAGCGGACCATGCCCTTCAGGAAGAGCCACAATCTGTCAGTAGCTCCAACTGGCGAATAACCGTAGCTTGTTGGGGCGGTTTGGCTGGTAAAGCGAGACATGGAATTAATCTTTCATTAGTATTTGTTTATGATCACAACATAGGTGATTGTATTTGTTTGCACAAACGACTAGTTTTCAATTCATCTGCAAATGAAATTTGAAGATATGCCATGCTCGAGCTATTTCCTGGCCTCCGTTCCCTCCGCGCCTTCGATGCCGCCGCCCGGCATTTGAGCTTTACCCGTGCAGCCTCCGACATGGGGGTTACCCCCGCCGCCATCAGCCATCAGATCAAGGAGCTCGAGGAACAGATTGGCGTTTCACTGTTTGCCCGCACCAGCCGTAGCATGAGGCTCACCCGCGAAGGCGAAATCCTGCTCGCTGC
>Ga0073904_10001419_pt1 | contig 17956 bp, 14 predicted proteins | sample KloWWTrecipitate_FD_66668 | JGI IMG/M metagenome (GOLD analysis project Ga0073904, IMG submission 66668) | Active sludge microbial communities from Klosterneuburg, Austria, studying microevolution and ecology of nitrifiers - Klosterneuburg... | ecosystem: Engineered > WWTP > Aerobic digester >... | reverse complement strand
GCCATGCTTCGATATGAATTCGTCGTGCTTCTGATGATGACATCGTTCCTCCTTGTAAAAGGCTTGAGGATAGCGATGATGTATCAGGGTGTTAATGTGGAAGGGTTAGAGGCTTACGATGTTCTTCCGCCGCCACCCGGATGAGTGCGACACGCAGTAGCGGTCCTTGCGTCAGATCGAATGGCGTGGTGTTGATCCGTATCGCTTCTTCATGCGCACGCTGAGTACGTTGCGCAACCGGCAAATCGCACAAATCGATCCGCATCAGTTCGAATTTCTCTTGCGTATCGATCTTCTGTTGCGGTAAACCTGCTTCATCCCTCTGAAAAACCGTGCGCAACGATTCATGCCGTGTTATCAGCCCCTGAAAACTCGCCTGCAAAGCTTCGATATCCAGTTTCCCCAGCAAACGCAATGCACCGCCCAAATGATATGCCGTACTCTGCGGATCCAATTGCCATAAAAACCAGTGCCTCTGCTGCGCGTAAGAGAGATGTGCGGACTCATTGGTCGGTCGGCGTGGAATGGTGGGTGTTTGCCGTGCTGAATCACTACCTGTCCGGAGTCGTTGCGTTAGTCGTTGACGCTGCTCCGGCGTCAAGCGCGCGCGTCGTCGCGCAAGATCGTCATTATCTGCCATAAAAAATCTCTGATGTATGCTTCAGTGCGATACCTTGTTACAAGGTGCTCACGTTTATTCAGCCAAACCAATCATCACGTACATTCAATTTCATCGAGCAATTTTGCCTCGACCAATTCGGCCAAGCCCGTGATAGTAGGCGATCTGAAGAAATCCGCCGGATGTAAATCAATGGAAAAACTTGTTCTCACTCTGGATAATAACTGCACTCCTAACAGCGAATCGCCACCCAATTCAAATAAATTATCGTCTACGCCGACAGCTTCTATTCCCAACAAACTCTGCCAAATTTCCGCAATACCCGTTTCCAGTTCACCCTCGGGTAATTTAAAGACCGTTTGCAATGCCGGTCTGGGGAATCTTCCTGTTTTAGCTGGGGCGGTAAAGATAAGCGGTTGTGCAATCAGATCGTGCTGGGTCTGACGCAATCGTGCAGACAAATCAAGGGTTGAAACGATGATCTGCGGCATATTCGGGCCATTCACAATCCGCTCAAATACTGCTGCGCCTGCTTTGGGAGAAATCCCGACACCTTCCGGCATTTCCATGTCTGCGGCCATGCCGACTTCGCGCCAGCTATCCCAATTGATTGAAATAACCGGATAGGCAGAATTCCGATAAGCAACATGCGCGGTCGCATCCAGATAAGCATTCGCCGCGCAATAATCTACCTTGCTAAGACCGCCTGCAATTGTAGCCAGTGACGAGCATAACAACATAAAATCGAGCGGATCATCCTTTAATATCACTTGCAACGCTTGCATACCCTGCACTTTAGGTGCAAATACTCGCGTAATTACCTCTTCCGTTTTGGCCGACATCAGCCCATTGCTAACCTCGCCTGCCGTATGAATCACGCCATTAATAGCACCGAAACATCGGTGTGCCTTAGTAACAGCTGCCTTTAATTCAATCAGGTTCGCCACATCAGCATTCACTATCAGTACCTTGGCACCCAATTTCTCCAGTTGCATGATATTTTTTATTTTGTGCCGCAGTGAATCTTCTTTACCGGTTGCAGATAAAATTTCTTGCCAATGTTCGCGTGCAGGAATAATGGAGCGGCCTAGAAGCACCAGTTTGGCTTGCTGGGTTCGGGCCAGATATTCCGCCACCGTCAAACCGATGCCGCCGAGTCCGCCTGTAATCAAATAAACGCCTCCCGGTTTGAGGCGGTTTTTTACAATGGAAGGGTATTGTGCCGGTTCAAAAAAAGAAGCCCAGCGATAAGGTCCACGATAAGCCACCATAGAATTACCGGTATCTGTTTGTAACTCAGTGAGAATTTGTTTTGCCAGTCGCGCCTGCGTAACCTCATCCGATGGCTGTAATTCAATGTCGATAATGCGGCAATCCAGATTCGAGTATTCCTGTGGAATGACTTTGCATGGTCCCAACAGAAATGCCTTCTCTGAACGCAACGTTTCAACACCGGTAACATCCGCCAATTGATTGGTGACAATAGTAATGCCTGCCTTCTTACCTGGCGGAATGAGCGCCTTGGAATTTTCCAGAGACTTTGCGAGATTCAGTAGACTGTAGAAATTTCTGGTCAAGCTTTCCGCTTCGGATCTCACTTTGTTTTCTTCACTTAAACTCCAAAGATGAAAAATATGACCAAGCGCTCTACCTTCCTCACGGATACTCTGAAACAACAGATCGAAATCCCGTTGCTCTCTAAGGCAAACGGTATAACTATGCCTACTCTTACGTTGGAATTTTTTACCGGCAGAAACTACGATAGGATTGACGTCCAAGCATAATAAACGCTCGATCAAAGCGGCACTGAGTGCATGCTCATCGCTGAAAATTAAATAAGTACTAACCGTCTCAGGAACAAAGTTTTCAAAATTAACTTCATCGGTACGTCGCCATGAAGGCACATAGAGCCAATCATTGATTGAATGCGCAGGAATATTTTCTGTTCCTTCCGGCCCCACAATCGAATGACGGCCTGACTTAGGAGCAGCTTGTGCATTCGATGCGTCAGGTTTAATCCAGTAAGATTGACGCTCGAACGGATACGTCGGCAATGAAATGCGATGCCGGCGTTCATGCGCATAGAATCCCTTCCAATCGATCATCACGCCATCCAACCACAGCTTGCCCAAATTAAGATATAGATGCTGCTGGGCCAAATGGCCTTTACTGGGATGGGGCAACGATGACAGTATGCGCTGCTCGGGTTTTGCCAAAGGATGGCGTTGCGCCAATGTTATCAATGTTTCTCCAGGTCCGACCTCCAATAAAATCTGCGCCTGATCACTCAGCAATTTTTGCAAGCCATCGTTAAAGCGTACTGTTCCACGCAAGTGCCGTCCCCAATAACCGGCGTCCGTTGCTTCCTGAGGTGTAATCCAATCCCCGCTCAGATTAGAGAAAAAGGGAATTTTGGGTGGACGCAATTTAATCTTGGCAACCATCTCGACAAAAACAGGCAGTACGGAATCCACCATGCTGGAATGAAATGCATGTGAAACATGTAATCGCCGCGTGGTAATTCCATTTTCAGTGAGACTCTTTTCCACACTCTCTATCACCACAGTTGGTGCAGACACCACACATAATGCCGGGCCATTCACTGCTGCCAAATCGCAGCCTTCGATCATATACGGCGCAAGCTCTGCTTCAGATAGCATAACAGCCAGCATGGCGCCGGTTTCCATTTGCTGTAGCAGCCGTCCTCGCATAGCAACCAGCCGTAAGGCATCCTCCAGGGAAAATACCCCTGCCAGGCAGGCAGCCACGTATTCCCCCACACTATGTCCGATCATCGATGCAGGTTGGACTCCCCATGACATCCATAATTGTGCCAATGCATATTCAATGACGAACAGCGCGGGTTGTGTCGCTTCGGTCTGCTCCAACCGTGATGAGGCGAAAATCCGTGCCTCCTCGTCTGAGCCCGGATAGATCAGCTTGAATAAATCAAAATCAAGATGCGGTTTTAATAACTGCAGACAACGATCAAATTCCTCACGAAAAACCGGCTCATGCTGATAAAGATCGCGCGCCATATCGACATATTGCGCGCCTTGTCCTGGAAACAGGAAGGTCACAGAGCGATTTTCAACGGCTACATTCTGCGCCAGAAAACGGTCAGCATCGCGGTTCTTCAGTAACATTCCTGCATCCTCATGATCACGGCATAGCGCAATCGCTCGATACGAAAAATGCTTTCTTCCGGTCTGCAGCGTATAGGCGGTGTCGGCCAATGACTGCTCTGGATGCGTAACGATATGATCCTGCAGACGTATCACCGCTTTTTCCAGCGCATCCCGGCTGCGTGCTGAAACCATGAGTATCTGCCAATCGCGTGATGGACCGGATGAACTGATTGGTGGCGCTTCCTCGACAATCATATGCACATTGGTTCCGCCGATACCAAACGAACTCACACCGGCACGGCGTGGCGTCGCACCACTCTCCCAGGCTTTACTCACCGTATTCACGTAGAAAGGGCTCGAGGAAAAATTGATTTGTGCGTTGGGCTGTTCAAAATTCAAACTGGGCGGCAAAATCTGATGCTTGAGTGCAAGCGTTGCTTTGATCAAGCCCGCCACCCCTGCCGCTGCGTCCAGATGCCCGACATTGGTCTTGACCGAGCCAACACCACAGAATCCGCGTTTGTCGGTGCTTTCCCGAAAGGCTTGTGTTAAAGCGGCAATCTCTATCGGATCACCGATGGTGGTGCCGGTACCATGTGTTTCAATATAGCTGATCGTATCCGCAGGAATGTCGGCAATCGTTTGGGCGGCCAAGATCACTTCTGCTTGTCCTTCCACACTGGGAGCGGTATAACCGATTTTAGCGGAGCCATCGTTATTGATCGCGGAGCCCTTAATCACCGCGTGTATGGTATCGCCATCCGCCAGCGCATCAGTCAATCGCTTTAGTACTACGACACCCACACCACTGCCGATGACCGTTCCCGCCGCTTTCGCATCAAAAGCGCGGCAATGACCGTCCGGTGAAAGGATTGCTCCAGGCTGATAATGATACCCACCCTCATGCAACAAATTAACCCAGGAACCCCCTGCAATCGCCATATCGGCCTCGTAATTCAGCAGCCCGCGACAAGCGACATGCGTTGCAGCCAGAGAAGTAGAGCAGGCTGTCTGCACCGTAATTCCAGGGCCGCGCAGATTGAGCTTATAGGCGACCGTGGTCGTCATCGAGTCTTTATTGTTTCCGTTCATCAGTCCTTGCAACGAAGAAATATCGTGCTTATCCGCCATGCGCCCGCTGGACAGCAAGTTCAGCATCAAATAGGTATTCACGCCACATCCGGCGTATACGCCGACCGGATCAGCGTACCGCGAGGTATCGTAACCGGCGTCTTCCAGCGCTTGCCATGCCACTTCCAGGAACAACCGATGTTGCGGATCTGTTTCTGCTGCTTCCCGGGGTGTATATCCAAAAAAAGATGCATCAAAGCAATCGACATCGCTCAGATGAGCACCTGCCTTGATATACAGGGGATCCTTCAATACCTCAGCAGAAACGCCACGTTCGAGCAGTTCCTCATCGCTAAAGAAAGTGATCGATTCAACGCCATCCCGCAAATTATGCCAAAACGACTCGATATCTTTCGCACCCGGAAAACGACATGCCATGCCAATGATCGCAACATCAATTTCTGCGCTTTGCGTTAATTCTTCGGAGCTATCCATCAATGTATCCTCTCTATTTTTTGTTTTCGTTGAATAAACGCGCCACGCTGCCGCTGTGCCCGATCCCGATGGCGTTGCAAAGATGCATGCCCCGTGTTGTTACCTTGACTCAAAAATTTCGCCAAGCTTGCAACCGTGGTGTATCGAAAAAGATCAACAATGGCAATGGACACACTTAAATGCGCTTCCAATTTCTGTTTTACTTTGATCAGTAATAGTGAATGCCCGCCCAGATCAAAAAAATTATTATGTAATCCAACCTGGGGAACCTCTAAGATATCCGCCCATATTTCCGCAACAGTCATTTCTATTGCGTTAACCGGCGGCTCATAGTCTGATTCATCAAATTGTTCGGGGGAAGGCAATGCTTTCCGGTCTATTTTGCCGTTGGGATTGAGCGGCAGCGTATCCAGGAAAATGAACTGGCCGGGGATCATATAATCGGGCAGCGTGTTACCCAATGCCGTTTTTAGTAGCAATGGATAAGCTGAATTCCTTGATGCGCCGTCACATAGGCAACTAAACGTATCCCACTGCGCCCCTCATGAGCGACAACGACCGTTTCACGCACATCAACATGGGCGTGCAATTGCGCTTCGATTTCACCCAACTCAATACGGAAACCGCGAATCTTGATCTGATGATCAATGCGACTCAAATATTCAAGTTGCCCATCGCCGCGCCAACGCACTAAGTCACCTGTACGGTAGAGGCGTCCTCCATTCTGACTAAAAGGATCGGAAACAAAGCGTTCACTGGTCAATGCTGGCCGGTCATGATAACCACGCGCCAATCCTTCACCGCCTACATAGAGTTCCCCAGTCGTGCCCGCTGGCGCAAGATTGAGTTCCGCATCCAGAACATACAAATTGCGCGTGCCGACAGGCCGGCCGATCGGCGCATGATCGCCTTCGATCTGTGCCTCAGCATTCTCATTCGTATGACTCACCCATGCCGACGGGGTTATCACCGTCTCGGTCGGACCATATGCGTTTACCAGCCTGACACCTTGGAACATCGCCTGCGCGGCGATCACGTCAGCGGCGTACCATGCTTCACCGCCGGCGATACAGGTGCGTACGGTATGTTTTTTACCTTCCATCAACGGTAGCAACATGCGCAAATAGGCAGGGGGAAGATGCAGAATGGTTATCCGATGTTTTTTGATTAGTTCCACAAAACCCTCACCCGCCAAATCGCTTGTGGAAGAGAGAACGAGCGTAGCGCCTTGAGTCAGAGGGGTAATCCATTGCTCTGCTGCTGCATCAAAATTCATCGAGAAAAACATCAATTCCCGATCGCCCGATTGCACATCGTAAATTTTCTGAATCTCCGTCAGATGCATGGCTAAAGGACCATGCGCAACTGGCACACCCTTGGGACGGCCGGTAGAACCGGAGGTATAAATGACATACGCCAAATTTTCACTGTGCAATTTGACCTGGGGATTCTCCTCCGGCTCATTACTGATATTGAGTGTATCGAGCTCCAGTATTTCCACCCCTACTCTATGTGGAATCCTTGGTTTGATATGCGTTTGTGTCAACAATAACTGAATGGCACTGTCTTCAATCATGTAATTCAAGCGCTCTAGCGGATACTCCGGGTCTAGCGGAACATAACCGCCACCTACCTTCAAGATAGCCAGAAGACCCACTATTAATTCAACGGAATCACGCGCGATGGCGATACCGACACGCATTTCCGGGTTAACACCCAAACTGATCAGGTGATGCGCCAGCCGATTCGCCCTGCGATTGAGTTCTGCATAACTCAATTCGATACAATCCGAGATTACCGCTGTCATTTGCGGAAATCTATTGGCTTGGTGTTCTATAAGTTGGTGCACTGTATGGTTAATCGTGGCACATGGCGCATTACTTCCCCAAACTTTAAGCTGCTCATTGTCTTTATCACTTAATAGATCGATCTCACTGATGGCTGTTTCCGGGTGCGCTGCCAATGTTTGCAGAATGCGGATAAAGTGATGCGCCAATCTTTCAATCCAGTCCGATTCAAACAAATCAGCCGCATAAATGAAACTGGCGCTTACGCTGCCATCGGGCAATTCGACCGTTTCGAGTCTTAATTCCAATTGCGCCGCCTGCTCAGGGAGGATGTAATCGGCGGCCATTAACCCGGAAAGTTGCTGGAGCTTCCGGTAATCTTTTTGCAGGTGATTGATGGTTACCTGAAACAGCGGGCTATGACGCAAATCCCGCTGCGGGTGTAATGCTTCGACCAATTGCTCGAATGGGAGATCCTGGTGAGTTTGCGCAATCAGCGCATCCTCCCGCACTTGATGCAAAAGTTCAGCAAGCGACATCCGGCCATGCAATTGACCACGCAATACCTGGGTATTGACGAAAAAACCGATCAAGCCAGATGTTTCAATACGATTGCGATTGGCGATCGGCACACCCACGCGAATATCCTGCTGTCCCGTATGGCGAAACAGTAATACCTGAAATGCGGTCAACAACGTCATAAACAGCGTTGCCCCACGGCCAAGTGCCAACTGGCGCAGCTTTTCCAATACATCCAGAGATAAATCAAAACGATAACGTGCCGCAGGATAACTGGTGGCAGGCTGCCGCGCACGATCAACCGGAAGCATCAAAATCGGATGTTCATTGCCTAAATAATTTTGCCAATAGGTAAGCTGTCGATCTTTTTCGCCCGCTTCCAGCCAATTTTTTTGCCAGAGCGTATAGTCCGCGTATTGGATAGGCAAATGATCGAGACAAGCTGGCTTCCCTTGTACATGCACTTGATAAAATGCTGCAAAATCATTCAACATGATTTGCATCGAGACACCATCCGAAATGATATGGTGCATGACGATGAGCACAATATTCTCATGCTCCGTTACCTGGATTAAAGCTATGCGTAGTAATGGGCCTTGCATCAGATCAAACGGTGTCGAAATAATTCGTTGCACTTCTTCTGAAGCACGTGGTTCGCGCTGTGAAACAACCAAGCTTAGCAAATCGATATCGGTAATAACCAACGACGATTCCGGTTGAATCACTTGTTCGACGGAACCTGCTGCATTGGTATGAAAAATCGTGCGCAACGACGCGTGCCGCTCAATCAAATCCTGAAAACCCGCCTGAAGTGCTGGTTTATCCAATGCACCTGATAACCGCACGGCATGCTGAACATGATAAGCGGTACTGAATGGATCAAGCTGCCATAGAAACCAAAGACGCTGCTGCCCGTAGGATAAAGGCAATGTGTTGATTTTATCTTTGCGGGGCAATATGCAGTTGTCAGTAACTGGTTGAGAAGCGTTTAATGACAACAGGTGTTTAACTTCCGCTGCGCATTCATGCAATCGCGGGTACTGAAACAAGCTGCGTGGAGTAAATGGGATGTGCCACTGATCGGAAATACGTGCCACAACCTGAACAACCTTGAGTGAATTGCCACCGATGGCAAAAAAATGATCCTCACGCCCCAATCCGGTCCGATTGAGTACCGTTTCCCAGATAGCGGCCAGCGCAATTTCTGTTTCATCCAGTAATGCTTGGGAAGATTGATTATTTCCACCCAACACGAAATGACCGTATTCGAAAATAGCATAAGCATCCAGTGTACGCTCGCGCCAGCCTTGGCGGCATGCGGAACGCTGCAGTTTGCCGCTGGATGTTTTGGGCAGCGCACCCGGATTGAGTAATACCACCACAGACAATGATTCGTGACAACTTGCACTGACTGCTTCACTGAGCACTGCTACCAATGTTTCAGCGGGAATGAGTTTTTGCATACTGCGCGACACTTCGACGGCAACACCGATCCCTTCGCTTTCGTTATGTTCAACAGCAAATGCAGCCACTCGCCCTTTACGTACGGCTTCAACCTCTTCCTCAATGACCAGCTCAATATCCTGCGGATAAATATTTTGTCCGCGGATGATGATGAGGTCCTTGCGCCGTCCCATAATGTACAACTGCCGGGCATAAATAAAGCCCAGATCACCGGTACGTAACCAGCGTTCACCGTCATGATTCAGGAAAGTTTCTGCGGTTTCCTGGGGACGCTGCCAGTAGCCACAAGCCAAACTGGGACCATCCGTCCATATTTCACCAACATAACCATCCGCCAATGGCATCCGCTTTTCCGGATCAACTATTTTAACTGCATGGTTTGAAGCGGGAAAACCGCATGCAATAATTGGAATTCCCTGTGCCGCTATTTCCGCTTTGCCTTGTGTGAGCAACTCGGAAGAAAATTCATGCGCTTTCATCCCTTCCCCACGCACCCCGCCGGTGACAAATAATGTTGCTTCAGCCAAACCATAACAAGGATAAATGGTACCCGCCGAAAAACCGGCGGATTTGAAGCGTTCAATGAATGCCAGCATCGTGTCTCTACGTACCGGTTCCGCGCCGGAAAAAGCAACACGCCAACTGGACAAATCGAGTTCTGACAGCTGCGAACTTCTCACACGCTCGACACAGAGCTGAAAAGCAAAATTGGGTGCACCGCTGACGGTAGCGCGATAATGCGAAATGACTTCGAGCCAACGTACGGGTCTTTCGATAAAAAATTGAGGAGTCATCAGTATTGCCGGAATACCGCGATGTATCGGTTGCAAGAGTCCTCCGATCAACCCCATGTCATGATAGAGAGGAAGCCAACTGACAAATATGTCATCTGCACTGATCGACATCCCTTCCTCAAATGCCCGGGCATTCATCATCAGATTATGATGACTGACCATGACACCTTTGGGTGTAGAGGTTGATCCTGACGTATATTGGAGAAAAGCAATCTCATCCCCCTTCGGAGCATGAGAACGCCATCGTGATGCGTTACTTTGTTCAATCGCATCTACGGCGAGAATACCGGCTTCAGAAAACTGTGCGATAGCTGCACTGCTGATTAGCGGGAGAATCTCGCTGGTGGTAAGAATACAGCTGGCCTTTGCATCATTGGCAATCGCGATTAATCTTGCCAAATGCTTTTCCCGTGCAGATTCCGGCGGAAAAATGGGCACGGCAATAATTCCTGCGTAAAGGCACGCCAGAAAACTAATGACATAATGTTCATCGTTATCCAAAAGCAGTAACGCTCGCTCTCCCGGTAAATATTGATTTTGCATTACCGCAGCCAATGCTTTGACTTGCAGATCGAGTGACCCATAATCAAATTTCCTGTCGATAAGCGCTTCACCTTCCGCACTGACAACGATCAGCGCAGTGTCTGCCGGGCGTTCGCGCGCCAGCGTCTGTAGATGTACAACGATGTTGTCAGGGTATCTGCGCGATGGAATCAATCTTGTACTCATTATTTACACCTAATCCATTGACATTCATTGATCCCAGTAAATTCTCTACCATTCGAACGTAAAGTTCGTACTTCATGACTGCTATATATAGTTCTCATCTGGATCAGGCACATTTGGAAAAACAAGATAGGAAGAGGGGGCGTTCTAGCTCCAGCTTGCGATGGCTTGTCAATGCCAATGCCGCCACATAGTGAATGGGTGCATCAATCGACCACGCTTTAACTTCTGCCCATTCGGTTTGATCATGCATCACATGGTAGCTTCCACCATGATCAGGCAACACCGTAATGGCTTGCAGATATTCGGCAATACCGAATCCTAGCGCCTTCAATACAGATTCTTTGGCTACCCAGAGTTTAATGAAATTTTTATGTGACCAAATTTTCCGGGCACGCTCCACTGGGGAAAGCACATGAATACACAGATTGCTGACATCTCTATGACGATATTCAATATCAATCCCAATTTCTCCTTGAGTAGATAGTGCAATCAATGCAAAATCACCTGCATGGGAAACATTAAACTCAATACCGAAATTGTCTGATAGGCAAGGCTTGCCAAACTTGTCTAATTCAATCTGAATGTCATGGGGAGATGACATTACCCATTCTGCCAGCAGACGACGCAATGCCGCCCGTGTCACAATGCTACGTACCTGATCTTCATGCTGACGAAAACGCTGCGCGCGCATCTGCTCATCCAGACTTAGTAACGGCCAGTCGTCCATGAGTTGCGTTGAGTGAAAATCAAATTTGAGTAACCAAACCTCAATGCCAGCAGGCACGGTCCTAGGCAGATGCAAGCGTTGCACTGAACACCTCAATCTGACTTTCCATCAAACGTTTTTTTAACACATATATAAACCAGTCTTCAGACTGACGCAGAAAAAAATGTCCGCCATCAAACCAATCCAATGTGAATGTTTGAGTACTTTCTAGCCGCCAATCATTTAGCCTTGCGGCACTAATCTCATCCGCACGTCCACCGAAGCTGTGAATTGGAATTGGCAGTGGTGGTAATTGAGCATGTTCATAGCTTCCACAAACACGATAATCCACCCGCAATAAATCCAGTGTCATTCTCAGCAATTCCTGGTTGCCAAATACCTCTTCCGGCGTACCGCCTTGTTTGCTTAAATCCGCTATTAATGCGGCATCACTCTGCATATTGTTGTAACGCTGACTATCCTGATGACTGGGTGCCGCACAGCCCGATACCAACAGTGCTATAGGCATGGATAATCGTTTAGCGTACAAACCCTGAGCGACACCATAAGCGAGCAAGGCACCCATACTGTGACCAAAAAGAACGTATCGTTCAGGTAGTGAAGGCACTAGCTCATCGCACAGACTTTGCGTCAGTGCCGCATAACTTTCTGCGGGAAACTCATCCATTCGACTGCCACGACCTGATAACTCAAGCGGTTCCACCGTTATCCAGGAAGGCAATAAGCGTCGCCAACGCAGATACATCGTTGCACTTGCACCTGCGCAGGGTAAACAGAAAAGTGTTAATGGTTTTTGCATCGTTGCAGCGTACTAAACTTGATTGTCCATGAATCGTTTCAAGCTAAGCGGACGCATATCTGTCCAAACTTTCTCGATATGATCCAAACAGGTTTTCTTGTCACCTAACACACCGGTATCTTTCCAACCGCCAGGAATAACTTTCCATTCCGGCCAAATAGAGTATTGCTCTTCATGATTGACCAGCACACGAAAAACACCATCTTCACGATCAAAGCAACTCGTCATAGTCAACACCTCAAATGTACAGGGTAATAAGTTTTGAATTCTCTTTAATAAGAATGCTTCTTATTCAGAGTAGACGAATCGGCTTATGAAGAATACAAAAAAACAGCAAAAAAATTGAAGAGAGCCCTTCTCTTGGGGCGCGAGATAATATTACTTATTCCACATTTTTCAAGAAAACACTTCTACAATGTTCCGTTGCCTCATGAATAAGAATATTTACCAAGGAGGTAGAGATATTCAGTTCATCGGCAATCATTCGATGTGTATATCCCTCGACTCGATACAGCATAAAAACCTGCTTGGTACGCTCAGGCAGCTCAGCTAAAGCTTTTACCACCAACGCCAAATGCTGACGATTGATTGCATTGGCTTCAGGCATTTCTGTCAGAGTCTGGACATATAATCCTTCCTCCTCTGTTCCAAACAGTTCTGTTTCAAATACGCCGCGCCGGTAGTGGTCAATCGCTAAGTTGCGGACGATCCGGAACAGGTATGCCAACGGTTGCCTGATATCCTGCGTAGCCGATACTTCGGTTACCTTAATATAAGCATCTTGTAAAATGTCATCCGAAATATCCCAATCTCCTAAGATTTTGTATGCAGCTCGACGTAATTGCATACGATTAATAATGAACAGTGTATTCAGTTCTCGAGTCCATTTTTCTGCAGGCACCATCATGATCTTTATAATTTATTGATAATTATTTTTAATAATGTTTATTTGATATATAGGTCCACATGAATACCTAGTCACCAAACTTACTTGACAGAAATTCTAAATATTATTTACGGATCAATAATTTATATACATTCCCCCTTTGATTGCTCAATAACATCACTTCTCAAATTCGCTTGACTTGAAGATATTTGGGTAGGTACTGAAGCAAAGCTGGAAATGGCATTTCCTTTGAATAGCAAACAAGGCTTGCCATTACGTTTGCAAAGACGTTTCAATCGATAATAAGTAGCATGACTGACGCAATCAGTTGTGCAGACGGCAGCATCAGCTCGATTGATCATTTCCGACAGGCGAGAAAATGCATCATTCTGGCCACCGTCATAAGTCGCCGATGCATCTTTGTTTCGACATGCACATGACATTGGCTCTGAATCTCCATCACCACTTCCAATTCAACATCTGGTCGCTGGAAGTGGGATAGATCCCGGTTTCCTGTCGACAAATTGGTAATAGGTTATTGAAAGCTGAAAGCGCTAGTACGAACCAATACGCTAACGTAAGAAAAAAATCATACCCAGCGAAGCACCGATATTTGATAAACCAAAATTCATAATCAAGTACACCGGCTATGAAATTTTTTAGGAGAGTGGTTTTGGTATTGTCTTGTTTGTGTATCTTGCTGCAAGGTGAGATGACGTGGCAGTTACCAACTTGAATAGTTTTAAAGTCGTTGCTGCACTTGGGTTCTTTGCAATCGTAGAGTAGTTTGAATACAGCCAATCTGAAGTTATCTGGAAATTCAAGAATTAAGTACTTGGTGACAGATAATTTTGTAGCGCTAGATTTAGTTACACAGGCAGCAAATAGTATGGGTACCGAGCACAGATTCAGAACCCGTGACAAATGACAACTTCCTCCCCTCTCTACTAATTCCTTTCTTGCGCGCAAAGAACCATCTCCTAATTATTAAGTGATGGCTGGCTGACAAAAGATAGATACTTTGTTGGCTGGCTGGGATGCGCCTCTTTACAATGAAAAATATGCAAATAGTTCTGCTATTCCATATATCTTTGCTCATACATAATATTTCTATGTGAGCAAAGATATTTCATGTGAAAATCGGGCGCTTTATTTATATATCATTTCGGCAACAATGATAATGATTATCATTTGCTTTGTAAATGAAGGGGCTTAAGAAAATCTGAGAAAATTGAAAAAAATATACTCATTTACAGCTTTATCCACAGATTTTGTGGAAAAGCTTTCTTACTGACTATGGGTATTTACGAAAGTACCAAAAAGTCGAATAATCACGCAAACATAGGGATATTGCGTCCTCTCAACCGGTAATAACCAGTTTGGCGTGACTCTTCCTGGATCATTTGCGGAAAAAGGGCTAAAAAATACCCGACCGCTCACAAAAAATCCTAAATTGCGATGAAGTGAGAAATTTACGTGATTTTGCAAAGGTCTCAAGATATTTACCCTCCATTTTCAATACACAATTTCTTTTTATGCACTAAAGAAACTTGTTTAAAGTCACCATTGAAGCCAGTAACATTGCTGTTTCGGTAATTTCCACCAATGCGCCGGCTGTATCGCCTGTTGTTCCAGCAATGCGATCAAGCATTAGATGGCGTAATAGCAAGAACGTGATCACTGCGGCCAGCAGCAACACTAAATAATGACTGGCAGTGAGCAGCAATATCGCTGCGAAGGTTGCGACGATAACCATCAGGCTCCATTCGCGCGGCTGATGAGTAGCCAGCACGGCCCCCAATCCATTGCTTCTCACATACGGTGTGGTCAAAAATAGCAAGGGCAATAAGGTTCTGGCAAGAGTGGTAGCCAGTAGTACGGTGATCCATTCATGGGCAATCACCAGACTGTGCAGCGCGGTAAATTTGAGTAATAGGATCAATGCGATGGTTGTCACACCCGCTGGACCGCAATTGGGGTCTTTCATGATCGCCAGTGTCTTGCCACGATCTCCCATACCGCCAATCCAAGCATCCGCGCTATCCGCCAGGCCGTCCAGGTGTAATCCACCGGTTATTAATACCCAAGTAGCCACCAGTAATGCTGCGGTTACTAGCGGCGGCAAGCCGCTCAATAACCAACTCAATCCGATGAGTATTAATCCAATGATGAAACCGACGAGCGGATAAAACAGCAGAGAATTTCCAAGATCTTTTTCGTTCGGTTGAGAGGCCAAGCGCACGGGCAATCTGGTGAGAAATTGCACCGAGATGAGAAAGGGTTTGATCATATCCTTGAATCGGAGAGAATTTTTACTGGGGGATATTCTTCAAGCGCTATGGAAACATGCTTCATTTCAGCATGGCGCACTTCAAATTCCAGCAGACATTCAATCGGATACTGCAGAATATGGCAAATAATGATGCGGATAACACCACCGTGCGTAACCAATAAGATGCTTTGTCCCGAAAACTGTTGTTGTATGGCATGCCAGGCTGACAAAATGCGGGCCTGGAAATCCAGCAAATGCTCACTATTCGGCGGTGGATTGTCCAGCGGATTATGCCAAAAACGCGACAAAACATCGGGATCGGTTTCCATCAATTGCGCGGCGGATTGATTTTCCCAATCCCCAAAATGTACTTCCTGAATACGGGCATCTTGTTTCACCGGAATGGCGTATTGCTGCCCCAAGGCTTGTGCAAAATCTGCGCAGCGCGCTAACGGGGAAGTAATGATGTGCTGCCACTGGTGCAGTTTGTTTTGCTTGTTTTCAATAGCATTCCACATTTGTGTCCAGCCAAGCGGTGTCAGTGGATGATTGGTGCTGCCACAATACCGACTGCTATGTTCGGTCTCGCCATGTCTGAGCAAATCGATGAAAGTGGTCATGGTTCAGTGGACATTAGTTTTTCTGCGACACTTGCGCTTCCGAAAAAGTAGCCATTTCATTGTGCAGCTTGCAGGCCATGCGTAATAGATTGAGTGCAACAGCCGCACCACTCCCTTCACCCAAGCGCATATTCAAAGCAATGAGTGGCTCGGCATCGAGCGCTTTCAGAACCCTGCCGTGCCCCAATTCTGCGGATTGATGTGAATAAAAGAACCAATTTTTGCAACCTGGAAAAATATGCTCCGCGGCCAGCGCTGCAACGCTACTGATAAATCCATCGATCAGCATCGGCAGCCCTACTTGCGCCCCATGAATATAAGCGCCTGTCAGCGCAGCGATTTCAAACCCGCCCATACGGCGTAGCGCATCCAAAGGGGAATGGATATGCGCATGATGCGCGGCCAAAGCCCGTGAAATCACATTAATTTTGTGAGTAATGCCATGACTATCAAGACCAGTGCCGGAGCCTGTCAGCAACATGGGCGGCTCATTGAGCAGGATACAAGCCAACGCGGTGGCACTGGTGGTGTTGCCAATCCCCATTTCTCCACCAATAAACAATTGTTTGTTATTTTGTTGCGCCTGCTCAATGACATCAAAACCAGCATTCAGTGCTTGATTCAGTTGATCTTCAGTCATTGCAGGTCCATGGATAAAATTGGCCGTACCAGGTCCCAAGTGATAATGCTTCACATCGGTTAATGACCGCGTATCCTGCACTGTTCCCAGATTAATGATTTCCAGGGAAGCACTCAAAGCACGCGCCAACACATTGATTGCGCCACCGCCACGCGCAAAGTTCCTGATCATCTCGCTGGTTACTGACTGAGGAAATGCTGAGATTCCCTCCACAGCAACGCCATGGTCACCGGCAAATATGGCGATGTGCACCTGATCAACACAAGGCTGTGCGGTATTTTGCAAAGTAGCCAGTTGGACAGCAATTTCTTCCAGGCGACCGAGCGAACCCGGTGGTTTGGTCAGTTGTGCTTGACGTGTTTCTGCTATCCGGGTCATTTCCAGATTGGGAGTGGCTAATGGTGCTTCCAGCCAATTCAGCACAATTTTCCGGGTCACACACGTTCTCCTTTTAGCATTAACGGTAATCCGGCAACGGTTAGAACCACCTGATCGCAATATTGTGCGATTTCCTGATGCAATTTACCGGCCTCATCGCAATAGCGGCGGCTCAGTTCACCCATCGGAGTGATCCCCATGTTCGTTTCATTGCTGACTAGAATGAGTTTTCCCGTCAGGTGCGGCAATACGTTGAAGAATGCCGATCGTTCACTATCAAATCGGGAGGCATCTGCATGCATGAGTAAATTGGTCAGCCATAGCGTCAGGCAATCGACCAATACGCAATGATCGGCTTTTGTATATTGATTCAACACCGAAGCCAATGCCAAAGGTTCTTCGATGACTTGCCAATGAACCGGACGGCGCACTCGATGTGCAGCAATACGTTCACGCATTTCTTCGTCTCCAATGGTTGCCGTGGCAATATAAGTAACCGGAAACTGGCTCTCCGTGGCCAAACGTTCAGCCAGTCGGCTTTTGCCTGAACGAACGCCGCCGAGTATCAACGTCTTGGTGTCTAACATGACGTATTGGGTTTTACATTGAGCAATCGATACAACTGTGCGGTATCCAGATACTCATCAACGCAATCCGCTAATCGATTGATGGCAGTATCACACGTTGCATGATAATCAGGGGCTGGGGCTTGACCATCCAGCCCTGCCCAAGTAAGTAATTCACTACAAGCTGTGGAAGACTCAAAAATGCCATGCCAATAAGTACCCAGTATCAATCCATCTTCACTGATTGCACCATCATCATGATCCGCCAGATGAATGGCCGACTGATAGTGCCGGTGATAGGTGGTGATACCTGCATGGATCTCATAACCAGTCACCGCAGCATCATTAACAGGCCGTTGAAAAACTATCTGCGTTGCCGCTGCGGTGTTAAAAACAGACTCAAAATGCTCATTTATTAAGCATAAACTGCGCTTTTTCGCCTGTTTTTGCCTTGCATCGGCT
>Ga0073904_10001418_pt1 | contig 17963 bp, 11 predicted proteins | sample KloWWTrecipitate_FD_66668 | JGI IMG/M metagenome (GOLD analysis project Ga0073904, IMG submission 66668) | Active sludge microbial communities from Klosterneuburg, Austria, studying microevolution and ecology of nitrifiers - Klosterneuburg... | ecosystem: Engineered > WWTP > Aerobic digester >... | reverse complement strand
GATGGTGCGCGCCATCCACCCGCGCATCGTCAACCCGGTCACGCTGGGCCGGGCCACGATCTCCAACCAGGTCATTGCCAACGTCATGGCCTATATGCTGATCTATGGCGCCACGACGCTGGGCCTGACGATGCTGATGCTGCTGTCGGGGCTGGACATCGTGACCGCATTTTCGGCCGTCGTTGCCACGGTCAACAACATCGGCCCCGGCCTGGGCCGCGTCGGACCGTCGGCCAATTTCGGTAACCTGAGCGACTTCCAGACCTGGGTCTGCACCGTCGGTATGCTGGTCGGCCGGCTCGAACTGATCGCCGTGATGGTGTTGTTCACGCCGGAGTTCTGGCGCAGGTAGGCAAGCGACCGGCGGGCCAGGCGGCTTCGCGTTCCAGCTGGCAGGCCCAACGGATTTCGGAGCCGAACCGACACGTGCAAGGTGCGATCAGACGCCTTGCGCTACCTTGGCAGGCAGCCGCAAGACGCCGGTCGACAAGGCAGTGCCGATGACGATCACGACGCCGCAGGCCAGCATCGAGCCGGTCAGTGCCTCGTCCAGGAACACCACACCGAAGAACACCGCGAACACCGGTATCAGAAAGGTCACGGTGATGGTGCGGGCCGGACCGATCTGATGGATCAGCCGGAAGTACAGGATGTATGCCACGGCACTGCACAACACGCCCAGCGCAACCAGTGACAACCAGGCACCGGTACCCGGGTTGTGCGCGGGCCAGTACCACCAGGTCGGCAAAACCAGGCCAAGCGTGGCGCCGATCTGACTGCCGGTGGCGATCGCCAGCGGATGCACACCGCTGAGATAACGTTTCGTGAAGTTGACGGCCAAGCCGTAACACAGCGTCGCCCCCAGGCAGGCGAGCACTGCCCAGCCCGATCCGCCGCCGTTGAAGCTGGCCTTGCCGCTGGCCAGCAACACCACGCCTGCAAAACCGATCACCAGTCCCAGTATGCGCGAACGGTCCGGCCGGTCGTGCAGCCACCACCAGGCGATCAGCGCGCCAAACAGCGGTGCTGTTGCGTTCAGGATGGACGACATGCCGGTGCTGATCGACATCACGGCGTACGAGAACAGCACGAACGGCACGCCCGAACTGATTACCCCGATGACCAGGATCTTGGCGGCATGCATGCGCAGCACCGGCCACAGGCCGCTGAACCACAGGATCGGTACCAGCGTGATGGCGCCGATGGCCACGCGTACGCCAGCCGTGGCCAGTGGGCCGAACTCGGCTGCGCCGACCCGCATGAACAGGAACGAGGAGCCCCAGATCGCGGCCAGCGCGATGAACTCGGCAACAGGGTGTGATTTCATGTGCAATGCAGCAGCAGGGCTTTCGTGCGCACCAGGCTTGTGGCGCAGCGTTTGACTCCTGCGAGGAAGGTCAGGCCGGGATTGTCCGCGTTTTTGCCGAAGGCCCCACCGTCGTCATGGGTTGCGTGTGTCGGTCCGGCGCGCCCGACTCCAGCGCCAGCAAGGCCTCCTTGCGCGCAAGTCCACCAGCGTAGCCGGTCAACGCGCCGTTGGCGCCCAGTACGCGGTGGCAGGGCACGAAGATGCTGATCGGGTTGCGGCCCACCGCGGCACCGACGGCCCGGACCGCTGACGGCCGGCCGATCTGGCGGCTCACTGCGCCATAACTGGTCGTGCTGCCGGCCGCTATCGTGCACAGGGAGCGCCAAACCGCTTGCTGGAACACGCTGCCGGTGCACAGGTCCAGCGCTACGTCGAACCGGCTGCGTTGCCCATCGAGGTATTCGGCCAGCTCGGTGCGCGCCTGTGCCAGCCAGGGGTTGTTATCGTCGACACGCCAGGCATCCGTATCGGGGTGGTGCTTCTGGCCGGCAAACCACATGCCGGCCAGGCCCTGGCCGGTGGCGGCCAGCGTGACCGGGCCCAGCCGGGTCTGGGCGTGGGTGATGACGGTGCGGGGGTCGAAGGACATGTCAGTTTTCCTTGGATGAGAGGGTGGGTGTCGGCAGGCTGTGCCAGGCGCGCAGGACGGCGTAGCTGCGCCAGGGGCGCCATGCCTGCGACAGTGCCTGCGCTGCACGTGCCGGCTGGGATTGCCCCTGCAGTCCGAGCGCCTTGTGCAGGGCGACGTCGCCACTGGGAAATGCGTCCGGCCAGCGCAGGGCGCGCATGGCGATGTAGTGGGCCGTCCAGTCGCCGATGCCCGGCAAGGCCTTGAGAGCAGCCATCGTTGCCGGAACATCGGCACCGGCGGCAAGTCGCAGCTGCCCATCTGCGACCGCACGCGCCAGCCCCTGGATGGCCGCCTGGCGCTGGCGCACGACACCCAGTGCGCCGAGCATCTGGGCATCGGCGACTGCCAGTGCCGATGCGCTCGGAAACAGGCGATCGAGCCCGCTGTGCGGCGTGGCGATCGGCTCACCCCATTGCTGCACCAGGCGCTGCGCCAGTGTGCGGGCCGCAGCCACCGTGATCTGCTGGCCCAGCACCGCGCGCACCGCCAGTTCAAATCCGTCAGGTGTGCCGGGCACCCGCAGCCCGTCACCGTCCGGGAAGCTGCCATGCAAGGCATCGTTGATCGCCTGCGGGTCGGCGTCCAGGTCAAAGGTATTGCGCACCCGTTGGATGACCTGCGGCAATACCTGGCGCAGGCTGTCGCTGACCTGAAGCTGCAACTGGTGGCGCGGTGGGTCGAAGCTGGCGATGAACCAGCCCTGGAATGTTTTGCCGCCGTATTGCAATTGCAGGGTGCGCGCGACGCGGGGCTGGCCCGACGCGGTGGCACAGTCGACCCGCTCGACGCCGCCTATCTGCCGGCGCTCGAAGAACCCGGCCATGGCCATGGTGTCGTAGGGTGGGCGATAACCCAGCCGAACCGTCACGGCGCCACTGACCGGCGCTGTGCCGGCGCGGCGCAAGGTCGACGGATTGAGGCGGTAGTGCGCCACAAAGGCCGCATTGAAGCGCCGCACACTGGCAAATCCGCTGCTGAGCGCCACCTGGTGGACTGGCAGGTCGGTATCTGCCAGCAATTGCTTGGCCGTGAGCAGGCGCCTCGTCTGCAGGTATTGCAGTGGGGCAACACCGAACTGGGCCTCGAAAATGCGCCGCAGGTGGCGATCGCTGATGCCGACACGTTCGGCCAGCAGCTGCACCGACACCACGTTGCCGTTCCATGCGTCGGGATCGTCGAGCAGACGCGCGGCCTGGTGCGCCAGGATCGCCGACGCGTCCTGGATCGACCACCACGGCGTTCCCGGCGCCAGCTCAGGCCGGCACCGCAGACAGGGCCGGAAACCGGCGTTCTCGGCCTTTGCCGCATGGGCGAAGAAGCGGCAGTTCTCGCGCCTGGGCAAGCGCACGCTGCACACCGGGCGGCAATAGATGCCGGTGGAGGTTACCCCGGTGAAGAAGCGGCCGTCAAAGCGTGCGTCCCGCGCCTTGAGGGCGAGATAACAGGCATCTGCGTCGATGCGGCTGGTGGTGTCGGCGTGCATGGCGTCATGGTACGCCTGTGCGCCTGGCCGACTAGCCGCTTTCGGACATGTGGATGAAGCGCCCGGTTGACCGCGGTCAATGCGTAATGGTCACCACATGGGCCTGAATCTTGCCATCGACCGGGCCGCTGCCGAAGCGCTGTGCAATCGCCGCGGCTGCCCGTTCGGTGACCTGCTGCAATCGCTGCGCAGCACGCGCCTCGATTTCGTTGCGCAGTGGCGTGCCTTGGCAATACGCGATGGCAACGTCGCGTGCGCTGGCGGCGCGGCTGCGATAGGTCAAGGTGTCGAACTGTGCACCATTGCGCCAGCCGCCGTTGGCCAGGTCCCGCGCAATGATGGACAGGTCGTGGTAACCATGCGGTGTCCGTGCCATGAAACGTGGCGGATCGTGCGCGAATTCCGATGCCAGTGCGTCGGTCACCGTCTGCGCAAATGCGTTGTGTTCGATATGGTCCCAGACACTGAACAAAAACCTGCCACCGCGGCGCAATACACGCCGGGCTTCGGCGAAAGCGCGCGACTTTTCCGGGAAGAACATGGCGCCGAACTGGCACAGCACCGCGTCGAATTCACCGTCCCCGAACGGCAGCCGCTGTGCATCGGCCACCTGCCATTGCACCGGGCGGGCGGTGCCGATCGACGCCGCGTGGTCGAGCATGGCCTGGTTCAGGTCGGTGGCGATGATGGTGGCATCGGCCGCCAATGTCTGCGCGAGCTGGCGTGTCACGACACCGGTGCCGGCGGCGATCTCCAGCACGCGGGACGGCTGGTCGCGTGTCGCGCGCGCTGCGAGGTCGGCCGCATAAGGTTCGAAAATCAGCGGCACCATATGGCGTTCATAGAACTGCGGTACCGAACCTGCAAAAACGAGGTCACTGTCGGGACGGTTCATGGGGAGCTCCCGGGTCGAGATTCGCACACGGCGCGGCAGGTACGCCAGAACGGTATGTTGATCGCTTTGCCCGGCCGACGCAAGTGACCGCTGCGGCAGTGCCAGGCACCGCTCAACCGCCGCCGAACAGGGCTGCCTTCAGGGCGTGAGCGTGATGTCTGCACCGGCCGCAGCCAGCAGCAGCAGGCTGTGCGGGCCGACCGGCAACTCGCAATCGCCCTGGCCATGCCAGCGGCTGATGCCGTGCGCGTCGCCGGTGTCGAGCAGGCATTGCCAGACACCGCCCGGCAGTCGGAAGTTCTCTGCCGTGGGGCCGGCATTGACCAGCAACAGCAACGGCGCCTTGGCGCGGCCGGGGTGGCCGATCAGGCATGCCAGCCTGCGGTCGGTGGAGTCGTGCCAGTCGTCCTGCGCCATGGTTTGGCCGTCCGGACGCATCCAGCACAGGTCGCACAGGCCCAGCGGGTCATGCTGGCCGCTGTACCAGTCGGGCCCGAAGGGCATGGCTGCGCGGCGCAGCTGCAACAGCCGGGCCGTGAAAGTGGACAAATCGATGTCGGCCCCGGCCCAGGCCAGCCAGCTGGTGTCGTTGTCCTGGTTGTAAGGGTTGCTGTTGCCACCCTGTGTATGGCCCTGTTCGGCGCCGGCGCACAACATGGGTGTACCCTGGCTCAGCACAGTGCAGGCCAGCAGCGCGCGTTGCAGTTTGCCGCGCAAGGCCAGGATGCCGGCGTCATCGGTTTCGCCTTCAAAGCCGCAGTTGAAGCTCAGGGTTTGCGCATGGCCGTCCAGGTTGTTCTCGCCGTTGGCCTGGTTGTGCCGGTTGTTGTAGCTGACCAGGTCGCGCAGGCTCAATCCATCGTGCGACACCACGTAGTTGACCGATGCCAGCGGCGAGCGCCCGCCGCCCTGGAACAGGTCGCTGGAGCCGCACAGCCGCAAGGCGAAGTCACCACGCAGGCCATAGGTCTGACCGTTGCCCGGCTCATGATGCCAGCCAAGCCAGAACTTGCGCATGCTGTCGCGGTAGCGGTCGTTCCACTCCATCCAGCCGCGCGGAAAACCGCCGCTCTGGTAACCGCCGGGCCCCAGGTCCCAGGGCTCGGCGATCAGCTTGATGCTGCAAAGCACCGGGTCTTGCGCCAGCGCCATGAAAAACGGTCCGGCGCGCTCGAAGCCGTGGTCGGTGCGTCCGAGCACCGGCGCAAGGTCGAAACGGAAACCGTCGACATGCATGTCCTGCACCCAGAAACGCAGGCTGTCCATCACCAGTCGCAGCACCTGCGGGCGCCGGATATCGAGCGTGTTGCCGCAACCACTGTAGTTGTCGTATTGAGCGGCGTTGTCGGCCGACAGCCGGTAGTAGCCGGCATTGTCAAGGCCGCGAAAGCTGATGCTGGGCCCGCTTTCGTTGGACTCCGCCGTGTGGTTGAACACCACGTCCAGCAACACCTCGATGCCGGCGCGGTGCAAGGCACGCACCATCGTGCGGAACTCGTCACGGGGCGAGACGCCGCCGTGAAGACTGGCCAGGCGCGGGTCCGGGCAGAAGAACGCCAGCGTGTTGTAACCCCAGTAATTGCGTTTGCCCTGTTCGGCCAGCCGCTGTTCGTCCAGTGCATAGTGCACTGGCAGCAGGCTGACCGATGTGATACCCAGCTGCTGCAGATAAGTGATCGACGCCGGATGCGCCAGGCCGGCATAACTGCCGCGCAAGGCCGGCTCGACGGCCGGATTGCGGCGCGAAAAGCCGCGCACGTGGACTTCGTACAACACGGTGTCTGCCGCCGCGATCCGGGGGGGCGTGTCATCGCCCCAGTCGCAGGCGGCGTCGACCACCCGCGCCTTGAGTGCACAGGCCGCGTTGTCCTGCGTGTCGGGCAGGGAAGGATCGCCGGCCTGGCCGGCGAAATGCGGGTCGCTCCAGCGGAATTGCCCGATCACTTCGCGTGCATAGGGGTCGAGCAGCAGCTTGGAACTGTTGAAGCGCAGGCCCTGTTCGGGCTGCCAAGGCCCTTGTGCCCGCAGACCGTAAACCAGACCCGGTCCGGCATCGGGCAGGTATCCATGCCAGACGCCTCGCTGCGGCCCATGCAGCGGCAGTCGGCGCAGTTCGCGTTTGCCGCCGGCGTCGAACAGGCACACACACACCGCTTGTGCAGCACCCGACACCACAGCGAAGTTCACGCCGCGGCCGTCCCAGTGCGCGCCCAGTGGTGCCGGCAGGCCGGGCAGCAGCGCAGCAGACTCGGTGGAGCCGGGCATCTCAGTCCGGTAGCGGCGCCACGCGCCAGATCTGCTCGGCGTACTGGCCGATCGTGCGGTCGGACGAGAACGGCCCCATACCGGCCACGTTGGTTATGGCCCGGGCCCACCATTGGCCTGGCTCCTGGTACAGCGCATCGACGCGCGACTGCGCTGCGATGTACGAACCATAGTCGGCCAGCAGCATGTAGTGGTCGCCGCGCCACAACAAGGCGTCGACCAGCGGTCCGTAGCGACCCGGTTCGTTTGGCGAGAACATGTCGCCGGCAATTGCATCGAGCGCGCCACGCAGCGCCGGGATGCGCTCGTAGTAGCCCATCGGGTGGTAGCCGCGCTGGCGCAGCGCGGCGACCTCGCTGGCGCCCAGGCCGAAGATGAAGATATTGTCGTCACCGACGTTCTGGCGGATCTCGATGTTGGCGCCGTCGTCGGTGCCGATCGTCAACGCTCCGTTCAGTGCCAGCTTCATGTTGCCAGTGCCCGAAGCCTCGGTGCCGGCGGTCGAGATCTGCTCGGACAGATCAGCGCCGGGCATGATGATCTCGGCCAGCGAGACACTGTAGTTCGGAATGAACACCAGCTTGAGCCGGTCCTTGATGCGCGGGTCGGTGTTGACCACCGCCGCCACGTCATGGATCAGCCGGATGATGGTCTTGGCCATGTGGTACGAGGACGCAGCCTTGCCGGCAAAGATGACGGTGCGCGGCACCCAATGGGCATCGGGCTGGGCCAGGATGGCCAGGTAACGCGTCACGACATGCAGCAGGTTGAGCAGTTGGCGCTTGTATTCGTGGATGCGCTTGACCTGCACGTCGAACAGGCTGTCGGCACTGACGACGATGCCGGTGGTGGCTTCGATGGTGCGCGCCAGGCGCTCCTTGTTGCCGCGTTTGACGGCGGCGAACTTCTGCTGGAACGACGCATCGTGTGCATGCGCGCGCAAACCCTTGAGCCGGTCGAGGTCGAGCCGCCACTCCTTGCCCAGGGTTTCGTCGAGCAGCGCCGACAGACCCGGGTTGGCTTGCGCCAGCCAGCGCCGTGGCGTGACACCATTGGTCATGTTGGTGAAGCGCTCGGGCCACAGGCTGGCGAAGTCGGCAAAAATGGTCTGCACCAGCAGGTCCGAATGCAGCCTGGACACACCGTTGACCTTGTGGCTGCCGACGATCGACAGATGCGCCATGCGCACCCGGCGTTCGCCGTGTTCGTCGATCAGCGAGAGCCGGGCCAGGAAGCCGTCGTCGCCCGGCCGATGGCGTGCGGCCTGTTCGAGAAACGCCTTGTTGATCAGGAAGATGATCTCCAGGTGGCGCGGCAGCACATGCTGCATCAGCGCCACCGTCCAGGTTTCCAGCGCCTCCGGCATCAGCGTGTGGTTGGTGTATGAAAACGTGTTGCGGCAGATGTCCCAGGCCTTGTCCCATGCCATGCCGTTCTCGTCGCACAACACCCGCATCAGTTCTGCCACACCGATCGCCGGATGGGTGTCGTTGAGGTGGATCGCCAGCTTGTCGGCCAGGTTGTCCAGCGTGGGGTGCTCCTGCAAATGGCGGGCCAGCATGTCCTGGATCGACGCGGCAACAAAAAAGTACTCCTGCTTGAGCCGCAGTTCGCGGCCGGCCGGCGTGCTGTCATTCGGATACAGCACCCAGGAGATGTTTTCATATTCGTTCTTGGCAGCGGCGGCGCGGGCATAGTCGCCGGTGTTGAAGGCGCCAAGGTCGATATGCGCCGGTGTGGCAGCCTTCCACAGGCGCAGCGTGCTGACCTTGCGATTGCCGTGGCCGGGTATCACCATGTCGTAGGCCTTGGCAACCACCTCGGCAGCGTGGCGCCAGTGCACCTTGTCGCCTGCGTGCTCGACCCAGCCACCGAACCGAACCGGATGGGCAATGTCCATGCGCGGGAATTCCCAGGGTGTGCCGTCTGTCAGCCAGGGGTCGGGGTATTCCATCTGCTGGCCGTGCTGGATTTCCTGGGCAAACATGCCGTATTCATAGCGGATGCCATAACCGAACGATGGCAGGCCCAGCGTTGCCATCGAATCCAGGAAGCAGGCGGCAAGGCGCCCGAGTCCGCCATTGCCCAGCGCTGCATCGGGCTCCTGGTCCGCCACATCCTCGAGCGCGCGCGCATACTCCTGCAGTCCCTTGCTGGCAGCCTCGCCCAGGTCGAGTGCCGCCAGCGCATTGGACAGGCTGCGCCCGATCAGGAACTCCATCGAAAGGTAGCAGACCCGGCGCGCCTTGCTGGCACGCTCGCGCACCGAATTTTCGACCCAGCGTTGTGACAGCTGTGCACGTGCGACCTGCGACAGCGCCTGCGTCAACTCATGGGTCGAAGCCTGGCGGGCATCGACGGCGACGTTGCGCAGCAACTGTTCGTTGATGGCCGTGCCCAGACTGGCCGGCGGAACGGGAACACGCTGATTCACGGCTCAATCCTTCCTGGGTGGCTGTGCTGACGCACCGCGTTCGCCAATTGCGGTGCCCGTGGGCGCCGTCGACACAGAGTTGCCAACGGCTGCAAATCATTCTCGCATGTGCCGGCACAGCAACGCCGGGCATGGCCGGTGCCAGATGCCGGCGACAACCGCATTAAGATGCCCATGTGCAGGCCTTGCGCCCGCGCTACTGGAGACACCATGAAAGCCCAAGATCTGGCCCAGAACCTGGACCTGCCCAAGCGTGCGATCGCGCTGGTACTCGCCGGTGGACGCGGCAGCCGCCTGATGGCGCTGACCGATCGCCGCGCCAAGCCGGCCGTGTATTTCGGTGGCAAATTCCGCATCATCGACTTCGCCTTGTCGAACTGCCTCAATTCGGGCATCCGGCGCATCGGCGTGATCACGCAATATGCCTCGCACAGCCTGATCCGGCATATGCAGCACGGATGGGCCTTCCTCAAGACGGAAATGAACGAGTTCGTCGACCTGATGCCGGCCCAGCAGCGCCAGGACGACGGCAGCTGGTACCGCGGCACCGCCGATGCGGTCTACCAGAACCAGGACATCCTGGAGAGTTACGGCCCCGACTACATCGTTGTGCTGGCAGGTGACCATGTCTACAAGATGAACTACGCGCTGATGCTGGCCGACCATGTGGCCAAGGGGCGGCCCTGCACGGTGGCCTGCATCGCGGTACCGCGCGAGGAAGCCAGGGCCTTTGGTGTCATGCAGGTCGACGAGAACAGCAGGATCACCGGTTTCATGGAAAAACCGGCCGATCCACCGGCCATGCCCGGCCATCCGGACATGGCGCTGGCCAGCATGGGGGTCTATATCTTCGACGCCAAGTACCTGTATGCCGAACTCGAACGCGACATGGCCGACCCCGCTTCGGACCATGACTTCGGCAAGAACATCATTCCGCACGCCGTGCACAATGGACAAGCCTCTGCGCATCCGTTCGACCTTTCCTGTGTGCCCAACGGGTCGGACGGCGAAGCCTACTGGCGCGACGTGGGAACGATCGACGCGTACTGGGATGCCAACATCGACCTGACAGCCACCGAACCCAAGCTCAACATGTACGACCAGCGCTGGCCGATCTGGACCTACCAGCCGCAATTGCCGCCGGCCAAGTTCGTCCACAACCAGGACGACCGGCGTGGCCTGGCGATCGAATCGCTGGTCTCCGGTGGCTGCATCGTCTCGGGAGCGGTGTTCCGTACGGTGCTGTTCTCCAGCGTGCGTGTGCATTCGCATTCCAGCGTCAACTGGTCGGTGCTGTTGCCCAATGTGCAGGTCGGCCGTGGCGCGCGTCTGACGCGCACGGTGATTGACCGCGGCTGCCTGATTCCAGACGGCCTGGTGATCGGCGAAGACGCCGAACTCGATGCGCTGCGGTTTCACCGCAGCGCCAATGGCATCTGCCTGGTCACGCGCGACATGCTGGACAGGATCACCGCAGCATGATGGGACCGAGCACTGGTTCGGACCGGCTCAGCGAGTCGCTTGCACAGGGCCTGGGGGCGGCCCGGCGCTTTCGTGTGCTGCATGCCGGAGCGGAAGTGTTTCCGCTCGTCAAGACCGGGGGCCTGGCAGATGTGATGGGTGCCTTGCCCCAGGCGCTGGTGGCGCAGGGCGCAGATGTGCGTCTGGTACTGCCCGGTCTGCCGGCGATCATGCAAGGTGTCGAGCAGCAGCAACCGGTGTGCGAGATCGGTCCGATGTTTGGTGTGGCGCGCATCAGCCTGCGCCTGGGTGTGGTGCGTTGGAGCGGCGTGCCGGCCTATGTCATCGATGCACCCCAGCTGTACCGGCGCGAGGGCAACCCGTATCTTGACGCCAGCGGCGCCGATTGGAGCGACAACCTGCAGCGGTTCGGGCTGCTCGGATGGGTGGCGGCGCATCTGGCCAGCGGCGAACTCGACGCTGGCTGGGCGCCCGATCTGGTGCACGCGCACGACTGGCATGCGGCGCTGGCCTGCGCGTTTATGGCCGCCCATCCGGCCTCCCGTGCACGCGCGGTGTTCACCGTGCACAACCTGGCCTACCAGGGCCTGTTCGAGGCTCACGATTTCCACCTGCTCGGTCTGCCAGGGCGTTTCATGCTGCCAGGGGCGCTGGAATTTCATGGCCGCTTGTCGTTCATGAAGGCAGGCCTGGTCTATGCGCAACGGGTCACCACGGTCAGCCCGTCGTATGCGGCGGAGATTGCAACTGCGCAATTGGGCTGTGGTCTGGACGGCGTGGTCCGGGCCCGTGGTACTGCGGTCTCGGGCATTCTCAATGGCGTCGACCGCAAGGTCTGGGATCCGGTGTCCGACCCATTGATTGACACCTGTTACGGCGGTACCGACCTGCAAGGCAAGGCCCGTTGCAAGGCGGCGTTGCAGCAGGCGTTGGGTCTGGTATCCGATGCCCGGGCGCCGCTGCTGGCCGTCGTCAGCCGGCTGACCGCGCAGAAAGGACTGGACCTGTTGTTGCAGGCATTGCCGGATTTGCTGGCCCAGGGCGTGCAGCTGGCGGTGCAAGGGACCGGTGACGCTGCGCTGGAGGCGGCGTTCCTGGCAGCCGCTCAGGCCCACGCCGGGCGCGTGGCGGTGCGCATCGCCTATGACGAATCGCTGGCGCACCGGATGGTGGCTGGCGCCGACATGATTCTGGTCCCGTCGCGTTTCGAGCCGTGCGGGCTGACGCAGCTCTATGGTTTGCGTTACGGCACGGTGCCGGTGGTGCGTCGGGTCGGTGGCCTGGCCGACACCGTGGTTGACGCTTGCGACGGCAGGCTGGCCGACGACCGTGCAACCGGGTTCGTGTTCGATGCGCCGACGGCAGGCGCCCTGTCGGACGCGGTGGTGCGGGCGGTGGCCGTTTTCGGTCGTGCCGCTGCATGGCGCGCACTGATGCAACGCGGCATGGCGCAGGATTTTTCCTGGGAACCGGCCGCCGCGCGTTATATGGCGCTTTACCGCGAATTGCTGGCCGCGGAGCCGGCACCGCGCTGATCGCGCATGGCAGGTACCGATACGGCGACACCGTGTGTCGCACCGATAGCGCCGCTTACAATTTCTGCGACCTTGTCGCTTGAGCTGATTCTTACTCCGGGAGCACCCAAAACATGAAAACCGATCCATCGATCTTCAAGGCCTACGACATCCGTGGCGTTGTTCCCAGTACGGTTACCGACGAGATCGCGGAAGGGATCGGACGCGCGTTCGGAACCGTTGCGATGGCCCAGGGGGAAACCACCGTTGCCGTCGGGCGTGACGGGCGTCTGAGCGGCCCCAGCCTGAGCGCGGCGCTGGTACGCGGCCTGGTGGCGGCAGGCATCGAGGTGATCGACGTGGGGATGGTCACCACGCCGATGCTGTATTTCGCGGCCAACACCGCCTGCAACAGTGGCATCCAGGTCACCGGCAGTCACAACCCGCGTGACTACAACGGTTTCAAGATGGTGATGGGTGGACGCGCCATCTATGGCGAGGACATCCAGGCCTTGCGCACGATGATGGAGACCGAGCGCTGGAAGCTGCAGGATGGTGGCACGATCCGCAATCTCAACGTGCTGGCACCCTATACCGACCGCATCGTGTCGGACATCAGGCTGGCGCGCCCGCTCAAGGTCGTCGTCGACAGCGGCAACGGCGTGGCAGGCGCTTCGGCCCCCGCAATCCTGCGCGCAATCGGCTGCGAAGTGATCGAGTTGTTCAGCGAGGTGGATGGCAATTTTCCCAATCACCATCCCGACCCCAGCAAACCCGAGAACCTGAAGGACCTGATCGCCGCGCTGGCCAGCAGTGACGCAGAACTCGGTCTGGCCTTTGACGGCGACGGAGACCGGCTGGGCATCGTCACCAAGCAGGGCAACAACATCTATCCCGACCGCCAGATCATCCTGTTCGCACGCGACGTGCTGTCGCGCGTGCCGGGCGGCACCATCATCTTCGACGTGAAATGCTCGCAGCAGGTGGCGCCGGCCATTACCGCTGCCGGCGGCAAGCCACTGATGTACAAGACCGGCCATTCGCTGATCAAGGCGCGCATGAAGGAGCTCGATGCGCCGTTTGGCGGCGAGATGAGTGGCCATATCTTCTTCAAGGAACGCTGGTATGGCTTTGACGACGGCACCTATGCCGCCTGCCGCCTGCTGGAGATCGTCAGCGGCGCGGCGGACGCCAACCAGATGCTCGACGCCTTGCCGACCAGTTTCTCCACGCCCGAACTCAACGTGGCCTGTGCCGAGGGCGAACCGCCGGCGCTGATGCGCAAGGCGGTGGCGCTGGCCGATTTCGGTGCCGATGCCGTGCTCACCACCATCGATGGCTTGCGCGTGGACTGGCCGGACGGGTTCGGACTGATGCGCGCGTCGAACACCACACCGGTGCTGGTGCTGCGTTTCGAAGGCCAGACCCAGGCGGCACTCGATCGCATCGAACATGCCATGCTGGCGCTGCTGCACAAGGTCAAGCCCGACGCGAAGATCGGTGCCAGCGCGCATTGATTGACGCGTATCTGAGGGCCGGGCGGATCTCGTTTCGGTGACTACTGGCGCCCGGGCTTGCCGCTGGAGATCGTGGTCGCGGCGATCAGCATTGCGCTGCTGTCGATCGTCTGGCCGTTGTAGCTGTGGCGGGGTCTGTGCCGGTGATCGATCACGTGATCCCCGTCAGGCGGACGCATCGCCAATAATGCACACATGTTCACGCACATGCGCCGATGGCGCCCACTTGCCGCATTCTGCCTTCTGTGCGGCATTGACCGATGACGCAGCCTGAGCGCGCCGACAGCGATGCCGCGCGCCCGCTGACCGACATCGCGCAGATGGTCCAGGCACTGGCCGAGGGCCGGAACAAGCGCGTGCGCAAGTTTCTGGCACGCATGCATCCGGCCAAGACCGCGGCGCTGCTGGAGATGCTCGATGCCGACCAGCGTGCCGCTTTGTGGCAACAGGTGGATCCGACGCTGGAAGCACGTATCCAGCCTCACCTGAACCTGTTGCTCAGTGGCGAGTTGTCCGGTGATTCGGGCGAAGACTCCGCGGCCGAACAGCTGGAACAGTCCGATCCACGGCGCAGCCTGCGCGCTGGCGAGGTGAACCATCTGGATGCGGTGCGCAAGGCGCTGACGGCCGGGCGCCTCAAACGTGTCGCCAAGACGCTGCGGCGCATGCACCCTGCCAAGGTCGCCGGTCTGCTGGAGGCGCTGCCGCCAGACGAACGCCGTTCCGTCTGGAGCATGGTCGATACCGAACGTGCGGGCAAGGTGCTGACCTACCTGCACGACGAGATCCGGACCGCTCTGGCGCAGGAACTCGACATGGAGGACCTGGTTGCATCGGCACAACATCTGGAACTCGACGACCTGGTCGACCTGATCCAGAGCCTGCCGGAGCAACTCGGTTCGCGGCTGATGCAGGCCACCAGCGGCAGCCGGCGCGAGCAACTCGAGTCGATGCTGTCGTACCCGCAGGACTCGGCCGGCGGCCTGATGAATGCCGATGCGATCGAGGTCCGGGCCGAGGTCAGGATCGGCACCGTGCTGCGCTACCTTCGGCTGCTCGAGAACCTGCCGCCGCAGACCGACATGCTGATGGTGGTCGATCGCCAGGGCAATTACCAGGGCAGCCTGCGCCTTGGCGCATTGGTCACTGCCGAGCCGACCCGCCGGGTGCTTGAAGTGATGCAGACCGACATCAGCGCCATTGCCGTCGATACCGACAGTGCCGAGGTGGCCCGGATGTTCCAGGATCTGGACCTGTTGTCGGCGCCGGTGGTCGACGGTCACAACCGGTTGATCGGTCGCATCACGATTGACGATGTCGTCGACCTGATCCGCGAGAACTCCGATCGGACCATGATGCAGATGGCCGGACTGGACGACGAGGCAGACATATTCGCGCCGGTGCTGGTGAGTTCGCGCCGGCGTGCGGTTTGGCTGGGCATCAATCTGCTGACCGCCTTTCTGGCCTCCTGGGTGATCGGCCAATTCCAGGCCACCTTGTCGCAACTGGTCGCGCTGGCGGTGCTGATGCCGATTGTGGCCAGCATGGGCGGCATTGCCGGCAGCCAGACCCTGACGCTGGTGATTCGCGGACTGGCGCTGCGCCAGGTGCAGCAGGGCAACATCCGGCTTCTGCTCAACCGCGAAGTCGGCGTGTCCATCATCAACGGGGCCTTGTGGGCGGTGGTGATTGCGCTGCTGGCCGTGGCCTGGTTCGGCGACTGGGGTATTGGCGGTGTGCTGGGCGCCGCGATCCTGATCAACCTGCTGTGCGCGGCGTTGGCCGGACTGGCTATTCCGCTGGTGCTCGATCGGCTGGGCATCGATCCGGCGCTTGCCGGCAGCGTGATCCTGACCACCGTGACCGATGTGATCGGATTCTTCGCCTTTCTGGGTCTGGCTACGGTATTGTTGCTGTAGCGCAGCGGTCCAGCCGCCAGGTACAGGCGGTTTGCGGTCGACTGCGTCGCGAACCTGACGGTCAGTGGTGGTCGAGCTTCTTGTCGGTGAACAACCAGTCGCGCAGTTCATGGTCGAACTTCGGATCGCGCCGACGAATCCATTCGAGCACCATGGCAGCATGCTCCTTTTCTTCGTCACGGTTGTGCTGCAGGATGGCCTTGAGCTCCGGGTCCTTGCAGACGTCTGCGCGCTGGTTGTACCAGTCGACGGCTTCGAGTTCCTCCATCAGCGAGACGATGGCGCGGTGCATGTCGCGTGTCTCGGCACTGAGTTCGGCGATCGGTTCGTGGTAACCCTCATTGGACATATATTCCTCCAGTCAGTGGATGTCGTCCGGATCGCCGCCAGTCAAGGTCTGGCGACCGTGATGTCTAGCGGACATGCAACAGGCGTTGCTCCAGGTCCGAACCATCATAACCGTCCATGAAAGGCTGCCAATCGGCGTCGCTCCAATACAGGGCGGTGTCCAGTCGCAACTCCTTGCGCAGCGAGCGCAGCAGCCGCGCCAGGTTGCCGGATTTCCAGTCCTCGCCAGCGCGAAATCCGCATTTGTCGAAATCGACGATCCAGGCCTTGCCGTTGGCGTCGAGCATCAGGTTGTGGCAGTTCAGGTCGGAATGAAACACCTGCTCGTCGTGCAAGGCGCGCACCGCCGCACCCAGGGCCTGCCACTCTTCTGGCGTGACGGTGCGCACCTCGTGCAGCAGCCGCGCGACGTCGGTCGCCTCGGGGATCAGCGCCACCAGAATATCGGCGCGGTAGAACAGGCCATGCCGCACGCGGCGCGCCGCGCAGGCCTGCGGCACCGGCAACTGGCGTGCCCGCAGCCGAGCCAGCAGGCTGAATTCGGCCATTGCGCGGGTGCTGGCCAATGGCCGGGTCAGAAACAGGTCTCGGCTCACGCGCGCCATCAGGCCGCCGCGGTAGTAGTGGCGCAGCAGGTACTGGCCGCGCTGGTCTTGCACCCGATGGATATGGCCGCGACCGGCGCCCAGTGCCTGGCTGCCTCCCTGTCTCTGCCACCATGCGGGGTCGAAAAGACAGGGCTCGGCGGCCTCGAAACAGGCGCGGTCGACCCACAGCGTCTGGGTGTCGTGGCGCGATTGCAGCGGTTCGGGGATCGCAGCTTGCCAGGTCGCAAAAATCTCGAGTTCGGCCATGGTGCGCGCCACCGCGCCGGTCATGGACTGGTAGAGGGTCTGGCCGCGCGCCGCCTGCTGCACGCCCCGCCCGGGTTGCTCTACCAGCTGCGTGAATCCGGCGAACACCGCAGCTGCCGTGTCCACCCGCAGCAAGGCGCCGGCTGTATCCAGCGCGTCGTAAAGCTGCGCGAAATTGTGGGTATGCGGGCCGGCGATCAGCGGCTTGTCGAGGACCAGGACTTCCAGCGGATTGTGACCGCCGCGCGGTATCAGGCTGCCACCGACAAAACAGGTATCGGCCACGCCGTACCAGTGCATCAATTCACCCATCGTGTCACCGAGCAGGACCTGGGTGTCGGCCTGTGGTGTGGCGCCCTGGCTGTGGCGAAGGTAGCGCAGCCCCGATTGCTGCAGCAGCCGGGCCACGGTGTCAAAGCGCTCGGGGTGGCGTGGCACCAGAATCATCAGGTCTTCGGGCCGCGTCGCCAGATGCGCGGCAAACGCATCGATCAAGGCCTCGTCCTCACCGGCATGCGTGCTGCCGGCCGTCAGAACAGCGCGCGAGCCCAGCATCCGCCGGGTGCTTGCGATCCTGTCAGACAGGGCGCCGGGCAGGTGCTGGTCCGACTTGATGTTGCCGGTCACCCGGATTCTGCGCCGGGGCAATCCCAGTGCGGCAAAGCGGTCTGCCGTGGTCTGGTCCTCACAGCAGACCAGGCGCAGGCTGGTCAAGGCGGGTTGCATGAGGGCGTGCCAGCGCGCATAGGTTGCAGCTGACGACTCCGACAGACGGGCATTGGCCACGATGACCGGCACGCCACTGGCCTGTGCAAGGTGCAGAAAGTTGGGCCACAACTCGCGTTCCAGCAGGATCACCAGCCGCGGCCGCAGGCTGTCCAGAAAGTGCCGTGTGGCACCCGGCAGGTCGATCGGGAAGTACACATGGTCGACCCGCTCGCCGAATTCATGGCGGATCTGGCGCGAGCCGGTGGGTGTGGTGCAGGTCAGCAGAGGTCGGCCCCAGCGCGGGTCGGCCAGCAGGCGTTCGATCAGAGGCCGGGCCGCCAGCACCTCGCCGACCGAGCCACAATGCACCAGCACGGCGCCGGTGGCCGGGCGGGGTTTCCCGACATGGCCGAAGCGTTCAGACCAGCGCAACCGGTAGTGCGGATCGGCGCGTCCGCGCCACCACAGGTAAACCAGCAGCAGTGGCAATGCGCAGTAGCCGGCCAGGCTGTAGAGGCGTCGCACCATGGACCGTGCCGGATTC
>Ga0073904_10001416_pt1 | contig 17987 bp, 16 predicted proteins | sample KloWWTrecipitate_FD_66668 | JGI IMG/M metagenome (GOLD analysis project Ga0073904, IMG submission 66668) | Active sludge microbial communities from Klosterneuburg, Austria, studying microevolution and ecology of nitrifiers - Klosterneuburg... | ecosystem: Engineered > WWTP > Aerobic digester >... | reverse complement strand
CGGCTGGCCTGCCAGGAGCTCACACAGCTCGAGAGCCTTGTCGATTGACGTCTGCGAGGCTCGGGCCGGCTCAGGTGTAAGGGGTTTCATTAGGCGGAACGATATTTCAAATCCAATGATCTGCGTCTGAGGCCTTCCCTGTCAAGGCGCGTCGAGCTGACGATTGCCCTTCGGACTCGTATCGACCTCCCTCATCGGCCAGACCGTCGGTCACTATCGCGTCCTCGACCAGTTGGGCGCCGGCGGAATGGGCGTCGCGTACCGCGCCCAGGACCTGAAACTCGGCCGCCAGGTCGCGATCAAGGTGCTGCCGGCGGGAAACGCGTCCGCCGACGATGTCCTGGAGCGCTTCCGCCGGGAAGCGAGAACCGCCTCCGTGATGATGCGTTCCGGCACGCCGTCACCGCTCTCCCTCGAGGCTACGCCGAGCCCGGACACCCCGCCCGTCGTCGAAGCCGAGCCGACACCGGCGCCTCCCGCGCGAACCTCACCCCCGGTACCCCTTCGCCTCCGCGGCCGGCCGCCACGCCTCCGCCCGCTGCCAAGGCCGCGACGGGGCCGCGCACACCAGCCGCCGCACCGTCGCCCTCCCTGGACGCCGAGGCCACCCAGCGACTCGACGTCGCGCGCGCCAAGCTCGGCAGTGGACTCCTCGATCAGGGCGTGGCCGACCTTCGCCAGATCCTGCTGGACTACCGCTCGTCGCCCGTTGCGGCCGACGCCGCCTTTCTCGTCGCCGAGACCCTGGAGCAGGCGGGCCGCTCCGACGATGCGATGGCCGCCTACATTGAGTTCGACCAGCGGTTCGCCAACCATGCGCGGGCGGCCCAGAGCAAGCTGCGGCGAGCGCTGCTCCTGCTGCGCGACCGGAATCAACAACGGCAGGCGGAAGGCTACGCGCTCTTTGGCGAGATCGCGCGGGACTTTCCCTCGACGCCCGAGGCAAGCAGGCACTCCAGGCGCGGCGCCAGGTCGAGACCCAGCGGCGCCAGTTGCGGGCGATGGACCCCGTCCTGAACGTCGAGGTCCCCGCAGTCCTGGTGGCCCTGCGGGCCATCGCGAATCAGTTCCCGGGCGATCCGGACACGATGCTCGCGCTGAGCCAGCTGGCGAGCGGCTACTAGGACATGAACAGCTACGAGTCCGCCGCGCAGGTCTGGGAGCACATGGCCAGGCAGTTTCCGGGCAACCCGGTCGAGGTCTGGTTCAGGCTTGGCGAGCTGTACGAGCGTCGGCTGCGGGACCCGGCGAAGGCTCGCGACGCGTACGCGAAGGTGCCGCCCGAGTCGCCGCGCTACCGCGAAGCCCAACAGCGCATGAACCGCCGGTGAGCCCTCCAGGGCCGCATCACCATCGTTGATCCGCGAGGGATCGTACAGCCTGGTGGTGCAGCCGGCAGCCATCGCGGCGTGGGCGATGCCGTGGCCCATTGTCCCGGCACCCAGTACGGCGAGTGTGTTGGCCATGTGTCGTCGGGTCTCTCCGCCTGCTCTCCGGTGAACTCCGGCGTGGCGGGCCGCTAGACCTCCGTCCGCACGTATTCGAAATCGATCGGCAACCGGTTGATGCCGCGTGCGGGTGGGGCGATGTAGTTGGCGAACTGGCCCGGCTTGTATACGGGCGTCGCCTGGATGCTGTGCAGGTAGGCCTTGTCCTCGGGCGACGGTAGCCACTCGTACCGGCGCCGCGCCCATTCCTCGGCCGTGAGCGGTTCGCCGAACGGGTTGAAATGCTTACCGGCGTAGATGCCCACCTTGCGGTTGAACTTGCGTGAGGGCAGCGCGAGGCGCTCCGACAGGCCGTTCGCCTCGAGAACGCGCGTGTTCCAGCGGTCCACGCCCGCCTGGCAGTCGCCCACGTACCAGTCACGCAGCACCTCGTTGAGGGCGTTGCGCATGGGGACCTCCTCGCGGATGATGCGGCCGCTGTCGTCCATCATGTCGAGTACGTACAGGTTGGCGGCGAGCACGTGGTCATCGTCGAACTTACCCTCTTCGGCGCGGCCCTTGAGACCGTTGGCGAAGTAGGCAGCCGCGTTGCTCGACACCTCGCGGCCGTGCAGGTCGAGGCTCTGACTGAACCAGAAGTTGATGAACTTCTGGATGAGCGGAAGGTCGATGCCGCCCAACTTCCGGACGTCGCCCGAGAACCCGGCCTCCTTGAGCAGCTCGCCGGTGCGCTCCAGGATCCGCGAGATGCCCGTCTCGCCGACGAACATGTGGTGCGCCTCCTCGGTGAGCATGAAACGCGTGGTCCGCGACAGCGGGTCCAGCGAGCTCTCGGAGAGCGACAGCAGCTGCGACTTGCCGTCGCGATCCGTGAACATCGTGAAAGCGAAGAAATCGAGCCAGGTATCGATGGGCTCGTTGAACGCCTCGAGCATCCGGGGCGTGTCGGTGTTGCCGCTGCGCCGCTCGAGCAGGGCCTCGGCCTCCTCCCGGCCGTCGCGGCCGAAGTAGGAGTGCAGCAGGTACACCATGGCCCAGAGATGTCGACCCTCCTCGACGTTCACCTGGAACAGGTTGCGCAGGTCGTACAGGCTCGGACAGTGCGCTCCGAGCTGACGCTGCTGCTCGACACTGGCCGGTTCGGTATCGCCTTGCACCACGATCAAGCGGCGGAGCTGGTTGCGGAACTCGCCCGGCACCTCCTGCCACACCGGCTGGCCTCTGAAGTCCCCGAAACCGATGCGCCGATCGTGGGTGGGCTCGGCCAGAAAGATGCCCCAGCGGTACTCCGGCAGCCTCACGTAGTCGAAGTGCGCCCAGCCCGCCGCATCCACGCTGATCGCCGTGCGGAGGTAGACCTGGTGATGATCCTGGAACCCCTGGGGCCCCATGTCCCGCCACCAGTCCAGATAGGCCGGCTGCCAGTGCTCCAGCGCCCGCTGCAGGCGCTTGTCGCCGCCGAGGTTGACGTTGTTCGGGATGCGTTCACTCGAAATCACGTTCGCCTCCAGTCGAAGGAGGGGCGCCCTTCTCTTCCGTAGGTTACCAGGGCGCCGCGTTCACCTATTGCGTTGGGCCGCTGGAAGATCCAGTTCTGCCAAGCCGTCAGCCTGCCGAAGATCTTCGTCTCCATCGTCTCCGGGCCCGCGAAGCGCAGGTTGGCCTCCATGCCCGTCAGAGCGTCGGGTGAAAAGGCGGTGCGCGCCTCGATCGCCATGCGAATCTCGTCGTCCCAGTCCATGTCGTCGGGAGCGTCGAACACCAGGCCGGCCGCCGCCGCCGCCTGCGGATCGTAGGGACCGTCGTGCGCGAGGGCCGCGGCCACCGAATCGGGCTCGCCCAGAAAGCGCGTCTCGAGACGGGTGAGACCGTTGCTCATCGGGTAGAGCCCCGCATTGGCCGCCGAGAGCTGAATCGCGTTCGGCCGATCGGCATCGTCGAGCATGAAGGCCCGATCGGCCGCCAGCGCCAGTTCGAAGAGCGTGCCGGCAAACGCGTTGCCGGGCTCGATGAGCGCGAAGAACGTGCGCGCCGTCAGGTCCACGCGTTTGAAAGTCCGCCGGATGAGACCGATGATCTCGCGCACCAGCCAGTGATCCCGGTGCTCCGCCAGCGCGTGGTCCACGACGAGCACGGCCGCAAGGTCTCCGGTCGCGCGCAGGATGATGGTGCCGATCTCGGGCTCGTTCAACCGCAGGCGGAGTACACAGTCGTCCAGTTCGCGAAACGCGCGTACCGCCCATGCCTGATCGCCGGCCTCGAGAAATGCCTCCGGCGTGGCGGGCTGCGGCGAGTCGGACGCCGAGACCGTGAGGTCGCAGGTGCGCTTTTCACGGTCGATCGAGACGGCGACGTACCGGTAGCGGAACGTGTCGCCGTCAACGGTCGGATTCAACGGACCGAGCGTGATGCCCGGGCCCGCATCGGGCCGATCCGACTGCGCTGCCAGCTCACGCGCCCGCGCCTGCACGACCTCCGCGAACTGGCTGGTGGGTACGGCTCGATCGACGAAGCGCCAGTCGACGGCCCGCCGGCCGCGGACGCCTTCCGGCAGCGTGCTGAAGTAATCCGCCACGTCGCGGCGCACCTTGCGCTTGTCCACCACGCGCGTGAGCCCGCCCGTGCCGGGCAGGACGCCGAGCAGCGGCGTCTCGGGCAGCGACACCGCCGCGCTGCCATCGTCCACGAGATAGATTTCGTCGCACGCGAGGGCCAGTTCGTAGCCTCCGCCCGCGCAGATGCCATTGAGCGCGGCAAGGAACTTGATGCCGCTGTGCGCGCTCATGTCCTCCATGCCCAGGCGCGTCTCGTTGGTGAACTTGCAGAAGTTCACCTTGAATCCGTGGCCCGAGGTCCCCAGCATGAAGATGTTCGCGCCGGCGCAGAAGATGCGGGGCTTGAGGCTGGAGAGGATGACGCTGTGCACTTCAGGATGCTCGAACCGAATCCGCTGCAGCGCGTCAGCCAGCTCGATGTCCACGCCGAGATCGTAGGAGTTGAGCTTCAGCTTGTAGTCGCCGGGCCGCAGCCCGGCATCCTCCTGCACATCCATGGCCAGTGTGGCGACGGACCCGTCGAAGGTGAGCTTCCAGTGGCGGTACTGCTCGGGCGAAGTCTCGAAGTAAATGGATGGCGATTGGGTTGCGCTGTCCACGGCCGCAGTCTACTACAGCTTAAACACTCGTTCAAATTCGTGTTACTCTTGAGCCGTGGAGCCGAAGCGCACGCGGGCACGCAGGAAGTCCACCGTCCGCGGGTCCGCGGCCGGCGATCGGCGCATCGCCATCCTCAAGAGCGCAGCGGCGGCGTTCCGGCGGCGCGGCTATCACGGGGCGAGCGTGGACGAAATCGCCTCTGCGCTCGCGATGACCAAGGGCAGCCTCTACTACTACTTCCGTAACAAGGAGGACATCCTCTACGCCTGCCACGAGTACTCACTCGACTTCCTTCTCCACCTGATGCGCGAGGTGCGCGACGAGCCGATCCCCGCCGACCAGAAGCTCCGGAAGCTCATCCTGGCCTTCGTGCATCTCATCCTGGACGAACTGCAGGCGACCGCGCTCACGCTCGATCCGGAAGCCCTGTCGTCCCCGCTGCTCGAAAAGGCCATCGCCAAGCGCGACGAGTTCGATCGGGGCATGCGCGCGATCATCCAGGAAGGCATGGACGCGGACATCTTCACCCCCGGCGATCCCAAGATGATCGAGTTCGCCATCATGGGCGCGGTGAACTTGATCAGCAAGTGGTTCGACCCTGCCGGCCCGATGACCTCGCAGCAGATTGGCGACGCTTTCGCCAACTACCTGGTCGGCCAGCTGGCGGCTCGCCCCGGCGTAGCCGCAGCCATGCGCCGCTGACGATGGCCGGCTGACGAAGGCCGGTTCCCTACTCCGCCGTCTCGCCAGGCTTCAGTTCCAGCACCTCGATGCCGCTGCCCGCCAGGTGTCGCTTCAACGCATCGGGGGTGCCGGTCAATAGGGGGAACGTGCCCCAATGCATCGGCACCACCTGCCTGACGCCGAGCCAGCGTGCGGCCATGGCTGCCGTATCGGGTCCCATGGTGAAGCGATCGCCGATCGGCAGAAAGGCGATGTCTGGCTTGTAGAGCTCACCGATCAGCTTCATGTCCCCGAACAGCGCCGTATCGCCCGCGAAGTAGATCGTCTGGCCGTTCTCGAGACCGACGATGAAGCCGGCCGGCTCTCCAAGGTAGACGAAGCCGTTGTCGTCGAAGCTGCTGCTGTGAGCCGCGTCGGTCATGGTAATCCGCAGCCCCTTGGTGGTCACCGTGCCGCCCTTGTTCATGGGCTCCACGGCTTGCACGCCCTTGGTGCCCAGCCACGTCGCAACCTCCCAGATGCCGACGACCGTGGCGCCGGTGGACTTGGCCATCGCCGCGGCGTCCGTGATGTGGTCACTGTGCCCATGCGACACGAGGATCAGGTCGGCCTGTTTCGGGCGAGCGGCCTCGGGAAACCTGGGGTTGCCCGTGTACCACGGGTCGAACAGCACGTGCAGGCCTCCCGGGGTGCGGAGGTGGAACGAGGAGTGGCCGAGCCAGGTAATGGAGAGATTCGGCATCTGGTGATCTCGTGAAGTGGTGATCTGGTGACGGGCGGTTGCCCGGTAGTGTGCCCCGACCGAGGTGGCGCAGTCCAGCGGCTGGTCGGATTCGTCTTTCAGCTAAACTAGTCTCCAGCATGGTCGAAGGTTCACTGCCATCCATCAAGCCTCGCGAGCCCAAGCCCGAGTGGCTCAAGGTGCGCGCGCCCGGGTCGGAGAACTATCTGCGGCTCCGCGGCATCATGCGGAACCTGAAATTGAACACGGTGTGTGAAGACGCCCACTGCCCCAACATCGGCGAGTGCTGGCACCATGGCACGGCCACCTTCATGATCCTGGGTGACGTGTGCACGCGCGCCTGCAGCTACTGTGCCGTGGCCCACGGCCGGCCCGGTGCGGTCGACGTGCATGAGCCGGTGCGCGTGGCCGAGGCCGTCCAGACGATGGGGCTCACCTACGCCGTGATCACGTCGGTGGATCGCGACGACCTGCCCGACGGCGGCGCCGGCATCTTCGCCGCGACGATCCGCGAGATCAGGGCCCGTATGCCGAGCACGCGAGTCGAGGTGCTGATTCCCGACTTCAAGGGCGAAATCGACTCGCTGAAGACCGTCCTCGACGCGCGCCCGGGCGTCCTGAACCACAATACCGAGACCGTCCCCCGCCTGTATCGCCTGGCCCGCTCAGGCGGGAAGTACGCCCGGACGCTGGAGCTCCTGGAGCGGGCCAGGGCCTACGCACCGGACATCCCCACCAAGACCGGGCTCATGGTCGGCCTGGGTGAGGAGCACGACGAGCTCGTGCAGGTGTTCAAGGACCTGCGCGGTGTCGGCGTCTCCATCCTCACCATCGGCCAGTACCTCAGGCCCTCCCCCGATCACGCCGTGATGACGCGCTACTATCACCCGGATGAGTTCCGGGAGCTGAAGCGAGCGGCCATGGCGTTGGGCTTCGTGCACGTCGAGGCGGGTCCCCTTGTGCGCAGCTCCTACCACGCGCACGAACAGGCTGACGCCTTCGAGGGGGCCGCCCGGTAGCTGGAAGACCGGTCGATTTATTTTCTCTTTGGCTTGTAGACGTGCGTGGCCTGCCCGAAGAATTGCTCCGCGGCTTCCATCACCGTCTCGGTCAGCGTGGGGTGCGGATGGATGGTGAGCTTCACGTCCGACGCCGTGGCGCCCATCTCGATGGCGAGCACGCCCTCCGCAATCAGTTCCCCCGCGCCGGCGCCCACAATGCCGACGCCGAGAATACGCTCGGTCCTGGGATCGATGACGAGCTTGGTCAGGCCGTCGACGCGATCGATGGCGATGGCGCGACCCGAGGCGCCCCAGGGGAACCGCGCGACCTCCACCGTCAAGCCCTGCTTTGCCGCATCCGCCTCGGTCAGGCCAGCCCACGCGATTTCCGGGTCGGTGAACACTACCGCGGGAATTGCCGCCGGCTCGAACACGGCCTTGTGTCCGGCGATGGCCTCCACCGCCACGCGCGCCTCGTGCGACGCCTTGTGCGCCAGCATTGGCTCACCCGCCACGTCGCCAATCGCGAACATCGTCGGCTCACCAGTGCGCCGCTGGCCGTCGGTTTCGATGAACCCCTTCGCGTCGACCTTGACCTTCGTGCGGTCGAGTCCGTCGATGCTCGCGTTCGGCCGCCGGCCGATGGCCGTCAGCACGTAGTCGAACGTCTGGTTCTTCGGGGCCCCTTCACCCTCGAAGCTCACCGACACGCCCGTCGCTGGCGCAGACGCCTTGGCGCCCGGAGCCTCCTTCATGCCCGTCACTTTCGTCGACAGATGGATCTTCTCGAATACCTTCTCCGCGCGCTGGCTGAGGATGCGTACCAGATCGCGGTCGGCCCCGGGCAGCAACCCCGGCGTCATCTCGACCACCGACACCCTGGTACCCAGCGCGGCGTAGACGGAACCCAGTTCGAGCCCGATGTACCCGCCGCCAATCACCAGCATCGTCTTCGGAATCTCCGGCAGGTCGAGTGCACCGGTCGAGTCGAGCACCCGCGGCGAGTCGAGCGAGAGCGACGAAATGCGGGTGGGGTGCGACCCGGTGGCGAGGATGACGTAGTCCGCGCTCACCGTCTCCTCGCCGCCCCCCGCCTTCTGCACGCGTAGCGTCTTCGGATCGACGATGGACGCGCGGCCTTGCAGGTACTGAACCTTGCGCAGTTTCGCCACCTGGCCCGTGCCGCTCGTCAGCTTGTCCACCACGCGATCCTTGTAGGCGCGCAGCTTGTCGACATCCAGCTTCGGCGCCCCGAAGGTGACACCCCAGTCCGAGGCTTGGTGCGCCTCGTCGATGACCTTGGCGACATGCAGGAGGGCCTTGGACGGTATGCAGCCCCTATAGAGACACACGCCGCCGGGATTCTTCTCTTCCCCGATGAGCGTCACGTCCATGCCTAGGTCGGCGGCGTAAAAGGCAGCCGCGTATCCGCCGGGGCCGGCGCCAAGAACGGCGATGCGGGTCTTCGAAGATGGCGAATCTGTTGAGCTCATGATCTCGAGATCTGGCGATCTGTCTAGCCTCTGAGCGCGAGTGCGAAGGGCTGCTCCAGAGCCTCCGCGACCCAGCGCAGGAAGCGAATGGCATCGGCGCCGTCGATGAGGCGGTGATCGTAGCTGAGCGACAGCGGCAGCAACTGGCGCGGCACGAAGGCCTGGCCGTTCCACACCGGCTCGAGGATTCCGCGCGAGATGCCCAGGATGGCCACTTCAGGCCAGTTCACGATGGGCGTGAACGACGTGCCGCCGATGCCACCCAGGTTCGTGATGGACATCGAGCCGCCCGACATCTCGTCGAGGGTCAGCTTCCGGGCCTTCGCCTTCTCGGCCAGTTGCTGGATTTCCACCGACAACTCGACGAGGTTCTTGCTGCCGGCATCGCGGATGACCGGCACGAGGAGGCCGAATTCCGTGTCGACGGCAATCCCGACGTGGATGAACTTCTTGTAGACGATGGCCTCTCCGGCGGCGTCCACCGAGGCGTTGAACTGCGGGAACACCTTGAGGGCCGAGGCTAGCACCTTCGCGACCACCGCCGTGACGGTGAGGTTGCCACCCGCCTTCTCCACCTCGCCGCGGTACTTCTTCCGCACCTGCTCGAGGTCGGTGATGTCGGCCTTGTCGAACTGCGTGACGTGAGGGATGGTGTTCCACGCGTAGCTCAAGTGCTCGGACGTCTTGCGCCGGACGCCGCTCATGGCCTTGCGCTCCACCTCGCCAAACTTCGAAAAATCAGGCAGGGCCCGTACTTGGAGCGGCGCACCGCCCGAGGCCGCGGCAGCCTGACCGGCAACGCCGAAGCTGCTCATCACCCGGCGCGCGAACTCCTTCACGTCGTCCTGCGAGATGCGGCCGCCCGGACCCGTGCCCGGCACCTGGCCGATGTCTACGCCAATCTCCCGGGCAAGCCGGCGCACGGAGGGAGCCGAGGGCGCCGATGGCCGGACGCCGGTCGGCGCCGGGCTCGGAGGGGTCTGCTGACGCGCGGCCGCAATGTCCACCACGGCCGCCTTGTGACGTTCCTGCTCAGCCGGTGCCGGCGACGAGACGTCAGCCGCCGGTGCCGCGTCGGCGGTCGGCTCGGCCTTCGGCGGCTCAGGCTGGAGCGCCGCGCCGGCGGCGCCCTCATCGACGTCCATGACGACCTGCCCGGGCTTCACCTTGTCGCCCGGCTTCACGAGCACGCGCGTGACGACACCGGCGACCGTGGAGGGCACCTCGACGGTCGCCTTGTCGGTCTCGAGCTCGAGCACGGGTTGATCGAGCTTCAGTGAGTCACCGGGCTTGACCAGTACTTTCAGGACGTCGCCCTGTGCGACGCCGTCACCAAGATTGGGAAGGACGAATTCTGCCACGGTGTCGGATCCTCGACGGGGGTTCAGATGATCGCCGGATTTGGTTTCTCGGCGTTGATGCCGAAATCCTTGATGGCCTTGGCGACGACGGCCGGCTCCACCTGCTTCTCCTGCATCAACGCGTAGAGCGTGGAGAGCACGATGAAGCGTGCATCCACTTCGAAGAAATCGCGGAGTGCGGCACGCGTGTCGCTACGGCCGAAACCATCGGTACCAAGTGTTTTGAGCTTCTTCGGTAGCCACTGGTCGATGGCGTCGGGCAGCACCTTCAGGTAGTCTGACGCCGCCACGAACACGCCGGGCGCGTCCTTGGTCACCTGGGTCACGTACGGGACCTTCGGCTTGTCGGTGGGGTGGAGCCGGTTCCAGCGTTCGGCGGCGTGGCCGTCCCGGTAGAGATTCACGTAGCTCGTGACGCTCCACACGTCGGCGCCCACCTGGTACTGCTCCTCGAGAATCTGCTGTGCCTTGATCGCCTCGACCAGGATGGTACCGCTGCCGAAGAGCTGCGCACGCAGCTTGGCCTTGGGCTTGCCCGTGGGCTTGCAGACGTACATGCCCTTGAGGATGCCCTCGCGCGACCGCTCCGGCATGGGCGGATGCTCGTACTGCTCGTTCATCACCGTCAGGTAGTAGAAGATGTCCTCCCGATCGACGTACATCCGCCTGATGCCGTCCTCGATGATGACGGCCAGCTCGTACGCGAAGCCCGGGTCGTAGGCCTGGCAGGTCGGCACGGGCAGCGCCAGGACGTGGCTCTGCCCGTCTTCGTGCTGCAGGCCTTCACCGTTCAGCGTCGTGCGCCCGGAGGTGCCCCCTATCATGAATCCCTTCATCCGCATGTCGGCACCCGCCCAGATCAGGTCGCCGATCCGCTGGAAGCCGAACATCGAGTAATAGATGAAGAACGGAATCATGTTGATCCCGTGCGTCGCGTAGGCCGTACCGGCCGCGATGAATGAGGACACCGATCCCGCCTCGTTGATGCCTTCCTCGAGGATCTGCCCGTCCGAGGCTTCCTTGTAGTACAGCAGGGTGTCGCGGTCCACCGGCTCGTAGAGCTGTCCGGCGTGGGCGTAGATGCCGATCTGGCGGAACAGCGCCTCCATCCCGAACGTGCGGGCTTCGTCCGGCACAATGGGGACCACCAGACGCCCGACGTGCTCGTCGCGGAGGAGCTTGGACAACATGCGGACGAACACCATCGTCGTCGAGGCCTTGCGGCTTTCGGTCCCCTTGTGGAACTCCTCGAACATATCGCCGAACTCGAGGCGCAGCGGTGTCGACCGATCGGCGCGCTTCGGCACCGGGCCGTGCAGCGCCTGCCGGCGTTCATGCATGTACCGCATTTCGGCCGAGTCGTCGGCCGGTCGGTAGAACGGCGCCTTGGCGACGTCGTCATCCGAGATGGGAATGCCGAACCGCGAACGGAACGCGCGCACTTCGTCGTCGTTCAGCTTCTTCTGCTGGTGCGTGATGTTCTTGCCTTCACCGGCCTCGCCCATGCCGTAGCCCTTGACCGTGCGGGCCAGGATGACGGTGGGCATGCCCTTCGAGTCGATGGCACGCTTGAACGCGTTATAGACCTTGCCGGGGTCGTGACCGCCGAGAGTGAGCTTCTTCAACTGCTCGTCGGAGAGGTGCTTGACCATGTCGAGGAGCCGTGGGTCGGCGCCCCAGAAGTGCTTGCGGACGTAGGCGCCCGACTCGACGGCGAACTTCTGGTACTCGCCATCCACGACCTCACCCATGCGCTTGACGAGCAGGCCGTCGGTGTCCTTCTCGAGCAAGGCGTCCCATTCGACGCCCCAAATTACCTTGATGACGTTCCATCCGGCGCCGCGGAAGATCGCTTCGAGCTCCTGGATGATCTGAGCGTTCCCGCGGACCGGCCCGTCGAGACGCTGCAGGTTGCAGTTGATGACGAAGATAAGGTTGTCGAGCTTCTCGCGTGACGCCAGGGTGATGGCACCCAGCGACTCGGGCTCGTCGGTTTCGCCGTCGCCCAGAAACGCCCACACTTTGGCGTCGCTCTTCGGCTTGAGGCCGCGGTCCTCCAGGTAGCGGTTGAAGCGGGCCTGGTAGATCGACATGATCGGGCCCAGGCCCATCGAGACGGTCGAGAATTCCCAGAAATCGGGCATCAGCCACGGGTGCGGGTAGGACGACAGGCCGCCGCCCGGCTTGAGTTCGCGCCGGAAGTCTTCGAGCTGTTCGGAGCTGATCCGTCCCTCGAGAAACGCCCGCGCATAGATGCCCGGCGAGGCGTGCCCCTGGAAGTAGATGGCGTCGCCCTCGTTGCCGTTGTCGCGCCCGCGGAAGAAGTGGTTGAAGCCGACCTCGTACAACGTAGCGGACGACGCGAAGGTCGAGATGTGCCCGCCGATACCGTCCTCGATGCGGTTCGCGCGCACCACCATGGCCATGGCGTTCCAGCGCACCAGGCTCTTGATGCGGCGTTCGACTTCGCGGCTGCCGGGATAGGGGACCTCCTCAGCCGGATGAATCGTGTTGATGTAGGGCGTGTTGGCCGAGAACGGCAGCTTGACGCCGGATTGCTGAGCGTGGATGCCCAGATCGCGCAGCAGACGGCCCACGCGGGCCGATCCGCCGTGGCGGAGCACCTCGTCAAGCGAATCAAGCCACTCCCGGGTTTCCAGGGCTTCCAGCTGGGCGGCATCTATCTGGGCAGTACTTCTCATGGCCGTGTATGACCTTCCTTCTCGTCGCCAGGCAATCGTACCATTGTAGTGTGAAGAGGTTGAAAAGCACACGCCTTCGCCACCCTGCCGCGCTGTCGGCCGTTCGCGGGCAGATCATCCTCTGCGAGCGCTGTCCGCGGCTGCGCGACTACTGCCGCGCGGTCGCCCGTGACAAGCGCGCGGCGTATCGATCATGGACCTACTGGGGCCGCCCGGTTCCGGGCTTCGGCGATCCCGATGCGCGGGTGCTCATCCTCGGTCTCGCTCCCGCGGCCCATGGCGCCAACCGCACGGGACGTGTCTTCACCGGAGATGGCGCTGGCGGGTCCGGGGACTTCCTCATGGCGGCGCTTCATCGCGCGGGCTTCGCCAATCAGGCGACCTCCGAGCGGCGCGACGACGGGCTGCGCCTGACGGGCGCCTACATCGCAGCCGCAGTGCGGTGCGCGCCCCCGGGGAACAAGCCGGCACCGGCGGAGATCGCCGCGTGCCTGGATCACCTCGAGGCCGAAGTGGCGGCGCTGCCACAGGTCGACACCGTGCTGGCGCTCGGCAGGATCGCGTGGGAGGCCTGGTGGCAACTGCTGGGGCGACACGTCCCGCTCCCCCGCCCGCGCCCGGCATTCGGCCACGGCGCCACCGTCGACCTGCGCGCGCTCGGCGCCGGCCACCGTATCGCCACGCTCGTGGGCTGCTATCACCCCTCGCGCCAGAACACGAACACGGGCACGGTGACTGGGGCCATGTACGACGCGATCTTCCAGACGCTTCCGGGAGCGCTGGACGCGAGCGCGCACGTCCGCGGTGTCGGGCCGTCGATGCCGGACACGCGGTAGCGAACCCCCGGCGTGCAGTGTCTCGCGCTGCGCCCGGCCCACGACAGGGAACTCTCACGGCCGTCGCGCTACCGGACACGGCCGATGGGGCTCCCACCGTGCCGTCCGGGGATCTTCGGTGCTCCGCGATCAGATCACCGGCCCGGCGCGGCCCGGACAGGACGGTTGGGACGCCGTGGCCGCATCGGCCGCCCACCGGTCGCGCGCCGGCACGGTGATGTCCGGGCGATCGGAGATGAGGCCGTCCACGCCCCAGTCGAGCAACCGCCGGGTATCCGCCTCGCTGTCGACAACCCAGACCTGCAGTACCTGGCCTTCCCGGTGCACCTGCCGCACGAAGGCCCTTGAAACCACCCGCAGCCGCCGCGTGTGCTCGGGCACCTGGAACGCCGTGTAGGGTCGTGGTGCGGTAAAGGGCCACCGCAGCCACGCCCGGTGCAGGGTGCGGCGCGCCTCGTTCACCGACGCGCTGGTGGCGATGTGCGGGGCCAGGGCCCGTGCCGTATCGAGGGCCTCCTGCTGGAACGACCCCAGGCAGACGCGTGCGCCGACGCCCAGTCGTTCGACGACGTCAACGACGGCGCGGGCGAGCGCCGCCGTGCCGTACTTCATCTCGATGATCACGCGCGCGGACGGCCACCGCTCGAGCACGGTTTCGAGCGCGGGCACGCCCAGTCCGCGCGCGCGGAAGGGGAAGCCCCGCTCGGCGCCGAACCGCGCGCCCGCATCGAGCCCCGCCAGCTCTGCGGCCGTGAAGCTCGCGACCTCGCCTGTCGCAATCGTCGTGCGGTCCACCGTGCGATCGTGAATGACCACCGGGACGAGGTCGCGCGAGAGGTGCACGTCGAGCTCGAGCCCGTCGGCCCCGTGTGCCAAGCCGAGGCCGAACGCCTCCAGGGTGTTCTCCGGAGCGAGGCCGGCACCACCGCGATGCGCGAAGACGAGGGGACGATCCGCCTCGAACACCGGCGGACGCGAACCACGGCGGGGAGCCACGGAGTCATAATAGCGATATGTCCGCCCCACCCCGCATCGAGACCCTTGGACAGTTGCGCACCGCCGTGAGCCAGGGCGCGATCCGGCACCGCCCGGTCAAGGACGAGGTTCGCGAGAACCTCGCCGCGCGGCTCCGCCACAAGGACGCGCTCTTTCCCGGCATCATCGGCTACGAGGAGACGGTCATCCCGCAGCTGGCCAATGCAATCCTCGCGCGACATCACTTCATCTTGCTCGGCTTGCGAGGCCAGGCGAAGACGCGCATCCTCCGGGCGCTCACGACGCTGCTCGACGAGTGGCTGGCGGTCGTGCCCGGCAGCGAGATCAACGACGACCCGCTCGCGCCGCTCTCGGCCTACGGCCGCCAGCGCGTGCGCGAGGAAGGCGACGACATGCCGATCGCGTGGCTGCCGAGGGAGGCCCGCTACATCGAGAAGCTCGCTACGCCGGACGTCACCATCGCCGACATGATCGGCGACATCGACCCCATCAAGGCGGCCCGGTCAGGGCTGCAGCTGGGCAGCGAGCTCTCGATGCATTTCGGGCTGCTGCCCAGGGCCAATCGCGGCATCTTCGCCGTCAACGAGCTGCCCGATCTGGCGGGTAAGATCCAGGTGGGCCTCTTCAACATCCTCCAGGAAGGCGATGTCCAGATCAAAGGCTACCCCGTGCGGCTGCCCTTGGACGTCATGGTCGTCTTCTCGGCCAACCCGGAGGACTACACCGCCCGAGGCAAGATCATCACGCCGCTCAAGGACCGCATCGGCGCCGAGATCCGCACCCACTACCTGGAGAGCCGCGCCGACGCCATGAAGATCACGGCGCAGGAAGCCTGGACCGACCGCGGCGAGCCGGTGCACGTGCCGTCGTTCGTGCGCGAAACGGTCGAAGAGCTGGCGTTCCAGGCGCGTCAGGACCGGCGTGTCGATAAGCGCTCGGGCGTGAGCCAGCGCATGCCGATCAGCGTGCTCGAGTGCGCGGTGTCGAACGCCGAGCGCCGGGCCCTCGCCGCTGGAGAAGCGCCCGTCGTGCCACGCATCATCGACATCTACGCCGCACTCCCGTCGATGACCGGTAAGCTCGAGCTCGAGTACGAGGGCGAGCTGCGCGGCGCCGATCAGATTGCGCGCGAACTGGTGCGCGCGGCCGTGTCCAACGTGTTCGACGGACACTTCCCCGACGCCGACATGCGTCCCATCGTCGAGTGGTTCGACCTGGGCGGATCGCTGAACCTCGGCGACTTGGAATCCGCCACCGGCGTTCTCAAGGAAGCCGGGGCCGTGGAGGGACTCGTCGACATGGCCCGCCGCGCAGGCCTTCCGGCCGATGCCCCGGCACCCCTGGTGGCAGCCGGCGTGGACTTCGTGCTCGAGGGGCTGTGCGCCCAGAAGAAGATCAGCCGGAGCGACGGCCGCGGCTACCACGGCGCCGAGCCGGTCCGGCGGCCGGCCCAGGCCGAGCGCCGCCCGCCCGTCCTCACCCCCGACGACGATGACGACGAGCCGAGCGGCGGCGGGCGGAAGAAGAAGCGGTACTACAACTGAGGTAGGGTGCGCCGGCCCGGCGAGCGAAACCCGGAAGCGGTTGCCGTCGAATGAAGTTCAAATACTCCAAGTACGTCCCGAATCCACTCGACGAGCTCGACATGGACGAGCTGATGTCGAAATTGAGTGACCTGCTGCTGTCGAGTGGCTTCGGCGATCCGTGGGATCCGTCCGGCGGCATGGACCGGACCATGCAGGCCCTGCACGACGCCATTCTCGAGGCGCTCTTCAGCGGAGGCGTCCTGCCGCCCGACATCGTGGAGCAGTTGTTCGGCGACCAGGCCGAGGGCAGCGAAGAGGAGATTCGCCAGCGGCTGGAACAGCTCATCCAGCAAATCATCGAGCGCATGCAGGAGTCGGGCTTCCTCACGCCCGCTCCCGACCTCGAGGCCGAGCGGCAGCGGCGCGCCCAGGGAGGTGGCGGGGAAGAAGGGGACCCTGGCCAGGTGCAGTTCGAGGTGACGGACAAGGCGCTCGACTTCCTCGGGTACAAGGCCCTCCGCGACCTGCTCGGTTCGGTGGGCCACAGCAGCGCCGGGCGTCACGACACGCGCGACCTGGCCACCGGGGTCGAAACCAGCGGCGCCCCCAAGCCGTACGAGTTCGGCGACACGCTCAACATCGACGCGACGGCCACGATCCTGAACGCGGTGACCAGGCAGGCCGCCGAGGGCGGCGCCTCACCCGGCGACGAGGGCCCGGCGGCGGGAATCGACATCGATTACCGGGACCTCATGGTGGCGCAGGGTGAGTATCAGAGCTCGTGCGCAACGGTCATCCTGCTCGACTGCAGCCACAGCATGATTCTCTACGGCGAGGACCGGTTCACGCCAGCCAAGCGCGTGGCCATGGCCCTGTCGCACCTGATCCGCACGCAGTACCCGGGTGACACGCTCCAGGCCGTGCTCTTCCACGACAGCGCCGAAGAGATCCCCATCCGCGAGCTGGGGCGCGTGCGCGTCGGACCGCATTACACCAATACACGTGAGGGCCTGCGGCTGGCGCGGCGGCTGCTCGAGAAGCAGCGCAAGGACATGCGCCAGATCATCATGATCACCGACGGCAAGCCATCGGCCCTGACCCAGCCGGATGGCCGGATCTACAAGAACGCGTTCGGGCTCGACCCGCTGGTCATCGCCGAAACCTTCGCGGAGGTCTCGGCCTGCGCCCGCGCGGGCATCATGATCAACACCTTCATGCTGGCCCGTGACTACGATCTGGTGGCGTTCGTGCGACGCGTGGCGGCGATGTGCCGGGGGAAGGCCTACTTCACCACTCCGTACACCCTGGGCCAGTACGTGCTGATGGACTACCTCGACAAGAAGACGAAGACGGTACACTAGTCAGGATTCTCCGGTCGTGAGCACCATTCCGATTTTCCCGCTGCCGACGGCCGTTCTCTTTCCGCACGTCTTCCTGCCGCTCCACATCTTCGAGCCGCGGTACCGGCAGATGGTGACCGACGCGCTGTCGGGCGATCGCATAATCGGCATGGCCCTGCTCAAAGCCGGTCCGCAGCGGGAGCCGGACGCGCCGCCGGCGGTGTACCCGATCGGGTGCGCGGGCGTCATCACGCACGTCGAGCGCTTGGCGAACGGGCGGTTCAATCTCATCCTGCGCGGCATCGAGAAGTTCAGGATTCTCGGAGAGGAACCCCCAGCCAGCGGCCGGCTGTACCGGACGGCTATCGTGGCCCCCATCGACGAAACGCCGGGCGAACCCAGCCGGGCCGCGCTGGCCGCGGAGCGTCGGCGGCTGGAAGCGCAACTGGCCCCGCTCTTCGATCGGGCGCGGGACGCCGCGTTCCTGCCTCAGGCCATGCCCGACGCCGACCTCGTCAACGCGCTGGCGCAGTACCTGGAGTTCGATCCGGTCGAGCGGCAGGCGCTCCTGGAGCAGCACGGCCCGCTGGCTCGTTGCCGCGCCATGATGGAGTTGCTCGAGCTGAAGACCCTGCTCGAACGGACCTCGGCGCACGAACCCGGCACCGTCCACTGAAGGGCCGTCGCACCGCCGGCGCCGCCG
>Ga0073904_10001414_pt1 | contig 17991 bp, 18 predicted proteins | sample KloWWTrecipitate_FD_66668 | JGI IMG/M metagenome (GOLD analysis project Ga0073904, IMG submission 66668) | Active sludge microbial communities from Klosterneuburg, Austria, studying microevolution and ecology of nitrifiers - Klosterneuburg... | ecosystem: Engineered > WWTP > Aerobic digester >... | reverse complement strand
CCATCTCCTGGCCCCACGCGTCGGCGGCTGTGGGGACGATGGTTGCGCCCGCTGCCCGGTAGTCGTCGTCGCGGAAGCTGGCACCCTCGCCTGCACCGGTCTCCACGAAGACTTCGATGCCGTGGCGCTCGAACTCACGCACCCCGTCAGGCGTCATCGCCACCCGGTACTCCTGCGTCTTGATCTCCCTCGGAACACCCAACGTGCGAATCTTGGCGGTCTTGGTCATGACCCCATCATGGCGTATCAGACCCGCCCTGCCGTGCGCATCGAACTGGCTACCATCGTGTGCGAGCGCATCGAGGCGCTCCCACACAAGGGGATTCGATCCGCGTGAAGGCGTTCAAGAACTTCGTCAATGGTGAGCATGTCGACGCGGCCGATGGCCGCACCACCAATGTGGTCAACCCGGTCACCGGCCAGGTGTATGCAACGGCGCCACTGTCGGCGCAGGCGGATGTCGACGCTGCGATGGGTGCTGCTGCGGCCGCGTACGAGAGCTGGCGCGAGACCACACCCAGCGAGCGATCGCTGGCGCTGTTCCGTATCGCAGATGCTGTGGAAGCGCGCGCGGAGGAGTTGATCGGGCTCGAGGTCGAGAACTGCGGCAAGCCGACGCATCTGGTGCGCAGCGAAGAGATTCCGCCGATGGTCGACCAGATTCGGTTCTTCGCCACCGCTGCCCGCCACCTCGAAGGCAAGAGCGCCGGCGAGTACATGCGCAACATGACCTCCATCATTCGCCGCGAGTCCATCGGCGTCTGCGCACAGGTGGCCCCGTGGAACTACCCGATGATGATGGCTGTTTGGAAGTTCGCGCCGGCGCTCGCAGCCGGCAACACCGTCGTGCTCAAGCCCAGCGACACGACTCCTGCAACCACCGGTCTGCTCGCCGAGATCGCCGCCGAGTTCCTCCCCGCCGGTGTATTCAACGTGATCTGCGGTGACCGCGACACCGGCCGCCAGATGGTGCTGCACGACACGCCGGCAATGGTCAGCATCACCGGCTCGGTGCGTGCAGGCATGCAGGTTGCCGAGGGTGCGTCGCACAGTCTCAAGCGGGTGCATCTCGAGCTCGGCGGCAAAGCCCCGGTGGTCGTGTTCGACGATGCCGACCTCGCTGCGACAGCCGAAGGTATTGCCATCGCCGGCTACTTCAACGCCGGCCAGGACTGCACCGCGGCTACCCGTGTGATCGCCTCGCCGGGCATCTACAACGATCTGGTTGCGGCTCTGGCTGAACAGGCCAAGGGCATCCGTACCGGGCAACCCGACGATGAGGACGTGCTGTACGGCCCGGTCAACAACGCGAATCAGCTCGCGCATGTCAGCGGTCTCGTCAATCGAGCACCCTCGCACGCCAATGTCGTTGCTGGTGGAAGCACGGTCGGCGGCGACGGGTTCTTCTTCCAGCCCACGGTCATCGCCGATCTGCGCCAGGACGACGAGATGATCCAGAACGAGATCTTCGGGCCGGTCATCACGGTGCAGCAGTTCAGCGACGAGGACGAAGCGGTGCGTTGGGCGAACGGTGTCGACTACGCACTGGCCAGCAGCGTGTGGACGAAGGACTTCGGTCGTGCCATGCGGATGGCGAAACGCCTCGACTTCGGCTGCGTGTGGATCAACACCCACATTCCGCTGGTCGCCGAGATGCCGCACGGTGGCTACAAGAAGTCGGGGTACGGCAAGGACTTGTCGTCGTACGCGCTCGACGACTACACCCGCATCAAGCACGTCATGGCCAACCTCGAGAGCTGACGCCGAAGCAGCTGCAGCGGCCTGGCTACTTCACCGAGATCCTGCTCGGCGGCAGCCCTTCCATGGGCTGTCGCCAGCGGTGAGAGTTCTCGAAGGGGTACTTCATGGCCAAGTAGGCCGCGATGGCGTATGCGGCTTCTTCCACGATCGCGCTGCGGTGATCCTCGTCCCCGGCCGCATCCAGAAGAGCGCCCTCGAGCAGTGAGATGCACGTGCGCGCCACCACGTCTCGTTCCGCGACCGGAATCGAAGGAACTCGGAGTTCCAGTAGCGCAGCTACCTGGCCGAGGAGCATCTGGCGCAGCGGCGCTGCAGGCGAGTCGGGCGGGCGTGGACCCAGGCTGACGGCCACGAGTACCGAGATCGCAGGGGTGGCCAGCCATTGTGTTGCGACGGCGCGTACCACCGCTCGGACGAGTGTCGGGGTGGGCTCAGCGCCTGTGCGTTCGAAGGCGGCGAAGGCGCGAGCGGCAACGCGATCGAGGTGACTGCGCACCAGTTCCTGAGCGATCGATTCCTTGTCGGGAAACCACCTGTACAGGCTGCCGACCGAGATGCCGGCAGCCTCGGCAATGTGGTTCGTGGTGGCGGCTTCATACCCCAGCTCGGCAATCGTGGCTTCGGCGGCGTCGAGGATCGCACGCACACGGGCGATGCCGCGCGCCTGCTGCGGGGCGTGACGCATACGGCTGCCCGAGGCTTCGCCGCCTGTTTCCAGTTTTCCCGTTGACACCGTCACGATTGCATCGTACATTACGAGAGCAATTACTCACGTTTGAGATGGGGGTCTCGATGAAAATGGTCTGGCGTAATCCGGTTGTAGCGGGTCTGGTGGCCGCGGGAACCATGTGGGGTGGGGCAGGTGTCGCAACAGCGGCGCCGACCGTTCCTGCGCGAGTTCCGGTCGAGTGTGCGCAGGAGTTGAGCGTTCAACTCGACATGCCTGAGCTGCAGGCCCGGCCAGCCGAACTGATCCCGATGCCGTGCGACCCGGGCGGTGGCACTGGGCCGGTTTCGCCGCCGGCCCCGTATTACAACGGGCCGACGTTCACCGATGCGCGGGCGAAAGTGGTGACACTCGGCGATTCGTACAGCTCGGGCACTGGTATCTGGAAGGAGGACAGCAGCTACGACGAACAGTACGGGGGCTACCAGAACTCTGGGCTGTACCTCACCGGGCGTTCCGACCAGGAATGTTGGCGTGAGATTCATGACACTCCTGGGCCGCGGCGTGCAGTCGCCACCAACGCACGCTCGATCTTCCTGGCGTGCAAGGGTGCCGAGGTCAGTCACGTCAACAACCAGATCACCATGTTGCAAGGGCAATGGCCGACGGACGCCGCCGCCCACTGGTCGAATTCGGTGATCCTGCTGACGGCTGGCGGCAATGACATTCGGACCAACGACGGTCAGGACTGGCCAGACCTTCTGCAGCGTTGCATCATGGAGGCGAATCCCTTCGGGGGCTGTCACGACAAGTCGAAGAACCAGGTGGCCAACTGGACGGCGGTGCAATCCAGGCTGACGAACATGTACACCTCGCTTGCGTCGAAGGCATCCAACGCCAAGATCCGGGTCATGGGCTACCCGCGCCTGATGGGCCCGCGCAGCAGTGGAATCAGTCAATGCCCGAATGTCACCGGTGTCACGGGCAACGAGGCGCGTTGGATCGACGCCCAGGTCGACACGCTGAACTCACGCATCGCCGCGGCGGTGGCGGCGGCAAGGGCGGCGTACCCGTCGGTCAACATCGCCTTCGTGCCGGTCACGTCGTATCTCACGGTGGGGGCCTGCTTCGGGCAGGGCTCGGGAGCGCATCTCAACGATCGGGTGGTGGCCTGGTCGGGGTCCGGCGTGCTGCTGACCTCCGATGCTTCGTTCCATCCGACCAAATTGGGATACCAGCGCTACTACGACGCCTTCGTCGCGTCGCTCTGAACGGCGAGGTCGGTCTGGTTCGCGCGCTGCGGACGCGCGAACCAGACCGGCTCAGTGGGCGCCCCAGGTGAAGGTCTGCTTCACCAGGTCGAGATAGATGAAGGTCTCGGTGCTCTTCACGCCGCTCACACTGCGAATCCGATTCGTCAGATCGAGCAGTTCTCCGTCGTTGGCCACCACAACTTCCACCATGAGGTCGAACGAGCCCGCGCTGACGACGAGGTAGTCGATGTCGCGCATCGCTTGCAGGGTTTTGGCGATGTCGTCGGTGGGGCCTTCCGCCCGCACACCGATCATCGCCATCCTGCGCTTCCCGTGCGACAAGGGGTTCGTCACGGCCACGACCTGCATCACACCGGAGTCGATCAACCGCTGTACCCGTTGCCGAGCGGCTGCTTCGGACAATCCGACAGCAGCCCCCAGGCGGGTGTACGGCACCCTGCCGTCGCGTTGCAGCACCTCGATAATCGCTCGATCAGTCTCGTCGAGCTGCGTTCCCATTCGATCCATCGCTACGGATACTGGTCCTCATCGACCGTCTTCGCAATGTTTTCCGTGGCGCGCCAGATGTTCATCGACGGTTTCCTTGCATGTCGGCCGGCGTCCGTGCAACGGTGCATGTCAGATGCGAACCAGACTGATTCACGAGCCGCGCGCGAAATGTGCCTACACTTCGACCCGGAATGACATGGCTGCACAGCAGCTGCCCCCGGCCTCGTGTCGTGAGCAGAGCTGGCAGGGTAGAAGTGGGCAAGTTGCCCATTCTGATTTCTCGGGGGAGACAGCGTGACAGATTCGACATCAGTGTCGGTCAGCAACGAAGACAAAGGTGATCGTGGCTCGGTCGAGCTGCAGAACGTCACCAAGCGCTTCGGAACGATGGTTGCGGTCGATGACCTGAATCTGTCGGTGAAGCCAGGTGAGTTCTTGTCACTGCTCGGCCCCTCGGGTTGCGGCAAGACCACCACGTTGCGAATGCTGGCTGGGTTCGAACAGCCTGACGAGGGCCACATCCGCATCAGCGGCCAATACGTCCAAGGCATCCCGCCGTACAAGCGCGACGTCAACACCGTCTTTCAGCACTACGCGTTGTTCCCACACATGACCGTCGCCGAGAACGTTGCCTACGGGCTGCGGCAGAAGGGCGTGTCCAAGTCCGACACTGCGGTTCGGGTCCGCGAGGCGCTCGACATGGTCAAGATGAGCAAGCTCGCCGAGCGCAAGCCGCGGCAGATGTCGGGCGGCCAGCAACAGCGAATCGCAGTGGCGCGAGCCCTCGTGAATCGGCCCAGCGTCTTGCTCCTCGACGAGCCACTCGGCGCGCTCGACCGCAAGCTCCGCGAGGAGATGCAGATCGAACTGAAGCTGCTACAGAGCCAGCTCGGCATCACTTTCGTGTTCGTCACTCACGACCAGGAGGAGGCGATGAGCATGAGCGATCGCATCGCCATCATGCTCGAGGGCCACGTCGAGCAGTTGGCAGACCCCGAGACCGTGTACGAGCGTCCATCCTCTGCGTTCGTCGCCGGTTTCGTCGGTCGTAACAACTTCTGGAAGGGCGTGGCCACTCAGGACGGTGTGATCGCCGACGACGGCACGGTGTTCGTGGTATCGAAACCCGACGAGCATGTGGCGTCTGGCGAGCCCGCTCTCGCGGCGGTTCGTCCGGAGAACTTCCAGCTGGTCGACGAGGACCCTGGCAGCAGCAAGAACTCGATTGCCGGGTCAGTTGCCAGCGTTGCTCACTTCGGCGACACGCTGCAGTACGTCGTTCGCACGGGCAGCCGCGATGTACTAGTGCTGACCCCACGTGCCAATGCTCCGCGGTTGGACGTGGGCGACAACGTGTGGTGCACATTCACCGCTGCCGACGTCTATTCCTTCTCCGCACGTCAGGCCCATCTGGTCATGGCCGAGCACGCGGCCGAAGCCGGTCACTGATCACCTACATTTTTTGCAGCGACACAAACCCCCTCTCACCAATTAGGAGTATGAAATGGCCTCACAGCCTGAACCCATCAAAGTCCTCGCACCGATCGGTTTCCACGAGAAGCTGACCCGTCGCTCCCTGTTCCAAGTCGGCGGCGCAGCAGCCGGGCTCGCAATCGTCGCAACGGCCTGCGGTGATGACAAGAAGTCGACGACCACCACTGCAGGTAGTGCCGGCACCACCGCCGGCAGCGACACCACCACCGCGGCGGCCGAGCCAGGCACATTGGCGACGGGCGACTGGAGCCGCGTGATCAACAAGGCCGGTGGCACCTTGTCGATGTTCACGTGGGGCGACTACAACGACCCTGACCTCGTCGGGCCGTGGGCCGAAAGCGAACTTGGTGTGTCGATGAAGGTCGATTACTACGCGAGCAACGAAGATCTGATCACCAAGCTCTCCACCGCCGGTGATTCCAGCGGCTTCGACATCGTCGTGCCTACGGGTACGTTCATCCCACAGATGGTCCAGAAGGGCCTGCTGCAGAAGCTCGACATGTCGCTGCTGCCCAACTTCGTCAATCTCGATCCGCTGTACACGGGCAACGCCTGGGATCCCCAGGACGAATACTCGGTCTGCAAGGACTGGGGCAGCACCGGCTGGATGTACGACACCACACAAATCTCGAAGGACATCGCAACCTGGCAGGATTTCATGGATGCGTGCATGAACGAGGCCAGCGGTAACTGCTCGCTGCTCGACAGTGCACCCGATGTGCTCGGAATGTACTTCTGGGCGAATGGCATCAACTGGACCACCGAGAAGACCGAGGACTACGACGCCGCCGAGAAGTACCTCGTCGACGAGGTCGCTTCGCACATCAAGGCGTTCGACAGCTACCCCAGCACGGCAATAGCCGAAGGTTCCTTCATTTTGTCGCAGTTCTTCAACGGCGACGCACGCCAAGCCTTCGTGCGCATCAAGGACGCCGGCGGCACCCCGGAGAACTGGAAGTGGGTGCTGGGTGCGCCGGCAACTGAACTGTGGATGGACACGTACTGCATCCCGGTCGGCGCCCCGAACCCGGAAGCCGCCCACGCCTGGATCAACTGGCTGCTCATCCCAGAAATTTCCATCAAGGACCTCAACTACCACGGCTACAACAGCGGCCTGAAGAACATGCCGCAGCTGATCTCGGAGTTGCTGCCCGACCTGGTAGACGGCGACATGATCTTCTTCTCCGACGAGCAGGTTGCCACGATGCAGACGGGTGCCGTCAACTCGGCACAGGACCGCATCACAGCGGTGTACGACAAGATCAAGGCCAAGGCCGCAGGCTGACGGTGTCGACCACGATCGCTCCGACAGCGAAGAGGAGGTGGCGGGGGCCGAAGTTCGCTCTCGCCATCCCCTCGATGGTTTGGTACATGCTGTTCTTCATCGTGCCAATCGCCTTCATCGTGGTGTATTCCTTCGGGACGAAGGACTCGACGCAACGGATCCCGGTCGACCTGGGCCACCTCACGATGAAGAACTACACCGACATCTTCGATGGCCCGGCGCTGAAGACGTTCAAGCAGACGCTCAAGATTGCGATCCTGGCGACAACCCTTTGCCTCGTCATCGGCTTTCCGGTGGCGTACTTTCTCGCCTTCAAGGTGAAGGAGAAGTGGCGTGCGGTGCTGTTGGCGCTCGTGGTCATCCCCAGTTTCACCAGCTTCCTTATCCGAACCATTGCGTGGAAGATTCCGTTGGCCCCCAACGGACAGCTGTCGACCTGGTTGCAAGACGTCGGTATCATCGACCACCCCATCGCAATTTTGCAAACTGCTGCAGCGGTGCAGCTGGCGATCGTGTACAACTATCTCGGGTTCGTGATCCTGCCGCTGTTCGTGGCGCTCGATCGCATCGACATCCGCATGCGAGAGGCCAGCAAGGACCTCGGGGCCGGTCGCTTTGCCACCTTCGTCGGGGTCACGCTGCCGCTGGCCGGCCCCGGCATCGCCGCCGCGGTACTCCTCACGTTCATACCGATGTGCGGCGATTACATCACTGCCACCGTGCTCGGTGGTGCCAAGGGCAACATGATCGGGGCGATGGTCGCCAGTCAGTTCAGCGGCTCTCAGAACTGGTCGGCCGGCTCTGCGATGGCGGTATTGATGATCGCCGCCGTACTCCTGACGCTTGCCGTCGGAGCCGGCCTTTTCGTGCTCGTCCGGCTCATCGCCCGCAAGTCATCAGGGCTTTTTGATGGGGTGCGTCGGACGCTGCACGACCGGCGCATGCAGTCGGCCATCTCTGCCACAGGTGCGCAGCGCCAGCGCGGCGATTGGTTCCAGCCGTTTGCTGCCGTGTGGACGCTGCTGGTGCTGCTGTTCATGTTCACCCCCATCGTGTTGATCATCCTCTTCTCGTTCAACAGCGGTGGGTCACTGACCATTTGGGCCGGGGGCCTCTCCACGACCTGGTGGGGCAGGTTGTTCCGTGCAGACGAGACGGCATCGATGCTCATCAGATTCGCAGCGATCCTGGTGGTCGCCCTTGCACTGCCACGCCTTGTGCGCTTGGTGACGGGCAAGCGCTACCGACTTTTGTCGCGTTGGTCCGGGCCGGTTGGGTTCGTAGTTGCGTTGATCTACACGGGCGAGACCACCAGCTGGTTCCGTGAAATCTTCCGCGACGTCAACATCGGCGACGCGATGCGCAACTCGTTCCTCGCCGCCATTGGGGCCACCATCATCTCCGTGGTGATCGGAGGCCTCGCCGGCACGGCCCTCGCCCGTCGGCCGGGGAAGTGGACGGTCGTGTTCATGGCAATGATCTTCCTGATCCTCGTCACGCCGGAAGTCATGGACGCGATTTCGCTGTCCACCTGGTTCCCATGGCTCGGTGACAATTTCTCGATCATCGGCGATCAGTTCAACCGCGGGAGCTCTGGCCCGTTCCCCTTCGGCATCTACCGCCTGTGGGTTGGGCAATCCCTGTACGCCTCGGCCGTCGTCACCCTCATCGTGCGCGCACGGCTCGCCGGTCTCGACGAGTCGTTGGAGGAAGCTGCCGCCGACCTGGGGGCGCCACCAGGTCGTGCGTTCCGGCAGATCACCCTGCCGCTGATCTCATCGGCGCTCATCGCCGGCGCGTTGCTGTCGTTCACACTGTGCATCGACAACACGGTCGTCTCGGCATTGATCTCAGATGCCGGATCGTCGACCTTCCCGGTGTCACTGCTCAGTTCGGTGAAGAGCACGATCAAACCCTTCTGGGGTGTCGGCGCGGTGGTGCTGTTCCTGATCACGATGTCCGCGTTGGGTTTCGTGGCGTCGGTGCTGCGCAAATCGGGCGAGTCGTCGGGGCAGATTGCTGCCCTGATGGCCGGCTGACACGTTCCTCATGAACGTCGTCGTGGTCGGTGCGGGCCTTGCGGGCCTGCGCGCCACGGAAGTACTGCTGGCTGCCGGCTGCGATGTCACCCTGATCGAGGGTGGGCGTCGGGCCGGCGGTCGCGTGCGATCGGTGGATGCACTGTTCGCCGCCGGGCAAGTGGCGGAGAGCGGTGCCGAGTGGGTCGACTCGATTCACACGCGCCTACTGGAGAAGCTCGACCAATTCGGTATCCAGCGGTTGGGCCTGGGCGAGCAGTGGACCACCATCCGTCGCTGGATCCACCGCAACGGGGAACTGCTCGGCCCTGATCAGGTGCGTGCTACCGAACCCGGCGTGTACGACGAACTCGACGAGTTCGACCGCATCATCGACGCGGCGGCTGCCGGCATCAGCGACCCGTCTCGTCCATGGCTGCACAGCAACGCTGCTGCGCTCGATGCTCGATCACTCGCCGACGTTGCGAACGACGCGCAGCTCGGCGAACTGGCACGACTGTTCAAATCGCGCGACTCGCAAGGTGAGTTCGCCGAGGAACCGAGCCGGGTGTCGTTGCTGTTCGTTGCACAGCAGCGGGCGTATTCGGCACTTCACGGTCACGGGATGACGGTGAAGTCGCACCGCGTCGCCGGGGGGTTCAGCGCTGTTGCGCAGGGCATGGCGGCACCACTCGGTGATGTACTGAGTTTCGGTGAGAACCTGGTCGGCCTCGAACAGGACGCCGACGGGGTCGTCGTGTCCACCGACCGCCGTGCAGTGCGCGCCGACCACGTGGTCGTGGCGTGTTCGCTGGTTCCACTTCGCAACGTGGCGTTCCACACTCCTGCGCCGCCTGCCCTACGTGCAGCGATCGACGAGTTGGGCTACGGCACTGTCACCAAGACTGCGGTGCAATGGCCGCACCGTGGCTGGCCTGCGGGCTACGCAACCACCTCCGGGCGAGCACAGCGGGTGTACGAGCCAACCGTCGACCAGCCGGGTGAGCCAGGCGTGCTGATGGCATATTGCGGTGGTGATGGTGGTCGCGAGTGGGCTCGATTGCCCGAGGCCGATCGCATCGCATCGGCCGCCGAGGAGATGAGGGCCATGCATCACCTCGTCGACGAACCACTCGACGGGTTCTCCCGCGCATGGAGCAACGAGCCGCGGTACGGTGGCTCGTACGCCGTGTACCATCCCGGGCAGGTCACGGCGCATTGGCAGGTTTTGCGCGAACCGTGGGGCAGGGTCCACCTTGCCGGCGAACACGTCGCGGACTGCACCGGCTACATGGAGGGCGCGTTGGAGAGCGGAGAAAACGTCGCGGCCCGAATTGTGGGTGCCGGATAGCCTTTCCCCACAATGTCTGCTCATCGCCATGCCAAGTAGTTCTGCGCCCCGTATCGCTCTCGCGCCCGAAGGAGCGCCCACCTGGATGGCCGACGCCATCGTCGCGGGTGGTGGCCAGTTGGTGCCGCTGGCGGACGCCGAGGCGCTCGTCTGGGGTGCGTCGCGAGACCCCGAGTCCCTGCGCCACGCGCTGCACGACGTGCCCGGGCTCGCTTGGGTGCAGCTTCCGTTCGCGGGCATCGAGAACTTCGTCGATCTGGTCGACGAAGCGCGCGAGTGGACGTGTGGCAAGGGTGTCTACGCCGAACCGGTGGCGGAGATGGCGCTGGCGCTGGCGTTGGCCGGATTGAGGCAGCTCGGTGCCTACGCGCGCGCCACCGAGTGGAAGCGACCGTCGGGCCGCAACCTGATCGGAGCGAACGTCACCATCCTCGGCGGCGGGGGCATCACCGAACACCTGTTGCGCCTGCTCGCCGCGTTCGACTGCCACGTGACGGTCGTGCGCAACCGCGTTGCCGACATGGAAGGCGCCGACGATGTGGTGGAACCGGACCGCTATGTCGACGCGCTGGCCGGCGCCGACGTGGTGATCCTCGCGTTGGCGTTGACACCGGAAACCGAAGGCATGATCTCTCGCTCCGAGCTGGAGCAGATGTCGCCACACGCGTGGATCGTCAACGTGGCCCGCGGGCGGCACATCGTGACCGACGATCTGGTGTGGGCGCTGCAGAACGACATCATCGGCGGAGCTGCGCTCGATGTCACCAACCCCGAGCCGCTGCCGCCAGACCATCCGCTGTGGTCGCTGCCGAACTGCATCATCACCCCGCACGTGGGCAATACTCCGGAGATGGCCGTTCCGCTGCTGTCCGAGCGAATCACCACCAACGTTCGCCGATTCGCTGCGGGCGAGCCGCTCGTCGGAGCGATCGACTTCGAGCTCGGGTACTGACCAGCGATGACCGTTGACCAGACGGCGCCGGTTTCGGCCGGCGCCATCGCTGGCGCACTCGCCGACGCGAGCCGGCGGTCCGTGTTCGCAGCCGTGCAACTCGGCGCTGCTCACCTCGACGATGTCGTGGTGGCGGCCGGGCTCTCGGCAGCGCAGGTCGGCAAGGCGCTGGGCAAGCTGGTCGACGTCGGGATGGTCGTCGTCGACGATGGTCACCTGACCATTGCGGGCGGGGTATTTCAGCAAGCGGCGCGGGTTGCGCTGGCGCGTCCGGCGTCGGGCGAGCACGATTCGCTACCCGCGGGTGATCGCAGGGTGATGAACGCGTTCGTTGTCGACGGGCGGCTGCAGTCCATACCGTCGGCGTCCGCCAAACGAATGGTGATCCTGGACTGGCTGGCCCAACTGTTCGAACCGGGACGGCAGTACAGCGAGGCGATGGTCAACCTCACGCTGGGCCAGCGGCACGCAGATACCGCAGCGCTGCGGCGCTACCTGGTCGATGAGGGCTTTCTTGATCGTGAGGCCGGGGTGTACTGGCGCAGCGGCGGCAGCGTCGTCAACGAATCGTCGGGCTGATCATCACTCCACAGGGCCATCCAAAGGACTCGCATTACGACACGCTGGGCGTGGCGTCGAATGCATCTGCTGACGACATTCGAGTCGCCTACCGTCGCGCTGCCCGCGCGAACCATCCAGATACGCACGGCGAAGCCAGTGCTGCTCGGATGGCTGCCATCAATGAGGCGTGGCGGGTGCTGGGCGACCCCCAGCGTCGGCGGGCGTACGACCTGTCGTCGCCTCGTCCGACAGCGCAAGGCGGGGTGCGCGAGACCCCGGCACCGGAGTTCGTCGAGCCGCTCCACAACCCACTGGCCAGGTACCAGGACCCTCCACGCTTCCCGTGGCGCCTGATGGCCTGGCTCGCGGCCGGTGGTGTGGCGCTGGTCGTCCTCGGTGTGCTGACGGCAGGCGACCCCAGGGCGCCGACGGTGGACAACGTCCTCGATCCCGGTGATTGCGTGATCATCGAAGCCAACGGTGATGCCGCCGAGCGCCTCTGTGCCGAACCCCACGACGCAACGGTGCAGGTCCTGGTGACCTTGAACGAACGCTGCCCAGCCGGCACCGAGCCTCACCGTGATCGTCAGGGAATGGGCACCGCCTGCCTGCTGCTCATCTAGGTCGTCCGAGGTCGTGTCGGGGACGGGATGAGACGGCTTCGGGTGTGGTGGCGGTTGTCAGTCAGTTGTCAGCGGTTTCGGCGGTTGTCGGTGGGAGGTTGGCTGCTAGCCTTGCCGTGCCATTGAGGGCGATTAGCTCAGTCGGCTAGAGCGCTACGTTCACACCGTAGAGGTCATGGGTTCGAGCCCCGTATCGCCCACTCGCAAGGCCCCGCTTCGGCGGGGCCTTTGTCGTTTTCGTCGGTGTGTCCGCTGCCCGCGCCGGCAGGCGAGTAGTTTCGGCGCATGGCGCGACTGTGTGAGCGACCTGGCTGTTCGCAGCCGGCGGAGGTGATGTACGGCATCGACGCCGAACACCTCGTCGTGTGGATCGAGTCGCTCGATGGTGCACAGTCGTATCGGGCAGGCGTGCTGTGTCGCCGACATGCCGACGCCATGGTCGTGCCGCTCGGTTGGATGCTCGACGATCGCCGAGAGCCAGTGCCGCGACTGTTCAAACCACGTGAGACGGCTCCACGCGTTGCCCCTCGCGCTCGAAGGAGTCGTTCGCACGCCGCACGCGACGAGACCGGTCAGCTGTCGCTGACCGATCCCGAACGAGCGGTGGACGAGCCCGTTTCCGAACCCGCGACGGTGGTTGCCGCTGCTGTGGCGGACCCTCCCGCCGAGCCGTCGGCGCCGTGGAAACCGGTGTTCGACCAGCGCGACGACCTCGACGGTTTGCTCACTGCCCGCAGCCCGTTGTTGTCACGGGCGTTCGGAAAGCGGGATCAACCGCCCGCAACCTAGGCGAGTGAGGACCCTACGCCACGCAGTTCGCCGCAGCCCATGCCTCCACCTTGGCGAGGCGCTCGGTCAGGCGGGTGCTGATCTTGTCCAAGCGAGCAAGGCGACGGTCGAGGCGCTCGACGCGGTCGGTCTCACCGTTGGCCTCGGCTGCTGCACGACGTTCCTGCAGCGCTACGACGCGGTCGGCAATCCGGCCCTGAGCGTCGGCGGCGCGAGCCTCGACGTCATCGACCTTGTCGCACCTCTCTTGTGTGGTGAGGTGCTTGCGGCCGCCGCCGTTATCGTTGCCCGTCGCGGAGGCAATCGCCCCGAAGGCGAGGGTGCCGCTGAGCACGATGGTGGTGAACCCGACGATGAGCTTGTTGCGCTGTTGCATGGTGTGTCCTTTGTCCAGTCCGCAGGGTGCGGGAAGTTGATGGGCTCACTGTGGTCGCACGGTGTGATGAATCTGTGAGCGATCCGTGAACGATCGGCGATACTGCACGCATGGATGTGCACGCGACGCTCGACGCTCCCTGCGGTGCTGACGCGCTGTTCGCCTTCGTCGACGATCTTGCGCAGTATCCGCGATGGATGGATCTGCTGCATCGGGTTGAGCCCGCCGGTACCGACGAGCCGGCTTGGAACGTGGAGCTACGCGCTCGAGTCGGGCCATTTGCCCGGAGCAAGCGTCTCCGCATGCGCCGAACCGTCCACGAACCGTCCGCGCATCGAGTTGTGTTCGAGCGGACCGAAGCTGACGGTCGCTCACATAGTCCGTGGGTGCTGCGCGCGGAGGTGTTGGAGCTCGACGGCCTCAGCTCGTTGCACATGCATCTTCACTACGGCGGTGCGCTGTGGACCGCCGGTGTGCTGGAACGGGTGCTTGCCGATCAGATCACCAGCGGTCGCGAACGGCTCACCGCGCTGGTGCGTTCCACGCACTGAAGCGGCCGTCTGCGCGCCGCTCCAGCTGGAGCGGCAACCCGAAGCACTCGCTCAGCGCTTCGCTCGTCAGCGTGGAGTCCAATGGGCCATTGGCGATGGCGTGGCCATCGCGCAACATCAGCACATGCGTCATGCCCGGCGGGACTTCGTCGAGATGGTGGGTGACCAGTAGAAGTGGCGGGGCGCCCGGGTCGAGCGTCAGCTCGCTGAGCGCCTTCACGAGGTGTTCACGCCCACCGAGGTCGAGTCGTGCGCTGGGCTCGTCGAGCAGCACGATGCCTGGCTCGTTCATCAGGCTGCGAGCCAAGAGCACACGCTGTTGCTCGCCGGACGAGACGGTGGCGAGTGACTTCTGTGCCGTCCACTCCACGCCCATTCGTGCGAGGCAATCCAGTGCTTCGGCTTCGTCATCGGTGGTGTAGCGGTGCCACCAGGGCTCCAGGGCCGCGTACTTGGCGGTCATCACGACGTCGAGGCAGCGCAGTTCGGGTCGTAGCTGCGCGGCGAGCGATGCAGACAGGTAGCCGACCCTGCGGCGCAGTTGGCGCACGTCGGTGCGGCCCAATCGCTCGCCCAGCAGGTCGACCGTCCCGGCTGATGGGTGCTCATGCATCGAAGCGATCCGCATCAGCGTGGTCTTACCGGAACCGTTCGCGCCGAGTATCAGCCACCTCTCGTCGGCGGTGACCTGCCAGGTCAATGGTGCGAGGATGGTGCGGCCGTCACGGACGAAGGTCACAGCGGACAGGTTCAGGACAGCGCTCATACAGCCGATGACGATACGTGCACGGCGCGACGAAAAGAGAGGAGGGGCGAGGTGAACAAACCGAAAGTGCAGACACCAGTAGCCTGGAACGCGATGCGACGCACGGTGGTCCTCCTCATTGGCCTCTGCCTGCTGGTCCCCATAGTGCCTGGCCAGCCGGTCCGCGCCGACGCGACGTCCGCCGAGCAGGCTGCCAAGGAGATCGCCGACGCCCGCGAGCAGGCCAATGCGGCGGCCGACGCGTACTTCAGCGCTGAATCGACGCTCGACACTCTCGGTCTCGAGGCGCAGACCCTGGAGGTCGAGGTTGCCGACCTCGAGAGTCAAGTGGCAGCGCTGAAAGAGAAGGTGCAGCGGGTTGCCATCAACCGCTTCACACGCTCCGACACCACGACGTCGCCGCTGCTCAACGGGTTCGCGACACCCGAGGAGCAGATGCAGCTGGAAGCGTTGTCGGAGGTGATCACCGATACGTCGGCGCGCGATTTCGATCTGTTCGAGTCACTGAACCGCCAACTGGCCACGCAACAGAAGGCACTTGCCGACAAGCGCGACGAGACCGAGCAGCAAAAGACAGCGGCCGCCACGCTGAGAGATCAGGCCACGGCGCAGGTGGTGCACCTCAAGGAGGTGGAGGCCGAGCGCCTCAAGGACGAAGCGGTCAGGCGTGCGCTGCAGGCCGAGGAACGTGCCCGCGCCCTCGCCGCTGCAGCGCTGGAGCCCGTGCCGTCGACAACGCTGAGCCTCGACAGTGGAGACGAGATCGATAGCGGCAGCGGAGCGCCGCCGACCACGCAACCCAGCGACGCCGGCAGCGGCGGCCAGACCGGCGCCGGCGGTGCGGGCGGCCGGCCTGGCGGTGCCGGTGGTAACGACTACGGCGGTCCCGACTGGGTGTGCCCCACGGGCGATGCTGCGGTCTCGTTCGGCGATACGTGGGGAGCGCCCCGTAGTGGTGGGCGTCGTCATGAAGGTGTCGACATGATCGGGGCGATCGGTACACCGATCTTGGCTGTCGTGGATGGTTTCGCAACTGCACGTCAAGCTGAGCTGGGCGGCAACGTGCTGACCCTGGTCGGCAACGATGGCAACCGCTACTTCATGGGGCACCTCGACCATTACGGCAAGCTGGGGGCGGTGCAGGCAGGCGATGTCATTGCGTACATGGGGCAGACGGGTAACGCCCGCTTCAGCGTTCCGCACCTCCACATCGAGATCCACCCGGCCGGCGGCCCCGCGCAGAATCTGTATCCCACCGTGCGCGCCCACTGCTGACGCTTCGGTTCGGGCCTTTGATTGCCGATCGGCAAGGCTGACGACATGGCTGATGCGGCATCGAACGAACTGGCTGCAGCGCTCGCCGAAGTGCTGGCGGCTGATGCTGTCACCGACGTGGTCCGGCTCACTGGAGGGGCGTCTCGCGACACGTTCCGTTTCGTTGCCGATGGCCGAGCGCTGATCCTGCAGCGTCAGCGCAGTGGCGACGTGCGCGACATGGGTATCGAGGCGCTGGTGGTGCGCTCGGTGGGTGCCGCCGGTGCTCCGGTGGCACAGCTGGTGGCATCCTCCTCGGAACCGTCCGCCCTGGGCAGCGCGTACATGATTCTCACCGCAGTCGAGGGCGAGACCATCGCCCGCAAGATCCTGCGCGACGACAAGTTCGCGCAGGCCCGCGGCGTGTTGCCCGCCCAGTTGGGCGTCGCGCTCGCGCAGGTGCATGCGGTCGCAACCGACGCGCTGACCGCGCTGCCGATGCTCGATCAGGTCACTCAATACCGCGAGGTGCTCGACATCCTGGGCCAGCCGCATCCCACGTTCGAACTCGTGTTCAAGTGGCTGGAGGCGAATCGGCCGGCAGCTCGACCACCGGTCCTGGTGCACGGTGACTTTCGATTGGGCAACGTCATTGTCGGCGCGGAAGGTCTGCGCGCCGTTCTCGACTGGGAGCTTGCCCACCTTGGTGACCCGATGGAAGACCTCGGCTGGCTCTGCGTGAAGGCCTGGCGGTTCGGGTCCCCGTTGCCCGTCGCCGGGGTGGGGGAGTACGAGCAGCTGTTCGCAGCCTACGAAACTGCCGGCGGGGGGTCCGTCGACGCCGACGTCGTTCGCTGGTGGGAGGTGCTGGGCACTCTCAAGTGGGGAATCATGTGCATCGGTCAGGCCAACACCCACCTAGTCGGCGCCGCCCGCAGCCACGAACTTGCTGCGATCGGTCGACGAGTGTGCGAGAACGAGTACGACCTCTTTCTGGCCCTGGAGGGACGCTGGTGACGCTGCACGACGACGCCCCACACGACAACACCCCACACGACAGCAACGTGCACGACATGCCATCTGCAGAGCAGTTGGTGGAGTCGGTGCGCGAGTGGCTGGAGCGCGACGTTCTCACGGGAACCACAGGTCGCCTGCAGTTCCACACCCGAGTAGCCATCAATGTATTGGCGATGGTCGAACGCGAACTCCGACTCGGCCAGGGCCAGTCAGCCGAGCATGCCGAGCGGCTTGCACAACTGGGCTGCGCCGATGATGTGGAGTTGGCCGCACGCATTCGTGCGGGCGACTACGACCACCGGCTCGGCGAGGTCCGCGAACTGGTACTCGCAGACGTCCGCGACAAGTTGTCCGTAGCCAACCCGAAGTACCTGGTGACAGGGCCCTGACCTCGATCTCTCGCGGCGAGCAAGCCTGGCTCAGCCGGGTGGTCGTGTGGGTGGTGCGCCGCGTGGGTGGCTGGTGCGTTCTCGGCCGTCGGTCCAGGTGAAGTGTGCGGTGGCACCTGGGAGCAGTGTGAGGTCGAGGAGCTGGGAGTGGACGTAGGTGTGGTGTCGGCGGCACAGCAGCAGGAGGTTGTCGTAGTCGGTTGGGCCGCCGTGTTCCCAGTATTTGATGTGGTGGGCGTCGGTCCAGCGCACCGGTCGGTTGCAGCCGGGGAAGCGGCAGCCGCCGTCGCGGGCTGCGACTTGGCGGAACAGGCTGCGCGGCACGCTGTAGGTGGTGTCACCGAAGGTTTGTGGTGTGCCGTTGGCGTCGCGCA
>Ga0073904_10001411_pt1 | contig 18027 bp, 15 predicted proteins | sample KloWWTrecipitate_FD_66668 | JGI IMG/M metagenome (GOLD analysis project Ga0073904, IMG submission 66668) | Active sludge microbial communities from Klosterneuburg, Austria, studying microevolution and ecology of nitrifiers - Klosterneuburg... | ecosystem: Engineered > WWTP > Aerobic digester >... | reverse complement strand
CGTATGTGTACGGAGAGGCAGCACCACTCTCCGCGGCGAACTGGCAGTAGCGCGGGTGCGAGGCGACCATCCGACTCCGGCGCAGACCATCCGACTCTAGCCCCATGAATTCGTCCGCTACGGAGCTCCCAGTCGGATGGTCTCTATAGCCGCAACTACATGATTTATAAGCAATATGGTGGGCCCACCAGGACTTGAACCTGGGACCTGCCGATTATGAGTCGGACGCTCTAACCAGCTGAGCTATGGGCCCGTGATGGCAGTTTAAGTGCCAGCGCTTCACGCAGCGCCGTCATGCCGATCCAGATTGCCTGTCTCAGCTTTCGTCGAGGAAGCTGCGCAGGTGATCTGAACGGCTGGGATGGCGCAGCTTGCGCAACGCTTTCGCCTCGATCTGGCGGATGCGTTCACGGGTCACGTCGAACTGCTTGCCAACCTCTTCGAGTGTATGGTCGGTGTTCATGTCGATGCCAAAACGCATGCGCAAAACCTTTGCTTCCCGCGCGGTTAGCCCTGAAAGGACTTCCCGCGTGGCTTCGCGCAGACCCTCGCCGGTAGCCGATTCAATCGGCGACGGAATGGACGAGTCCTCGATGAAGTCACCGAGATGGGAGTCTTCATCGTCCCCGATCGGCGTTTCCATCGAGATCGGTTCTTTGGCGATCTTCAGGACCTTGCGAATCTTGTCCTCAGGCATCTCCATGCGTTCGCCGAGTTCTTCAGGCGTCGGTTCGCGACCCATTTCCTGGAGCATCTGCCGCGAGATGCGATTCAGCTTGTTGATGGTCTCGATCATGTGCACCGGAATCCGGATCGTGCGCGCCTGGTCGGCAATGGACCGTGTGATCGCCTGGCGTATCCACCACGTGGCATAAGTCGAGAACTTGTAGCCCCGGCGGTATTCGAACTTGTCGACTGCCTTCATCAGGCCGATGTTGCCTTCCTGGATCAGGTCGAGGAACTGCAGGCCGCGATTTGTGTACTTCTTGGCAATCGATATCACCAGTCGGAGGTTCGCCTCGACCATCTCCTTCTTGGCGCGTCGGGCGCGGGCCTCGCCGATCGACATGCGCCGATTGATCTCTTTCAGTTCGGCAACCGACACGCCGTGCGCGCCCTCGATTTCCGCGATTTTTTGCTGGACCTGTGCCACCTGGTCGCGCACTTCGTGCAGCTTCGTAGCGTAAGGCTGCTTGCGACGCGCAAGCTTTTCGATCCACTTGTCGTTGGCTTCGTTGCCCGGGAATTCCTTCAGGAACACCTGCTTCGGCATGCGTGCGTAGTTGACGCACAGGTTCATGATCACCTTTTCGTGCTCACGAACCTGGTTGGCCGTCGTGCGCACGCGCTCGGTCAGCGGATCGAACTGGCGCGGAGACAGCTTGAAAAACTTGAACAGTTCCGCTGTCTTCTCGAGTTCCTTCTGCGCCTGGATACTGTCGCGAGGATGCTTCTTGATGGTGCGGACGGCTTTCGCCAGCTGTTTGCGCAGTTCATCGAAGCGCTGCCGGGCGAGTTCCGGGTCCGGCCCGCTTTCAACCTCATCGGTATCGCTGCCGTCCTCGCTCTCTTCTTCCTCTTCGTCGTCCGTTGCGGCCGCAGCCTTCTTCGCACCGGGTTTGCCGGCTGGTTCGGCGGGCGTGGCGGCCGGGACTTCGTCGGCAGGCTCCAGGTATCCGGTAAGGATGTCCGAAAGGCGGCGCTCTTCGGTTGCCACGAGATCGTATTCCTTCAGCACCTGCTCGATGGTGCCAGGGAAATAGGAGATCGCAGCCATGGTTTCCCGGATGCCTTCCTCGATCCGCTTGGCAATCTGGATCTCGCCTTCACGAGTCAGAAGTTCCACCGTGCCCATCTCGCGCATGTACATGCGCACCGGGTCAGTGGTGCGTCCCGCTTCGGATTCCACCGCCGTGAGGGCGGCAACCGCCTCGTCGGCGATTTCGTCGGCCTGGGTGTCGCCGCTGGTGAGCAGCAACGCTTCGGCGTCGGGCGCTTCCTCGAAGACCTGTATCCCGAGGTCGTTGATCATCTGGATGATCTCTTCGACCTGGTCCGGATCCGAAATGTCTTCGGGCAGGTGGTCGTTCACCTCGGCATAGGTCAGATAATTCTGTTCCTTTGCCTTGGCAATGAGATCTTTCAGGCGAGACTGCTGGGCTGGATCCGACATTCGTGAACCTGCATGAGTGTCAGGGGGCGAGAAGATAGCCGTGCATTATAAGACAGAAGTGACGTCGGGCCCTACGAAAAAATACGGTTCGCGCCACCATGGGCGCGACGCGTGGCCGGGCACGCCGGTAGCGTGGGCTTACTTCTTGCGCAACTGCAGTAGCTCCAGGTACTGCTGCTTCTGTGCGGGGCTCAATTCGGCAAAGGAAATGCGCTCCAGTTCCCGCAGTTGCTCCGTGGCTGATTTCCTGCTCGCGCGCTGTGCCAGGTGTTCCATCACGTCGTCGAACTCCCGTTCCGGATCGGCGCCCGGGACCGGATCCTTGGCCGCGAGGCGCGTCAGGAGTTCGCCGCTCTCGGTACCATACCAGTACCCGAGCATGGCGCCCAGGCTGGTGTGCGGGGTTTGCTTGAGCTGTTTCGCCAGCTGCAGCAGCAGCGGCAGGTCCGGATCCTCCAGCGTCTCGAGCCGCTCGAAGTCGGGGGTGCGGGCGGCCAGCTCGGGGTGCTGCAGCAGCAACCGTATGGCATGCCGTGTCGAGCCCTGGACCCGGCGCTGCGCCGTTGCTGCAGGCGTCGGCGATGGCGATCGCGTCGCCTGCGGGCGCACCGGCGCGGCCGAGTCGGTCGGCGGTGATGCCGTGACGGGCGCTTGACCGGGCGCCTGCGGAAGGCGATTGACCGGCATCCCGACCCGTTCAGCCAGGGCCGTACGCATGAGCTCGCGGAAGACGGCCCCGGGAATCCGGTTGATCGCCGGCAGCAGCAGGTTGCTGAGCCGGGCACGGCCGTCCAGGTGCTCCAGGTCGATGGCCTGCCCGTAGTGCTCGAAGAGGTATTCCGACAGCGGCGTGGCCGTGGACAGCAGCTTGCGGAACGCGTCCGCCCCGATTCGCTGCACCAGGCTGTCGGGGTCTTCGCCTTCGGGCAGGAACAGGAAGCTTGCCTGGCGTCCGTCCTGCATTGCCGGTAGGGCAATCTCCAGCGCGCGCGCGGCCGCCTTGCGACCCGCTTCGTCGCCGTCGAAGCAGAAGATCACGCTGGGCGTGTAGCGATACAGCCGCTGCAGATGATTCGATGTCAGCGAGGTGCCGAGCGTCCCGGTGGCGTTGTTGATGCCATGCTGCGCGAGCATCACCACGTCCATGTAACCTTCGACCACCAGCACGCGGTCGAGGTCGCGTACCGTGCGCCTGGCTTCGAACAGGCCGTAGAGCTCCTGGCTCTTGTGGAAGATCGCCGTTTCCGGCGAGTTCAGGTATTTCGGCTTTTCGTCGGTGAGCACGCGACCGCCGAATGCAACGGCGCGGCCCCGGTTGTCGCGTATCGGGAACATGATCCGGTGGCGAAAGCGGTCATACAGACCGCCGTCGTCGCGGGCAATCAGCAGCCCGGCATCGAGCAGCAACGTGCGGTCCGCCTCCGAGCGGCCGAGCGCGTTGAGCAGGCCGTCCCATCCCGGAGGGGCGAAGCCGATCCCGAAGCGCTCGATCGTTTCCTCGCTGAGGCCGCGGCCTTGCAGGTACTGCCGGGCTTGCGCCGCTTGCGCATGGGTGCGCAATTGCGCCTGGAACCACTTCGCGGCCGCTTCCAGGCGCGACGCCAGCTCTGCCTGGCGCGGTGAGGCGGCGGCCGCCCCGCCTTCACGGGGGACTTCCACGCCGGCTACGCCGGCCAGCTTTTCGACGGCGGCGGGGAAATCGAGCCGTTCGTATTCCATCAGGAAGCCGATGGCGTTGCCACCGGCGCCGCAGCCGAAGCAGTAGTAGAACTGCTTGTCCGGGTTCACGCTGAACGAGGGGCTCTTCTCGTCGTGGAAAGGGCAGAGGGCAGAGTAATTCTTGCCGGATTTGCGCAGGTTGACGCGCGAATCGATGACATCGACGATGTCCACCCGCTCAAGCAGGTCGTCTATGAATTGTTGCGGGATTCTTCCTGACATCGCGGACTGCGCATGGGAGTGCGTCGGCATGTTACAGGAACGCAGGAGTCGAACTCCAATCGTCGGGCGGGGGGAGCGATCAGGTGAGGCGGGCCTTGATGCGCTGGCTGACGAGGCCCATGTCCGCTCTTCCCTGCACCTGCGGCTTGAGGATCGCCATGACCTTGCCCATGTCCTTCATGGCCACGGCGCCGCTTGCGTGCATCGCGCCGTCGATCAGCAGTTCCAGTTCGGGCTCGCCGAGTGCCCGGGGCAGGAACTCCTGGATCACCGCCAGTTCTCCGGCCTCGATCTCCACCAGGTCCAGGCGCCCGGCGCTTTCGAACTGCTGGATGGAGTCGCGCCGTTGCTTGATCATCTTGTCGAGGATCGCCAGGACGCGCGCATCGTCCACTGCGATGCGCTCGTCGACCTCGACGCGCTGGATTTCGGCCTGGATCAGGCGGATAGCGCCCAACCTGGCCTTTTCCTGCGCCCGCATCGCGGCCTTCATGGCCTCGGTTATGCGGGTCTTGAGCGTGGCGTCGCTCATCGGACCGTCGCCGGGTGCGGGATCAGTACAGGCGCTGCTGGCGACGCGATTCGCGGCTCACCTTCTTCAGGTGACGCTTTACGGCGGCTGCCGCCTTGCGCTTGCGAATCCAGGTCGGCTTCTCGTAGAACTCGCGACGACGGACTTCAGCCAGCACGCCGGCTTTCTCGCAGGAGCGCTTGAAGCGGCGCAGGGCCACGTCGAAGGGCTCGTTGTCTTTTACCTTGATGGACGGCATTCAGGACCTACCAGACAGTTGTTCGGATCACGTAACGATGCTCCCGCTACCTGGAGGGCAGGCGGGGCGCCGAATTCTAAAGGCAATGCGGCCAGAATGCAAAACGAGCGCAGCGGGGAATATTGCCGCCCCGTAGTGGTTCGCCCCGGGCGGCGGTTATCATCCCCGCCCATGCGTGTGCTAGGCATCGAAACGTCCTGCGACGAGACGGGGGTTGCGGTCTTTGATTCGGACCGGGGCCTGCTTGCGCATTGCCTGCACAGCCAGGTGGCCATGCATGCCGAATACGGCGGCGTGGTTCCCGAGCTCGCGTCACGGGATCACATAAAGAAAGCGCTGCCGTTGATCCGGCGGGTACTGCAGGAGGCCGCGTGTCCCGTGGAGACCATCGACGGGGTGGCGTACACGGCAGGGCCTGGCCTGCTGGGCGCCCTGCTCGTGGGTGGCTGCGTCGCACGGTCACTCGCCTTTGCATGGGGTGTCCCGGCGGTCGGGGTGCATCACATGGAGGCGCATCTGCTGGCGCCCATGCTGGAACCGGAGCGTCCGGTCTTTCCCTTCGTGGCCTTGCTCGTTTCGGGCGGACACACCCAGCTGGTGCTGGTCGAGGGAATCGGGGCCTATCGAATCCTCGGGGAGTCTCTCGACGATGCGGCGGGCGAAGCCTTCGACAAGGTGGCCAAGATGCTGGGGCTCGGTTATCCGGGCGGGCCGCAGCTGGCCGCGCTCGCTGCCGACGGCGTGCCGGGGCGGATCGATTTTCCCCGCCCGATGACCAACCGGCCCGGACTCGATTTCAGTTTCAGCGGACTGAAGACCGCTGCCGCCAACGCACTTCGAGGGCTGCAGCAGGCCGGCGGCGTCATCGCGCCACAGTGCAAGGCCGATATCGCGCACGGATTCCAGCAGGCCGTGATCGACACCCTCCTCATCAAGTGCCGGCGTGCGCTGCAATCGACCGGGTTGACGCAACTGGTGCTGGCGGGCGGCGTCAGCGCGAACCGCGAGCTGCGTGAACGCTTGCGCGATGAGGCGCAGGCGCGCGGCTGGCGGGTCTTCTATCCGCGTGCGGAGTTCTGCACCGACAATGGCGCCATGGTGGCGTTCGCCGGTTGCCAGCGCCTGCTCGCCGGCCAGCACGACGATCTCGCGGTGCGCGCCCAGGCGCGCTGGCCCATCGATACGCTGGAACCGGTGGCATGATCGCGTCGTGCACCGGCCGCGGCAGATCGTGATGGACGTCGTCTATATCCGCGGCTTGCGGGTGGATACGGTGATCGGCGTCTACCCGTGGGAACGCACGGTCCGGCAGGTGCTGGAGTTCGATCTCGAGATGGCGAGAGATACCGCCGCCGCGGCACGCTCCGATGCGATCGCCGACGCGCTCGATTACCACGCCGTCGCCGAGCGTGTCCGCGCGCTGGCCGCGGTGAGTTCCTGCCAGCTGGTGGAAACGCTCGCCGAGACCGTCGCGACCGCGTTGATGGCGGAATTCGCCGTGCCGTGGCTGCGGATCAAGCTCGACAAGCCTGGCGCCGTGCCCGGTGCCCGGGGCGTCGGGGTGTCGATCGAGCGCGGCGTCCGGCGCGATCAATAGAGGTTGCGCCCGCCATCCACCGCGAGGATCTGCCCGGTCACGTAGGGCGCCTCCAGGCCCAGGAACCGCGCCGCTCCGGCAATGTCTTCGGGCGTGCCCATTCGCTTCAGCGCGGTCTGTGCCAGCAGGGCATCGGCATGCGCAGCTCCAAGCACCGCGTTCGGCTGCTCCGGCCACAGGATCGCGCCCGGAGCGATGCCGTTGACCCTGACCGACGGGCCGAGTTCAACCGCCAGCGCGCGCGTCATCATTGCGAGCCCCGCCTTGGCCATCGCGTACACGGTGTGCTGGGGCAGCGGAATGTCCGCATGGATGTCGACGATGTTGACTATCGATCCCTGCCTGCGCGCGAGCGCCGGCGCCAGCGCCTGGCTGAGGAAAAACGCGCCCTTCAGGTTGGCGTCGAACAATTCGTTCCATTGCGCATCGGTCACGTTGCCAAGCGGGGTCGCGTAGAAAGCCGAGGCATTGTTCACCAGCAGGTCGAGTCCGGGGGCGAGTGCCCAGGCTTGCGCGGCCAGCTCCCGGACATCGTTCGCCCGGCACAGGTCCGCCTGCACGGCGGCACAGCTGTCGGGGCGCACGGCATTGAGCTCGCGCAGCAGCTGCTGCGCGCCCGCGGCCGAGCTGCGGTAATGAATCAGTACGCGGCACCCGGCGCGATGCAGCTCGCGCGCGATCGCCGCGCCGATGCGATGCGCTGCGCCGGTGACCAGTGCGACGCGCCCGGAGCTGCTATTCCCCATGATCCTCTCCCTCGAGCCGCGCGACCTCGATGCAGCGCAATCGATGCATCTCGACAGCGATTTGCGGCCCGTGCAGGCCGCGTGCCAGTGCGGATGCGGCCGTTACCGTGGCCGCGGCGGCGCGGGCGCGCCTGAGCTTTTCGGCCTGTGCATAGGGGCGCTGCTCCAGTCCGGTGCGCCCGCGCGCGTCCGCCTCGCAGGCCGCCAGGAATTCCTCGAAGCGCTCGCCGTTGCGCAGCGCGTCCACGTCCTCGAGCAGCGACACGATCGCGGGCGCGCGCATTTCCAGCACGCGATGGCAGCGCGTGTGGTGCAGGCATACCACGAGCGCCAGTTCGCGGTACTTGACCGGCACGCGCAGTCGTTCACACAGCGCCCGCACCGCGACCGCGCCGAGCTTCTCGTGGCCGACGTGGGAGGGCCAGCGTTCGCGCGGCGTGAGCGCCTTGCCGAGATCGTGCACCAGCACCGCGAAGCGCGCCGGCTCCGTCAGCCGCAGTTGCGCGGCGAGGCGCAGGCAGAGCAATACGTGTTCGCCGGTGTCGATCTCGGGGTGATGGCGTGCCGGTTGCGGCACGCCGAACAGCGCGTCGATCTCGGGAAATATCGCCCCGAGCGCCCCGCATTCGCGCAGCGTGCGAAAGTATTCCTGCGGACTCGCCTCGCCGAGCGCTCGGCGGGTTTCGGTCCACACCCGTTCCGCGACCAGGTGCGCCAACTCGCCGCTGGCGGCCATGTCGCGCATCAGCGTCATGGTGGCGGGGTGAACGCGAAAGCCACGTGACGCGAACCTTGCCATGAAGCGCGCCACGCGCAGCACCCGCAACGGATCCTCCACGAAGGCATCCGATACATGGCGCAGTACGCCATCGCGCACATCCTGAGCGCCGCCGTAAGGGTCGATCAGGTGGCCGTCCCGGTCCTCGGCCATCGCATTGATGCTGAGGTCGCGCCGCGCCAGGTCGTCCTCGAGCGAGACCTGCGAGCCGGTCTCGCAGGTGAAGCCCGCGTAGCCGTGTCCGCTCTTGCGTTCGCGCCGCGCCAGCGCGTACTCCTCGCTGGTTTCGGGATGCAGGAACACGGGGAAATCGCGCCCGATCTGGCGAAAGCCGAGTGCGAGCATCTGCTCGGGGCTGGCGCCCACGACGACCCAGTCCCGTTCGCATGGCGGGATGTCGAGCATGCGGTCGCGCACCGCGCCGCCGACCAGATAGATTTGCACCGTGTTTGCCGTGGCCTGACAGAAAGGCAGTTTAGCAATTCGCAGGAGCTGCAGGTCCGGCTTCGGCCGGACAATTGTCCGCATGAATGCGGACCTACCGCGGCACATGTCCGCATGAATGCGGACCCACAGGGATTGTTCAGCAATTGCAGTGAAACAGCGCGCCGTCCTCGAGGCGCATGGCGCGCAACCGGCCTCCCCATACGCAGCCGGTGTCGAGGGCGTGCACGTCGGCGCGCTCCGCCCGGCCCTCCAGCGCGGCCCAGTGGCCGAACACGACCGGGACGCCCGCGCTGCGCCTCAGCGCGTGGGCGTACCACGGCGCGAAGCCGGGATTGGCGTCCGCGGGCGGGCTCTTGTTGTCGAGATCCAGCTTGCCGTCGGCGGCGCAGAAGCGCATGCGGGTGAGGTAGTTGGTGATCAGCCGCAGTCGCTCGAATCCTTCGAGCCGCTCGTCCCAGGTGTCGGGGAAATTGCCGTACATGTGGTGTAGGAAGTCCCGGTACAGCGGCCCCTGCAGCGTGGCCTCCACTTCGCGCGAACGCGCGAGGGTGTCCTCGACGCTCCACTGCGGTGGTATGCCCGCGTGCACCATCACGTGCGTGAAATCGCTCCCGCGGTAGGCCAGGGGCTGGCAGCGCAACCAGCCGAGGAGTTCCTCGCGATCCGGCGCCTCGAGAATCGCGCCCAACGAATCCTTGCGCAGTGCCTTGCGCACGCCCTCGGATACCGCGAGCAGGTGCAGGTCGTGGTTGCCGAGCACCATCACCGCGCGCTCGCCGAGCCCGCGCACGAAGCGCAGCACCTGCAGCGATTCGGGGCCGCGGTTGACCAGGTCGCCGGCGAACCACAGCCGATCGGCCGTCGGATCGAAACGCAGGGTGTCGAGCAATCGCAGCAGCGGCTGATGGCAGCCCTGCACGTCGCCGATCGCGTAGGTTGCCATCAGGCGCCAGCGCCTGGTTGCGGCGCGACGGCGTTGCTGAGCGCGACGAACTCCCCCACGGTGAGCGTCTCCGGGCGCCGGCCCGGATCGATGCCCAGGCGCTCCAGCGTCGCGGCATCGAGCAGGCCCGCAACCGCGTTGCGCAGCGTCTTGCGCCGCTGCCCGAAGGCCTGGCGGACCACCTGCTCCAGCATGCGGTAGTCGTGCGCGCGTCCGTGCGGATGCGACTGGGGCAGCAGTCGCACGATGGCCGACACCACGCGCGGCGGGGGATGGAAGGCCCCGGGCGGCACCTCGAACAGGGGCTGCACCGCGCAGCGGTACTGCACCATCACGCTGAGGCGACCGTAATCGGCGCTGCCCGGTTCGGCACCGAGTCGCTCGACCACCTCGCGCTGCAGCATGAAATGCATGTCGCGCACGCAGTCGCCCTGCTCCAGCAGGTGGAACAGCAGCGGCGTCGAGATGTTGTAGGGCAGGTTGCCCACGACGCGCAGCCCGCCTCCGGGCGGGGCCAGCGCGCGGAAATCGAAGTCGAGCGCATCGGCGGCGTGCACGCTGAAGCGCTCACTCTCGTGCAGGCGCCATCGGGCCACCAGGTCGCGATCCAGTTCCACCACGTGCAGCCTGGCGCCGCTGCGCAGCAGCGGTTCGGTCAGTGCCCCGTGGCCCGGGCCGATCTCCGCGATGGTGTCTTCGGCGCGGGCGTCGATCGCCTGCATGATGCGGTCGATCACGTGACGATCGGTCAGGAAGTTCTGCCCGAAACGCTTGCGCGGACGGTGCCCCGCCGGGCCACCGGCCATCAGCCGCGCTCCGCCGCGCGCAGGGCGGCGCTGCGCGCGGCCATGTCGTGCGCCGTCTGCAGGGCGAACTGCAGGCTGCCGGTGTCCGCCTTGCCCGTGCCCGCGAGGTCCAGCGCCGTGCCGTGGTCCACGGAGGTGCGGATGATCGGCAGACCGAGCGTGATATTGACCGCCTGGCCGAAGCCCTTGTACTTCAGCACCGGCAGGCCCTGGTCGTGGTACATCGCGAGCACGGCGTCGGCGCCCTCGAGATGATGCGGTGTGAACAGGGTATCGGCGGGCAGCGGACCGATCAGCGTCATGCCCTCGGCACGCAGGCGCTGCAGGCAGGGGATGATCACGTCGATCTCCTCGCGACCCAGGTGGCCGCCTTCGCCCGCGTGCGGGTTCAGCCCCGCGACCAGGACCCGCGGGTCGCGGATACCGAAATGCCGGCGCAGGTCGCGGTGCAGGATGCGCAGCACCTGTTCCAGCGATTGTGCCGTGATGTGGTCGCTGACGTCGCGCAAGGGCAGGTGCGTGGTCGCCAGCGCAACCCGCAATCCGGGCGTGGCGAGCATCATCACCACGCGTGGCGTGCCGGTGGCGGCGGCGAGGAATTCGGTGTGGCCGCTGAAGGGCACGCCGGCATCGTTGATGATTCCCTTGTGCACCGGGCCCGTCACCAGCGCGGCCACGCGCCGTTTCATGCAGGCGCTTACGGCGGCCTGCAGCGTCGCGAGCACATAGGGCGCGTTGGCCTTGTCGAGCGTCCCGGGGACGACGGGGCGTCCGAGCGCAACCGGCAGCACGCGCAGCGTGCGTGGCGGCGCGGGCAGGGGGTCCGGCGGCAGGATGTCCAGCGGCAACCCCAGTGCGCGCGCACGATCCAGCAGCAGTTGCGGGTCGGCGATGGCGATCACGCTGGCGTCGAAACCGCGCTGCGCCAGCGTAACCACCAGGTCGGGACCGATGCCGGCCGGTTCTCCCGGGGTCAGCGCGAGCACCGGCGCATCGGCGCGGGCATCAGATCTTGATTTCGACAAAAGCCTCGTCCCGGATCTTCTGCAGCCACGTGTTCAGTTCGTCGTCGTACTTCTGGCCGAACAGGATGTTGCGTGCCTGGTTGCGTTTCATCTCGTCGCTGAGATCCTGGGTGCGGCGCTCCTCGACCTGCAGCACGTGCCAGCCGAAACTGCTGCGCACCGGTGCGCTGATCTCGCCGGCCCCGGTCTGGTTCATGGCCTGCTCGAATTCCGGAACCATCTGTCCCGCGCTGGTCCAGCCGAGGTCCCCGCCTTCGCGCGCCGAGCCGATGTCTTCCGAGAATTCGCGCGCCAGTTTCGCGAAGTCCTCGCCCGCCAGCACGCGCGCGCGCAACTGCGCCGCCAGCTGCTGCGCCTGCGCGTCGCTGCGCACCTCGGAGGGCTTGATCAGGATATGGCGCACGCGGGTCTGCTGGGTCATCTGTCCGCTGCCGCCGCGTTTCTCGAACAGCTTCACCAGGTGCAGGCCGCTGGCGCTGCGCACCGGTGCGGATATCGCGCCGGTCTCGAGCGCCGGAACCGTCTCCAGGAACACGCTCGGCAGGTCGCCGGCGAGGCGCCAGCCGAGATCGCCGCCGGTGAACGCGTAGGGGGTCTTGTCGGGCGCGCGCATGAAGCGCTCGAAGGCGGTGCCGGAGGCCAGCCGCGAACGCAGCCCCTCCATGTAGGCCATGGCGGCGCGTTCCTGCTCCATCGTGGCGTCCGTGGCCAGCGGCAGGAGCAGGTGCCCGATGTGGTAGACGGCTGCCGTGCGCTTCTGGCCTTCTTCCGAGGCAAGGTAATCATCGACCTCCTGCTCGGTCACCTGGACGCGATTGCGCACGTTGCCCTGCTGCACGCGCGAGAGGATCATTTCCTGGCGTACCTGCTCGCGTACCGCCGCGTACGAGCCGCCGTCGGCCTCGATCTGGGCGCGGAACTGCTCCAGGCTCGCGCCGCTCTGGCGCGCCATGTTGGTGAGCGCCTCGTTCAGCTGCTCGTCGCTGATGCGCACCCCGGCGCGATCGCCCATGCGCAGCTGGATGCGCTCGAGGATGAGGCGGTCGAGCACCTGGCGCGCCAGCACCTCCTGCGGCGGCATTTCGATCTTCTGCCGCGCGAGGTTCTCGGTGACCTGGCGCATGCGGTCCTGGTATTCGCTCGCGAGAATGATGTCGTCGTCGACGATCGCGACCACGCCCTCGAGCTGCCGCGTCTGCGCCAGCGCGCCCCCGGCCAGTCCCCAGCAGCACAGCACTATCGCCGCGGCAGCGCGCCACCGGCTTCCCGCTCCAGTCGATTCAATACGCAAGGCCGTTGTCCTCCAGGTTGCTGCCAAAGCCGAAGATGCTGTCCTGCAACAGCTGGTCGATGTTCTTGCCGAGGCCGCCGAGGCCGCGCAGCACGAACTGCAGGTAGAAGCCGTAGTCGCGACCCTGATCCCAGTCCACGCCTTCCTGGTACACCATGCGCACCGACCAGCAGCAGGAGCTGTATTCCAGCCCCGCCAGCTCCTCGAGGCTGTAGTCGTTGGTGAAATCGTACTGGTAGCGGGTGAATACCCGCCAGCGGTCGCTGATGGGCAATACGGCCGAAAAGTCGGCCTGGTCGATTGTCTCGCTGATCAGGTTGCCGAAAATGTCATAGGAGGTCTGCTCGCGGCGATAGCGATAGCCCGCGTTCACGATCGTCTGTGTATCGGGGGTCCAGTGAACGAAGGCGCCGCCTTCGTTCACCTGCTCGCGATGCACGTCCAGCAGCGTCGTGCCCGTGACCGAGACGCTGCGCGTCGGCCGGACCTGCACCTCCGCGGCAATTTCCGAGCTGGAGACCGACTGCGCATCCGCGGGCTGCGCGTCGCTCCATCCGCCCGAGGGCGGCACGCGCGTGCGGCAGCTCGGCTGGGACTGCGCGCGCTGCGCATCGCAGACCGTCACGAGGCGATCCTCGAAATAGTAGATCTGGCCGACGCTGGCCGTCACCCGTTCCATGCCGTTCTCGTCGTCGATGAGGCGCGAGGTGACGCTGAGCGAGGCCTGGTTGGCGTCGGCAATGCGGTCGCGCCCGCTGAAGCGCGTGGTGCGGAACAGCTGGCTGAAGCTGAAGGTGAGGTCGGAAGAGTCGAAGTTCGGCAGGTCGCTGTGGTCCTCCCGGTCCACCCACAGGTAGAACGCCCGCGGCTCCAGCGTCTGCAGGAACGCGGTGCCGAAAAGGCTCGTGTCGCGTTCGAGGAAATAGCCGGCATCCAGGTTGACCATCGCCGCGCCGACCGACGGGGATTCGTCACCCGGCAGCGTGAGGCTCTCGTCCAGGTTGTAGCTGATCGACTGGTAGCCCAGTGCCGGCCGCACGAAGGCCGCGGCCCACTGCATCGGGAAGGCGATCTGTGGTTCCAGGTAGAGCCGCTGTCCGGTGAGCTCCGCGCGATCCTTGTGCTCGAAGACCGTGAACTCGCTGGTGAGCGAGTAATCGAGCGCGAACGGAGTGCCGCTGAACGGACGGTTCATTTCGAGGCGCGGCATGATCTTGTAGGGCTCGGCGAGCGCTCGATCCAGCAGCCGGTACTGTTGCGCCTTCGCCGCCAGGACCCAGCTGTCGTCGAGTCGGTACGTGACCTGGCCCGTTTGCGGCAGGAAGATGGATCGTTGCACTTCGAGCCCGGTCGAGCTCAGCTGGCGCAGGTAGTCCTCGTCGCTCACCTCGGTGTAGCTGATCAGCGTGCCCATGCGCTCGACCGGGGCGCCCGTGTGCTCCAGGCTGGCGATCCAGCGGTCCTCGTCGGCGACCTCGTCATTCGGCAGGATGGCGCCGCTGGTGGCCCAGGAACTCCAGCGATTCAGGTAGCGCAACTCCCCCCCGATCATGGTGCCGCGATCGTTCATGTAGCGCGGCAGCAGGGTGGCGTCGTAGTTCGGTGCGAGGTTGAAATAGTAGGGAGTGGTGACGTCCAGGCCGTTCTGGGACGAGTTCGTGAACGTGGGCCAGAGCAGCCCGCTCATGCGCCGGTCATCGACGGGAAAGCTCAGGTACGGCGTGTAGAGCACCGGTATGCCCTTGACCTCGAGCCGGGCATTTTGCGCGGTGCCCCGCCCGGTTTCGCGATCCACGCGCATCGAGTCGGCCGCGAGCTGCCAGTCGTCGTGGCCGGGTTCGCACTGCGTGTAGACGGTCTCCTCGAATTCGAGGGTGCGGTCGACGTTGCGCCGCACCAGTTTCGCTTCGCCGCGCGCGTGCTCTCGGTGCATCACGAAGCGCGCTTCACGTAATTCGCCGGAGTTCTGCGCCGTGTCGATCGATGCGGACTCGCCTCGTACCAGCAGGCCCGGTTCGCGGTACTGCACGTTGCCCTCGATATCGGCGCGGTCCTGTTCGCGGTAATAAGTCGCGCGATCGGCACGCAGGCGCCGATCGCCCTGCAGCAGTGTTACGTTGCCGGAAAATTTCGCGATTTCCGGGTTCTGCAGCAGTTCGGATTCGGCCGACGAGGCGTGGACGGTGCCAATCTGCGCTCCGCCTTCGGCGGGAGGCTCCAGCGGCGGCTCGATATAAGCGCCCCGACATTGTGCCCCGATCGCCGCGGCCTGCTCCGGGCTCAGGCGCCGCAGTGTCACCCAGTCCATGGTCTCGGCGAGCAGATCGGCATCCGCCAACCCGGCCACCGATCCTGCCGGCGCGGCATCGGGCGCAGCAGCCGGCACAGCATCGAGCGCTGCATCCGGTGTGACATCGGGCGTTGCATCCGCTGCTACATTCGGCGCGGCGCTCGGGGTGGATCGCACCGCGCCGCTCGCAATCGTCGGCGCAACGGCGCTGCAGTCCCAGCCGCCCGTCTCCGCGCCCCGGCATTGCCATTGCCCGTTGTCGGCCGCAGCGGCGTGCAGCACCGCGGCGCTCGCCAGCCCGGCGATGACGCGGGAAAGGAAAATGACGGGCTTGCTCTGCATTCCGTTGAAGTCCGGGCCTCGGGTTGGATCAGCCGCGGATCTTTTCAGCTCCGGGGAAGCGTGGATAATGCACGACGCTCTGGCCGAGGGCCGCATTATAGCGGCATCGCGTCACGAGGATCGACTGGCGGGGCGCTGATTGTGCGGCGTCCTCGCCTTGCCGCGTTACCCTGACCGGAATCGACAATGGACGCGTTGCTGCAGTGGTGTTCGAAGCTGGTCGAGCCGGTCGCGGGGCGACGCCTGGGCCTGTCCGCGGTGGCGGGCGATGCGAGTTTCCGGCGCTATTTCCGCCTCGAGGGCTGCGAGCCCACGCGCATCGCCGTATTCGCACCGCCGGACAAGGAGCGCAACCTCGAGTTCACGCGGATTGCCGCGATGCTGCGCGAGGCCGGGGTGTGCGCCCCCGAGGTCATCGCCCATGACAGCGCGAGCGGTTTCCTGCTGCTGAGCGATTTCGGCGATACCCTGATGCTGGGCGCGCTCGATGAGCACAGCGTCGATCGCCTGTATGCGCGGGCGATGGATACGCTCCTGCGCATCCAGGGCACCGCGACCGCGTGCGAGGGTTGGCATCTGCCGGCGTATTCCGGGGCGCTGCTGCTGCAGGAAATGCAGTTGTTTCCCGACTGGTACCTGAAAGGGCTGCTCGGGATCGCGCTGGGCGCGCACGACAGGGCCCTGCTGCAGGAACTGTTCGCGCGCCTGGTTGCCAGCGCGCAGGAGCAGCCGCAGGTCTTCGTGCATCGCGACTACCATTCGCGCAACCTCATGCTGCTGCCCGGCGGTGCGCTGGGCGTGATCGATTTCCAGGACGCCGTGACCGGCCCGCTCACCTATGACCTGGTTTCGCTGCTGCGCGACTGTTACGTGCAGTGGGCGCCGGCGCGGGTCGAGGCCTGGGCGGCCTCCTTCGCGGCGCGCGCGGTCGCGGCAGGCTCGATGCAGCCCGTGCCCGCGGCCACGTTCCGGCGCTGGTTCGACTGGATGGGGCTGCAGCGGCACATCAAGGTGCTCGGCATCTTCGCGCGGCTCTGGCTGCGCGACGGCAAGCCCGGCTACCTGCACGACCTGCCGCTGGTGATGCGTTACACGCTCGACGTGGCGGCGGCCCATCCGGAAACGGCGCCGTTCGCGGACTGGTTGCGCGATCGCGTGCTGCCGGTCGCGCGCGGGCAGGACTGGTACCGCGCGCGATGAAGGCGATGATCCTCGCCGCGGGACTCGGCACGCGTCTGCGCCCGCTGACCGAAACGCTGCCCAAGCCGCTGTTGCCGCTCGCCGGCAAGCCCATGATCGTCTACCACGTCGAGAAGCTCGCCGCCGCCGGCCTGACCGAGCTCGTGGTCAATGTGTCATGGCTCGGTGCGCTGATCGAGCAGCATCTGGGCGACGGCGAGGCGTTCGGCGTGGCCATCCGCTACAGCCGCGAGCCCGAAGGCCCGCTCGACACCGGGGGCGGAATCCGCCGTGCCCTGCCGTTGCTAGGGGAGCAGCCGTTCCTGCTGGTGGCCGGTGACATCTGGAGCGATTACCCGCTGGCGCGGCTCGCTGCCCGCGCGCTGGCCGAGGGCGAACTGGGGCGGCTGGTGCTGGTGCCGAACCCGCCGCAGCACGCTGGCGGCGATTTCAGCCTCGACGCGGCGGGCAGGGTGGGCACTTCGGCGGTGGGGCGACGCTGCACGTATTCGGGCATCTCGCTGCTGTCGCCGCGGCTGCTGGACGGCTGGAGCGACACGGTGTTCCCGCTGCGCGAGCCGCTGCGCCAGGCGGCCGGCCGCGGTGTGCTGAGCGGCGAAATCTGGACCGGCGACTGGGAGGACGTCGGCACGCCGGAGCGCTACGCCGCGCTCAACCGGCGCCTGGACCGGCGCCCGGAGTCGCCTCCAGCGTAGTCAGCCAGCCGCGCAGGCGGCGCGTCAGCGGCGCATCGGCGGGCCCGGGGTGCCAGCTCCCGGTCTCCAGCGTGAGCTGGCGGTAATGCTTCAACTGCAGCGCGGCGGCCTGTTCACGGCGCAGCCGGCCCTGCTCACGAGGCGCAGTCGGGCTCAGTACCTCCAGCACCGGCCTGGCCAGGCCCCTGGGCCACTCGAGCACGAGCCCCGGCAATTCCACCGGATCCAGCAGCGCCGCGGCCCGCACCGAGCCGGGCGCGCTGCCCATGCCACGGGTCAGCAGCACGGCGGCGCTGCCCTCGGCGACCAGGACCAGCGGGCGGCCCTCGGCCGCGGCGGAGGCTATCGCGGCGAGGATGCGCGCCTGGCTGCGCACCGCCCATTGCTCCAGTGCGCCGGCACGCCGGGCGTTGAGCGTTGCGGACCCCGCGCCGGCGGGCGCGGATTCCGTAGCAGCGGGCGGCGCAGCCCCGGGTGTGCCGATTTGCTCCGCATGGATGCGCGGTGGCGGCTCCAGTGTCAGCAGCCACGTGGCCCAGCCATGCGCCGGCATGGACTGACGGATCTGTTCCAGGCCCGCCGCCGAGGTGGGATGACTGCCGTCGCCCGGGATCAGCACCAGCGCGCCCCGCGCCACCGGCCCGCGGGCTTGCGTGACGAACACCGCGAACTCGTGGCCGTCCGCTTTCAGGATGCGCCGTTCCTGCGCCAGCGTGACGGCCAGCGCGTCCAGATCCCGATCGATCGCGGGCGCGGGTTCGGGTTCGGGTGCGGCGGGTGCGGCGGGTACGGCGGGTGCGGCAGCCGGCACGGGTGATGCTGCTGGGGCCGGCGCTTGCGGCTCGGCCGCGTTGCCGGGCGGGCCCGCGATCACGAGGCCCAGGAGCAGTGGCTGAAGGAGGCGTGTGGTGCGGCGCATGGCCGCAGTATAGCCACCGCGGCGGCCGTCCCGGCGCGGGAATTCGGCGGTTTCATCCAGTACA
>Ga0073904_10001407_pt1 | contig 18038 bp, 15 predicted proteins | sample KloWWTrecipitate_FD_66668 | JGI IMG/M metagenome (GOLD analysis project Ga0073904, IMG submission 66668) | Active sludge microbial communities from Klosterneuburg, Austria, studying microevolution and ecology of nitrifiers - Klosterneuburg... | ecosystem: Engineered > WWTP > Aerobic digester >... | reverse complement strand
GTGCTATACGTTCATCGACCTGGGCGTTTGTGCCTTGTATCCGCATTACCCGTAGTTTGGCACAGACGACAATGTTTTGTCAAATATCAGTAACATGGATGAACAGGATGACAGGATATTTTTCATCCTGCCCATCTTGTCTATCCATGTTAAATCTCATTACGCTATACTCATCTGCCGACTATGTCTCGATTGACCATCAAACCTTCTTTGGATGAGGTGCGCGAGCTAAGCAAGCGCGGAAACCTTATCCCGATTTACGCCGAACTGCCAATGGACTTGGACACGCCGGTGTCTTTGTTCCTCAAGCTGGCGGGCAGCGAGCCAAGCTTTTTGCTGGAAAGCGTGGACGGCGGCGAACGCATTGCGCGCTACTCGTTCTTGGGCATTCGTGTGCGCGAAGCATTGGCGTTGCGCGATGGCGCGTGGACACGCGTGACGCTGGACGGGGCGGATCGAACCGTGACCGACTTGCCAGACACGGGTTTCATCCCCACTTTGCGCAAGGAAATGCAGCGTTACCAGTTTGTGCCGGTGGAAGGCTTGCCGCGTTTTTGCGGCGGGCTGGTGGGCTTTGCGGGATACGACATTGTGCGCGAGTTTGAGCGGTTGCCCAACACCGCCAAAAATGTGCTGAACGAACCGGACGCGGTGTATGTGCTGGCCGACACGCTGGTGGCGTTTGACCACGCGCGGCACAGGCTTTTGATTATTGCGAATGTTCACGCCCCAGACGGAGGGCGGAATACGGAAGACGGTTCGACCTCCAATCTGGCGTCTTCAATTGAGGTTGCCTACGAGGATGCCATCGCGCGGATAAAGACAATTTACGCCCGCATCCAGGCGCCCATGCAAGAGCTGAAGCCCGACTTCAACGCCATCTGCACGCCCGCCAAAAGCAACAAAACACAAGCCGAGTTTGAGCAAATGGTGCTGGATGCCAAAGAGCACATCAAGGCTGGGGACATTTTTCAGGTGGTTCTTTCGCGGCGGATGGAGCGGCGAACCACCGCGCACCCGTTTGCCATCTACCGCGCCTTGCGCATGTTGAACCCCTCGCCATGGATGTTTTATTTTGATTTTGGAAAACTTCTGGATGTGAACGGTCAGCCCATGCGCTTAATCGGCGCATCGCCAGAAATGCACGCGCGATTTGAGGATGGCATTGCCACCGTGCGCCCCATTGCGGGCACCCGCCCGCGCGGCAAAAATGAGGCCGAGGACGCCGCGCTGGAAAAAGAGCTTTTGGCTGACCCGAAAGAACGCGCCGAGCATGTGATGCTGATTGATCTTGGCCGCAATGACATTGGCCGCGTGGCAAAGTATGGCACGGTGAGCGTGCCAGATTTGATGGTGATTGAAAATTACTCGCACGTTAAACACATCGTGAGCACGGTGCACGGACAAGTGCGTGATGGGCTGGATGGCTTTGATGTGCTGAGCGCCACTTTCCCCGCTGGCACGCTCAGCGGCGCGCCAAAAGTGCGGGCGATGGAAATCATTGAGCGGTTAGAGGGCGAGCGGCGCGGCACATACGGCGGGTGCGTGGGCTACTTCTCGTTCAACGGGCAGATGGATACCTGCATCACCATCCGCACCATCGCCATGATTGGCGACAACTGCATTATTCAAGCCGGCGCTGGCCTGGTGGCAGATAGCGATCCGGCCAGTGAGTGGCGCGAGACCGCCAACAAAGCCCGCGCTTTGCTGGTGGCCATTGATGAAGCGGAGAGTTAGTGATCGTTGAAAGTGATAGCGCGTTCTATCACTCTCAACGATCACTATAACTTCATAACTTCATTTCAACCAACAACCAATAACCAACACCCATGATCATCGTCATAGACAACTACGACTCCTTCACCTACAACCTGGTGCAATATCTGGGCGAGCTGGGCGCGGAACTGCGCGTGTTCCGCAACGACCAAATCAGCATCGCCGAGCTTGAGGCGCTTAAGCCCGCCGCGATTGTCATCTCACCCGGCCCGGGCACGCCAGAGCAAGACAGCGGAATTAGCAACGATGTGATCCGTGCGTTCAGCGGGAAGATTCCAATTTTGGGCGTGTGTTTGGGCCAGCAATGCATGGGCCATGTATTTGGCGGCAAAGTAGTGCGAGCAGAAAATCTTATGCACGGCAAAACATCCATGATCCGCCACAACAACAAGGATTTGTTTTACGGCCTGCCCAACCCATTTGAAGCGACCCGATACCACTCATTGATTGTGCAAGAGCCGCTGCCGCCCGACTTGGAAGCCACTGCCTTTACCAACGAAGGCGAGTTGATGGGATTGCGCCACAAGAAACACCCCACGTTTGGTGTGCAGTTTCATCCAGAAAGCATTTTGACCAAACAGGGCAAACATCTGCTGGCAAACTTTTTGGCGATGGTGCCAAAATAAATCACGAACACGCGGCGGCTAATTTGTAATTGCTCATCGCCCTTCCAGCCGCAGCACCACGCCTATCGTCTTGGCCAAAATGCGCAGGTCAAACCAAAGCGAGGCGTGCTTGATGTAATACAGGTCGTATTGCAGTTTGACCAGAGTGTCTTCCACCGTGCCCACATACCCGTAATTCACTTGCGCCCAACCAGTAAGACCAGGCTTGGCCGCCAGACGGGTGCGATAAAACGGAATTTGCTTTTGCAGTTGCGCCACCAATTGCGGGCGTTCTGGGCGCGGGCCAACCATGCTCATATCGCCCAGCAAAACATTCATGGTCTGAGGCAACTCGTCCAGCCGGGTTTTGCGGATGAACTTGCCCACGCGGGTCACGCGCGGGTCATTTTCGCTGGCCCAAATGGCGATCCCGCGCGATTCGGCATCCTGCTTCATGCTGCGAAATTTGTAGACATGAAACACCTTGCCGTGCAGCCCCATCCGCTCTTGCCGATAAAAAATGCTGCCCTTGCTATCCAAACGAATCGCCAGCGCCAGAAACGGCGTTAAGATTAAAAACAAGAGAAAGAACAACGCGCCCACCACAATATCAACCAGCCGGTGGGCGATGGCATTGCCAATGGTGAAACTCTCTTGCTCCAGCGGAAGGGCCACATACCATTGGCTGCCAATATGCTCCACCGCAATTTTGCCGGTGAGACGCTCGTACATGATGGGCATGGGCACGATGGATACCCCGCGCTCATGACAATCCATCACCTGCTGGAACAGGCTGCCCTGCACACCCGCGCTGATGGCAACCACAATCTCGTCAACCTGATACGCCTCCACCAGCTCCAGCATTTTCTCGTGCGCCCCCAGCACCCTGATCTTGTCAATGGTCTGATTCAACTTGAGCGGATCGTCATCAATGTAACCCACCAGCTCGTAACCGGTCGTGTGCGCATTTAGCAATTCCTCGGCCACCGTGCGCCCGGCTGCGCCCGCGCCCAGTATGAGCACACGCCGCCGCGAGCGCGCGCCGCCCCAGGTGCGCGCAAACCCAACCCGGAACAAAATCAGCATGGTGGTGGATAAACCAATGGCCAGCGCAGGCGCGATGCGCAAGGTGGGCTGCGAACCAATCAGGCTGTCTGGCGGGACATTGGCCGGGCGATAAAACGAGACAAAGAACACCACCATGTAGGCAAAAGTGATGAGGCCCGCGCCCAGCAAAATGCGCTGCACACTCTGGCGAATGTCCATCGCCAGTTTCATCTCGTACAAACCGCTTGCCCACAACCACAACACCCATCCCAACGGAATAAGCGTTAGCCACGAGGCTTGATCTTGCAAAAGGTCAAGGCTAATGACGCGCCCCGCAGAGTAAGACCAGAGCAAAAACGCGCCAAGGATGCACAATCCGATGACAATTAAATCACCGGTGCGCAATAACCAGCGCCGTTCCGAGAGCTCCACCCGCGCCAATTGACGCGTTCGAACTCGCCCCAGGGTTGTATCGAGTCCACTTTTGGCCATTCAAAAAAAACCACCTTAAAATCTCATGTAGCTTTTGAGATTATACGACCCAAAAGCGATTGAGCATTGGTTGGCTGGGGATGACGCCGACCGTCTCCGATCTTGCATGGCACAAACAGCAACCAATGCTCAATAAAACAACTGGCAAAACCTACTTTTCCGGCTGAATCAAGCCATAGCTGCCATCTTTGCGGCGATACACCACGTTGGTCGCGTCGCTGGCATCGTTGATAAACACAAAGAAATCGTGTCCAATCAGCTCCATCTGCTCAATTGCCTCTTCGGAACTCATCGGGACAATGGTGAAGCTCTTGATCTTGACCACTGGCTTTGGCTCGGCATATTCATCCACATCAATGGGCAGATCTTCGGCGGCCTCAAGCTCGGCATCTGCCGCCTGACCATTGCGCTTGTTGCCTACGCGCTTGCCCTTGTATTTGGCAATTCGTTGATACATATTATCCAACGCGCGATCAAAGCCGGTGTAAATATCGGTATTACGCTCTTCCACGCGCAGCAATGTGCGCTTGCGGCGCACCGTTAGCTGAATCGCTTTGGGCGCGTCGTCTTTGGCGCTTTGCGGCGTCACCTCCACGCGGACATCCTCCACCCCCGGAAGATACCGATCCAGTTTTTCGGCCTTGTTGTTCACATAGGTTTCAAAACGCCTGGAGATATTTAGTCCGTGTCCCTGAATGGAAAGTTGCATATTTCCTCCGTTAAATTTTTTTAGATGATGGACGACCTGCGATAAATTTCGTCGTGCATCATCCAACACAAACAAAATCAATCGGCTCTTGCCAAAGTTAACGCAAAAACCTGTGATGCGCCCGCAGCCAGCGCGGCCCTGCCCGCCTCCATCAACGTCGCGCCGGTGGTATACACATCATCCACCAGCAGCACGCGGCGGCTTTTTACAAACGCTGGGTCGGCAGAAAACGCATCGCGCACATTGGCCTTGCGCTCAACGGCGTTAAGTTTGGCTTGCTGGCTGGTGTGGCGCACACGGGTCATGGCCTGCGCCTGCATGGGCACATTGACGGCCAGGGAAATGTGTTTTGCCATCAACTCACTCTGATTGTAACCCCGTTCGCGTTTGCGCTTTTTGTGGATGGGAATTGGAATAATCACATCGGCTGCCAGCCCGCTTTGGGCAAACGCCGCGCTCATAAACTTCGCCAGCGGCGCATCCAAATTTTTGCCGCCTTCATATTTAAACGCGTGGATGGCCTCCCGGATGGGCGGGCCAAACGGCACAGCCGATACCACGGCGATGGTCACGCCATCATCGGCGGTCATGGTTTTGCGGGCAAGTTGCGGCGCGTATGGCCGGACATGGCGGTTGCATTCCTCGCACCACTCACCCCGACCCACGCTCTTGCACCCCGCGCAATGCGGTGGGTAAAGCAAATCCAGCAAAACACCAATTGGATTTCGCACGATTCGTAAAAGTTCTATGCGCCAAGCTCCAAATTCCAGGCAGTCATCCTGCTTTGCGCCCTCAAAACTTCCTGCTTCCATTCAACCACATCACCCGTTAAAATGCAACTGATGGAGTGGCTAGTTCTCATCCTCGCAATACTGCTGGTGGCCTGCCTGGTGATGGGGCTGATGTGGGCCGCGGATCGCCGCCAATTGCGCGATCTGCAAGACGCCGCGCCTGCCGCGCGATCCATCGGCAAAAAAGCCAAGAAAAAGGACAAGCCCAATTTTTCCGCGCTCGCCAACGCCACCCCCGATGCGTTTGTGATTATTGACCCTGACCGGCGCGTGATCTTTGCCAACCCGGCTGCGGCGCAACTTTGGCCCAGCGCAACCGCGCCCGGCGCTTTGCTGATTGAGCTGAGCCGGTCATACGATCTGGACGCCATCGGCGAGGAAGCGCTGGCCGGGAAATACGCCACCCCCCGCGAGATCAATTTGGGCGGGCGGTTGTTCCGCGTGTTCGCCGCGCAAGACCTCAAACGCAACACCGCCACGCTTTTGCTGCGCGATGTGAGCGAGCTTCAGCGGCTGGGGCGGGCGCGCCGCGATTTTGTGGCCAACCTTTCGCACGAGCTGCGCACCCCGCTCGCCGCCATCCGCCTGCTGATTGAAACCGCGCCGCTGCCTTCTCGCAAAGAAGTGTCCGATCTGCTCATCCAAATCTCGGCGCAAACCGACGCGCTCACCCAAATTTCGCAGGAGATGTACGATCTTTCGCAAATTGAATCGGGCCGGCTGCCCATGCGCATGGTTGAGGTGAACTTGGCCGGGGTGGCGGAGGACGTGGTTCAACGCCTTGCGCCGCAGGCCGAGCGGGCCGGGCTGGTTTTGAACAACGAGATTCAATCCCCCACCCCCGCCCTGGCCGACCCGGAACAACTCATCCGCGCGTTGTCCAACCTGGTTCACAACGCCATCAAATTTACCCCCGCTGGCAGCGTGACCATTTTTGTCGCCGACCGCGCCACACTTAAACGCGATGTGCCGCAAGATTATTTGATTTTGGGTGTGCAAGACACCGGCGCGGGGATTCCAAAAGAGGAACAACCCCGTATTTTTGAGCGGTTTTACAAAGCCGACCGCGCCCGCGGTTCGGCGGGCACCGGGCTTGGGCTTGCCATCGTTAAGCACATCATCGAGGCGCACGGCGGCCAGGTGTGGGTGCAGAGCATCGAGGGCAAAGGCGCCACGTTTTATCTGACCGTGCCGGAAGTGTAAAAAAACGCGAGTTTTGGGTAAGCAAAACGAGGTAAAAATGTCATTCTGAGCGACCGCAGGGAGCGAAGAATCCCTGGCAACTCTTTCTTAGTCGGGATTTCGCAGAGATTCAGCCTGCCCTGAGCTTGCCGAAGGGTCGCACAGCTTTGCTTCGCGCCGCTGCGCTCCTCAGAATGACAGGCTTGCTCTTATCCAAAACTCACGTTAAAAGATCTTTTAGCGCAAGCCGCAAAACCACTCAAGACGCAGCTTTTTTAACCCTGCGCGCCACCCACCCCACAATTTGGGCGCAGATGCCATCCACAATTTCATCGGGCACGCCGTTCACCACCAAAGATTTGGGGCGAAAGTCGCACGGGTCGTTCACGTAATCCATCACTCGCCACACGCCATCCTTGCCCAGCGCGATCTCGGTGCTGAACACATTTAGCCCGCAAATGCCCGCGATCTGCGCCGTCATTCCGCGCAGGCGGTCCAGTTGGTGGCGGTGTTCTTCCTGGGGGGTGATGGGCGTTTGCACATGCGTGGTGTCATCGGCCCAGCACGGATACGCCACGCCGCACGAATAAAACACCCGAAACCACGCCCGTTTATCTCCCAGCATATCCGGCTGAATCCAGGGCTGCAAAATCGTCTCATCCGCGGGCCAGTCTCGGCGGCGCTCCATCACATCGTTCCACGTTGTGCCCGGTTTAAGAATGCCGCTGCCACCGCTGTGCGCAGCCTTGATGGAAAACAGTTTGCCCAAATGCTCGGTGGGGATGGGGTGCAGGTGCGGCTGGTTATTTTGCGAGGCCACCACCAGCATGTGCGGCGCCTGCAACCCCCGCGCAATCAAGTCAAAGTGCATGGTGGGCTTATTCCACGTGCGGCGCACCAAGTCATATTCGTTCACCCGCACGGGGATGTGTTTTTTGACCGCCGGGACGTGCAGCTCAAACTCATCACCCGCATCCCACGCGCGGTCAATCACACAAGCGGCTTGTATTTCACCGCTCTCAAGCTGGTCGGGCAACGCCTTCAACCCGGCCTCGCCCACCAGTTGGATGGATACCCCGCGAGCCGCGCAGGTCGCCTTCAACTTTTCCAGATACGGCGCGTCATACTCCCACGACCAGATAACGAGCAAATCCGTTTTCACAATTCTAAAAAAAAATTACGGAATACAAAAGGCGAAAGACGGCTGTTATTCGGTCTTCCGTCCTCTGTCATCCATTATCCAACCACCATCAAATCACGCCCAAACGAGGTCAGGCTTTCGCCGCCGGTCTCGGTCACCAGCATGTTATCTTCAATTCGCACACCGCCCAGGCCTTCAATATAAATCCCCGGCTCAATCGTAAATGTGTTGCCCGGTCGCAGCGGCACATCGTTGCCTTCAACAATGTATGGCGATTCATGAATATCCAGCCCCAACCCATGCCCCGTGCGATGGGTGAAATACGGGCCGTAACCCGCGTCTTCAATCACTTTGCGGGTGGCGCGGTCCACATCCTGGCCAGTTACGCCGGGCTTAACCGCGGCGCGGCCCGCCGCGTTGGCGGCCTTAACCACCTCGTAAATCTTTCTCATCTCGGCAGAGGGTTCTCCCACAAACACGGTGCGCGTAATATCAGACGGGTAGCCATCTGCCCGAAAGCCAAAATCCATCAGCAACCCATCCCCCGAATTGATGGCGCGTTTTGTGCTTGCGCCGTGCGGGAAAGCCGCGTTAAGGCCGCTTTGAACCAGCGGCTCAAATGAGCCTTCGTCCGCGCCATATTTTGCGCCAGCCTCCACCAACGCGCGGGCCACTTGCAGCTCGGTCATGCCGGGTTTGACCGTCTTCAGCACATCGGCCAGGGCGCTCTCGCTTATGCCGATGGCTTTTCGCATCGCCGCGATCTCGCCTGCGTCCTTAACCATGCGCATTTGTTTGATCACGCCATCGGCAGAGACAAACTTGGCGCTGGGCGCGGCGGTGCGCATCATGTTTAGCTCCAAAAACCGCATCCCTTCCGGCTCAACGCCAACCGTCACGCTTCCCAGCGGCTTCAGGGCGTCATCAAACGCGCTCTGGTATGGCTGGCCGTCGGCGTAGGCGTAAATATTCCAGTCAACATCGGGCGAGTAGCGTTTGGCCTTGCCCACCTCAAACGAAGGCACAATCAACGCGGGCTGGCGGGTCGCATCCGCCGGAAACAAAGCCACGGTTGGGCGCTCGCTCAGATGCATGTGCACATTGGCAAAATAGATGAGGTTTGAGCCGGGCAAAATCGCGATGTAATCCATTCGCTCTGCCCGCGCCAGTTCGCGGAGTTTGTTTATGCGTGCGGTGGTCATATGGCATATTTTAGACGATGGCGGAAGACGGAGGGCGGGAGACGGAAGACGGCATCTCTGAGGACAAATGCGCCGTCTCCGGTCTTCCGTCTGCTGTCAAACCAGCAACCTATCCGTCAGTTCGCCAATATCCGCAAACACATAATCGGGTTGGATTGGGCTGGCGGCCAGTTCGGCCTCGTCCGTCACGCCGCTCATCACCAAAATCGTGTGCAGTTTGGCGTTGATGCCCGCCAAAATGTCGGTGTCCAGCCGGTCGCCCAGCACGGCGGTGTTGGCGGGCGTGGCCTTCATGCGGGCCATGCTCAGCGTCATCATCTCCACTTCTGGCTTGCCAATAATGATGGGTTTGACGCCGGTTGCGGCTTGCAGCGCGGCCAGCGTTGCGCCGTTGCCCGGCACAATCCCGCGCTCGGATGGAAACGTGACATCTGGGTTTGTGCCAATAAAAGCCGCGCCTTTGCGGATGAGCAACGCCGCATCGCACAATTTCTGGTATGTCAAATAACGGTCTATGCCAACCACAACATGCGTGGCGCTTTCGTCGTAACCTTCCAGCACATGCACGTTTTTTCCGCGCAACTCGGCGGCCAAACCCGGCTCACCCAGGCAAAACACGCGGGCGTTGGGCGCGCTGGCCGCCAGGTAGAGGGCAGTTGCGGCGGGCGAAGTCATAATTTCATCTGGCTTTACCTTCACGCCAAAATCTGCCAGCCGCTGAACATACTCGGCGGTGCTTTTGCTGGCGTTGTTGGTGGCCAGCACAAACGCAATTTTGCGGCGGCGCAGCGTGTTAAAAAACTCGGCCAAATGCGGCATGGGCGTGTTCCCGCGCCACAAAACGCCATCCATATCTATGATGAGAAATCGGATCAGGCTAAAAAAATCGGGTTTCATGGTTGTCTCTTAAAGAAATAAGAAATGAGAGATAAGAAATCTGGACTTACGCAAAACATGTTATTCACGAAAAAGTAATGCCTGTCACCCTGAGCGGCGCGAGGGGTCTCTGGCTAACCCAATCTAAGAGTGCCTGGGCTTACGCAAAGCCGAGTTAATTTCGTGAAGATGATGAAATAAACCGAAGGTTTAGGCGTGGGGTGAGGCATGCCTCGCCCCTACCGCGCCATTCCCCGCGTTAAAGGGAGTTTTTGCGTAAGTCCAAAATGAGTTAACCAGAAATGCTTCGCTCCGCTCAGCATGACATATCATCATTTTTTAATTCAGCTTTGCGCAAGTCCAGAAATAAGAGATTTGCGGCGCAGGCTGATTTTGCATGTCTTATTTTTCACTTTTCTCAATTCACTCTTCGCCCTTCTTCACGCTCAGCCAGTCGGCGTTTTCATCATCCACCAGCTTGCTCAGCGCGTCATCGCTTTGAAATTGCGGGCTAATGGGGTTGATGGGTATCGCCAGCAGGATGTGCTCGCGCAGGGTCTCGGTCAGGTCAATCCAGCCGGCCTCATCCACCTGCGGCGTTTCGTCATCCTCATCAATGGGCGGCTGGCCGGGCAGCCGAAACAGCACATCTTCAAGCTGAACATGCAGAGGCAAATCAAACATATCCAGCGAGCGAACGCATTGCACGGATGTTTGCGTGTCAAACTCGCCTTCCACCAAAATGCCAATTTGCGCTCTGGTAAAGGTAAAGTCGCCTTCAATGTAATCCACGCGCAGGGTGTCATCAAACCAGGTGGCCTCGCGCTCAAGGCTTTCTTCCTGATGCGTGCCCACCGGCGCGTGTATAAGTTTGTGCACTCGGAATCGCATGTGATGAAGTGTAACTGAATTCAGAATTCGGAATGCGGAATTCAGAAAAGTGCAAAGTGCAAAGTGCAAAGTGCAAAGTGCAAAGTGCAAAGTGCAAAGTTTAATATCGCACACATCTTTCTGAATTCCGAATTCTGAATTCCCATTGTGGATAAGATTGTGGATGAGGTGTGAATAGTTGCGCATGTATCAACACGCGGGGTGTGGATGAATCTTGCGCGAAAAATTTCATCGCATAACAAATCTTAAATTTATCTCGTTAATTTAAGGTTTTCAATTTGCATTCCCTTGTAATTGTTTTTCTATTTACTAGAATCTTCTACGCGCGGTTTGAATGCGCGTCACTCTGCAAAGTTGATGCCCTCGGCAAGCGATGTTGGATAATAGCAACGCCTTTCAATGGCGCAGAGAATCATGGATGCGGATAACCAAGAAATGAAACACGAAGAAGCCTGGCGTTCAGCCATCGGAGAAATTGAGCTGAGCGTTGGACGCGGCAATTTCCTGACCTTTTTGAAAGGCGCACGGCTGGTGACGTATGAAGACGGCCAGTTTGTGGTGAGCGTGGCAAATGCCTACGCCAAAGACTGGATTGAAAATCGGATGGCTTCGCAGCTAAAGACGATGTTGAGCGAGCGGATGGGCCGTTCGGTGAGTCTGAAAGTCGTGGTGCAATCGCAGCTTTCGGCCAACCCGCCCGCAACCGAGTTGCGCGCGCCAGCGCCATCTGCCCACACGCCCCGCCCCGCCCCGGCTGCCATCCCCAGCACCAGCGATGGCTTGATTTTGCGCTACACGTTTGAGAGTTTTGTGGTGGGCAGCGGCAACCGCATGGCCCACGCCGCGGCCATGTCTGTGGCCGAGAACCCCGCCGACCGATATAACCCGCTATTTTTGTATGGCGGCTCCGGGCTGGGCAAAACCCACCTTCTGCACGCCATCGGCAACCACGCCCGCGAGCGCAACATGGTGTGCCGCTATGTCACCTCCGAAACGTTTGTGAACGAGCTGATCAGCGCCATTCGCAGCCAAAGCCAGGACTCCTTCCGCGAAAAATATCGCGGTGTGGACATGCTTTTGATGGATGATGTTCAGTTTGTGGCCGGGAAAGAGACCACCCAGGAAGAGTTCTTTCACACGTTTAACCATTTGCACAGCGCAAACAGGCAAATTGTGCTCACCAGCGACCGCCCACCCAAGTCTATGATTACGCTGGAAGAGCGCCTGCGCAGCCGGTTTGAGTGGGGCCTGATGGCCGATATTGCCCCGCCAGATTACGAGACGCGCATGGCAATTTTGCAGGCCAAAGCCCAGCAGAAAAACGCCAACATCCCAATGGAAGTGATTGAGTTTGTGGCGCGCCAAATTCAAAGCAACGTGCGCGAACTGGAAGGCGCGTTGAACCAGCTTTTGGCCACGGCAGACATCACCGGGCGGCAGGTTTCGGTGCAGTTTGCCCGCGATACGCTGATTAACCTGGTGGGCAAACGCGCTCACATCACACCCTCGCAGGTGGTGGAGACGGTCGCCAAGTATTTCAACGTCTCGGTCTCCGAGATTGTCTCGCCCTCGCGCAGCAAAGAACTGGTGCAGCCGCGCCAAATTGCCATGTATCTCGTCCGGCAAGAAACAGACTCCTCGCTGCCAGAAATTGGCGCGCTGCTGGGCGGGCGCGACCACACCACCGTCATTCACGGGGTGGATCGGGTGAAGGATCGCCTTGAGACCGAAGACCAGCTTCGGCGCGATGTGATGAGCATCCGCGAGATGGTTTACCAGAACGTGCCGAATTAAGCAGAAAGCGCTAAGCCCCCAAAGGACGCTCTCCGGGCTTAGCGCTTGGTATTTTTCCACTCTCCACGCTCCATCCACCGTTTATCCACAACTTTGGTATTATTTTTGCCAGTTTTCCACAAAGTTATCCCCACTTTCGCAAAAACGTGATACAATAACAAAATCACGATGGGCGATTCTGTCATCGCAACTCTGCGCGAGGTACTTTTGGCTTACTTTTCGGAAGCCGAACTGGTAGGTCTATGCCGCGATTTTGACATTGATTACGGCGACCTGCCCGGCGTTGGCCCGTTGGCAAAAACCCGCGCCATGATCGCCATCCTCCGTGACCGCAACAAGCTTGACCAGCTCATGGCCCGCATCCACGACCTGCGCCCAGAAGCCTACCTGGTGTCTGGCCTGGCCAAAATGGTTGTGCATCAACGCCTTGTCACGCGCATCGCAGACACAACCAGCCGCATAAACAAACGCGCCCAAACACGCAAAAATGTCATCCGCGGGTCGGTTTCGTTTGCCGTCATCCTTTTTGCGGTGATGGGTCTGCTGACTGTCTTCAACACCTTTCGACCCAGCGACGCTCAACCGAGCGCGGAGCCAGCCATCGCCCAGGCCGCGGCAACAGCCCCGGCTTCACCCGGCAAGATTCTCATCACGGTTGCCCCCCAAAACCTCACCAGCGATAAAGATCTGGAACAACAAGGAACTCACACCGGCCCGCCCATCGTCATCACCGTGCCAAAATTAAACGAGGCGATAGCGCTAAAGTTACCGCCCATCTTCTCGGCAGAATCCGAGAACGCCACGGATGCCATCGCCAAAATAAGCAAACTGCAAAGCGATGTGCTGGCGGGGGTGTTGAACAATGAAAATATTGGCGGCTGGGCCGCGCAAGCCAAAGCCGATTACGACGATTTCAACAAGAGCCTTGTGCCTGCCATTGGGTCGGGGAAAATTATTTCCATGCGCCTCACGGTCAAATCTTTGCAAACGCCCGTCTTCGCTTCATCAGACGACGAAATTGTGGTGAAATCAAAAGAGCAATGGGAGTACGCCGCCGGCTCAAACGCGTTATCTGGCTGCCAGCAGCGCGAGTTCGTTTATACGCTGACCAGACAACCCGATGGCTCGCTGAGCGTTAAAAAATTTAGCGGTCTCATACTTTCTCGCATCTGCCCTTAATGCGGTATTCTGAGGGGAAATTAAATAGCCATGAATGAACAAATCAACACATCCCTGCGCGAGCTGCTGCTCAGCCAGTTCAACGAAGAAGAGCTGACGAATTTGTGCGCGGACGTGGGCTTAAATTACGCCACCCTGCCCGGCGAGGGCGCCTTTGGCAAAACCCGCGCCATGTTGATGACCACCCAGTCTAACAACAAGCTATACACCCTCATCGCCCGCGTGCGCGACCTGCGCCCAGAAGCCTACGCCGAATCGCAGTTGCCGGGGTTGCTCGTCAACAATCCGCCCGATGGCGCATCTGCCGTTGCCACCCCGCACGTTGAGGCAAGCGCCGCCGCAGAAACTGTGCCCGCGCCCGCGCCAAAGCGCGATCTGCGCAAAATCATCACCCTCATCGCCGCCATTGGGCTAGCGCTTTTGGTGTGCATGTTGCTGGGTGATGGCCTGCTCGGTCTGTTGGGCGGCGCAGGCTCTGGCCTAAGCGGGTCCTCTGGCGGTTTGCCCACCCTCCCGCCGGTCACGCCCGCGCCATTGCTCAGCCCCACCCCGCTTGCGACCGCCGCGCCGGTTGTGGTTGCCACTGGCGCCGTCACCGCGCCTGCGCCCACGCAAGCGCCTGCGCAACCTTCGGCGGCATCTCCCGCGGCCCAGCGCGTGCTAGACCTCAACCAGCAGCTCATTGCGTATTACGAAGGCAAAGTAACCGCCGACGCGCTGACCGAATTTTGGACAGCCGAAGGCGCAAAAGAACCGGTAGCCTTCAAAGACACCACCCTCCCGCGCGTGATGCAACTGGGCAAACCAGTGTCCGCAGGCGCGGTAACCGCCTCGGTAAAATATCTGCAAGGCCCAGCGGCCTCTGCCGAAACCGCAGATGGCGCAGTGGTGAACACCCGCGAATACTGGAAATACACCAATACCGCCAGCGGCCAAACCGGCTGCGAAACCCGCGATTACGCCTACACCTTTGTGACCGAGGGCGGCAAGCTCAAAGCCAAAGATGTGTCGGGCAAGCTGGTCGCATCGGGATGCACCGAGTAATTCCAAATAACGAATTACAAGTTGGGCAATATTGCGCTATGATGTAACGCGTAGCGTGTAATACGTAACTTGCAAAACGGGCTTAGCTCCGTCTAATTAAGGCGCATCTTGCATATCTGCACGTCATACTTTGACCGTGAGCCGTATTCTGCATCTTGCCTGGCGCTTTTTTATCTTCTGGGCGCTCCAAGCCATCAACCTGCTGGTGATGGCCGCGGCGGTGCCGGGTGTTGCGTTTAGCAGCGCGAACGGGGAACAACAAATTGCCGCCGCGATTAAAGCCGCCCTGCTGCTGGGCGCGGTCAACTTTTCCATCCGCCCGCTAATCACGAGGCTCACCCTGCCATTCAGCATCATGACGCTGGGGCTGGCTTCGCTTCTCATCAACGCCCTCATGTTGGGGCTTACCGCCTGGCTGCTGCCAGACTTCACCGTGAGCGGCATTGGCCCGGCGCTGGTGGGCGTGCTGGCGCTGGCGCTGGTCAACACAATTTTCATCCGCCTGCTGGGCATTGATGACGATGATTCCTTCTTCATTGACTTGATGGACAAGTTCAACCACGGCAAATCGGAGACAAAGGTGAGTTTTGACCAGCGCGGGCTGGTGATGCTGGAAATTGACGGCCTGAGCTACGAGCGCATGAAACGCGCCATCGAACTGGGTCACATGCCAACGGTCAAAAAAATGCTGGACTCCGGCGAGCACATCCTCAGCCCGTTTGATTGCGGCTTGCCTTCGCAGACTTCGGCGTGCCAGGCCGGTATTTTGTATGGCAACAACGATGACATCCCCGCCTTCCGCTGGTTTGACCGCGAGAAAGGCAAAATGTGGGTGTCTAATAATTTTGGTGATGCGGCTGCCCTGGACCGGCGCCTGTCTGTGGGCGATGGCCTGTTAAGAAGCGGCTCCAGCGTGAACAACCTTGTCTCTGGCGAGGCCAAAGACGTCTTCTTCACCATGAGCAAAATTCGCGGGCACATGACCGATATTAAAGAGATAAACAACAACCATTTGTATTGGCTGTATCTCAACCCAAACATTTTTGCCCGCGCGGTTGGCCTGTCTATCGCAGATGTGTTCGTAGAGTTATTTCAAGGCCTGCGCCAGACCCTGCTCAACGTGCAGCCGCGCGTAAGCCGCCTGCACAAGGGCTACCCGTTGATGCGCGCCCTCACCAACATTTTTTTACGCGACCTGTCTATGTATCTGGTGGGGTTGGATGTGGTTCGCGGCACCCCCGCGATTTACACCACCTTTGTAGGCTACGACGAAGTGGCGCATTACGCCGGGCCAGACACCGATGACGCCCTGCGCACCCTGCGCGGATACGACCGCCGCATCAAGCGCGTCAAAACACTGATTGAAACCAAAGCCCCGCGCCCATACGATCTATTTCTACTCTCCGATCACGGCCAATCGGTTGGAGCAACTTTTTCGCAACGCGCGGGCAAAACGCTGGGCAAACTGATTGAGGAATTGGCAAAACCCGGCAGCCGCGTGATTGAGGAACGCACCGCCCTGGAAGCCACCGGCTACACCCAGCTCGCCGCCTCCGAGCTGCGCCAAATGCGCGAGCTGAGCCGGCTTGGCCGCGCGAGCGGCAAGGCGCTGGAGAACGCGCAAGAGTATCTTCGCCGCACCCTGCCCACGCCAAAACAAGCAGACTTGCCCACCGACCCGGCCATCACCGTGTGCGCCAGCGGCAACTTTGCAAACGTGTATTTCAGCCGCAGCGGGGGCAAACTCTCGCTCCCGCAAATCAACGCGTTGCACCCCGGTCTGGTGGATGCGCTTGTGAAGCACAAAGACATTGGCTTCGTGGTTGTGCTGGATGAGGACAAACATCCCCTTGCCATTGGCGCAAACGGCGCCCGCGATTTGCAAACCGGGCTGGTCACCGGCGCAGACCCGTTGGCCGCTTTTGGCGATGTGACCGTGCGCGCGGCGCAGGTGTTGCGCGTGGCGCAGTTCCCCAGCGCTGGCGACCTCATCATTAACAGCGCCATCTACGAAAATGAGCAAGTGGCTTCATTTGAAGAAATGGTGGGCAGCCATGGCGGCATGGGCGGCCAGCAAACCGATGCGTTCATTTTGCACCCGGCAGATATGCAAGTGGGCAAAACTCAAAACGCCGCAGATTTATTCCCGATTTTGAGCGCGAGAAGACATCAAACACCTTCTTAAATGACAGTGCTTTCGCCCACTTCCAGCACGCGCACATCCACAAGCGGGGCCAGGCGGGCGGTCTCGCGCTTAAATTGCATCCCCGGCTCGCGCAAATAGGCGGGCTGCATCCAGCCAATGCCCACCGGGTGCAGCGTGCCCCAGTGAATGGGCACGGCCACACGCGGGCTGATGATTTCCGCGGCCTGCGCCGCCGTGCGCGGGTTGAGGTGGCCCCGCCCCAGCCGCGGCCCCCATCCCCAAATGGGCAATAACGCGGCGTCAATTTGCCCGCGCAGGTCGCGCATCTCGTCAAACAAATCGGTGTCGCCTGCAAAATACACCCTGCGCGATCCTTCCACCACAAAACCAAGGCATTCAATGGGCGGCGCGTTCACGCGCGGCGTGGGGATGTGCGCTGCGCGGGTGGCCGTGAGGCGCACCGCGCCCACGCGCACGCTCTCGCCCGCGCTCACCTCGCGCACATGCGCAAAACCCAGCCTGCGAATGTCATCGCCCGCGCCCAGCGGCGCAATCACCGGCGTGTTTTTATCCAGCTTGCGCAACGATGCAAAATCAAAATGGTCAATGTGCGTGTGCGAGATCAACGCCGCGTCTATGTTGGTGTGCCAATCTGAGTTGATGGCCGCCCCGCGCCGCCGCAAATGCAGCGCCCGGTCGCGCAGCAACGGGTCGGTCAGCACCCGCGTTCCGTCCAACTCAATCAAGACAGTGGCATGACCCACAAAAGTGAGGCGGGTTTTGTTCTCTTGCATACAATCAAAACTTGTGAATCCATTGTATCCGCGCTTATGCGCCCCCGGCATCTACCCGCCCGGCCCGCTCAACGCCATCACCGATGTGCCCGGTGTGCGCGTGGGGCACTTCACGCTGATTGAAGGCGCTGACATTCGCACCGGCGCGACGGCCATCCTGCCCCACCCCGGCAACTTGTTCCAAGACAAAGTTCCGGCGGGCATTGCGGTGGCAAACGGCTTTGGCAAGCTGATGGGTTTTACGCAGGTGGATGAGTTGGGCGAGATCGAGACACCCATCCTGCTGACCAACACCTTATGCGTGCCCCGCGCCGCCGAGGCGATTTTGGATTGGACGCTGGCGCAGCCCGGCAACGAGGAAGTTCGCTC
>Ga0073904_10001399_pt1 | contig 18107 bp, 22 predicted proteins | sample KloWWTrecipitate_FD_66668 | JGI IMG/M metagenome (GOLD analysis project Ga0073904, IMG submission 66668) | Active sludge microbial communities from Klosterneuburg, Austria, studying microevolution and ecology of nitrifiers - Klosterneuburg... | ecosystem: Engineered > WWTP > Aerobic digester >... | reverse complement strand
TGAATCGCCCTGGGTTTCTTGGAGGCTCCCGACCTTGGAAACGAGGATGGAGCTATGCCAGAAGCAGCGAAGTCAGGGGAAGCTGTCGATGTCGTCGTTGTGGAGGGGGAGCGGGGTGCAGCGGGTACCGCGGATGAGCGGTCGGGCGATGGTGGTCGCGAGTCGGCCCGTCAGGCGACCGAGGAGGGAGGTCGCCGGTGGCCCGAGCGCGGCGGCAACGAGGGCGCCGGCGAGTGCGGTGGTCACTGCCCCGAGTGACGGTCCGGCCCGAACCGTCCATCGGGACGCGGCGATGCCGATCGCGACGAGCGCTCCGCCCCGCCCGTACCACGGACGGCGCAACGACCGGGCGGCCTGCCATGCCGCCGGGGCGACGGCGAGGGGGCCGATCGGGATCAGCAGCGCCGTCCACCACACCCGTGCCACGGCGATCGGTGCGTCGGCAGCGAGGCGTGCGTCCCACCACAGGATCGCGACGAGGACCAGCAGCGGGTGGATGCCGGCCACGACCGATCCGAACGCGAACCCGTACAGGGGCAGCGCGATCTCCTCGATTCGGTCGAGCCAGGTGGGAGATCGTTCGTCCATCAGTGCCTCGAGTCGGGAGCGCGACGAACGGCCGGGCCGTCGAGGCCCGACCGTTCGGTGTCGCTCGCTGGGTCAGATCACTTGCCCGCGGCTGCCGCCTCGGCGGCGTCGTTCACCTCCGTTCCCGGAGCCTCGTTGGCGTCGGACTCGTCCTTGCCGTCCTTGCCGTCGTCGGTCTCCTGCTCCTTGGCGAGCACCTTGCCGTTGCCGGCGTCGATGGTCATGTCGGTGACGGTCCCGTCGGCGGCGGTGACCTCGACGTCGTAAACGACGTTGCCGTTCTCGTTCTCGAGCTCGACCTTGCCGGCGGTGCCGGGGACGGCAGCCGTTGCCGCTGCCGAGGCGTCGGCCTCGCTGATCTTCGCGAGGCTCGCGAGCTGGGCCGCCTCCGCGGCGTCACTCTGCTCGACGCCGTTCTCGGCGGCCTCGGGCGTCTCGGGCGACTGGACCGAGCTCTGGTAGGTCGGCGTCTCGTTGGCGTCGCCCTGCTCGGCGGAGGCCTGGACGGTCGTCGGGGTCGTCGACTGGCTGGTCGCGGCCGAGGCGATTCCGGCGGCACCTGCGAAGAGGCCGAGGCCGCCGATGGCGCCGTAGACGACGCGCTTGGTCTTGCTGGGGGACTTCATGCTGACTCCTTTGTCGGGTCCAGGTGGTTCCTGGTGAGCGCAGCATCCGCGTTCGTGCCTGTTGCTCCGCTGAAGCCGGGCGGGGGAGTCTTCAGCGGAACTTCAGCTCGGCCGGCGCACGGTGACCCGATGCACCGCCACGTAGTGTCGTCAGTGTCATGAGGATCCTGGTCGTGGACGACGAGCCCCGGCTGCTGGCCGCCGTCGAACGTGGGCTCGTGGCCGAGGGGTTCGCCGTCGACACGGCGGCGACGGGCGACCTCGGGTTCTGGATGGCGACCGAGCACCCGTATGACGCCATCGTCCTCGACATCATGCTGCCCGGCCTCAACGGGTACGAGGTGTGCCGCGAGCTGCGCGAAGCGGGGGTCTGGACCCCGATCCTCATGCTGACGGCGAAGGACGGCGAATGGGACGAGGCCGAAGCACTCGATCTCGGAGCCGACGCCTACCTCTCCAAGCCGTTCTCGTTCCTCGTGCTCGTCGCCAACCTCCGGGCGCTGCTGCGGCGCGGTGCTCCCAAGCGTCCGGTCCAACTCACGGTCGACGACTTGGTGCTCGACCAGTCGAGCCGTCGCTGTCATCGGGGTGAGGTCGAGCTCGACCTCACCACCCGCGAGTTCGCCGTGCTCGAGTACCTGATGCGTCGGCGCAGCGAGGTCGTCACCAAATCCGAGATCGTCGCCCACGTGTGGGACGCCCACTTCGACGGCGATCTCAACGTCGTCGAGGTGCACGTGAGCGCGCTGCGGCGGAAGATCGATGCCCCGTTCGGCACCACCACGATCCACACCGTGCGCGGTGCCGGCTACCGACTGGGGTCGACGTGAGCCGGACCCGCCGCGCCCCGAGCGTGCGGACCCGCACGACCGTCGTCGCCGCCGGTGTGGTGCTGATCGCACTCGGTGCCGGTGCGTTCGGGTTGGTCTGGCTCGTGCGCGACCGGCTCACGTCGGCCGACCGATCGGCCTCAGTGCTGCGTGCCCGCGACGTGCTCGCCTTGGCGCAGTCCGACGACCTGCCCGCTCGGCTCTCGTTCCCCGGGGACGAGAACGGGGCGACCCAGGTGTTGGACGCGTCGGGTGCCGTCGTCGCGTCGACCGACAACGTCGAGGGCGAGTCGCCGATCAGCTCGCTCCGTCCCGATGCGGGTGAAACGTCGTCGGACATCCGGCTGGTCGACGCGATCGACGACGAGCAGCGCTATGTGGTCGTCGCCGTGGCCGGTGACGACGGCGATCGCACCGTCGTGTCGGCGACATCGCTGGAGTCGACCGAGGACACGGTGTCGGCGCTGATCGAGGCCCTGGCGATCGGGCTGCCGATCGTGATCGTGATGGTCGCGGTCACGACGCGAGTCCTGGTGGGTCGTGCTCTCCGACCCGTCGCCGCGATCACGGCCGAGGTCTCCGACATCACCGACCGCGAGCTCGATCGGCGCGTGCCGGAACCGTCGAGCTCCGACGAGATCCAGCAGCTGGCGGTGACGATGAACCGGATGCTCGGGCGGCTCGAGGAGTCGTCGGTCCGTCAGCGCCGGTTCGTCGCTGATGCGTCTCACGAGCTCCGCAGTCCGCTGGCCTCGGCCCGCGCCGCGCTCGAGGTGGCGGCGCTGCATCCGGACAGCCGTGAGTCGCTCGTCGCGGCGATCAACGACGCGCTGATCGATCACGACCGGCTGGACCGTCTCGCCAAGGACCTGCTCGCGCTGGCTCGGCTGAATGGCCAGGGCCCGGCCGGCACGACGTCCGAGGTCGACGTCGCCCGGGTGATCGCCACGTTGGTGGAACGTCGACCCGAGGGATCGATCGTCCTCGATGTGCCGCACGATCTCGCGCCCGTGCGCACCAGCGAGCACGCCGTGGTGCAGGTGCTCACGAACCTGCTCGACAACGCCGCCCGGCACCGTGCGTCGACGACCCGAGTCCGGGTCGAGCGGCGCACGGGTGGGTGGTCGATCGCAGTCGACGACGACGGTCCCGGCATCCCCGTCGCCGACCGGCAACGGGTGTTCGAACCGTTCACTCGGCTCGACGAGGCGCGGGTGGCGGACGAGGGGACCGGGCTTGGGCTGGCGATCGTCCACGAGCTGGTGACCACGCTCGGTGGCTCCGTGAGCATCGGCGAGAGCGACCTCGGCGGCGCCGCAGTGGTGATTCACCTGCCGACCTGACGGGGCGAAGGTCACGCCGGCTGGAGCTCGGGTGCCTGGTCCGACTTGGTCACGGTGAAGTAGCCGACCAGGCCGAGGATGACGGCGAGGAAGATCACGCTCGTACCAGTGGTGCCGAGTCCGAGGCCGCCGTTCTTCTTGGGCTGTGAGAGGTAGTCGCCGATGGAGGCGCCGAGGGGGCGGGTGAGGACGTAGGCGACCCAGAAGGCGAGGGTGGCGTTCATCTTGAGGAGGAACCGCCCGCCGGCGACGAGGGCGATCATGGCGCCGAAGAGGAGGGCCGACTTCCAGTAGCCGAGGTCGATCTTCTCGGCGATGAGGTCGCCGGCCGCAGTGCCGAGGGCGAAGGCGAACAGGATCGCCGTCCAGTAGAAGCCCTCTCGCTTCACGGTGTCGATGGTGTGGATCGACAGCGTCTTCTCGACGCCGAACCACACCCCGAAGGCCGTGAACATGGCGACGGTGAAGATGGCGGTGGTGGTCCAGAGGCTGACACCGAAGTTGTCGACGAGGTTGTCGGTGATGAGGGTGCCGACGACGCTGATGAGGACGATGGAGAGCCAGTAGATCCACGGGACGTAGCGGCGGGCGCGGAACTGGACGACGAGGGCCCCGCCGAGGAGGGCGGCCATGATGACCGTGGTGGCGGTGAGCCCGAGGTTGAGGTTGGTGGCGAGGAAGTCGGCGGCGGTCTCACCCACCGTCGTGGCCATGATCTTGATCACCCAGAACAGCAGGGTGACCTGGGGAACCTTGTTGAGCATGGTCCTGGCGTGTTGCCGGGCGGGGGTGGCGGTTGTGGTCATGGGGTGTTCCTTCCGGGAGGCGGCCGGCAGGGTGCTCGGCGGCGCAGTTCAAGCGATGGGATCGACCGTACGGAGGGCCAGATTTCGGGCCAGCAAGGCGCCGGTTCGGCGACGGTAAAAGGTGCGCGGACGGTCACCCTCGCCGTCAGCGCCAGCGGGATGCGGTGAAGCGGAGGTACTCGTCGACATGGGCGCGCCAGTACGCCCGATCGTGCCCGCCGGGATCGACGCGGAGTTCGACGTCGATGCCCGCGGCGGTGAGCGAGTCGGCGAACCGGACGGCCGAGTCGCGGAGGCCGTCGTCGGCGCCGACGTCGATGCGGATGCTGCCGCCGAGGGCCGTGAGGCCGTCGCGGAGCTGGTCGAGATTGCCGCTGATCGCGGGGCTGTGGGCGGCGACGCTGCCGAACACGTCGGGACGCATCGCGGCAGCAACCAGTGCGGCGCCGCCGCCCCGGGAGATGCCCCCGACGGCACGGTGCCCCGGATCGCGCAGCGTGCGGTACTGGGCGTCGACCCACGGCACGACCCGGTCGACGACGACCTGGGCCTCACGGGCCGCAGCGGTGTCGCGGAAGTCGGGCATGACGAGGATCGACGGCGCGATCTCGCCGTCGACGACCAAGCGGTCTGCCTCTGTCGTCATCCCGATGTCGGTCCACTGCGTCTCGTCCGCGCTGGCACCGTGGATCAGCAGGATCACCGGGAATCGAACGTCGGGGTGCTCGTCGTAGCAGGGCGGCAGGTGGACGAGGATTCGCTGTTGGTCACGCTTCGTCGTGACGTCGGTGCCCCTCCCACCGGGGCAGGTGGGCGGGAGGGGCACCGGAGCCTCGGCGGCCGGGCCGTCGGCGGGGCGCGAGCATCCGGCACCGGCCGCAGCGGTGGCGACCACCACCACCGCTGCGGCGAGGCGCCGCCCGATCGGCACCGTGACGACCCCCGTCACGGTGGCTGATCGGCTCGTGATCACAGAGCGACCGTGATCACGAGAGGTACAGGCCGGCGAGGGCGAGGATGCCGGTGGCGGCACCGGCGGCCAGCAGCGCCCGGTCGCCGAGGATGAGCTCGGTGGGGTCGGCGCCGGCACCGGCGAACACCTTGGTGACACCGCGGCGGGCGGCGACGAGGAACGGGACGATGCTGGCCAGCAGCCAGACCATCCCGGGACCGCCGAGTCGGGTGGAGAGCGCCCAGCCGAGGTAGCCGAGCACGGCGGTGGCGGCGGAGCCGAGGAGGATGCGTTCGAGGATGGGCATCGTGTACCCGGCGAGCACGGGGCGATGTGCTGCGGCCCGGTCGCCGAGCTCGCGGAGCTCGGCGTATCGCTTGCCGGTGGCGAGGAGGAGTGATCCGCCGCCGACGATGACCAGGAACGGGATCGACAGCGGGGTCGTCGTGGCGGCGGCCCCGGCGATGACCCGGAGCACGAACCCCGCTGCGACGACACCGAGCTCGATGAAGGGCAGGTGCTTCAGTCGTCGGGAGTAGGCCATGGTGAGCGCCAGGTAGGCGAGGACGGCGAGTGCGGCGGCCGACCCGAGAGCGATCCCCGTGGCCACGGCCGTGGTGGCGGCGGTGGCGGCCGTGGTCCGGGCGAGTTGGGGTGAGATCAGGCCGGCCGCGATGGGGCGGTGCCGCTTCGTGGGGTGGAGGCCGTCGCGTTCGATGTCGCCGAGGTCGTTGAGGAGATAGGTCGCGCTGGCGGCGAGGCACATCATGGCCACGGCGACGGTCACCCGGACGATGGTGGACCCGGAGAGCAGCGCTCCGGCGGCGGCGGGTGCCGCCACCACGAGCACGTTCTTGACCCACTGGCGGGGCCGCATCGCCGTGAGCAGGGCTCGGGGCGTGGACGGCCGGAGGGACGGGCCCGCCGGAGCCGGTGCCGGCGGGTGCTCGGCGTGGGTGTCGGTGAGATCGACGACGAGGGGCCGGGTGTCGAGCACGGCGGTCATCGGGCCACCACCGCGAGGAAGTCACGCTGATCGGGGGCGAGGTAGCGGGTGGCATCCCGGGTCATTGCCGGGGTGAGTCGGGATCCGGTGACCTGCGTCCTGGTGCCGGCGACGGGTCGGTACCAGTTGAAGGTCACGACGTTGTCGTGGATGTCGAGTTGCATGGCCCGGACCGATCCCGCCTGGGCGAGCGTCGTGGCCAGTTGGGTGAGTGTCATCTTGCGGCCGGCGACGTAGATGAGGCGACCCTGTGCGTCGACACCGAGGCCGGACCGCCAGGTGTACTGCAGTTGCGACTTGACCGTTCCCCAGCGACCGCCGCGATCGGTGACGAGGCCCTTGACGGGTGCGCCGTGGTCGACGATGAGGTCGAGGTTCTGTCGGACGCTGCCGATGTCGGGGCCCATGGTGGCGTCGCGGCCCCATTCGGCGATGTCAGCCGTGCCGTCCTTGCGGATCACGATGGCGGCGAGGCCGTCTTGGAGCGGGCGGACTGCACTTCGACCTTCGGTGTAGATGCCGCCTTTGGTGTGCTTGAACTTGAAGCCGGCGTTGAACGCTGCGATGACGTGTTGGCGCTGGTCGGTGGGGATCTGTGAGCCCCATGCCCAGTTGGTGCCACCGGGCTGCACCGTGCCGGGCACGTAGACCAACTTGGTGGCGGCCTGGTCGATGCGGACGAGGTTGGCCCCGACGGAGGGGTAATGGGGGTCGGGTCGCAGGAACGTCTGCTCCACGGCGGTTGGTGCGACGGCGAGTCCGGGGACGGGCTGCCATACGCCTTCGCCGGTCTGCGGTGGCGACACCAGTGTCGGGATCGTCGAGGAGGGCTGTGCCGATGCGGCCGCCGCGGGGGTCGCGTTGGCGAGGGCCTTGGGGCGGAGGGCCTTGGGGAGTTCCGACGTCGGGACCTTGGTGCCGGTCGGCTTGGTGCGCGTGTACCACCACTGCTCGACGTTGTTGACGACGGACTCGAAGCCGTGGTCACGGAGCCAGTCGACGCTGCGAACGCCCACAGGAGCGTCGCCGGCTGCGGTCAGGTACCCGGAGTAGGACCAGCCGACCGGCACCATCAGCGCGGCGAGCACGACGAGCACGGTCTGGCGACGACGGTGACGGCGGGGCCGGCGGCCGGGCGCGGCGTCGGCGGGTGGGTCGTTGACTGGTGGTTCGGTCGGTGGGGCCGGTCGGGCTTCCAGGATGGTCATCGTTCACTCCAGTTGTGGGGTCTGGATCGAGCATGCGTGTGCGCGGGTCACCGCCGACCCATGCGGAGGTGAGCGCTCGGTGAATCGTGCATGCCGAAGGTGAGCGGACACCCAGGGGGCTTCGGCCTTTGCCGTCGCCTCACCGGTCGCTCACCGTCTGCCAACCCGCGGACGCCTACGGTGGCCGCAGTGACCGGCCCGGACGAACCCATCCTCGAGTTCGTGCTCGATCACCGCACCCCCTGGTTCGACACCACGATGCGAGCGGTCACGTCGCTCGGGGGCTTCTGGGTGCTCACCCTCGTGTGCGTCGCGTTCGCCGTCGGGTGGCGGTGGCGGGTCGGCGACTGGTCGGCGGCGATCGTCCTCGCGGTGGTGTCGGCGCTCGCGTGGTGGTCGTGCAACTCGCTGAAGCTCGCGTTCGGACGAGCGCGCCCCGACCTCGCCGATCGCTTGGTCGCCGCCGGCGGGTACTCGTTCCCGTCGGGGCATGCGACGCAGTCTGCGGCGATCTGGGGAACACTCGCGCTGTTCGTCGCGCGCCGGTTCCCGGAGCATCGGCGCGCAGTGTGGGCGGTCGGTGTCGGACTCGCGGTGGCGGTCGGGTCGAGCCGCATCTACCTCGGCGTCCACTGGTTCACCGACGTCGTCGCCGGCTGGACGCTGGGCGTGGCGTTCGTCGGGGTGACGGCCCTCCTGCTGTCCCGGCGACCGGCGACCGGCGGACGGTAGTGCGACGGTAAAATCCGGTGAAATGACACTGAAACATCGGCCGAGGGCTTCCTGCCCCGAGACGACGTCGGTACGTTCGCCTGACCATGCAACGCGTCGACCTCTTCGGGCTCCCGTTCGTCGACGCCGCGACGATCGACGAGGTGGCACACCTCATCCTGGTTGACGCCGATCGGGGCGAGCATCGTCACCCGGTGGTCGTGACCCCCAACACCGACCTGCTCGTGCAACTCCTCGAGACGGACGACGCCGAGACGCGTGAGTTCGTCGCCGACTCCTGGTGCGTCCTGCCCGACGGCCAGCCGATCGTGTGGGCGAGTCGCTACCTGGGTACCCCGTTGCGGGCCAGGCTGACCGGCTCCGACCTTTTCGCCCGCCTGTGGCCGGAGCTGGCGGCGGCGGCCCGGTCGGTCGTGGTGCTGGCGGCGTCCGACGCGATCCGTGACGGCCTCCTCGCCGAACACCCGCGAGCCCGGGTGCTCGTCGCTCCCGACATCGACGTGTCCGATCGGTCCGAGGTTCGCGCCGCTGCCCACCGCTGTGCCGAAGAGGTGGCGGCCTCGAACGCCCGGATCGTCGTGCTCGGCCTCGGGCACCCGAAGGACCTGTCCATCGCACGGGAGTTGCTGGCGTTCCTCGCCACCGTGTCAGTCGATCGGCCCCCGACGGTCCTCTGCCTCGGTGCTTCGGCCGAGCTGCATCTGGGGTTGCGCCGCCGGGCGCCACGTTGGGTGCAGCACCTGGGCGGAGAGTGGTTGTTCCGGTTCGTACAAGAGCCGCGCCGGCTGTTCCATCGCTACTTCATTCGAGACGTCGCGTTCCTCCGGATCGTTCGGGACGCGAAGCGCTCGTCGTGATTCGGAGCGGTCAGCGCGTGCCGACCGTGTCGTGGAGGATTCCGCCGTGGTCGGGGAGCAGCAGGCGGAACGCAGTCGGGTCGGAGGCGGCGAGCACGAGCCGTCCGCCCTCCGCCTCGGCCAGCGACCGGGCGAGCGCCAGTCCGAGACCGTGACCGGTCGCGCCGGGGTCGCGGCGGGTGAACAGCTCCGACGGATTGCGCTCGATCCGGCCGCCGTCGGACACGGTGACGACGAGGTTGTCACCCTCCTCGGCGACATCGATGGCGACGTCGCCCCTGCCGTGTTGAACGGCGTTGCCCAACAGGATGTCGATGATCTGCTCGAGGACGTGCCGGCTCACGCGGGGGCTGCCGGCGACTGCGGACGACGCGGCGAACTCGCGATCGCGCTCGCCGAGCACGGTGCTCCATCGCCGCTCGACGGTGCCGAGCCAGCGGTCGAGGTCGAGCGGATCACGACTGATGGGTTGATCGCGGGCGACGCGGAGCAGGGTGCTGATGGTGGACTCGAGGCGGTCGATCTCGTCGAGCGCCGCCTCGAACGCCGGCGTCGGGTCGTCGCTCGGCGACTGCATCTCGCCCTCGATCGCCAGGCGGAGCGACGTCAGCGGTGTGCGCAACTGGTGGGACGCATCGGCGGTGAACGAGCGCTCGCGTCGGAGCACCCCGTCGAGCCGAGCTGCGGTCTCGGCCAGGGCCGTTGCCGTCGCGTCGAGCTCGTCGATGCCGCTGGGCGACGGCACGATCGAGAAGTCGCCCTCGCCGAGCCGCACGGCGTCGTCGCGGATCGAACGCAACGGCCGGACGAGACGAGTGCTGACCCAGAGCCCGACGATCGCGGCGACCACCACCGCGGCGACGTCGAACGACAGCAGCACGGCGATGTCGCGCCAGACGAGCTGCTCGGCCTCGGACAAGGGTTCGGACACCCGGATGTTGGCGACGGCCTGCTCGCGCTCGACGATGGGGCGGACCAGCACCCGCTCGTGTGCCGTGTGACCGACGAGCGTGAGCAGTTCGGCGGCGTTCGTCAGCTCGTCGGCGCGGGCAGGACCGTCGCCGGCGATGCGCCGGCCGTCGGGAAGGTACACACCGACGGTCAACCCCTCCTCGAACTGCGGAAGCTCGAGTTCGCTGTCGGCGAAGTCGGAGTCCGACGTCAGTTCGTTCGCTGTCTTCTCCGCGGCCAGCGCCAGCTCCCGGTCGGCGTCGGCGTGTTCGCGGCTCGACATGAGGATCGCCAGTGGGAGCGTCAGCACCATCGTCGCGAGGGCGGTGACGCCGATGATCGCGGCCAGGATCCGGCGTCTCACGACGGCGCCCCAGTACGACGCATCTCAGCCCCCGGCCAAGGGCGCACTGCGTTCCCAGCGGTAGCCGACACCGCGCAGCGCGGTGATGCGACTGGGTTCGCCGGGAGCTTCGTTGAGGCGCCGACGAAGGGCGGCGATGTGGACGTCGAGGGTCTTGGTGGAGCCGAACCAGTGCTCGTCCCACACCTGGGACATGAGGTCCTCGCGGGTCACGACGTTGCCTTCGTTCGACATCAGCACGACGAGCAGGTCGAACTCCTTGGCCCGGAGGGTGATCTCTTCGCCGTCGAGGCGGACGATGCGGGCACCGAGGTCGACGTCGACGCCCGAGCTGGCGAGATTCGGGAGATCGTCGCGATGCGCCGGGCGGCGGAGCTGGGCCCGGACCCGGGCGAGCAACTCGGCCAGACGGAAGGGTTTGGTGATGTAGTCGATGGCACCGACGTCGAGGCCGATGACGACGTCCATCTCTTCGGCGCGGGCCGTGACCATGATGATCGGGACGTCGAGCCAACGCACTTGGAGCTCGCGGGCGAGGTCGAGGCCGTCGGCGTCGGGGAGGCCGAGGTCGAGCAGGACGAGGTCGGGCGTGCCGTCGAACGCTCGGACCGACGCTGCGTCCTCGGCGGGGTGGCACGTGTAGCCGGCGTTGGTGAGGGCGCGTACGAGCCCGGTTCGGATGCCGGCGTCGTCCTCGACGATGAGGAGGTCGCCGCTCACGATTCGGGGTCCTGCGGGAGGGAAGCCATGGCGACCAGTCTGCCGGAGCGAGGGTGAGACGCCGGGTCCGATCGGGTGAGATGACGGTTAAGCGGCCCGGAGCATCCCTCCGCGGCCCGCCGTCAGCAGGATTAACCGTCACCTCACCACCCCCTGGGTGGCGGCGAACGCACCGGTCCGTACGTTCAGCGCCATGAGCTTGTCCCCCCAACACCTGATCGAGTCGTTCGGTCTGCTCGGCATCGCCGCGATCGTCTTCGCCGAGTCCGGGCTGCTGATCGGCTTCTTCCTCCCCGGCGACTCACTGCTTTTCACGGCAGGCGCGGTGGCAGCCGGAGTGTTCGCATCCCTGTCGGTGCACCTGAACATCGCCGTGCTGCTGCCCGCCGTCGCGATCGCAGCGATCGCCGGGGACCAGGTCGGCTATCTCTTCGGCAAGCGAGTGGGCGCGACGCTGGCCACCCGCGAGGATTCGCGCTTCTTCAAGCGGGACCATCTCGACAAGGCGCAGGGCTTCTTCGACCGGCACGGCCCGAAGGCGTTGGTCATGGCGCGATTCATCCCGGTCGTTCGGACCTTCACGCCGATCGTCGCCGGCGCGGGGAGAATGCACTACCGGACGTTCGTGGCATACAACGTCGCCGGAGGGCTGCTGTGGAGCGTCGGAGTCACACTGCTCGGCTACTGGTTCGGGCAGGTCTCGGTTGTCCGTGACCACATCGAGTTGGCCCTCATCGCGATCGTCGTCATCTCGCTGGTTCCGGTGGCCGTCGAACTGCTGCGCCACCGCCGTCATGAGGTGGCGGCATGACGCCGGCGCTGGTCCGGCATCGTGCCACGGCCCTGGTCGGACTCGCGGTCTGCCTCATGACGATTTCGGGTTTCGTGCTGATCCGCGGCTCCGTGCCGACCGCGTCGGCGGACACGCTGACCACGCCGAAAGCGGTGGTGCTCGGGCTCGTCGAGGGCGCGACCGAGTACCTCCCGGTCAGCTCGACGGGTCACCTGCTCGTGGCAGAGCGCATTCTCGACGTCGGTCAGACGAAGCAGGACGAGGTCGCGACCGACACGTACACCGTGGTCATCCAGATCGGTGCCATCCTGGCGGTACTGGGCATCTTCCGGAAGCGCTTCGCGCTGATGCTCCAGGGAGTCGTCAGGCGGAACGCCGAAGGGCGCTCGCTGGTCGTCTCGCTCCTGCTGGCCTTTGTGCCGGCGGTCGTCATCGCTCTGGCGCTGCAGGATCCCATCAAGTCGAAGCTCCTGAAGCCGTGGCCGGTCGTCGCCGCGTGGGTGGCCGGCGGCGTCGTGATCCTCCTGTTCGGCCGGTACCGCGGTCGCATCACCGAGACGATCACGTCGCTCTCTGCGATCCCGCCGCGGGTGGCCCTTGGCATCGGCGGCGCCCAGGTACTGGCGTTGTGGCCCGGCACGAGCCGGTCACTGGTGACGATTCTCGCCGCACTCGTCCTCGGGTGTTCGTTGACGACGGCGGTCGAGTTCTCCTTCCTTCTCGGCTTCCTCACGTTGTCGGCGGCGACCGGCTACGAGCTGCTCAAGAACGGCTCGACCCTGATCGACACGTTCGGGATCGTGAACCCGCTGATCGGAATCGTCGTCGCCGGCGTCGCCGCCTTCGTCTCGGTGCGCTGGATGATCGGCTACCTCGAGCGGCAGCCCTTGACCGGGTTCGCCTGGTACCGGTTCGGCGCAGCGGCGCTGACCGCCGGACTGCTGGTGATGAAGGCGATCTGACCAATGACCGCACCCGGAGACCTGGAGGCCCCGATGCAGACCCTTGAACGACCACCACGCCCTTCGGCCCCAACGGCGAACCCACCGTCGACGGTGCGTACCGCCGAACTCATGCGTTCGGCCGTGCTGGTCGTCCTGGGGTTCGTGTGCTTCGCAGCTGCCGGCGGCTGGCTGCTGCTGGGTGCCCATACCTGGTCTGGACCCGTCGTCCTCGACCTGTCGGAGAACCACGGCATCCATCTGACCGATCCGCTTGCGGCGATTCCGTTCGTCACCGGCCTGCTCTGCTGGCGGCGGGCATGCCGGACGATTCTCGAGACCCATCGACACCTCGACCCAAGGAGCGGACGATGACCGGTCCGATCATCGTCGGCGTCGCCGGTACTTGCGCCGTCGGACTCGGCGTGGGTGCCCTCCGGCTCATCCTTCGGCCCCGAGACCCTGCGGCGGCGCCTCCGTCCGACGAGGTCGACTTCACCAACGACCCGAAGGTCGACTCGCTCTTTCGGGAGCTCTGGCGTTTCGTCGCCGTGACCGCTGTCGGCGCCGCCGCACAGTTCATCGCTCTGATGTGGCAGCTCTCGGAGAGCTGAACATCGCCATCGACCAAAGGACCGAACGCCATGGCAATCCCGTTGATCCGAGTCGCCGTAGTGTGCGCGAGCGCCGGCTACACCTACTGGCGCCTCAAGTGCGACGAGCGTGAGGCCCTGAGCGCCGCCGCTCGCGACGCCCGTCAGGACTGACCGCCTCCCGAACGCCACCCTCGACCTCGTCACTCGCGCAGGTCGAGCCGTCACCGTCGCACTGGGCGGAGCCTGTCACCGAATGTGCAGCGGTCCCGCTGATTAACCGTCGCCTTGCAAGCACGCACCCCTCGTCTTGCAGGCGCCTCCGTAGGTTTGTCCGTGCACGGGTCATGTAGCCAGAAGTTCGAATCCTCGGGCTTGATGGCTTCACCGGACAGAGGAGACGCAATGGGCAGCCTTGCCATCGAACTCAGCGGAGTGCGGCACACTTACGACGAGGTCGAGGTGTTGCACGGCATCGATCTGACCATCGAGTCGGGTGAGGTGTTCGGTTTCCTTGGGCACAACGGTGCAGGGAAGACGACGGCGATCAACATTCTGACGACCCTGATCGAGCCGACGGGCGGAATTGCTCGAGTCTGTGGCTTCGACGTCGTCGCCGATCGTGCCGACGTCACCCGGTGCATCGGCTACCTGCCGTCTGACGTCAGGCTGTACGGCCATATGACTGCTGGCGAGAACCTCGAGTTCTTTGCGAAGTTGTCGGGAGTCGCGAGCCCTCGCAGAGCTGTTGCCGAGACCTTGGACTACCTGGAGTGCGCTGAACTCGCGGATCTTCGGCTGGGTTCATTCTCGACCGGCATGCGCCAGCGGATCGGTATCGCGCAGGCAGTGTTGCATCGGCCAAAGGTCTTGTTCCTCGATGAACCGACCGCCGGCCTGGATCCGCTCGGCGTGCGCCAGCTCCGCGAGACGATTCTGCGCCTCAACCGCGACCTCGGCATGACCGTCTTCATGAACACGCACCTGCTGAGTGAGGTCGCGAAGGTGTGCACGACCATCGGAGTGCTCAACCACGGCAACCTCGTTTACAAGGATTCCATTGCCGAGACCACAAGACGTTTCCCGAACGAGGCATCGCTCGAGGATGTCTACGCACTGATGCAGGCGGTGCCGTCGTGATTTTGGCGATCGCGGTACAGCAGGTGCAGTCCCTGCGCCGTCAGAAGTTGTTCGTCGGGCTGCTCGCCGTCTTGATGGTGATGACGGCGCTGGCTGGCCTCATCGGCTGGTCCAGCCACCAGACGATCCTGCGGGTGTACAACGAGGCGGTTCAGCTCCTCAAGGCTGAAGGAAAGCCGGCACCGCCGAATCCGTTCCTGCTGAAACCGACCCTTTCGCTGCTGTCGAACATGGCGATCTACATTCCGCTGATCGGCGCGCTCCTCGCCGTTGTGCTGGGTCACCTCAGCCTGGTGGATGATCAGTCGGAAGGTCTGGGCCGTCTGATCTTCTCTCGTCGCGTGTCCAGGTCGAGCTACGGCCTCGGCAAGATGCTGGGCGCTGGAGCGACGCTCGCGGTAGTGCTCGTTGCGAGCCTGGTCGTCAGCGCCGTGTCGTTGGTCGTTGCGAACGGCAAGGCGCCAACGCCGTCGGACCTCGGCTCGCTGGCGCTGTTCTACGCGGTGTCGTGGCTCTACCTCATGTTGTTCTGCCTCGTCGGGATGGTCGGAGTGCTCGTGAACCGGCGCCGGGCCATGGCGCTGCTGACGGCGCTCGGTGTGTGGCTCGTCCTGACGTTCGCCCTACCCCAGATCACCTCCGGGCTCCGCCCGACCGAGTCGCTGAACCCGATCTCGAGTCCGGCCAGCCTCACCCAGACGTTCTTCAAAGTGACGGCGAAAGGTCGAGCTGTGTCGGTCAGCGAGCAGTACAAGAACGTAACCGGCCAGATCCTGAGCACCGCATCTCCCGAACCGTGGACCACCACGATCTGGCGGGTCGTCCCGACCGCTCTTCTGGTGGTGGGTCTCGGGCTGCTCACGATCGGGCTCGTCGCCCGCCACGACTACTCGAGAGGAACCTTCGATGAGTAGTTCACGGACAAGGATCATGACCCTCGCCCGCCACGAATACCGCGCTGCGATCCGAAGCCGTGTACTTGTGGCGCTGATCGGTGTGCTGGTGCTGGTCACGGTCGTCTCGGTGTACATCGCGGCGGCCGACTATCGGGGCCAGCTTGCCGACTACGAGGCATACCGGGTTGCCGCGACAGCGGGTGGGGTGCAACGGATCGCACCGTCGCCGTTGGCTCTGCTCTCGCTGCTTCGAGGTGCGATGGAGTACATCGAGATCATCGGAGCCATCATCGCCATAGCGCTGGGCTATCTCAGCGTGTCCCGCGAGCGTGCCAACCGGACACTGCCACTCCTCCGATCTCGACCGGTCACTGCGCGTGAACTGGCCACAGGGAATGCCCTTGGCGCACTCGGCCTGATCACGACGCTCGTCGCTGTGACTGCTGTTGTGGGGGTCCTGTGCCTGGGCTTCATCGGGAACGACTGGATCAACGGAGCCCAGGCGGTGAAGTTGCTCCTCGCGTACCTCGCGTCGGTGCTCTACATGTTCGTCTTCTATTGCCTCGGCGTTGCTTGCACGGCCCGATCCAGGGTCGCGGCCAACGGTCTGATGCTCGCGCTCGGCATCTGGCTCATCGTCGTGCTCGTCCTCCCGCAGATCGGCGACACCCTCGACGCCGACAACCAGGTACCTGGCGGCTTGTTCTCGGCCTTGACCGTGTCGAAACCGCAAGAGGACAAGATCCTTTCGCACTTCGGAACGTACGAGTTCGTTCGCACCGGAATCGAAGAACTGTCCTTCGCCAAGCACTACGAGCGGTTCGCGTTCGCGATGACCGACGTCAAGGCGAAGGACCGAGTGCTCACGCTTCCGCAACTCCTCGGCGCGAAACAACACGACATCGAATGGACGGCCTTCTATCTCGCGACCGTCGGAGGCGCGATGTTCGCGACATTCCGACGCAAGCGGCCATCGCGACGTCGGACCAACATCCCAGCCAATCGACCATCGCTCAGGAGCAACCCATGAATTCACCCCACCGGTATTCGAGAGCACTCCGACTCGGAGCGGTCACCCTCTTGGCGGCCACAGCCCTGAGTGGCTGCGGCGGGTCCGCTGCCAAGACCGATTCCAGCGCAACGGTTTCGACCACGACCTCGACTGGTACCGGTGATGCCCCAGCGACGTCGCAGGTGCTGCCGGTCGCCGACAACCCGATCAGCAATTCCGCCACAGCGAAGGGGCTGAAGATCACGTCCGTCCTCGTCGAGAACAACGAGGACCCTGCGACCAAGAAGACCGTCGACGATCACTTGGAGATCGCGTTGGAGAACACCAGCGCGAACGATCTGACCGGCTTCGAGGTGTACTACTCATTCGCGGACCCAACTGACAACGTCACTGAGGGCTACTACTCCAAGCTCCCGAACTCGTTCGCCATCCCTGCGGGCGGAACCCGGGTCGTGCACTTCGACAACTCCGGAGCGCCCGATCACTTCCCCGTCAACAAGTACGGCCTCTACTCGACATCGAAGAACGCGCTCGACGTGACGGTTGCCGTCAGCGCCGCGGACGTCGCCGTGCAGACCGCAACCGTCAAGAAGGACGCCGGTGGCGCCGAGAACGCCGCCGAGTAGACCGACCCCTAGCCTGCAACCATGAGCAGTCCAACCCCCACCGTTGTTCTCATCGTGGAGGACGACGAGGGAATCGGTGGAGGTCTCGTGCAGGCCCTCTCGGGGGAGGGGTACACCCCGCTGTGGTGTCGCAATGGCGCCGAAGCCCTCGCCAACGCCAACGACGAGGTCGACCTCGCGATTCTCGACCTGGGTCTCCCCGACATGGAAGGTCTTGAGCTCTGCCGCGAACTCCGGTCTCGGCTTACCCAGACCCCGATCCTGATCCTCACTGCTCGCAGCACTGAGACCGACATCGTCGTCGGCCTCGACGCCGGGGCAGATGACTACCTCGTCAAGCCGTTCCGGTTGGCCGAGCTGCTCGCTCGTCTTCGCGCCCTCGATCGGCGGCGGGTTGTGCACAACGCGGCCGACCGACTGGTCTCGGTCGGAGACGTCACCGTCGACACAGCAGCCCGGCGCGTCTACCTCGATGACGTCGAGATCGAGTTGCGAACGAAGGAATTCGACCTGCTCGTCGTCCTGATGCGCAACGCTGGAGCAGTCGTCAGCCGCGAGGACGTGATGGCTCTGGTGTGGGACGAACACTGGTTCGGCTCCACCAAGACGCTCGATGTTCACATGGCGGCGCTCCGCCAACGCCTCGGGGAGGACGGCCCCACCGGTGGTCGGATCACGACGCTTCGCGGCGTCGGATACCGCTTCGAGCTCTCCCCTCCCGCGCCGATCCCCACGTTGCCGTCGCGATGAGGCGACGCCTCCAGCGAACGATCCTGCTCATCACGGTCGCCGCCGTCGCGGGGTTCGGCGTGCCGCTGGCTCTCTCGGTTCGAGCTCGGAACGTCGACAATGCGCTCCTCACCCTTGCGGAGGAGGCATCCCGTGCCGCAGCCGCAGTGCCAGGCTCGTACGAGAACGAGAACGACCTGCCCGAACTCCCCGCCTCTGACGCTGATGTCGACATTGCGCTCTACGACTCTGCAGGCAGACGGCTACTTGGCCATGGGCCCCGATCCGACACGACCGTCTCGTCGGCACTCGCAGCACGATCGACCCAGCGCAATCGAGACGATCTCGTCGTCGTGTACCCGATCAGCTTCGAAGAGCGCATTGTCGGAGCCGT
>Ga0073904_10001398_pt1 | contig 18109 bp, 20 predicted proteins | sample KloWWTrecipitate_FD_66668 | JGI IMG/M metagenome (GOLD analysis project Ga0073904, IMG submission 66668) | Active sludge microbial communities from Klosterneuburg, Austria, studying microevolution and ecology of nitrifiers - Klosterneuburg... | ecosystem: Engineered > WWTP > Aerobic digester >... | reverse complement strand
GGCGCGCTACCAGGCCGGAGAAAGCACGATGACCGACCTGTTGAGCGCCGAAGCCGCGCTGTGGAGCGCGCGAGTCAATCGCCTGCAAGCCGGATACGACGTGATCGTGAGCCAGGCAAGGCTCTTGCGGGCGATCGGCGAATTGTCCGCACAGGATTTCGAACTGCCGAATGACGCCGCATCGAAAGTCTCTGCGGAAAACCGGAACACCGCCCCGCTCGCGCGAGGCGAGGAGTACGTCCCCTTTCACCGCCCGTACGGGTCCGTGACGCTTGCGAACGGCTCCCGCGTGGGACAAGGAGCCCTGCAATGAGCAAGAGTCGCCTGATCGCCATCGTCGCGCTCGCCGCTATCGCGGTGTCCGCAGCAGTCGTGTGGAAGACCTGGCCATGGGCCGCGGGGGCTCACGATGCCTCGGTGATCGCGTCCGGCACCGTGGATGCCACCGAAGTGAGCATTTCATTTCGCACGCCGGGAATCCTGCGCCTGCGCCCCGTGGACGAGGGCAGCGTGGTCAAGGCGGGCCAGGTGCTGGCCGAACTGGATACGCGCGAGGGCAGCGCCCGTCTGCGTCAGGCGCAAGCCGCGGAAACGGCCGCGCTGGCCAGGCTGAGGGATCTGGAACAAGGCTATCGCCCGCAAGAGATCGCCGAAGCACAAGCTCAGGTCCAGCTGGCCCGGGCCAATCTCGCGAACCTGCAGGATGAGGCGAAACGTTCGGAAGACCTCTTCCGGACAGGCGCGGTGAGCCGCCAGCGTCGCGACAAGGACGAAACTGCCGCTGCGGTGGCGCAGGAGCAGCACCGGGCTGCGGCAGAGCGCCTGAAGCTGCTGCAAGCCGGGTTCCGCAAGGAGACGGTCGCCGCGGCGCGGGCCCAGGTCGCCGAAGCGCAGGCTGTCGTGGAGACGGTCGGCGTCGCCCTGGAAGACCTGCAGGCGAGGAGTACGACCGACGGCACGGTCACTCGAAAGCACGCCGAGGTGGGTGAAACCCTGGCGTCGGGCAGGCCGGTGGTGACGGTGACCGATCTGTCCCAACCCTGGGTGCGCGTCTACATCCCGGAAAACCAGATCGGCAAGATTCGCCTGGGCGCCCCCGCCAGGATCCGGATCGATACCTATCCCGATCGCGAATTCACCGGGCGGGTGAGCTATGTGTCTTCGCAGGCGGAATTCACGCCCAAGAACGTGCAGACCCAGGAAGAACGGGTGAAGCTCGTGTTCGCGGTCAACGTCGCGGCGGAAAACCCCGACGGCACCCTGAAGCCCGGCATGCCGGCGGACGTGACCATCGACACCGCCGGGCAGGGGGCAAGGTGAACACACGGCATGCCCACGCGCTCGATGCGGACGGCTCGATCCGCGTCCTGCAGCGGCGCGATCGCGCGGTGCTCTTCGTCCATGCCACGGCGGGGCTGTTGATCGTCATCGTCGGGGAACTGGCAGCCTTCCACCTGGACCTGGCGAATCGCGTCGGCATGGGCCCGGTCGTCTTCCGCGGAGTCGTCTACGTGGGGCTCACCACGGCACTCTGGTCGATCCTGCTGCGCGGCAACCGGAACAGGGTCAGAAGCCTGCTCGACGAGTTGCGCCAGGGCTACGAGTCGATTCTCGTGGCCCATGACCGCGCGCTGTCCCTGAAGGATGCCTACACCGGCGGGCACGGCCGGCGTGTTTCCGCCTGCGCCGCGCGGATCGCCGCCGCCATGGGGCTGATGCCGGCTCAGGTGAACGACGTCCGGGAAGCCGCATTGCTTCACGATCTCGGCAAGATCGGCGTCCCCGACGCGATCCTGGCCAAGCCTGCGCCCCTGAACCCGGACGAGGCAGCGTCGATCAGGAAACATCCGGAATCCGGAGCCGCGATCCTCGAGGCCATTCCGGCGCTGAAGCGCCATGTTCCGGCAGTGCGCCACCACCATGAACGCTATGACGGCACCGGTTACCCGGACGGGCTGCGCGGCGGCAGCATCCCGCTTGCCGCGCGGATCATCGCGGTGGCCGACGTGTGGGACGCGCTCACCACCGAGCGAAGCTACCGGCACGCCCTCCACGCGCGGGAAGCCATCGCGCAGATGAGCTCGCTTGCCGGCACCCAGTTCGACCCTGCCGTCGTCGCCGCCTTGCGAAAAGTGGTCGTGCCAGGCGCTCCGGCCGGAAACGGCAGCGCCGCACCGGCGTCCGCGCTGAGCGCGAGGAACGACGCATGAACGCCACGGCCATCAGTACGCGGGGCCTGGGGCGCGCATTCGGCGACCTGTGGGCGGTGCGCGGGCTGGACCTCGACGTGCAGCGCGGCGAGATCTTCGGCCTGGTCGGCCCGGATGGCGCCGGCAAGACCACGACCATGCGGCTGCTGAGCGGCATCCTCGCGGCGACCGAAGGCGACGCGACGGTGGCCGGACACTCGGTCAGGACCGACGAGGAATCGATCAAGTCCAGGATCGGCTACATGTCGCAACGTTTCGGCCTGTACGGGGACCTGAGCGTGGAGGAGAACCTGCGCTTCTACGCCGATCTCTACGAAGTCAGCCGCCGGGAGCGTCTTCCGGCGGAAGAGCGCCTGCTCGGGTTCAGCAACCTCACGCCGTTCCGCAAGCGGCTCGCGCGCGACCTGTCGGGCGGCATGAAGCAGAAACTGGGGCTCGCCTGTGCGCTGATCCACAAGCCGGAAGTGCTGTTTCTCGACGAGCCGACGAACGGCGTCGATCCCGTCTCCCGCCGCGACTTCTGGCGGATCCTCTACGGCATGCTGAAGGAGGGCGTCACGATCTTCGTCTCCACGGCCTACCTGGACGAGGCGGAAAGGTGCACCCGCGTCGGGATGATGGACCAGGGGCGCCTGGTGCTGTGCGGCACCCCGGCAAGCCTCAAGGCGGGCATGGCTGGCGTCCTGACGGAAGTCGAGGTCGCCGCGCCGCGCGCAGCGAAGGACCTGCTTGCCGAAGTTCTCGGCCCGAACCGGGTCAGCCTGTTCGGCGGAAAGCTGCACCTGTGGACGGCCGGCGAGGAGGACATCGCGGTCGCCGAAAAGGCGCTTGCCCGCAAGGGCATCGAGATCAGCGCGCAGAAGCGGATCGTCCCGAGCCTGGAGGACGTGTTCATCACCCAGGTTGCCGCCGGGCAGGCGGGGAACGGGGCGGCGGCGTGAACGACATCGCTGCCAGCGGCGTCGCCGTCACGGTGAAGGAACTCACCCGGACTTTCGGAGCCTTCACCGCGGTCGATCGCATTTCGCTCTCCGTCGCCAAGGGCAAGGTCTTCGGATTCCTCGGTCCGAACGGCGCGGGCAAGTCGACCACGATACGCATGCTGTGCGGATTGCTCCTGCCCACGAGCGGCAGCGGCACGGTCGCCGGCTTCGATGTCATGACCGAGTCGGAGATGATCAAGCGCAACATCGGCTACATGTCGCAGAAGTTCTCGCTCTACGACGACCTGAAGGTGGGGGAGAACATCGACTTCTACGCCGGCATCTACCGGGTCCCGAAGGAACGTCGCGCCGCGCGCAAGGACTGGGTGCTGCGGATGGCAGGACTCGCCGGCAAGACCGACTACCTGACCGGCTCGCTCGCCGGAGGCTGGAAGCAGCGCCTCGCGCTCGGCTGCGCAGTGCTTCACGAGCCGCCGATCCTGTTCCTGGACGAACCCACGTCGGGCGTCGATCCGGTCTCGCGCCGCCAGTTCTGGGACCTGATCGCCTACCTGTCGCAGCAGGGAACCACCGTGTTCGTCACCACCCACTACATGGAGGAAGCCGAGTACTGCGACGAACTCGCGCTCATCTACCGCGGCCGGATCATCGCCCGGGGCACGCCGCGGGCGGTCAAGACCGAGTCGATGCCGGAGGACATCCTGGAAATCCGCCTCGACCGGCCGTTCGAGGCGCTGGAGAAGCTCGAATCCTCCGGGATCGTGCGTGAGGCGGCGCTGTTCGGGGATGCGTTGCATGCCGTCGCGAAAGACGCCGGCGAGGCGGGGCCCGGGGTGATGGCGTATCTGAAAAAGGAAGGCTTCAAGGTCGAATCGGTGTCGGCGGTCATCCCCTCCCTCGAGGACGTCTTCGTCTCGCTGATCGAGGAGGAGGACCGCAAGTCGGCGGTCGGGAAGGCGGCATGAAAAGCAAGCCCGTCCTTTCCCCCGTGCGCCTGGCGGCGCTGATCCGCAAGGAGTTCATCCACATCCGCCGCGACCCGCGCAGTCTCGCGATGGCTTTCCTGATGCCGCTGATCCTGCTGGTGCTGTTCGGCTACGCGATCACGATGGACATCGGGAACCTGAACGCCGTGGTCTACGATCAGGACAGGAGCGCCGCGAGCCGGGCCTATGTCGAGCGCTTCCCGGCATCGGGCTACTTCACCGTGGTGGGGGCGGCGCAGGACTACCGGGAGGCAAGACGCGCGCTCGACCGCGGCAGCGCCCACGTCGCGATCGTCATTCCGCAGCATTTCGCGCGCGACATCGAACAGCGAAGGACGGCGCAGGTGCAGGTGCTCGCGGACGGTACCGATGCCAACACCGCCACCGTCGCCCTGGGATACGTGGAGGCGATCACCAGCCGCTTCAATGAAGCGCAACTCGGCGAAACGATCCAGCTCGCGGTCGATAACCGGCTGCGAGTCTGGTACAACCCGGAACTCAAGAGCCGCTGGTTCATCATCCCGGGCCTCATCGCGGTGATCATGACCGTGATCACGGCGCTGCTCACGTCGCTCACGGTATCGCGCGAGTGGGAGCAGGGAACCATGGAGCAGCTGATCGCCACGCCGGTGCAGCCGATCGAGCTGTTCCTCGGCAAGATGACGCCGTACTTCGTCATCGGCCTGGCCGACGTGATGATCTCGGTGGCCATGGGGGTCTGGGTCTTCGGCGTGCCGCTGCGGGGCAGCGTCGCGTTCCTGCTGGGCGTCTCGGGCGTCTTCCTGGTCGGCGGCCTGAGCCTGGGAATCCTGATCTCCTCCGTCGCCAAGTCCCAGCTGGTCGCGAGCCAGGTGGCGATGGTGGCGACCTTCCTGCCGGCCTTCCTGCTCTCGGGATTTCTCTACACGATCGACAACATGCCGCGTGCGCTTCAGGTCGTCACGCACGTGGTGCAGGCCCGCTACTACGTCGAGGTCCTGAAGAACATCTTCCTCAAGGCCAGCCCGCCGGCCTACCTGCTCGGCGAACTGACTTTCCTCACCGCGTTCGCGCTGATCGTGTTCGCCGTGGCGCTGCGCAAGTTCGAGAAGAAGATCGGGTGACGCCAATGTGGGAACGCATCTATCGAATGCTCGTGAAGGAATTCATCCAGGTGCTTCGCGATCCCCGCATGAAGGCGATGATCTTCGTCATGCCGGTGGTCCAGCTGATCATGTTCGGTTACGCCGTCACGACCGACGTGGACCACATCAGGACCGCGGTCTACGACATGGACAGGAGCGCGGAGAGCCGGGCCCTGGTCGAGCGCTTCACGTCGTCGGGGTACTTCACCGTGGTGGCGAGGCCGAACGACGCGCAAGCGCTGGGCCGGCTCCTGGACAAGGGCGAGGTGACCCTCGCCATGCAGATCGACGCCGGATTCGCCGACGATCTCCGGTCGGGCCGCCAGGCGGTGATCCAGAGCATGGTCGACGGCACGGACTCGAATACCGGCACGGTGGCGATGGACTACGCCCAGCGGATCACCGCCGACTTCTCGAGGGCGCGTGGCGCGCCGCCGGGAGGGCTCGCGCAGCCCGAACAGGTCCGGCCCCAGCCGGTCGAGTTGCGCTCCCGGGCCTGGTTCAATCCCGACCTCAAGAGCCGCAACTTCAACGTCCCCGGCGTGATCGCCGTCATCGTGCTGCTCATGTCGCTGCTGCTCACGTCCATGGCGGTGGTGCGCGAGCGCGAGATCGGCACCATGGAGCAACTGATGGTGACGCCGATCCGCCCCATCGAGCTGATCCTCGGAAAGACGCTGCCGTTCGTCCTGATCTCGTTCGTCGACGTGCTGCTCGTCACCGCCGTCGGCGTCACCTGGTTCCACGTCCCGATCCAGGGAAGCTTCGGGCTGCTCTTGTTCGGCTCCGGGCTGTACCTGATGTCGACCATCGGCGTGGGCCTGTTCATTTCCACCATTTCGAGCACGCAGCAGCAGGCGCTCATGTCGTCCTTCTTCTTCTACCTGCCGGCGGTGCTGCTTTCGGGGTTCATGTTTCCCATCGCCAACATGCCGGAGCCCGCGCAATGGATCACGTACGTCAACCCGCTTCGCTACTTCCTGGTGATCATCCGGGACCTGTTCCTGAAAGGCAGCGGCATGGACGTGCTGTGGCCTCAATTCGCGGCGCTGGCGGTGCTGGGCGTGGTGCTGCTCACGTTGAGCTCGCTGCGCTTCCGGAAACGCATGGCATGACGAGGGGACGCGAGATCGTGGATGCCCCCGGCGGCGTCGGCGGAGGACATCGGAAGCCGAAACTGGCCCTGGGCGCCGCGGCGCTGTGGATCGCGACCGGACAGCTTGCCGTGCAGGCGGGCGAACCGCTGGTGCTGCGCGCGATCATGGAGAGCCTCGGCGGGAACATGCGGTCCGTGGCCGACGGACTGTCGCGGCGCGACTACGGGCAGGTCGCGAAGGCGGCGGAATCGATAGCCGGCCATCCGCAGCCTCCGTGGTTCGAGAAGGCGCGCATTCTCGCTTTCGTCGGAGCCGACCTGGGCAAGTACAAGGCCCATGACGGCCGGACCCGCGATGCCGCGACTCGGCTTGCGGACGCGGCGAGGCGAGAAAGCGGGCAACTGGCGGCCGACGCCTTCGGCGAGCTCGAGGCCGGCTGCGACGGCTGCCACCGCGAGTTCCGCAAGCCTTTCGTCGATTACTTCTACGGGGCGCGCTGATTCCATGGGATCCGGGGCGGGCCTGCAAGGGAGGTGCATGGTGAGCGATGGCGACAAGCAAGGGTTCAGGAAAGGGCACCCGCGGATATGGGAGGGAACCGCGCGTCGATTGGTCGGTGCGGGCGATCGCGGAATGGCGGACGCTGCCGATTTTCGCGGTGGCTCATCCGGCCCGGTGCTGGTCCCTTCGCAAGGACGGCATGAAGTGGGCATCGAGGAGCTCGAAGGCATTGCGGCCGAGGAGGCGCTGCTTCGCCTGAGGGTGGACAGCAACGGCGCGAGGAACCGGTTCATTTCCCGCGTGCGCGGAAGGCTCCTTCGCCTCGTCAAGCGCCTGGGGGGACGGGAGCGGGACCCGCTGCAGGATCTGGAGCGCGAATTTCGTTCGATCGCCTCGTTCGTCGCCCGCAACCCCGCAGTCGCCATGCGCGTGATGGGTTGGTCGATGGAAAGTGGCGATGCCCGAATCCGCCGACGAATCGGCAACATCGCCCGGGATCATGAAACACGGCTCGCGCGACTGGTCGATCTCGCGAGGCGCCAGGGCCATGTCGGCGCCGACGTCGACCCGGATGCCGCGGCACGGCATCTTGTCGCGATGATTCGCGACCTGGCCTGGGGGATGCCCGTCGATCGGCGACGGCCGCAGCGGTTTCTGGAAGAATCGGCGAAGGCGTACCAGGTCTTCCTGAACGACCTTCGTACGCAGGGGCGCACCTGAGCGCTGGGTGCGCGGGACAGGATTCAACGAGGAGCATCGGAAGAAGATGAAGATCAGCGGGGGAAAGCGGCTTAGCGCGGAGGCGCGGCAGGACGAGATCGTCAAGGCGGCGGTCGAGCTTGCGGGAGCGCAGGGCATGGACAGGGTCACCAGCCAGGCCATCGCCGACGCCGTCGGCGTGACCCAGGGAGGCATCTTCCGGCATTTCCCCACCATGGAAACCATCTGGATCGCGGTCGTTCACTGGACGCGCGGGCGCCTGATGGGCGCGATCGACATGGCGGCCAGCCAGGCGACGGACCCGCTCGACGCCGTGGAAAGGATGTTCTTCGCGCATGTCGGCTTCGCGGAAAATCACCCTGCCCTTCCCCGGCTGCTCTTCTCCACCAGTCCGCGGCTCAAGCAGTTGCTGCAGGAGATGCTCGCCGGCTACGAAGCGAAGCTCTCGCAGCTTCTCGGGGAAGCGAAGGCCCGGGGCCTGGTGGGACCCGATCTCGATGAGGAAGCGGCGGCCGCGCTCTACATCGCGATCATCCAGGGGCTGGTGACGCGCGCGCTGGTCCTGGGACCGAAGAGATCCCTGACGGCCGAGGCAAGGAGGCTGTTCCCGATCTACCTGGCAGGACTCGGCGCAGGCAACGCGGTCGACGGCAATGGCGCGCAGCCGGGCCGAAAGCAAGTGAGGGAATCCGAATGAGAGTTCAATTTCGGTCGATGCTGGCCACGCTGTGTCTCGCGGCGGCGGGCGCGGCCGCGGCCGGCGAGATCGCCGATCGTTACAGGCAGGTAAGCGGCGCGGTCGTCATCATCGGAACGCAGCAGACGATGCTGCTCGCGGGCAGTCAAGGGCTGCAAAGGGCGAATGCGGGGAGCATCGGATCGGGCGTGCTGATCTCGAGCGACGGCAAGGTGATCACGGCGGCGCACCTGGTGCAGGCGGCGAACACCATCAAGGTCAAGTTTCACGATGGGGAGGTGATCGAGGCGCGGGTGGTCGCGTCTGCGCCCCTGGCCGATGTCGCCCTGCTCCAGTTGGAGCGTGTCCCGGAAGGCGCCGTCGTGGCACGGCTCGGCGACTCGCGCGGGGCGAGCATCGGCGACCAGGTGTTCGTCGTGGGCGCGCCCTACGGGCTGGCGCACACCCTCACGGTCGGTCATCTCAGCGCGCGGCACACGAAGAACGCGGTGATGGGCGGGTTCGAGTCCGGAGAGCTGTTCCAGACCGACGCGGCCGTGAACGTGGGCAATTCGGGCGGGCCCATGTTCAACATGGCCGGAGAGGTGATCGGGATCGTGAGCCATATCTTCTCGAAGTCCGGCGGCTTCGAAGGCCTGGGATTCTCGGTGACCTCGGACACGGTGCGGCGGCTGCTGCTCGAGGAGCGCACCTTCTGGACCGGCTTCGAGGGGACCGCGCTCGCCGGGCCGCTCGCCGCGATCTTCAACCTGCCGCAGGCTTTCGGCGTGCTGGTGGAGCATGTCGCCGACAATTCGCCGGCATCGGCGCTCGGGCTGCGTCCGGGCACGACGCCTTCGCGCGTGGGGGCGCAGGAGTTCCTGCTGGGCGGCGACGTCATCCTGTCGGTCATGGGCATTCCCGTGGTGCAGGACGACGACACCTACCGCCGGATTCAGGAGCAGTTTCGTCGCGTCGGACCCGACGAGCCCTTCGCCGTCACCGTCCTTCGGGCGGGCGAAGTCGTTCGGCTGAGCGCTCCCTGCCCGGCGCGGCGGGGTGCACCGGCGGGCGGGTGCGCACCGGTTCCGGCTCGATGAAGCACGGCGTGCGCGATCCGTGGAACGGCAGCCTTGCACCGTCGGCGGCCCGGAGTCTCGATGATGTCGGGGGATGGGCCATGGTCCCGGCGCGGGAAGTGACGACCTTTGTCGGTAGCGCCGGGACCCCGATGGAGGGGAAGGTGGCTTCATGAACGATGCCGATGCCGGGGCGGGTGCGCTGGACAAGCTGCGCACGGTCAGGAGGCGCGCCGAAAGTCCGGGTCTTGCCGAGGCGCGGCGGTCAAGCCTGCATGCACGAAGTCCGGCGCTGCATTGGGTGGCGAATGCCCTACCTTGCCTTGCCCTGGGCCTGATCGCGCTACCGGCTCTCGCTCGGTCAGGCGATGAAGGTTCGGCTGGCGTCGAAGACTGCAGCGCCGCCGAGACCGTCAGGTTCCGGGGTTTGACCGCGAGACTGGAAAACGACCTCTTTGCCAACACCGATCGGAACTACACCAACGGCGTGGCATTCACCGCGGTCTCGCGCGACATCGCCGGCGGCCTGCGGACGGAATGCCTCCCGACGGCGATTCGATTGCACGCGGAACTCATCAAGGCGCTGAACCCCGGCTTCTGGGCGGACGCGGGGATGCCCGCGCAATCGCAGAACGTCGTCGTGAAGTTCGGCCAGTCGATGTATACGCCTGGCGATCCGCGGCGGACCAGCCTGATCGTGGACGATCGTCCCTATGCCGGCCTGCTCTACGTGGGCCTGTCATGGAACCGGCGCAGGCATGCACCGCAGAGCGACTCGGAGATGCTGGATACGCGAGAGATCACGGTGGGCGTCATCGGGCCCTCGTCGCTCGCGGAGCAGGCGCAGAACCTGGTTCACGGCGTGGTCGGTTCCGAGAGGTTTCTCGGATGGGACAACCAGCTGGGAAACGAGCCCGCGTTGCAACTGGCGCTGGACCGCAAGTTCCGGGACTTTCGCGGTACGGGATCGATCACGCCCGGCTTCACTTCCGATTCGATTCGTTCGCTCGGGCTGCGATTGGGCAACATCGAAACCTCCGTCGCGCTGGGCATCGAAGGGCGGATCGGATGGAACCTGCCGAATGACTTCGGCACCTATCCGATCCGGCCAGGCGCCGAGAACCGCCCGCCATCGCCAGCGTCCATCCAGGGGCCCCGAATGGACGCCACCGGCACCGGGCCGCGGGCCGGCTTTCACCTTTTCGGCACGCTGGAAGGCAAGCTCGTGGCCTACGATTTCTCGCTCGACGGGAACCTCCTTCGATCAAGCCACCACGTCACTCGGCGGCCCTGGGTCGCCCAGGCGGCTTTCGGAGTCAGCGCCCAGGGCATCGTGGCGGGACACGGCGTCAAGCTCGCCGTGATGCGTGTCTACCGCACGCGGGAATTCAGGGAGCAGGAGTCGACCCATGCCTACGGTTCGATCGCGTTGAGCATCGGGTATTGATCGACCGGCCCAGGCGCGATGTCGCGTGCCCCGGGCGCCCCGGCTTCTTCACGGCCCGCAAGCGGCGAGCAACCCATTGAAACATCCCGACGCAATGCGGAAATCGCCGCGCAGCATCCCGCTTTCATCATGGGCTCGTCAGGCCTCGAGCCTGATCACCGAAGCGCCACCTACCCAACAGGAGCTCATGATGAACACCGGAAAATTTCTGTACCACGCAGCGCTGGTCTTCGGCCTTGCGGCAACGGGAACGGGCTTTGCGCAGGTGACGCCGGGCGTCGATCCTTCGCAGATGACCCAGGAACAGCGCGAAGCCTATCGTGCGCAACGCCAGTCCGAAATGTCCGCGATGACCCCTGAGCAACGCGAGACCTATCGTTCGCAGCGGCAAGCGGAAATGGGCGGCATGACCCCGGAGCAACGCGAGACCTATCGTGCGCAACGCCAGGCCGAAATGTCCGCGATGACCCCGGAACAACGCGCCGAGGCGCAGGCGTCCCGTGGCCAGGGCGGCGCTGCCCGGGGGCAGGGCCAGGGCACGATGGCGCGCGACGGCTCGGGGTCGGGCGGGCAGTACGGGCGGGCGGGCGGCCAGGGTGGCGGCGCCCGGGGCAGGGGTCGCTGATCCGGGTCGTCCGGGGCGCGCGTGGCGCGCCCCGGACTGACGGGCAGTTAGGCCTCACGACTGACCGCACGCAAGCTCAGGCGCGGCCGATCGCGAGCCAGACGCTGGTGCCACCGCTTCGACGGGGCTTGATCGCGAGCCGCCAGCCGTGCGTCTGGGCCAGTTGCCGCGCGATCGCGAGGCCCAGGCCGCTGCCGCCCGTGGCGCGGTTGCGCGAATGTTCCAGCCGGAAGAACGGGCGCAATACCGCCTCGCGAAGCTCCGCGGGAATGCCCGGGCCGATGTCGCGCACGCCCACGAGAATCGCGCGACGGCAGCGGCGGCGCACGATCTCGACGCGATTCGCCCCGCCATGAACCAGCGCATTTTCGACCAGGTTGCCGACGATCCGCTGCAGCGCGAGCGCGGCCACGGCCGCGCGGCAGGGTTCCCCGGTCGTGCGCAGGTGGACCTCGCCCGGCGCGAGCGCCGAGACCGCCTGCACGCGATCGGCCAGCAGGGCGTCGATGTCGGTATCGCGGGCGGGTTCGCGCTCGCGGGCGCGGGTGAGCTCGAGCTGGGCGCCGATGAGCGCGTTGATCTCGGCAATATCGCTTTCCATCTTCGCGATGAGCGGCGAGGATCGCTCATCGCCGAGCATGCCCAGCGCCATCGTGAGCCTCGCGAGCGGGCTGCGCAGATCGTGAGACACGCCCGCGAGCAGCGTGGCCTGGTTTTCCCGCTGCGCTGCGAGCTGGTCGGCCGTGTCGTTGAAGGCGCGGGCGAGATCCGCGAGCTCGCGATCCCCCGATTCCGCAAGCCTGCCTGGCTGCTCGCCTGCCCCGATCTGGCGCGCGGCTTTCGCGAGGCGAGCAACCGGCGCAGTGACGTGCCGTGCCAGCGCCCAGGCCGTGACCAGGGTGACCACGATCGTTACCGCCAGCATCCACCACAGCGTCCGCAGGGGCCGTGGCGAAAGGAGGTCCTTCGAGAAGCTGAAGCGCAGGACCCGGCCCGCCATCGGGATGTCGGTGTGGAATCGTCCATCCGGCTCTTCCGACATCCCCGGCGCCGTCCCGGGCTCGACACGCTGCGCCAGCGCCTTGCGCAAGAGATTCAGGTACGGGTGATGCCGCACTTCGACTTCGCGCGATCGTGGCGCCTCCTCGAGCGCCAGGCCGTGGCTTTCGGCAAGCTCGGCGGCGAACGCCGGGCGGGTGTCCGGCGGCAGTTCCACCCACGTGCGCGCCGAGAGCATGAGCAGCGCGGCGAGATCATCCGCGGATCGCTGCGCGAGCGGCATCAGCAGGTTCGCGAACAGCGCGATCCCCGCCGCCACCTGGAAGGCAAGGAGCCCCGCGGCCACGGTGATCGCGGCGCGGCGAAAGAGTGACCGGCCCGGGGTCATGCCGGCGCGCCGCCGTTCGGCGAGAAAAGGTACCCCTGGCCCCAGATGGTGCGCAGGTACACGGGCGAGTCCGGTTCCGGCTCGATCTTTCGGCGCAACCGGGCGACGCGCACGTCCACGCTGCGATCGAACGGATCGCGCTCGTATCCCTTCACGAGCGTGATGAGCTGGTCGCGCGAGAGCACGCGATTGGGGTGCTCGAGGAAGATGCGAAGCAGCTCGAACTCGCCGCCCGTCAGGGAGACCTCGCCGGACGGGCCGGCCAGGACGCGCGAATCGAGGTCCACGCGAAACGGCCCGAACGAATGGGACCTGTCGCGCCGGGGCGCGGACGCCGTGCCACCGCGCCTCAGGACCGCACGGACGCGAGCGAGCAGTTCCCGGGGCCCGAAGGGCTTGGCAAGGTAGTCGTCGGCGCCCACCTCGAGTCCCACGACGCGGTCGACTTCCTCACCGCGCGCCGAGACGATGATGACGGGCGGGCCGCCGGTCGCGCGCAGCTCGCGCAGGAGGGCGAGGCCGTCGTCGCCGGGAAGCATGAGGTCGAGAACGACAAGATCCGGGGGGTTGCCTGCCAGGCTGGCGCGAAGCCCGTTTCCGTCGCCCACGCACTCCACGCCGTAGCCGTTGGCCACGAGGTAGCTTTCGACGAGTTCGCGAAGCGCGACGTCGTCATCCACCACCAGGATGCGCTGTGCTTGGATTGCATTCATGACCATGAGGGAACGTCGTCGGGCGGGCCTCGGCCCTCCCGAATGAAATGGTACCGCCGATGCGTTCCCGGCGAGGGTGCGGGAAACAACCTGAAACAACCTGATGCAGGTGCGAAAGCCGCGCGAAACGACTGCGGCCGACACTGGATGCATGGACGCGCTCAGGAACCGCATTCGCAGGGTCGGGCACGAAGCGCTTTGTCTTGCGGTGGTGTTCGCGACGTCGAGCGCCTTCGCGTTCGGGGACCTCCCGCCGGAGCGCAAGGGGCAGAAGGATCCCGCGCCCGGCGCCTGTTCCCAGCGCAATGCCGCCACTCCTGCACCGTCGGAAGCGGCGACGGGCGGCGCGGACTGCGATTCAACCGCCCGATCGACACAGCCGGCTTCGTCCGCCACGAAGTCCCCGATGCCCAGCCCCGAGCGGTTCGGCAAGGGATACGAAGCCCGCCGAGGCCTGGGAGGCGCAGCTCGCGGCGGTCGCGGCGCTGGCCGCTGAGCGCGGACCCAGGCACCGGTTTCAGTCCTTTCACCACGAAAAGGAGTTCAATCATGTCGACGAAAACCCTCCGCACCATGGCTGTTGCCGTCGTGCTCGCGTTGAGTGCTCCGTCCGGGGCCTTCGCTGCCGGCCCCAATGGTCCGGGAATCCCGGCCATCGCGCCCTACACCGCACCCACGGCCGAGGAAGCGATCGACCTCACGTACATGAGGGGCGAGGAGAAATTCTCGCGCGACCTCTATCTCGGATTCGCGGAATCCTGGGACATCGCGCCGTTCGCCTTCGTCGCGAACGCGGAACAACGCCACATGGACGCGGTGCTGCGCGCGCTTCGCCGGTACGGCCTGCCGGACCCGGTCGCGGGGACTCTCGCCGGGGAGTTCCGCGACGCCGAGCTCCAGTCGCTCTACGCGGCGCTCCTCGAGAAGGGCCTCGCGAGCCCGTTCGATGCGCTTCGCGTTGGCGGGCTCGTCGAGGAAATCGACCTCCTGGATCTCGAGTTCTCCGCGATGCGCACGGCGAACGCGGACATCGCCCGCCTGTACGAAAACCTCGCGTGCGGTTCCCGCAATCACCTGCGAGCGTTCGCCGAAGGCATCGGGACGCTCACCGGCCAGGCCTACCTCGCGCAAACGATGTCGCAGGAGGCTGTCGATGCGATCCTGCAGCAGCCGCGGGAGCGCTGTGGCCGTCCGTAGCGCCGTCCATCGAGCCGAACGGCTCCCGGGCCGCGAGGATCGATGCGCGGACTGCGCCGGGACCGGCGTGAAGGCGCCGCGATGCCCGGCGTGAAGTCCCGGGGCGTGACCTGGTCGGCCGCGACCGCGGTCGTCGCCGTCGGCTTCGGCCTGCTGACCATCAAGGAAGGCGGCAGCGTCCTCTTCGGGAGCGAGGCGGCGCGTGCCGCCGCGGGACAGTACGTGCCGTTCGTGCTGTGGTTCAATTTCCTGGCGGGTTTCGCCTACACGGTGGCCGGCATCGGCCTGTGGAAGCGCCAGCCCTGGGCGGCCTGGCTATCGATTCTCGTGGCTGCGGGAACGGCGCTCACGTTCGCGGCGTTCGGCGCCCACGTGTACGCCGGCGGCGACTACAAGCGCGATACCGTGGTCGCCATGAGCGCGCGCCTCCTGGTGTGGGTGTTCATCTCGTCCCTGTCGTATCACCGGCTCGTCAGGCGCCCCGCCTAGGAAGCCGCCCGGCCGACCCGGCGCGCGATTCCCGCCCCGTGCGGCCAGCCGGCCATGCCCCGGGACCGGATCGCCGCTCGACCGCTGCCGCTCCTGCCGGGCCATGCGACGCGATGTATTTGATAATCAGGCTCTTTTCCGGCTATAATGTTCGTCTGTCCGGGAAGGTCCCGGGCAAATACGCACCCTCGCCGCAAGGCTAAGGTCCCGGGCAACCGGGTTCGCGAGGGGAGGCCAACCTTAACCACAGGAGCACTACCGATGTCCGTCACCATGCGCCAGATGCTGGAGGCCGGCGTTCACTTCGGCCACCAGACGCGCTACTGGAACCCGAAGATGAGCCCGTTCATCTTCGGCGCCCGCAGCAAGATCCACATCATCAACCTCGAGAAGTCGCTTCCGATGTACGAGGAAGCGCTCAAGTTCGTGCGCACGCTCACCGCCAACAAGGGGCAGGTCCTCTTCGTGGGCACCAAGCGCCAGGCGCGCGACATCGTCCGGGAGGAGGCCCAGCGCGCGGGCGCTCCCTACGTCGACTACCGGTGGCTGGGCGGCATGCTCACCAACTTCAAGACGGTGAAGCAGTCGATCAAGCGCCTGAAGGAAATCGACCAGATGACCGCCGACGGCTCCGTCGAGAAGCTCACCAAGAAGGAAGGCCTCACGTTCGCGCGCGAGAAGGAAAAGCTCGAGCGCTCCCTGGGCGGCATCAAGGACATGGGCGGCATTCCCGACGCGCTCTTCGTGATCGACGTGGGCTTCCACAAGATCGCGGTCACCGAGGCGAAGAAGCTCGGCGTGCCCATCGTGGGCGTGGTCGACACGAACAACTCGCTCGACGGCATCGACTACGTGATCCCCGGCAACGACGACTCCACCCGCGCCATCCGGCTCTATGCCCGCGGCGTGGCCGATGCGATCCTCGAGGGCAGGAGCCAGGTGATCACCGAAATGGTGGCGCCGGTCGCGTCCACGGAGGACTTCGTCGAGGTCGAAGAGGCCGAGGAAGCCAAGGGCTAGGCGCCCCTGGCCGGAACATCCCGCGGACAGGGGGCGAGGCGCCCCCTTTTCGCATCCGCAATGCGACTGGAGCACTGAAAATGGCCGAAATCACCGCGAGCATGGTGAAGGACCTGCGCGAGCTCACCGGGCTCGGCATGATGGAATGCAAGAAGGCCCTCGAGGAATCGGGCGGCGACCCGAAGAAGGCCGAGGAGCTCTTGAGGATCAAGAGCGGCGCCAAGGCGTCCAAGGCGGCCGCGCGCGTGGCTTCCGAGGGCGCGGTGGGCCTGTACCTCGCCGCCGACGGCAAGCTGGGCGCCCTGGTCGAGGTGAACTGCGAGACCGACTTCGTCGCGAAGAATCCCGACTTCGCGGCTTTCGCGACGGCGCTGGCCGAACTCGTGGCCGCCGCGAAGCCCGCCGACGTGGCCGCGCTCGCCGCCCTGAAGATCGGCGACAAGACGGTGGAAGAGGCGCGCCAGGCGCTGGTGCAGAAGATCGGCGAGAACATCTCCGTGCGGCGCTTCGAGCGCGTGCAGACCGCCGCGCGGCTGGCGACGTACGTGCACGGCGTGAAGATCGGCGTGATCGTGGACCTGGAGGGCGACGACGCCGTGGGCAAGGACCTCGCCATGCACATCGCCTTCGCGAAGCCCCGGTTCCTCTCGAAGGACCAGGTGTCCGCCGAGGCGCTCGCCGGCGAGCGCGCCATCATCGAGGCGCGCGCGAAGGAATCCGGCAAGCCCCCCGAGATCGTCGCGAAGATGGTCGAGGGCGGCGTGAACAAGTACCTGGCCGAGATCACGCTGCTCGGCCAGCCGTTCGTGAAGGACGACAAGCTCACGGTGGAGAAGATGCTCGCCAAGGCCGGCGCGAAGGTGCTGGGCTATCGCTTCCTCGTCGTGGGCGAGGGCATCGAGAAGAAGCAGGCGGACTTCGCGGCCGAGGTGGCGGCGATGACAAAGACGGCGGCCTGAATCCCTCGTTCCGGGCACCCAGACCAGATCGAGGGACCATGAGCGCACCCGCCTACACGAGAATCCTCCTCAAGCTCTCCGGCGAGGCCCTGATGGGCGACGACGCCTTCGGCATCAACCGGGCCGTCGTCGAGCGCATCGTGGGGCAGGTGAAGGAAGTCGCCGAGCTGGGCGTCCAGGTGGGCGTGGTGATCGGCGGCGGCAACATCTTCCGCGGCGTGTCGCTCGGCGCGGCCGGGATGGACCGCGCCACGGCCGACTACATGGGCATGCTCGCGACGGTGATCAACGCGCTGGCGCTCCAGGACGCGATGAACCGAGCCGGCCTCGTCGCGCGCGTGCAGTCGGCGCTCAACATCGAGCCCGTCTGCGAGCCCTACATCCGCGGCAAGGCGATCCGCTATCTCGAGGAAGGCAAGGTCGTCATCTTCGCCGCGGGCACCGGCAATCCCTTCTTCACGACCGACACCGCCGCCGCCCTTCGCGGGCGCGAGGTCGAGGCGCAGATCGTGCTGAAGGCGACCAAGGTCGACGGCGTCTACACGGCGGACCCGATGAAGGACCCGAACGCGACCCGCTTCGACAAGCTCACCTTCGACGAGGCGTTCGTGAAGAACCTCAAGGTGATGGACGCGACGGCGCTCGCGCTCTGCCGCGACCAGCGCCTGCCCATCAACGTCTTCTCCATCTTCAAGGAGGGGGCGCTCAGGCGCGTCGTGATGGGGGAACCCGAAGGCACCCTGGTGCACAGCTGAAACCGGAGGACGCATGGCTCAGAGCATCGCCGACATCAAGAAGCAGGCCGCCGAGAAAATGGCGAAGTCCCTCGACACGCTCAAGCACGACCTCGCCAAGATCCGCACGGGCCGTGCCCACGTGGGCTTGCTGGACCACCTGCGCGTGGACTACTACGGCACGCCCTCGCCGATCAACCA
>Ga0073904_10001397_pt1 | contig 18116 bp, 15 predicted proteins | sample KloWWTrecipitate_FD_66668 | JGI IMG/M metagenome (GOLD analysis project Ga0073904, IMG submission 66668) | Active sludge microbial communities from Klosterneuburg, Austria, studying microevolution and ecology of nitrifiers - Klosterneuburg... | ecosystem: Engineered > WWTP > Aerobic digester >... | reverse complement strand
CTCACGGCGGAGTCGGTCACGGCCAATCTCGACAAGTGCGTCGACTTCGTCCGCCGCTGCGTTGAGTCGACCGGTGCCGAGCTCATCGTGCTGCCGGAGTCGGCGACGACCGGCTTCACCCCTGGGATCGCGACCGCGGACCTCTGGGAGTTCATGACGGAACTCCCGGCCTCAGGAACAGCCGAGGGGACGATCGTGGCCCCGCTCGCCGAGGCGGCCCGCGAACTCGGCGTCCACGTGGTCGTGGGCACCTACGAGCGCGGTCCCTCCCCCGAGGTCGTCTACAACTCCTCGGTGCTCATCGACCCGGCCGGCGAGGTGCTCGGGGTCTATCGCAAGACCCATCCCTTCTGCTCCGAGATCGTGAGCGGAGGCGGCTGGGTAACGCCCGGCGACACGGTCACCGTGTGTGACACCGAACTCGGCAAAATCGGGATGATCATCTGCTTCGACGGTGACTACCCCGAGTTGTCACGCATCCAGGCCGTGCAGGGAGCCGAGGTCATCGCTCGCCCGTCGGCCCTGCTTCGGTCGGCCGACATCTGGGAGCTCACCTCACGCGCGCGCGCCTATGACAACCACGTCTACGTCATCGGCGCCAACTCCGTGGGGATCGACCCGGCGGGCGTCCTCTACTTCGGCAACTCGCACATCGTCACGCCGGTCGGCCACATCGTCGCCAAGGCAGCCACGCACGAGGGCTGGGTGTCTGCGCGTCTCGACCCTGCCCAGGCGCTCGAGTCACTGACCCCCGGCTCCAACATCGGCCAGGCCTTCGACCACCTGCGCGATCGCAACCTCGACCTCATCCGCAACCACCGCGAGGATCTCGAGCGCGCTGCCCAGACGTCCTTTCCCCACAAGCACCACTCCTTCACCTCCCACACCGAGGAGTGAGCGACTCCGATCCGATGGCGCCCAGAAGGCGTTACATGTAACATGGGGCCATGTCCGTCAGTGAACGTGTGGGCGCCTATCGCGCGCGGATGCGAGCGCAGGGTCTTCGACCCGTGCAATTGTGGGTGCCCGACGTACGCTCCCCCGGGTTCGACGCGGAGGCCCACCGGCAGTCGATACTCGTTGCCACAGCAGACGCCACGTCGGACGACATGGACTTTGTCGAAGCCGTGTCCGAGGACTGGCCCGAGTGAGGCGCGGGGACATCGTCTCCGTGGCGGGCGGCGTCTACGCGAGCAAGCCTCGACCCGCCCTCGTGCTGCAGGATGACCGGTTCACGGCCACCGACTCCGTCACCGTGTGCCCGTTCACCTCGACACCCACGTCGGCTCCCTTGCTTCGTGTCGGAGTGACGGCCACCGAGGCCAACGGCCTCTATCGTGATTCCTTCCTCATGATCGACAAGGTCACCACCATCCGCCGCAGCAACGCCCGCGAGGTCATCGGCCACCTCGAACCGACCACGGTCATCGAGGTCGAGCGGCGCCTGCTCGTCTTCCTCGGCCTCGCCGGCTGATCCTTCTTCGGCGTCTGCGGATCTGGTGCCTGCAGGCGCAAGATCCGCAGACGCACGAGAACTGTGTGGGTATGCCGCGGGCGAGGGTTGACGGCATACGCCCCCTCCCTTGGCAACGACTGCCAAGGCGGGCCGCACGGCATACCGGTTGAATCGTCCTCATGACTGACAGGGCGCAGCGGCGGGTGCGGATCGGGATCGACACCGGGGGGACCTTCACCGATGTCGTCGCCTTCGACGAGGACTCGGGTCAACTGGTCACCACGAAGACGCCGAGCACGCCGAGCAATCCGGCGGACGGCTTCATCAACGGCATCGACAAGATCCTCGGGCTCATGGGCGCGACCGGCGCGGACATCACCGCGGTTTCGCACGGCACGACGGTGGCGACGAACAAGCTGCTCGAGGGCAAGGTCGAAGCGCTGGGCTTCATCACGACTGAGGGCTACGAGTTCATGCTCGAGATCGCCCGACAGTCCGTGCCCGACGGCTATGGGAACTCCTACTTCTGGGTCAAGCCCGACCGGATCGTGCCGGCGGACCGCGTGCGCACGGTCGAGGGCCGGATGGACTTCGAGGGCCACGAGGTCCGCCCCTTCGACACCGAGGGCGCCATTGCGGCCGCACGCTGGTTCAAAGAGCGCGGCATCACGACTCTGGCCGTCTGCTTCCTCCACTCCTACGCCAACGACGCCCACGAACTCGCCATGCGCGAGATCCTGCGCCGCGAGCACCCCGACGCCGTCGTGTCCATCTCCTCGGAGGTGCTGCGTGAATATCGCGAATACGAGCGCTCGATGACCACTCTGGTCGACGCGGCCGTCAAGCCCAACGTGAGCCGCTATGTCACCAACATCCACGAGCGTCTGGACGGCTTCACCGGAGGAAGGCCCATCCCCTTCTACGTGATGAAGTCCAACGGCGGGGTGCTCTCCGCCGACGAGGTCGTCCACCAACCGATCACGACCGTCCTGTCAGGGCCGGCCGCCGGAGCCCTGGGCGCCGCCCTCATCGCCAAGGTGGCCGGCTTCCCCAAGATCCTCACCTGCGACGGCGGCGGCACGAGCACCGACGTCTCGGTCGTCCTCGACGGCGAGCCGACCCTCACGACCGAAGGCACCGTCGGCGCCTACCCGAGCAAGATCCCGATGATCGACGTGGTCACGGTCGGCGCCGGCGGCGGCTCCATCGCGTGGATCTCCCCCGAGGGGGCCCTCAAGGTCGGCCCGCACAGCGCCGGCGCCGACCCCGGTCCCCTCTGCTACGCCAAGGGCGGCACCCAGCCGACGATCACCGACGCCCACGTCACCCTCGGCCGCATCCCTCCGCACCTGCTCGGCGGCGAGATCCCCCTCGATGTCGAGGCGGCCCGCGCCGGGATCGAGGAGCTGGCCGGTCGACTCGGCCTCGACTTCGAGCGGTGCGCGACCGGCATCCTCGAGATCTCGGCCTGGAACCAGGCCAACGCTCTCCGTCAGGTCAGCGTCAAGCGCGGCCTCGACGTGCGCGACTTCATGCTCACGACCTTCGGCGGCTCCGGCTCCCTGCTCGCCTGCAGCCTCGTCGACATCCTCGACCTCGCCGGTGTCGTCGTGCCGCCGAACCCCGGCAACGTGAGCGCCTTCGGCCTGCTCACCGTTGACGTCAAGAACGACTACGTCCAGACCCATGTCCGCAAGCAGTCGGGCCTCGACTACCCCGAGATCCAGGGCATCCTCGACGAACTCACGACCAAGGCCGCCGCCGCCCTCGACAAGGAGGGCTTCGCGGCCGCCGACCACCGCTTCCAGCGGACCATCGACGTCCGCTATGTGGGGCAGGCCTTCGAGGTCCGCGTCCCCGCTCCCGAGGGGGATGTCGATGAGGCGTATGCCGTGAGCGTCGCCGACACCTTCCACACCGAACACCGCCAGCTCTACGGCTATGACTTCCGCAGCGACCCCACCCAACAGGTCGAATGGGTCAACCTGCGCGTGACCGGCATCGGGCCGATCACTCGACCCGAGATCCAGCGGATCGCTGCCGCTGCCGGGCCCACGGAGTTCCTCGAGGAGCGCGCCAGCACCGGACGCCGGCAGGTGTGTTTCGACGCCGAGCACGGCTACGTCGACACCGTCGTCATCGACCGGAGCCGATTGGGTGCGGACGACACCTTCAGGGGCCCGGCCATCGTCGAGGAGTTCGGCTCCACGATCCCCGTCCATCCTGGCTTCGTCGTCCGCGTCGACGCCTTCGGCAATCTCGTCATCACGAGGGAGGAGACGCGATGACCACCACGACTGCAGCCGGTCACGCGAGCAACGCTGAGCCGCAGGCGAATCCGCAACCCGGCGACCCGGCATACATCACCGCACGTCCGGTCAACCCCGCGGGTCTGCCCACGGCATACCAACACGGTGGACGGCTCACGCCCGAGGGCTCCACGGTCGACCCGATCCTCGTCGAGATCGTCCAAGGCACCCTCGCGAGCGTCGAGATGGAGGTCGAGACGGCGATCGGGCGGACCAGCCGCAGCCCGATGATCCGCGACGCGCACGACTTCCGCGCGGGGATCCACGACCGCGAACTGCGCAAGCTCACCGGCCGCTCCTACAGCGCGCTCGTCCACCCGGTCGCGCGTGACTTCCCCCTGGCCGAGATGAACGAGGGCGACGTCTTCTTCCACAACGACGTCTACGAGTCCGAGGGCGGCATCGGCCACCTCCCCGACCTCTGCGTCACGGTGCCGGTCTTCCACAAGGGTGACGTCGTCGCCTTCGTCCAGGCCTTCGGCCACCACGACGACATCGGCGGCGGCTGCCCCGGCTCGATGCCCAGTGGCGCGACGAGCGTCTTCGAGGAGGGGCTTGCCGTCCCGCCGATCAAGTTGTGGGACAAGGGAGTTCCCAACAAGGCGGCGCTGCGGATCATGACCCGCAACAGCCGGATGCCCGACTCTCTGGCCGCAGACCTCGACGCCGAGTGCTCCGCCTGCCTCATGGGCGCACGGCGCCTCTCCGAGCTCTTCGAGCGCTACGGGCGCGATCAGATCGAGGCCGCCTTCGACGCGATCCTCGACGCGACGACCGAGACCTATCGGCGCGAGATCCTCGCCAAGATCCCCGACGGGACCTACGTCTGGGAGGACTATGCGGAGCACGACGGTGTCGACGAGCCGATGCTGCACACCCAGCGGATCACGCTGACCAAGGTGAGTGACGCCCCGGCCGACCCCGAGCAGGGCCGCCCCGCCGGGCCACGCCTCATCATCGACTTCACCGGCACGGCGCCGCAGGCCAAGGGCCCGATCAACCACTGCGGTGACTACGTCGGTGGCAACTTCCTCAAGAAGTGGCTCGCGCCGATCCTGCGCAACCTCGCCGACACCCCCGAGCGGATGGCTGAGCTCGATGTCAACGAGGGCATCGTGCCGCTCATCGAGATGCGCTTCCCCGAGAAGGGCACCCTCCTCACGCCGCTGCACCCTGGGCCGACCAACGCTCGAACCTTCGTCATCCTGAGGTTGCTGGGTGTCCTCGCTGGCGTGGTGGCCAAGGCCGTCGATGGTCGGATGCCGGCCGACCAGGAGACGATCCGCTACACCGGCGTCTACGGGCACGACCGGGATGGCAACGACTACCTCATGCGCGAGGTGCTCGGAGGAGGGTCGGGCGGGCGCTACTACGCCGACGGTGAGGACACCATCCACGTCGTGCCGGACAGTCGCAACCTGCCGACCGAGTTCACCGAGGGACGCTTCCCCTTCCGCGTCGAGCGGCTCGGGCTCGCCGTGGATTCCGGTGGTGCGGGCCGCTATCGGGGTGGCCTGGGCTATGAGAAGCACATCCGGATGCTGAAGGACGCCCACTTCATGTCGATCGCCGATCGCTCGATCCTCGCGTGTTGGGGACTCAAGGGCGGCAAGGCCGGGGCACCCTTCCAGGTGACCATCGACCCGGGCGGTCCCGAGGAGCGCGAGATCGATGCGCTCGCCGATGCCGAACCGATCCGGACCGGCCAAGTAGTGCGCATCCGGACGACTGGCGGCGGCGGCTGGGGTGACCCGCTCGAGCGTCCGTATGACGAGGTCGAGCGCGACCTGCGGTGGGGCAAGGTCTCCTTCGAGGGAGCCCGCCGTGACTACGGCGTCGTCGCCTCCGGCACCAAGGACGAGCCGGTCATCGACGAGGCGGCCTCTGACGCACTGCGCGACGAGCTCCGCGGCCAACGAACCGGCGACGAGCCCTTCTTCGACCGCGGGCCCGGCTACGCGTCCCTCTCACCCGACGGCACGGCATACGCCGCCTGCGACCACCTCTGAGCGGCCGTCGACGGTGATCGCCCGCGCGGTCCGGCCCTGCTGAGGGGGCCGGAGGCAGCCATCGCCTGACGGTGACCGTCACCCCTCACGGGAGGCGACGCGAGCATCAGGCAGGGCGCGGAAACCGGCCGCGCCGGTGCGCAGGCGCCAAGCGAGGACGGCGACGTGGAGAGACGTGCGCGTCCGGGGTTCGGAGAGGTCGGCACCGAGGAGTTCGTCCAGACGCGCGAGACGGGCGTAGAGGGTCTGCCGCTGGATGCCGAGGGCGGCCGCCGCTGACCGCTTGTTGCCGGCCGCGTCGAGGTAGGCCTCCAAGGTCGGCAGCAAGGCGCCGCGACGACGGGCATCGTGCTGGAGCACCGGGCCGAGGGTTCGTTCGACGAAATCGTCAACGTCCGCTGTCGCAGACCTGGCGAGTAGCAGCCGACCCAGGGCCAGTTCACGCACCCGCAGGGCCGGCGGGGCGACCCCGTCGGTGCTGCTCGTCGGACTGCGGAGGCCCACGGTCCAGGCAGGGGCCATCCGCAAGCCGTCGCGAATGTCGGCCATGGCTCCCACGGCAGAGTCCACTCCGCGCAGCGGCTCACCCACGACGGCCGCCCGCACCTGGCCGCCGCTGGAGGAGATGACCTCGACGGCCGCGGCCAGAGCGCGCTGGATGGCCACCGGTGGACGGCCGACGGCCCGCCCGGACAACAGCAGCACCACCTGCCCGTCGACGTCGAGAGCGATGGTGGCGTCGAAGATCCGCCGAACGGCTGCCTCGATCCGAGGTCCGATCTGTCCGACGCGAACGCCGACCACGGAGAGACCGAGGAGGCGCACTGGATCGGCCCCGTCGAAGCGGAGGCCCAGATCGGCTGCCGCCCTGAGCAGCCCGGAGTTGTCCGGACTGGCTGCGGCGTTGGGGTCGGTCAACTCATGGGCCAGTGCTCGTCGAGCACTGGCCCGCACCGTGCTGGCCGCGTCGGGGCGCCATCGGCTGACGGCCAGGATCTGCGCAGCCCGCGTCAGGGCTGGAAGGACCGTGGTGGAGGCGTCGGCCACCTCGAGTCCTCCCCAGACCTGGGCGCCGACGAGCACGTCGACGACGGACCACGTCACGCCATCCCGGGAGCCAAGCACCCGGCCGAGGGGCCCCGCCGCCACGAGGGAACCGGAGGTCTCTCGGACCCGCACGGGACAGGACAGGGACTCCTCGATCCCCACCACCAGCTCCTCCAGCGATGCGCCGTCCTGCAACAAGCGCAACAGCCGGTCGGCCAGCCCATCGACCAGCCGGGCCGAGCGCAGCTCCTCCGACAACAGCAGCTCATGCACCGCTTCGGTGATCGCGACGAAGGGCACCACGGCACCGAACTCGATGACGGTCAGCCCACGCTCACGCGCCCTCTCGACCAGCGCCGCGGGCGCCGACTCGAAGGGCCGGCCCAGCTCGAGACACAGGCCCACGGCGCCGCCGTCGATGAGCGAGTCGACATAGTGGCGCAACTGCTCGGGCGAGGCCCCCACCAGGCCCAGCCCGGTCGTCAGCAGCAGTTCCCCTCCTCGCAGGAGAGGGCCGATCTCGAAGATCTCCAAGGTGTGCACCCAACGCACCGTCCGCGGCGTCGAGGACGGGAGCGCTTCGGCGACGACACGTGGACGGGCCCGACGAACCGTCGGGAGCTCCAGCACATCGTCGAGTGTCAGCATGACCACAGTGTGAAGTGGGGTGGACATCATGTCCATGCTCGAGAGCGAAGGTCATCCACAACGCCCGTTGTGAGCAAGGTTCGGTCACCGGTTGGATGTGAGCACGAGCCCACGCCCACGTCGGCCCACACCCGCCCGGAGGACCCCATGCCGTCACCCATCTCCCGCCGTTTCGTCCTCATCGGATCCCTGACCGCTGCAGCCACCCTGGCCGGCTGTGGCGGCAACACCGGGGAGACCTCCACGTCGACCGGCTCGGCCGCCGGAAGCGCATCTGAAGGCGCCAAGCTCAAGGTCTTCGGCGCCTACGCGACTCCCATCGAAGAGCCCTGGGACGGCGTCATCCACCAGGCCCTGCAGAAGATGGCTGACGCGGGGAAGATCACCTACACCCACGCCGACAACATCGGCTATGACGGCGGCATGGAGCGCACCCTCCGAGAGGTCGCCAACACCGACAAACCGGACATCATCTTCGGCGACGCCTTCGGCAACGAGGCGCCCGTGCGTGCCGTCGCCAAGGACTTCCCCGACATCGCCTTCGCCTTCGGGTCCGGCGAGGCGGAGGTCGCACCCAACTTCTCGGTCTTCGACAACTGGATCCATGACCCGGCCTACCTGGCCGGCATGCTCGCCGGAGGCACGACCAAGACCAACACGGTGGGCGTCGTCGGCGGCATGCCGGTCCCCGAGGTCAACCGGATCGTCAACGCCTTCATCCTGGGCGCTCAGGAGGTCAACCCCAAGGTGACGGTCAAGGTGACCTTCATCAACAGCTGGTTCGACCCGGCCAAGGCAAAGGAGGCGGCCAACGCTCAGGTCGCGGCCGGTGCCGATGTCCTCTTTGCCGAACGAGCCGGGGTCGTGGAGGCCGCCAAGGAGAAGGGTCTGCTGTCCCTTGGGTCGATGGGTGACGCCAAGGCGACCGCGCCCGAGTCGGTCATGGCCTCAATCCTCTGGAACATGGAACCGACCGTCCAAGCGGTCGTGGACGACGTCCGGGCCAAGAAGTTCGCGGCGAGCAACCTCAAGAACCACTCGTTCATGAAGGAGGGCGGCTCCTCGCTCACCGAGATCAACACCGGCGTCACCGGGGGCATCCCGGCCGATCTGGTGTCCAAGGTCAAGGCCAAGCACGATGCGATCATGAGCGGCGCCTTCACGACGCCCGTCGATGAGGCCACTCCCGCCGGATCGGTCTCCAAGGGCTGACCATGTCCGACCCCACACCGCTCGTCGCGCTGCGGGGGATCCACAAACGTTTCGGTGACGTCGTCGCCAACGAGGACGTCACCCTGGATGTCCTCCCCGGGGAGGTCCACGCCATCCTCGGCGAGAACGGAGCCGGCAAGACGACGCTGATGCGGATCCTCTACGGGCTCTCCACTGCCGACCGGGGCACCATCGAGGTCCACGGCCGACCCGTGAGCATCGGTTCCCCCAAGGATGCGTTGCGGCACGGCATCGGCATGGTCACCCAGCACTTCGCTCTGGTCGGCCCGATGACGGTCATCGACAACGTGCTGCTCACCTCGAGTGGACTCGGTCCGTTGGATCGCCGGGCAGCCCGCGAGCGGGTGCTCGAGGTCGTCGACCACCTCGGCGTGAGCATCAACCCCGATGCGGTCGTCGAGGAACTCTCGGTCGGGGAGCAGCAGCGGGTCGAGATCATCAAGGCCCTCTATCAGGGCGCCAAGGTGCTCATCCTTGACGAGCCGACGGCCGTCCTCGTCCCCCAGGAGTCGCAGGCACTCCTCGACGCGGTCCGTCGCCTCACCGCCGAGGGGCTCGGCGTGGTCTTCATCAGTCACAAGCTGCACGAGGTTGCGGCCATCAGCCAGCGGGTGAGCGTGCTGCGCCACGGGCGCATCGTGAGCACGATGCCGACGGCAGGGGCCTCTCCTGCCGAACTCGCCGAGCTCATGGTCGGCCGCTCGGTCGCCGCCGTCCTCCGCGAGGAACGCCGAGTCACCACGACGGTCACGGCCGACGACGCACCTCCCCTGCTCAAGGTGGAGAGCCTGAGCCTCGCCGGAGAGTCCGGGGCCAAGCCGCTGCTCCACGACATCGCCCTCACGGTCCGATCCGGCGAGATCCTCGCCCTCGCCGGGGTGAGCGGCAACGGCCAACGTGAACTGGCCGATGTGCTGAGCGGAGTTCGTCGACCGACGACGGGGTCGGTCACCCTGGACGGCGCGGACATCACCCATGCCACACCCCGCGGGCTCCTCGAGGCCGGCTTGGGGCGCATCCCCGAAGACCGTCACGGCAGCGTCATCCCCGATCTGTCGGTGGCCGAGAACCTGGTCATCGAGGAACTCGACCGCTTCCGGCGCGGCCCCTTCCTCGACCATGCCGGGATCCGTCGCCACGCGGAGGTCCTCATCGAGCGCTTCGCGATCAAGGCGGCACCTCAGGACCGGATCGGCGGCCTCTCCGGCGGAAACATGCAGAAGGTCCTGCTTGCTCGAGTCCTGGCGCGCGAGCCGAAGGCCATCGTCGTCGCCCAGCCCACCCGCGGCCTCGACGTGGGCGCGGGCGAATACGTCCATCAGCAACTCCTCGAGCGCCGCGCCGACGGTGCAGCCATCCTGCTCATGAGCGAGGACCTGGACGAGGTCCATGCGCTGGCCGATCGAATCGCCGTCATCTTCGAGGGGGAGATCATGGGCGTCGTCGATGCGGAGCAGACCTCACGCGCTGACCTCGGCCTGATGATGGCCGGCACGCGCGCGAGCGACCTTCCATCCCCCGACCGCCAGGCGCCGGCGCACCCCTCTCGGGGAGCCTCCGAGCCCGTTCCCGGGGAGGGGTCGACCCCATGAGGCTCACTCCGCGGACCCACGTCCCGCGGTGGCTGACACCGCTGCTGGCCGTCCTCGCCCTCGGGCTCACGCTGGCTCTCACGGCCGGCCCGATCCGCTTGGCCGGAGCCAACCCGAGCGCTGCCTTCAACTACTACCTGTTGCGCCCGCTCACCTCGACGTACTCGATCCTCGAGGTCCTCCTCGCCGCGATCCCTTTGATGTTCACCGGTCTGGCGGCGCTCGTCGCCTTCCGCTCTGGCTACTACAACATCGGTGGTGAGGGGCAGTTCATCGCGGGCGCCATCGCCGCGACCGCGATCGCGGCCTTCCTCCCGGGCCTCCCCGCGCTGGTCGCCCTCCCCCTCGCGCTGGCGGGCGGCGCTCTCGCGGGCGCGCTCTGGGGTCTGGTCCCAGCCCTCCTGCGAGTGCGTCGGGGCATCGACGAGGTGGTGACCACCCTCCTGCTCAACCCGGTGGCCCTCCTGCTCGTCCAAGGTCTCCTCAACGGCCCCTGGCGCAACCCGGAGACTGGGTTCCCGGAGTCCGCGCCCCTGCCCACGGCATACCAACTCCCTCGCCTGATCCCGGGTGCCCGCCTTCACGCCGGGATCATCGTCGCCCTCCTGATCGCCCTCGCGATCTGGATCACCCTGCGGCACACCGCTCTTGGTCTCGAGAGTCGCGCAGTCGGCCTCTCCCCCCACGCCGCCGCCTTTTCCGGCATCCGCGTCGAGCGCACGATGCTCAAAGGCGCGCTGACCTCTGCCGCGATCGCTGGGGTCGGCGGAGCCAGTCAGGTCATGGGCCTGCAGCACCGACTGACCGGAGAGGTGTCGCTCGGCTTCGGCTACACCGGGATCATCGTGGCCACCCTGGCAGCGCTGATCGTCCCCGCGGCCATCGCCGCCGCCGTCCTCATCGCGACGATCACCGTCGGCGCCGAGTCGGCCGCCCGCGCCCTCCAACTGCCGCCGCAGATGGGGCGGGTGATGACCGCGACGCTTCTGCTCGTGACCGTGTGCATCGTGCTCTTCCGCCGCTACCGCATCGTCGGGTGGCGCCGGATCCTCAGGAGGCGGACATGAATCTCGTGGCGCTCCTCGCCGCCACCCTGGTGACCGCGACTCCCCTGCTCTATGCGGCCATCGGTGAGGTCATCACCGAACGAGCCGGCGTGCTCAACTTGGGCATCGAAGGCACGATGTATGCCGGGGCGTTCGTCGGCTTCCTCGTCGCCTTCCGCAGCGGGTCGCCGTGGGTCGGGCTGGCGGCCGCCATCGCCACCGGTGCTGTGGCCGGGCTCCTCATGGCGTTCCTGACCGTGACCCTCGGGGTCAACCAGCACGTGAGCGGCATCGGCACCACGCTGCTGCTCATCGGCGCCAGCGAGTTCACCAATCGCCTCCTCTTCGGCAGCGGCACCCTCCAACAGATCCACAAGTTCTCCCTTCTCTTCAAGGGGGTCCCCGGGTTGGAGATGTATCTGCTCACCTTCCTCGGCTTCGCCGTCGTCGCTCCCCTCACCTGGTGGGTGCTGCGCTCGACCGGCGCCGGCCTACGGGTTCGGGCCGTCGGGGAGAACCCGGAAGCCGCCGATGCCGCGGGCATCAACGTGGCCCGGACCCGATATGCCGCACTGGTCGTCGGCGGAATGCTCATGGCCGTCGGCGGTGCCTTCCTCACCCTGGCCGTTCTGGGCACCTTCACCCTCAACATCACCAACGGTCGGGGCTGGGTGGCCATCGCCCTGGTCATCTTCGCCCGGTGGCGCATCTGGCCCGCCGTGGCCGGGGCACTCCTCTTCGCCGTCGTCGATGCCGGACAACTCCAGCTCGCGATCACGCCAGCTTTCGCCCACGTGCCCCGCGAGTTGCTCATCGCGCTGCCCTACCTCGTGGTGATCGGCGCTCTGGCCCTCGCCGGTCGAGGCCTGCGCTATCCGGGCGCCTACCTCAAGCCCTACCGGAGGACCTGACCATGGCCCCGGGTCACTCACGGCACACGCCCAGCCCACGGCATACCCGCGTGGCCACCACCCGCATCACCGACCACCGATCGAAGGAGACCCTCTCGTGAACGATGAGCAGTTCTTGGCGCTGGCCATCGACCAGGCGCGGATCGGCATCAGCGAGGGAGGCATCCCGATCGGTGCGGCCCTCGTCGGCGCCGACGGGACTGTGCTCGGCGTCGGGCACAACCGCCGCGTGCAGGAGGGCAGCGCGATCAAGCATGGGGAGACCGATGCCCTCGAGAACGCCGGTCGCCTGCCGGCCTCGGCGTATGCCGGGGCGACGATGTACACCACGCTCTCGCCCTGTGACATGTGCACCGGCGCGATCCTCCTCTACGGCATCCCGCGCGTGGTCCTGGGTGAGAACAGGACCTTCCTCGGCGGCGAGGACCACCTGCGCGCAAGAGGCGTCGAGGTGATCAACGCGGAGTCCGACGAGTGCGTCCGGTTGATGACGGACTTCATCGCAGCCCACCCAGCCCTGTGGAACGAGGACATCGGCGAGGACTGAAATGCCAGCGATCTCGCCCGAGCCAACCCGGTCTCCCGGCACGGTCTGCCCACGGCGCGCCCCTGCCTTCGGCAAGGCCTGCCAGCGTCGCCCTCCCTCACCACTGGCACAGTGAACTCATGAGCGACCCTGCCCAGCCCTCCACAGCCGGTCCCCTCGCCGACATCCTCGTCGTCGACCTCTCCCGGGCTCTCGCCGGGCCGCAAGCGGGAATGATGTTGGGGGACATGGGTGCTCGCGTCATCAAGGTCGAGTCCGACACCGGTGACGACACCCGGGGTTGGGGACCGCCCTTCGTCGGGCCCGAGGACGACCCGATCTCGACCTACTACCTCGCGGCGAACCGCAACAAGGAGTCGATCGTCCTCGACCTCAAATCCGACGACGGACGCGACATCCTCACCCGACTCGTGGAGCGGGCCGACGTCCTCATCGAGAACTTCCGGCCGGGCGTCCTCGATCGACTGGGCTTCTCCCCCGAGCGACTGCACGAGCTCAACCCGCGCCTCGTCCTGCTCTCGATCAGCGGCTTCGGTCACGACGGCCCCGAGGGGGGCCGCGCCGGCTACGACCAGATCGCCCAGGGCGAAGCCGGCCTCATGTCCGTCACCGGGTCCGGACCTGACGACCCCCAGCGCGTCGGGGTCCCCATCGGCGACCTCCTGTCGGGGATGAACGGCGCCTTCGGTGTCGTCTCCGCTCTCTATGAGCGCGAGCGCACCGGCCGCGGCCGCGTCGTCCGGACCAGCCTGCTGGCCTCGGTCATCGGCGCGCATGCCATGCACGGCACGAACTACCTCGTCGGCGGCAAGGTCGGTCATGCCCAGGGCAACCATCACCCCTCGATCGCTCCCTACGGCCTCTTCCAGACCGCCGACGGCCAGGTCCAGGTCGCGTGCGCGGCCGAGTCGCTGTGGGTGAAGTTCGCGACCACCTTCGGATTGGACCCTCGGGCCGACGGGATGGCCACGAACCGGGAGCGCGTGGCCAACCGCGACGCCGTGATCGAGGCGGTCAACACCGCCTTTGCCCAGCTCACCAGCGCCGACGTGCTTGATCGGTTGGCCACTGCCGGGATCCCCGCTGGCAAGGTCCGCACGATCGATGAGGTCTACACGTGGGATCAGGTCGCCAGTCAGCACCTGCTGCTCGAGGTCGACCACCCGGTGCTCGGCACGATCACCATCCCCGGCTCACCCCTGCGCCTCGATGACAACATCTGGTCCGGCGGTCGGTCCACCCATCTCCCACCGCCGGGGCTGGGCGAGCACAGCGACGCCATCCGCACCTGGCTCGACGAGGCACCATGACCGACTCCCCAGAGGCAGGCGCCGCCCACGAGCCCATCCGTCGGCCCGGCGCGCGCAAGCTCATCGAGATCGTCTTCGACCCGGGAACCTTCGTCTCGTGGGACGTGGCACCACTCGAGGTGGCCGCTCCCGGGAGTCCGTATGCCGTGGAGCTCGCCGATGCTGCCGAGCGGGCCGGCACCGACGAGTCGATCATCACGGGTGAGGCCATGCTCAAGGGACATCGCGTTGCGGTGATCCTCGGCGAGTTCAAGTTCCTGGCGGGCTCGATCGGGCGGGCCGCCGCAGAGCGGATCACGCTGGCGTTCGAGCGCGCGACTCGCGAGCGTCTGCCGCTCTTCGCCGCCACCTCCTCGGGCGGCACCCGCATGCAGGAGGGCACTCCGGCGTTCGTGACGATGGTGAAGATCACCGCAGCCGTCACGGCATACAAGCGTCGTCATCTGCCCTACATCACCTACCTGCGCCACCCCACCACGGGCGGGGTGCTCGCCTCGTGGGGGTCGACGGGGCACGTGACCGTGGCCGAGCCCGGGGCCACCATCGGATTCCTCGGGGCGCGTGTCTACGAGGCGCTCTACGGCCAGCCGTTCCCGGCCGGCGTCCAGACCGCCGAAAACCTCTGGGACAAGGGGCTCGTCGACGCGGTTCTGCCCGCGGAGGACTTGCGTGATGCCGCGGGACGCTTCCTCGACCTGGTGCTCGCGCCTCGCGACCTCGACTACGTGCCCGACGTGCCCAGGGTCGCGTTGGCCGACGTGCCCGCGTGGGAGTCGATCGAGCGCTCCCGCCGGCCCCAGCGGCCCGGGGTGCGGGCGCTGCTCAAGATGGGTGCGAGCGACGTGCTGCCGCTCTTCGGCACCGGGTCGGGCGAGTGGGACCGAACCATGTTCCTGGCCCTCGCGCGCTTCGACGGTGCGCCATGTGTGGTCCTCGGAAACGACCGTCGCGCCGAACGCACCGAGCCGCCCCTCTCCCCGAGCGGCTTGCGCGTGGCCCGTCGCGGCATGCGGTTGGCGACGGAGCTGGACCTGCCCTTCGTCTCGATCATCGACACGAGCGGAGCCGCCCTTTCCAAGGAGGCCGAGGAGGGCGGCATGGCGGGCGAGATCGCCCGAAGCCTGGCCGAGTTGGTCGCCCTCGACGTGCCGACCCTATGCGTGCTCCTCGGTCAGGGCACCGGGGGTGGAGCACTCGCTCTCATGCCCGCAGACCGGGTCATCGCGGCCCAACACTCATGGCTCTCGCCACTACCACCCGAGGGCGCCTCGGCGATCCTCTATCGCACCCCGGACCGCGCACCCGAGATCGCGGCTCAGCAGCGGGTCCGCTCGCTCGACCTGCTCGCCGACGGCATCGTCGACCGGATCGTGGCCGAGGAGCCCGACGCCTCCGAGGAGCCCGAGGCCTTCTGCCAGCGGATGAGCCAGGCGATCCAGCACGAATTGGCCGTCCTGTCCGCCCAGTCGGTCGCGGACCGGTTGCACGCTCGCGAGGCCCGCTACCGCTCCCTGTGAGCACCTCACGTCGAGTGGGTGGTTGATGAGGGAATGACGGCCGTCAATCCCTCATCAACTGCCCACTCGACGTGGGAGTCTCCGGTGTCCAACGCAGCAGTTGCCAACACGCCGTCACTCCTTGGGCAGGTCCTGACAGCGAACCCGATGCGCGCCGACTCCTAGCGTTGGCTCATGCGAGTCCTCCTGGCCCTCGGCGGCAACGCCATGACGTCCCCGGACGGGCGCGCCACCCCGGAGGACCAGATCGCCGCGATCGCCGTGGCGATGGAGTCCACGGCCCGACTCATCGAGGCTGGCCACGAACTCGTCCTCACCCACGGCAACGGCCCCCAGGTCGGCAACCTGCTCGTCAAGAACGAGCTCGCGGCGACCGTGGTCCCACCGGTCCCGCTCGACTGGTGCGGGGCGCAGACGCAGGGCACGATCGGCTTCATGATCCTCGACCAACTCGAGGCATCCCTCGCGTCCCGCGGCCTGAGCACGCCCGTCGCCGCCCTCGTGAGTCGCACCCTCGTCGACCGTGACGACCCCGGCTTCACGCACCCGACGAAGCCGATCGGCCGCTACGTCACCGCCGAGCAGGCGCGCACGATGATCGATCACGGCCAGACGTGGGAGGACCGCGGCGAGCGCGGGTGGCGGCGCATCGTCGCCTCACCGGCGCCGCTGGAGGTCCTCGAAGCCGGCACGATGCGTGCCTTGCTCGACCAGGGTCACGTCGTCGTGGGTTCTGGCGGCGGCGGCATCCCGGTCGTCCGCGGCGAGGACGGTGTCCTTCGTGGCGTCGAGGCGGTCATCGACAAGGACCTCACCGCCGCGCTGCTCGCCGAGACGCTCGGTGCCGACGCCCTCGTCATCGCCACCGACGTCGACCACGCGGCCATCGACTGGGGCACACCGTCCCAGCGCGACCTCACCACCGTGACCGTGAGCGAGATGCGGGCGTATGCCGTGGACGGCCAGTTCGCGTCGGGCTCGATGGGGCCGAAGGTCGAGGCGGCGTTGCGCTTCGTCGAGCGCGGCGGGCCCCGGAGCATCATCACCTCCCTCGATCGGATCGTCGAGGCCCTCGACGGCATGACCGGCACGATCGTCACCCCTGACCAGCCACACACGACAACCAGCCAGAGATGAATCGAGAGAAAGGCAAGTCCCGTGCCCGAACCCATTGAGGTGCGCAAGGTCCCGATCAAGAGCGTTGCGGATGCGACCGGTCTCGACGAGCTCATCGACAGCGGTGTCATGGCCGCCGACCGGGTCATCGCCATCATCGGCAAGACCGAGGGCAACGGTGGCGTCAACGACTACACCCGGATCATCGCCGACACCGCCTTCCGTGATGTCCTGCGCAAGCACGGCGTCGACGAGGACCAAGTCAAGGGTGTACCGATCGTGTGGTCCGGCGGCACGGACGGCGTGATCAGCCCGCACGCGACGATTTTCGCGACCCTGCCGGCCGACCAGGCCGAGCAGACCGACGAACCGCGCCTCACGGTGGGCTTCGCGATGAGCGAGCCGATCAAGCCCGAGGAGATCGGCTACACGGGGATGATCTCCAAGGTCGCCGACGCGGTGAAGGTCGCGATGGAGCGGGCCGGGATCACGGACGCCAAGGACGTGCACTACGTCCAGACCAAGACGCCCCTGCTCACGATCCACACGATCCGCGACGCCAAGTCCCGCGGTGAGAAGGTCTGGACCGAGCACACCCACGAATCGATGGACCTGTCCAACGGCACGACGGGCCTCGGGATCGCCGTGGCGCTCGGCGAGATCGACATGCCAACCGATGCCGATGTCATGCACGACCGGTCGCTCTATTCATCCGTGGCCTCGTGCTCCTCGGGCGTCGAGTTGGACCAGGCCCAGGTCGTCGTGGTCGGCAACGCTGCTGGCGTGGGTGGGCGTTATCGGGCCGGGCACTCGGTCATGAAGGATGCCCTGGATGCCGACGGGATATGGGCGGCCATTCGCGATGCGGGGCTTGACCTGCCCGACCGGCCGCACTCCTCGGACATCGACGGACGGCTCGTCAACGTCTTCCTCAAGTGCGAGGTCTCCCAGGACGGGACCGTGCACGGACGGCGCAACGCGATGCTCGACGACTCGGATGTGCACTGGCACCGCCAGATCAAGTCGTGCGTTGGCGGCGTGACGGCGTCCGTGACCGGTGACCCTGCGGTCTTCGTGTCGGTGTCGGCGGCGCACCAAGGTCCCGATGGTGGCGGCCCAGTGGCGGCCATCGTCGACCTCGGCACCGGCGAGCCGACCGGCTACCGCCCGCCGGCGAGCTGATTCGACGGCTGTCCCCACCCATCGCATGTGCGAAGCTCTGCAGTTGCCCCTCCCTGGGGGGCATGGCAGTTGCCCCTCCCTGGGGGGCATGGCAGTTGCCCCTCCCTGGGGGGCATGGCAGTTGCCCCGGATACCGGGGCAACTGCAGAGCTTCGTGAACACACCCCCGCCCTGAGGCCTTCCCCGCGTGGGA
>Ga0073904_10001393_pt1 | contig 18126 bp, 13 predicted proteins | sample KloWWTrecipitate_FD_66668 | JGI IMG/M metagenome (GOLD analysis project Ga0073904, IMG submission 66668) | Active sludge microbial communities from Klosterneuburg, Austria, studying microevolution and ecology of nitrifiers - Klosterneuburg... | ecosystem: Engineered > WWTP > Aerobic digester >... | reverse complement strand
CGGTCGATGAACCACATGCGCTGCTGGGCGAAGGACACCGGATGGGACTCCGGCTTGCCCTTCCGTTCGCGAAGCAACTGCGCGAAAAGCGCGCGCCTCGCCTCGGCGGAAAGACCCTCCGTATCCGTCTCGCGTTTGCTCATCGCTTGTCGTCTTGCGCCAGGGCTTCCTTGAGCAGCGAACTGACGTCCTCGTCCGACAGCTGATCGATCCTCGCCAGGAGGCTTCCTGCGCTCGAGGCCTCGATTCTCTCGATCACGTCCTGACGCCCGCCATTCCCGTCGTCCAGGCGTCGCTGAACCACCTGCGCCAGCTTCGCCACCGTGGCTTCCTCGAGCATGGTGCGAATCGACAGCTGGACCCGGTAGGCCTCCTGGATGCGGGACGCGACCTGCGTCACCAACAGGGAGTTGGCTCCGAGCTCGAACACGTCGTCATGGATGCCGACTTCGGGAATCAGCAGCACTTCGCGCCAGAAGCCGGCGATCCGGTGCTCCAGGTCCGTCCGGGGGGCGACCGCGTCCACCGCGCGCTGGTCGCCGCGCCGGCACAGGCGGGCAAGCTTGTCTCGATCGATCTCGCCCAGGTCCGTTCTCGGCAGCTGCGGCATCCGCCGGAACTCGCACCCGACCCCCGTCCCGAAGCGGTCCCGAACGGACAGCCTCCGGAGCGCGTCATCCGCCGCCCCGCCGGGACCGGCCGAAAAGTACGCACACAATCTGCGCATTCGAATCGGACCCGCGTCCGCGTGCCGGCGAACGTGCTCGCTGCTGCCATCCAGCCCGACGAGGATGTGACCCTCGCCGCAGTGCAAGGCGGCCAGGAACGAGTAGAGGCCCTGGCTCATGGTGATAGCGCAGAAGCCGCGGCTGCGCAGGAGATCGCGCATCGCGAGGCCGCGACTCATGCCCAGTTCGTCCCAAAGGCTCCATTCCAGGCAGTAGTTCCTGGTCGAGCGCCGGCGCTGCTGGTGCTGCGCAAAGACATCGAGAAAGCTGTTGGCGGCGGAATAGGCGCCCACGTGGGCGCCACCGAAAAAGCTGCTCAACGACGAAAAGCTGATGAAGACCTTGTCCGGCCCGTCTTCCAGCAGCTGGGACAATGCCCATGTGCCGAGCACCTTCGGGCGAAGCACGTCCGCAAACGCCTCGCGCGTCTCTTCGGCGAGCGGAGTCCTCCGGTAGATTCCCGCCAGCTGGATCACGCCGTCCAGGTCGCAGCCCCACCGGCCCCTAGCCCGCTCCACGGCCTGTCGCAACGCGGCGAGATCGCCGATGTCGGCGGCCTCGTATTGGATCTCGCCGGGAAGTTGATCGAGCTCCTGGTAGGCCTTGATGCGCTCCGGGGCGCCGGCCCGTCCGGCATCACCGTCCGGGCTGCCTGCCTGGGCCAGGGGGGACCTGCCGACCACGAGCAGCCTGGCCTCGAACCGCTGAAGCAGGTACCGGGCGACCTCGACGCCGATGCCGCCCAGCCCCCCGCTGAGCAGGTACATCCCGCCGCGCCTGAAAGGCAAGTCGTGCTTCTCGGACCGCGGGAAATCCAGACGCTTCAGGCGGGGAACCCAGCGCCCGTCATGACGGCAAGCCACCTCCGAGTCCCGGACCGCCGGACGAATCTCCCCGAGGATGCGAGCCACGTTCGCTTGCGGGTCGTCCGTGGGCAAATCGAGGTGCTGGCAATCCAGCCACGGCATCTCCTGGGGCACCGACCTGATGAAGCCCAGCATCGGGGCCTTCTCGATGTCGATCTCGTCGTCAGCCAGGACGCGTTGAGAATTCCTGGCGACGACCTGGAGATGGATCGGACCGTCGCCTTCCTGCCGCCGGGCCAGCGCCTGGGTCAGGAAGAGCAGGCTGTACACGCCCTTGTCCTGCGATCGTTCCAGCTGTTCGGCGGTCGCGATCTCGGCCTCGGTCGAATCGAAGGCCCACAAGTGCAGGATCCGATCGATCCGGACGCCGTCCGCCGCGATCGATGCCATCAGGCGCCGATAATGATCGGGGTCCCGCGGATCGATTCGATATCGGTGTTGCGCCAGCTTGTCGAAGCCCGGCCCCGCCTCGACGCCCACGCAGGTCGTCCCGAGTCTGCCCAGCTCGGCGCACAGGCACTGCCCCAGGCCGGATCGGTCCAGGAAGACGAGAGCGGGACCGGTCTCGCGCCGGCCGCCATGCTCCGCCGCCAGCTTCCGGCGCCAGACCTTGCGGTAGAACCAGGCCGGGACCGTGTTGGCGTTACCGCTCAGGACATCGACCCGTTTCAGCACTGGGTCGAAATCGCCCGCGTTGAAGCGCTCGCCCAGCTGCGAACGCTGGATCTTCCCGATGGCGGTCTTCGGAACGTCGCCTTCCTCGACGGGAACCAGGAACTTCGGCGCGATGCCGATTCTCGTGACGACCTTCTCCCGAATCGCCTTCATCAGCCCCGCGAGGGCCTTCTCCTCGCCGGAGGCCGGGTGGAAGAACACCGCAAGCTGATCGGTGTCGGTCGCGCCGTCGCGAACCGAGCACGCCGCGGTGTAGGAAACCTCCACGCCGGGAATCTCCTCCACGACCGCCTCGATCTCGTGGCTGTGATAATTGATGCCATTGACGATAATGACGTCCTTCTCGCGCCCGGTTATCGTCAGGCGTCCGCGCCGCAGATAGCCGAGGTCCCCGGTTTCGAACCAGCCATCGTCGCTGAAGGCGTTCCTGGTGAGTTCGGGGTTCCGGTAGTAACCCGTCGTGACCGGGTCTCCCCTCACCTGGAGGCGGCCGATCTCCCCCTCCCGCGCCACGCGGTCCTTCGCATCGACGATGCGCATCGAGAATCCGGGAATGGGAGCGCCGACCTCGACGAAGGAATCGTCATCCGAGGTCGAATCCACCGAGAAGCCGTGCGAGTAGGTCACGCCGGAGCAGGTCTCCGACATGCCCCAGGCAGGATGCATGCTGGTCGCGGGAAGCCCGTGTGGACGAAGCAGCTGCAGGAAGCGCCTTGCGGTCCTCGCGACGATCGCCTCGCCCCCGTTCAGGATGAACCGCATGGAAGAAAGGTCCCAATGCCGTTCGCGAATCGCTTCCTCCCGGGCATTGACCAGCGCGAAGGCGAAGTTGGGCGCCCACGTAAGCGTGGCCCGGAAACGGTCGATCAAGTCGAGCCATTTCGTCGGCTCCTGCAGGATCAGGTCCGTGGCCACGTGGATCTGCTGGCAGCCGAGATACACGTCCCGGAGATGGAACATGACGATTCCGCCGACGTGGTCCAGTGGCATCCAGTTCAACGAAACCTCGGTGCCGGAGAACTTGTTCATCTGGCTCGTGCCGGCCGATCGGCTGAGCAGGCTGCCGTGGCTTTGCATGACCGCCTTCGGAAGCCCCGTGCTCCCGGACGTCAGCAGCAAGATGGCCAGGTCATCCGGGCGGCCTTCATGCCAGTCCCGGTCGGGCGCGCAGCGTCGCAACTCGTCGATCGTCGCCACGCGCAGATCGGCGGAACCTGACAGGCCCGGCAAGGTCCGAGTGGCCTGCGCCAGCGCCTCGCCCGCGAGGATGACGGGCCGGTCGAGCATTTGCCAGGCGTTGTGCAGCTTGCCCGCAGTGCCGCTCGCGCTGGAATGGGTCGGCGCGATCGAGACCGGAACCGGGACGAAGCCTCCCAGCTGACAGCCCCAGAAAGCCGGGATGAAGTCCTGAACGCGTTCCAACTGAAAAAGCACCTTGTCCCGGGGCTTCAATCCGAGATTCCTCAGGCCGGCGAGGATGCGCTCCGCCTCCTCCAGCAAGGCGGGGTACGGCTGGAAGGTCTCCGTTCCGTCGTGCTGGATGTAGACCACACCTCGTGCCGGCGACACCCGGGCCGCTCGCTCGAGCGCCTGGGGCAACGTGGCCGCGGCATCGGCTTCCCTCCGTAGCGGCTCGCCATGGCTGATGGCGGGCACCCGGGCCCCGGCGACGTCCCGAACGGCTTGTGCCTGGACCGGCGCGGCCAGCGAGTGATCGATGTCGCGCGCCGCAGCCGATTTCCAACCCGGGAGCAGATCCGACAGGTGATGCGCAAGGATGGGCTCGCAGTCCTCTTCGACCATAACGGCGACCTGATCGACCCCGGGCACCGACCGCAAGCGCTCTTCCCACTGCTTCACGACGCTGGAATCGATCACCGCCAGCCGCGACAGCGCCTCCTCGTCCACATCCCCGGAAACCGTGAGCGGCAGGGACGACACCGGCACGAAAGCGATTGACGGCACGCTTCCGGGCAGTCGAGACCCCAAGTGAGCCTGCAGTCGCTGCGGTTCGAATGGTCCATCCGGCACAACATAGGCAACCACCTGAGGTCCACCCGGCACGCACTCGCGAACCACGACGATGGCATCGTTCACCTCCGGCAACGCGCGTATCACCCCCTCGATCTCCAGGGTCCGCGTCCCAGCGCCGTCGCGAACTTCACCCCCCATTGTTCTACCCTCTTTCGATTGCGGCCTCGTTCCGAGGCGCCTTTGCCCGCGCCAGGCGCTCCCGCAGTGCCAATTCAGCCTCGCTCAGCATCGAAGGAGACTTGCAGTCGTACCTTTCATGTCTGGCATCGCATCGCTTCGCGCGAACCGCTGCCTCTCCAGGCAATACCCGGGACCACGCCAAACGAATGCTCCAAATGCTTTCAAGACCCAGGGACCGCCTCGACGCTGCGCTCCAGACAGGTTCACCAGAATCTCGGGTCCAATGCCGGCGTTAGGCGGGCAGTGGGCCGGATGGCCGCCCTGCACGCGGAGTTCCATGTACAACACCAATTTCTCCGTGAAGGCGAGCACACGCGACGCTCGCCACGGATTCCCTCTTCCATCGCAAAAACATGGTCACCAGCACTTGATGCTTTCCGGATTGCCGCTCGAAAGGCGAAATTGACGATGCTCCGTGAGGAAACGCCAACTCGATGCGGGCAATCCGAGACAAAAAACGACATGCAGGCTGGCAAAACCTCCCGCGGATTCAATGATTTAGAGCATGAACTTGCAATAATATCACGTTGACCTCCGGGACTTGCCCTAAAGCGCCTGATTTGTGCACTCTGCAGCCTGCAAATCCGCCACCGTGATTTGCCCGCCTTCGATTCGAGCGAAATCGGTCCCGGGACGCCCCGCTGCCCCCGCGTTCGCCAATCGCGTGCAGAGCCATTGCCGGTCGAATACAGCCATTATCCAAACGGTACTATCATTGATCAATCTCCTGTGTGACAGGCTTCACTCCAAGAGTAGTGAAATGACTGCATCCGCTGGATTCTTCGCTCGAGTCGCCACGGCGATTGTTGTCGCTTGTTCGGCGCATGCCAGCCATGGAGCGCCCGGCCCAACGGTGAGGATTGAGGTGTCACCAGGTGGCGCCACCGCCGATCAGGCGCCGATGGTGCTCGGATACGGCGGAAACATCTGGTGGATCACCCGGGAATTTGAAGAGAGGGTAGCGCCGCGGATTCTGGGCATGGACCGCCTGGGACTGACGCGCATCAGCCTGGGCGACCAGATCCTGGCCCACGCCACCAGCATGGAAGACCTGCGCCGCCGCCTGGAAAACCATCCCCTGAACGATTTCCTTCGCCGGTATGCGAAGGCGGGCGGCAAGGTGCTGTTCATCCTGGACGGCGTTCCGGTCTGGGTCAGCTCGAACAAGTCGACGAAGAAGCTTCCAAGCCCCGACCAGAACATATTCCGCATGAGCCCGCCGGCGGACTTCGAGGAATGGAGCAGGGTGGTCGAGACCATCGTGCGGCACTTCAACGGCAAGCTGGGGCTGAATGCCTACTACGAATCGTGGAACGAACCAAGCTGGTACTACCTGGGAACGACGGAGCAATACCACAAGCAGTATTACTACTCGGTTCTCGGCGCCCGCAGGGCCGACCCGAGAGCCTTGATCGGCGGACCGGCCGCTTCCGAGATCCTTTCGTACGGAACAAGAGGAGACCCGCAGGCGACGCAAACCGAGAAACTCCGTGTCGCGCGGAGATTCCACGATCAGGGGTATGCGTTCATGCAGTTCCTGCAATACGCGAGTCGGACGCCGGTGCCTGAGCTGGGTCTCAAGAGGCTGCCCGTGGATTTCTTCTCGTGGCACGCCTACTACGTGGACCCTACCGCCTATTACCGGCATGTCGTCCCCGCCATCCGATCGGCCCTGGCCCAGGCGGGGTATTCCAGGGACACGACGCTCATCAATACCGAGTGGAACCTCGCGCCGGAACCGCCCTACCCTGAAGGCAACCTGAACGCGACGCAAGTCGGCGCAGCTTTCGTCGCGACGAGTCTCCTCGCCATGCACGAGGCCCGCGTCGATGGCCAGATATTCCAGGCGTACGTGGATCCGGGTGAACCCGGCGTATATCTAGGCGGAATGTTCACGCAGACCGGCATCCCGAGAGCGAACTTCCACGCATTCCGGCTGTTTTCGCGCCTCAACGGGCTCCAGGTTCGGACGCGCACCAGCGACCCCTGGGTCAGCAGTGTCGCTTTCCGGGACGATGCGAACACCTACTTGATGGTAGCCACGTTCGTGCCGACACCGAAAATGATCGCCAACACCATTCCAATACAAAGTGCGCTGGAGAACGAGAAATTCACGAGGTCCGTGGCGGGAGCGGCGGCGCAGCTCGTAGGCAAGAAGGGACTTCCGGAACCCCTGGCAAGCAAGGCGCGCGAGATCGGCGAGCACTACCAGAAGATCGCGGTCGACGCCACGAGAAAGGCCGCGAGCTGGAAGAACGGGCTCACGCTGGAAATCAGCCTGGCTGGAATGCGCACCGCTCCCGGAAAGGTTGCGCATTACCTGATCGACTCCACGCATTCGAACATCTATCGCGACATCCCGAGGGCCGAAAAGCAGCTGGCTGACCGGCTGGGGCGGATCAAACGGGAATACCCGGGGAAATTCGTATCCCGGCTGCAAAGCGCCGGCATCCCGCGAGAAACCGCGGAGCGCTTGCGCTCCTCCTTGGGCAACGAGAAGTCCGTCGCCGGCGTGATATTGGGCATGCCTGCCGACAAGCGCGAGGCCGTGGCCGGCGCAGCCAAGGAGACTGCAGACGAGGCGCGAGATAGATTCGGCGAAGCGATGCGCGAGATCGAGAACTGGCCGTCGGCGCGGTTGCATGAAGAACAAATCTCCTGGCCGGCGTCGGGGAACCTGAAGATCACTTCGGAGCCTTATTCGGTCCACCTCTTCGTCTTCCCGAAGTAGCGCGGCGCCTGCACACGACGGTTATCCACCCTATACCTCGATCGGCCGGGTTTGCGCTTGCCACGCTCCCGTCGATGGAATAGATTTCGCTGCAAAATCCGGCCAGCACCGCCCGAAGCCCACCGGCACCGCGATCCTCATCCGCAGAGGATAGAGCCGACAGGGACTTCTGGCCGGTTCAGGTTCAATCAGGGGAAGAAGATCGATGAAAAGCAACGAACCGTCCGAACATTGGGACAAGTGCTGGGAGGGGTTTGAAACCTTCGACCTGGATCCGCAGCGGTTCCTGGAACAACTGGACACAAGCGACCGCTCCCTTTTCGACCGAATCGGCAACGTACGCGACAAGGACGTTCTCGAAATCGGGTGCGGAAACGGACTCTTTTCGGTCTATATGGCGAAGAAAGGCGCCCAAGTTACGGCCATCGATACCTCCGCCACAGCCGTCGAGAACACGATGAAACTGGCAACGGCCAACGGCGTGGAATCACGCGTGCGGGCGCATGCGATGAACGCCCTCGACTTGAAGACGCTGGGAAGCGACTTCGATCTCGTTTTCGGAAAGTTCATTCTCCATCACATCGAACCTTTCGACGAGTTCTCGAAAACGCTCTCGCGCCTGGTGCGCGAAAATGGCCGGGCCGTGTTCCTGGAAAACAATTCACGGAGTCCGCTTCTCATGTTTTTCAGGAAAAACGTGGTGGGGAAATTCGGCGTCCCCAAGTACGGCGATGACCAGGAGTATCCGTTCGAGCCCCGTGAAATCGACCTCTTGCGCCTGCAGTTCAACGGCGTGCATGTCCATATCCCCGAGTTCGTGTTTTTCGGACTTGCAAGTGTTTATCTTTTCAAGAACCGGGGGAGCCTGTCACGCCTGTGTCGCAGCGCGGATCACTGGTCCTACAGGCATCTCCCATCGTTGAACCGCTACAGCTACAGCCAGATCGTTGAGCTTCAACGATCCTGATCGTTCATTCGTGCATCGCCTTTCGATGTGCTCGCTCGCCTGGAGCATTGGCGTCCTGCGGCGCGAAAGGACAGGTTCTGGGCCCCGGAAAGGCAAGCGTGTCCGGATGCGGGTCATTGCGGCCATCGGGGTCCCCGAGGCTCGAGCAAGGCGCTCCGGCTGGCGGCAGGCGCTCAGTAGACGAATTTCGACAAGAGCACGAGGATCGCGACGGACGCGATGAAACACGCACCGTACAACAGAATCAGCTCGAAGGCGTGAATCCACGCCCGTTTGCGCTCCCGAGCGATTCCTTCCTGAACCTCCGAAAGTGGCACCCACCGGCCGTCGTAGGGCAGGAGCCCCGAGTCGAGGCGCGCTCTCATCGCCAGCCGCAGGGATGCCGTGATGGCGGTGATCTGCCTCCTGTCGACCTGCTGCCGATCCTGTGATTCCACGAGATGTCGTCCTGGCTACAAGGGGAACAGGATACCGACGTACCTCGAAACGTCCACGTGGAGAACCTTGACGACGATCACGAAGTTCAGAAGGATCGCAACGCATGCCGCCAGCAGCCCCACCTGAATAGCGCCCAGGCACTCGAATACCACCCGGAATCGGGTCAATACGTCCCGCCCGCGGCGCGGCATCGCGCCTTTCTCCTCCTGGTCGCGCTGGACCTCCAGATACGCGCGCAGGAGCAGTTCCTCGAGTTCCGCGTCCCGCAGCCCTGAAGGCTCCTTCACGGCTGAAGCTCCCGAAGTACGCCGTCGTCCACGAGATTGCGCCGAACTCGCTCGAGCTTGAGCCGGTCAAGATACGACAGCAGCAGCGCCACATAACAGGCTGCCGCGAAGCCGAGAACGAGCGCAACGACCGCATTCAGGGTGTGTATCGGGAACGAGTAGGAGGACGGAGGACGCGCCGTCTGCACCCGGACAATGTCCACCACCGGGGCCTGACTTTGCATGCGCGCTTCGGCAAGGTTCATCTCGACATTGTGGCGAAGTTGCTCCAGGAATTTCTTGTCCGACTCCAGCCTCTGCATGGTCGCGACCGTGGTTACGGTGCCCGGTGCCGTGTTCCGGAGCCGGTCGATCCTCTCTGTCAGGGCATTCTTGCGCGCTTCCAGCTTTCGCGCCTTGTCGATCAGGGGATTCTGAAGGACAGGCTGGCCACCGCTGCGCGCAGCCACATTTGCCCCCGACAGTTCCGCCGACCTGATTTGCTCCTGAATGGACTGCAGGGCGACGATGACGTCGTTGCGATCCCGGTCCAGCTGCTGCGTCTGATTGACGACAAGCTGCTCCGCATCAGCCGAGGAAAGCAGCCTGCTCTGCCGCTTGAACCTGCTGATCTCCGCCGTCATCGCGGAAAGCCGCTTCTCGACATCCGCCAGCTCGGGTTCGAGAACCCGAAGGGCTCGCTCGGCCTTGCTCTTGAGCACGTCGACGTGGAACTCCGAATAGATTTCGACGTAACTGTTCGCAATCCGCGCCGCCAACTCCGGGTCGCGGTCGCGCACATAGATGTCGGTGAAAAATTGCGGGCTCGTGACGAAGTCGACGTTACTCTTGAAGAATCCCGGATCCTTTTCGGGGAAAAGGGCATGTACCTTCTGCGCCATGTCGTTGCTTCTCAATATTCCGACATGGATGCCGGCCTCCTTGTCGTCGGGGTTCGGTCTCAGCGCGGGTTGGGCCATGATCTGCGGCGAATATGAAACGTAGGAGGAAGGCAGGTTGTTCACCGGGAAGTACATCGTAGCCTTGGCTTCGTAAATTGGCGGCAGCACGTAACCGATCAGAAGTGCAAATACCATCGTGGACAAGGAGGCGAGCAGGATGATTCCCTTGCGGGAATACAGCGCCATCCAGTAGTCATACAGAGTCGCTTGTGCGTACATGCTCGAAGTGCCAATCAATTCGCGACAGCGCGAAAGCGCGCTGGAATTCGTCAGGTTTCCCGTCGATTCAGGCCTATGCCATCGCCGGACCGGCAATGCCGGTGGCCAGCCGGAGCCCCGTCACGACAATGGCGACAAAGAGCGCGGGTTCCGGTCACGCTTCGCGCGTTCCGGCCCCAGGCAGGTGTGATTTCCCGGCACTTCGCAGGCATAGGTCATTCCAGGCAGTATATCAATATCGCCCTGCCAGGAAGAAAGCGCGGCGAAGGCAAACCGCCCGGTCGCCTCGACGGTGACGCAACCCGCAAGGTTCGGCCGTTCCCGACCGGCTCTCCCCGGCAAACCCTGCGATGCCCATGCGCCGGTGGCGGCGGAGGCAAGGGATCGCCACGATCAAGAAACCCGGCGCGATCCCGATCACCGGAATGGGCGTTGGGCTTGCCGCGACGCAGAACTCCCGTCGATCGAGCGAAGCCACCACGCCGCGAAACCGGCCGGACAATCGCAATAGGGCGCGTCATTGCCTGCGACAAGCATTGCACGGCGAATTGCAACCTGCGATCATCGAACTTGCACCACTTGGACCACTATCGATGCGGATTCTCGTCACAGGCGGGGCAGGTTTCATCGGGTCGCACGTGACGGACGCGTTCGTCGACGCCGGTCATGAGGTCACCGTCGTGGACGATCTTTCATCCGGGAAAAAACGCCAGGTGAATCCCGGAGCGCGATTCGTGAAGCTGGATATTCGGGACGAGCGGCTGGAACGGGTGTTCAAGGCGGGCCGCTTCGACGTGGTGAACCACCATGCGGCACAAATGGACGTGCGTCGCTCCGTGGAAGACCCGCGTTTCGACGCGGACGTGAACGTGCACGGCCTGCTCCACTTGATGGAGTTGTCCCGGAAGCACGGCGTAGGGAGAATGATCTTCGCTGCCTCCGGGGGAACCTATTACGGCGAATGCGCGCGTCCGGCCCGGGAAACGGACCCGCCGCGGCCCCTTTCTCCTTACGGCGTCGCGAAACTCGCCGGCGAGCACTATCTGCGCGCCTACGAGGCATTGCATGGCATTGCGTTCACCGTCCTGCGATATGGAAACGTATACGGCCCCCGGCAGGATCCTCATGGCGAAGCCGGTGTCGTCGCGATCTTCTGCAACCGCCTTCTCGCCGGCGTGCCCGTTGTCGTTTACGGGAATGGCCGGCAGCAGAGGGATTACGTTTTCGTGGGCGATGTGGCGCGGGCCAACCTCGCCGCGCTTCGGCGCGGCAAGAACGATGCCGTCAACATCGGCACCGGGAAGTCGAGCTCCGTCAGCGAGCTGTTCGAGATCCTGCGACGTACTCACGGGGGTGGAGAGCGTGTTTTCAAGCCCACGCGGCCCGGAGAACTTTTCCGGAATTGCCTGGATGTCCGCCACGCCCGTGCATCGCTCGGATGGTCGTCCCGGATGCAGTTGGCGGAGGGCCTTCGCCAAACCTACCAGTTCATCGCATCCGGCGCCGACCCACAAGGGCGTCGTACCATGCGGCCATGAGATCCATGCCTTGCCGTTCCGGGGTCGATTGTTCGGAGAGCAATATCGCGATTCTCTGGCGGAGCACGCGATAGATAGCCGACTCGTGGCCGGGCGAACGTGCGCAAGCTGCGCCACCAACTATTGCGATGAATGAGGCCCGTCGCATCGGGTTCGTCATCGAAGGCGCGCTGGGGCACGTCACGCACGCGGAAAACCTCCGGCACTGGGTTGACAAGGAAGCCGGCGTCGACCCTCACTGGATGATGATTCCCCATCAGGCGCAAGAACTCTGGGACCGGATTCCGGGACTGCCCTTCTCCGTGCGACTGAGCCTGCGGGCGCGGGACGTCCTCCGGCAGCGCCTGATGGACCAGGCGCTCGATTGTCTCTACCTGCATACCCAGAGCCTGTCGCTATTCAGTCTCGGCTTCATGAAGCGGATACCGACGGTGATTTCCCTGGACGCCACGCCGAGAGATTTCTCGAAGATGGCCCAGGCCTACGGCTCGAACGCTTCAACGGGGCCCGTGGACCAGCTCAAGACCGCGTGGTTCCGGCGAGCGTTCTCCTGCGCTTCGGGACTGGTCGGCATGTCAAACTGGGTGAAGGACAGCCTCGTGCGGGACTACGGCGTCCCGCCGGACAAGGTGAAGGTGTTCCCTTTCGGCGTGGACGTGCGGCGGTGGCAGCCCGTCGCCAGGCCGCCGGCGCCCGAAAGGCGACTGCGCCTGCTCTTCGTCGGCGGAGACTTCAAACGTAAGGGCGGTTACCAGGTGCTGGAAGCGTTTCAGATGGGGTTGTCGGGTTCTTGCGAGCTGGACATCGTCACGAGCGAGCCGACGGTATCTCCGGGTGGCTTCGTTCGCGTGCATACGGGACTGACACCCAACAGCGCTCCGCTCAGGAAGCTTTATGCCGAGGCGGATGTGTTCCTCCTGCCGTCCCGGGGCGACGCAACGCCTATCGCGATACTCGAAGCGATGGCTTCGGGCCTGCCGGTCATCACGACAGGAGTGGGCGCCATCGGGGAAATGGTGGAGGATGGGGTAACCGGATTCCTCGTCCCCCCTTCCCGGCCGCAGGCCATCGTGGATGCCGTCACTTTTCTCGCGGGGCATCGCGAGGCGCTTTCCCGTATGGGGCAAGCGGCGCGCATCACCGTGGAAGAGAGGTTCAATGCCGAGACCATCTGCAAGCATCTCCTCGCCTTTCTGACGCAGGTCAGCGGACACCGGCGCGACGGGAGCAGGCACCGATGAGCAGGACCGCAGTAATCATCAGCACCAAGTACCCGTATCCCACCGACGACGGAAAGAAGAAGGTCCTGGCCGGATTCCTCGCCTACCTGCTGGAACGATTCGGCAAGGACAACGTCACGTACATCGTGCTCGGCAGGCAACGTGATGCGGCGGCTTCGGACCCGCCCTGCGAGACGACATGGATCGATCCGCCGGCGTGGACGGCTCAAGGCTGGAACCTGTTCAAGAGCCTGTCCGGAATCGAGCCCAGGAGCATGCAGGAAGCGGTCACCTTCTCCTCCCGGGCCAAGCGCGGGCTGGATGCGCTGGTCGCAACGCTGGATCCCGAGATCCTGATCCTGGACACGCTCAGGATCGGGCAGTACTTCTGGTCGCCCGGACCGACGGGAGCACGGCGAATCCTGTACATGGACGACCTCTTTTCGCTGCGGTTTCGCCGCATGAACGACGTGTCGGCGGCGAACGAGACGGTTCGCTTCGATGCTGGCGGCACGTTCTCCGCGATGCTGCCCGGATTGGCGCGGGCGGTGATCAAATTCGGCGCCGTCCAGAAGCTCCTTTACCGGCTGGAAGCGGCGAAGATGGACCGGCGCGAGCGCGATTGCACCGGACGATTCGATCGATGCCTGCTGATAAATCCCAACGAGGCGCGATCGTTGGCGGATCAGTGCCCAGGCAAGCCGATTGTTCCCGTCACGCCCCTGCTGTTCCCGGAACCCTGCGCGGTGCGGCGCGATTTCAGCGGCGCGCCATCGTTCCTGCTCTTCGGGTCCCTTCGCCATCCGGTGTATCGCGCCTCCGTGATCCGGTTCCTGGAGCGCGGGATGGAGGGCATCATCCGCCAAATTCCGGACGCGAAGGTCAGCATCGTCGGTGAAGGTGGTGGCGAGGAAATGGACCTCCTTTGCAGCCGATTCGGGCGCAACGTGGAATTGAGGGGGTTCGTGGACAACCTCGATGAGGTCTTCTCCACCACCTGCGCGCTGCTGGTCCCGTTGCTTGCCGCGGGCGGGCTCAAGCTGAAGGTCCTGACGGCTCTCTACTACGGCTTGCCCATCGTCGCCACGGATTGCAGCGTGGACGGCATCCCGTTGCGGGACGGAGTCCATTTCCTCCGCGAAAACGACATCGAGCGTTACCCGATCCACATGGCGCGGCTACGCGACGTTTCGTACAACCGCCAGGTTTCCCGGAATGCGTCCGCGCTGTTCCGCGAGCACTACTCGAAGGAATCCGTATGCAAGGAGTACGACGGCCTCCTGGGGCCGCCCGGAGCATCCAGCCCCACCGAACCGGGTAGCCCGGACCGGGCGCCCGGAGCCTGGCCGCCATCGAACCCGAAGATCACCTCACCGAACGACTGAAATGGCGGGTCCACCAATCGCTCCATTGCCTCCCTCCGGCCGCCAGTCGGACGAGGTGGTGCATGTCATGCACTTGATCCCGCGGTACGTGAACGACGGCACCTGCCGGCTGGTCAACTCGCTCATCAAGTTCACCGACCGGCGCCGCTTCCGGATATTTGTCGGCATCCTGAGCCGGGACGATGTCTCGACGCAACCGCTCCTGGACATGGGAGTCGTGATCGTCGAACTCGACATGAAGCATTTCGCGGATTTGTCCGTGACAGCTAGGCTGGCGAGATCACTTAGGGACAACAGGATCCGGATCCTGCATACCCACCGGATACGACCGGATCTCGTCGGCCGGATCTCCGGTCGCTGGGCCGGGGTACCGGTCAACGTGTCCACCCAGCATTTCACGGGAGAATGGGACGAGCGGGGAAAACTTGTTGGCTGGATAGTTCGCCTGCTCTATCGGCTGACCCTCCCGCTCACGAAGCGGATCGTGAACATCTCGGGCGGGGAGATGGAGGTCATGAAGGCCGAAGGCGTCCCTTCGGCCATGATGCAAGTCATCCACAACGGGAGCGACGGAGAGGTGTTTTTCCCGGCGAGCTCGCCGCTCGAAGATTCCGGTCTGGAAGCCGCGGATAAGCCGCTCGTGGTCGGGTGCGTGGCGTTCCTGTCGAAGCGCAAGGGCGTCCAATACTTGATCGAGGCATTCCGGCAGGTAGTCGACCACCACCCGCGAGCCCGCCTGGAGATCGTTGGGGACGGTGAAGAAAGGTCCGCGTTGCAGCAACAGATAGCCGACCTTGGCCTGGAGAAGAACGCCACCCTGCTGGGCAATCAATCCGGCATTGCCCGGCTGATGAACGGCTTCGACATCCTGGTCCTGCCTTCGGTCTGGGAGCCGTTCGGACTGGTGATCACGGAAGCGATGGCCTGCGGCAAGCCGGTCGTGGCGACGAATGTCGGAGGAATACCGGAGATCGTCGAGCACGATCACACGGGCTTGCTGGTACCCCCAGCGGCGGTCGGGCCGCTGGCAACTGCGCTTGTGACCTTGCTGAACAGCAAGGTGTTGCGCTCGAGACTGGGCCTGGCGGGGCGACAACGATTTCTCGAATATTTTGAATCCAGGATCATGGCGGCCAAGTACCAGGCGATGTACGAATCGCTGCTAAGGCCACGAATGCCGGCACCGGACACCAACTGACGTACCCGGCCCTGGAGTCCGGGCGCGTTCGTCCGCAACCAGGGCCCTGCTTCGCGTGAGGAATCGTTCCGGCCCTCCGCGAGGCAGCTCTTGCGGGCCCCGCGCGCCAAAATGAAAAGGGAGTCACGTCATGGACGCGACTCCCTGGACAATTGGTCGGGGCGAAAGGATTCGAACCTTCGACCCCCTGCACCCCATGCAGGTGCGCTACCAGGCTGCGCTACGCCCCGACCGAGAGTGAAATTATAGCAGACGAGGAGGCGTTGCCCGCGCGCCGGCGAGGCTCGGGGACCGCTATTCCTTGTCGAGCATCTTGAGGATGCTCTTCAGTTCCTTGCGGATCGTGGCGGGCGAGATCGGCTGCGGGACGGTCATCGTGCCGAGCGCCGCATAGGCTCCCGTGCGGGACGCCGGAGGCTCCTCGAGCCGGTTCCTCGCGCCGTTGATGGTGAAGCCGTGCTCGTAGAGGAGTTCGCGGATGCGCCGGATCAGCAGCACCTCGTGGTGCTGGTAATAGCGCCGGTTGCCCCTTCGCTTGAGGGGCTTCAGCTGCGTGAACTCCTGCTCCCAGTACCGGAGTACGTGGGGCTTCACCCCGCACAATTCGCTTACTTCGCCGATCGTGAAATAGCGCTTGGCGGGGATCGCCGGCAGGTCATTCGTTGCCAGGGTCTCCGTGGCCATTGAAAGACTTCTCCACCAGGGTCTTCAACTTCTGACTCGCATGGAATGTCACCACGCGACGGGCAGTGATGGGAATCTCTTCCCCGGTCTTGGGATTGCGGCCGGGTCTCTGCGGTTTCTTGCGAAGCTGGAAATTGCCGAAGCCGGAGAGCTTCACCATCTCCCCCCTTTCGAGGGCGATGCGAATCTCCTCGAAGAAGGACTCGACCATGTCCTTGGCCTCGCGTTTGTTGAGCCCGACCTTTTCGAACATGAGGTCGGCCAGCTCGGCCTTGGTGAGAGTGACCTTGTCTTTCACGTGCGCGGCAATGCATTGAATTTTTGTGAGAGAAGCTGGCGGACGGAACCCACGATTTCCTCCACCTCAGCATCTGTCAAAGTTCTGGCAGTATCCTGCATAACTATACGAAACGCAAGGCTTTTTCGCCCGTTCTCGACTCCCTTGCCGCGGTACTGGTCGAACACTTCGACCTCCCGCACGCAGGCCGGGATCCGGGCCCTGACAGCCTCCAGGATCGCGCCTGCCGGCACGCTTTCGTCCACGACCACGGCAAGGTCGCGGCGCACCGTGGGCAGGCGCGAGAGCCCGGAGAACCGCGGCGCGGCACCCACGAGGAGCGCGCTGCAATCCATCTCGAAAATCACCGGTGCCGCGGCGAGCCCGTATTTCAACTGCAACCGCGGATGCAGCTCCCCCACGACACCCACCTCGCGCTCGCCGATCCACACGCGGGCGCAGCGGCCTGGATGGCAGGCGGGGTGCCGGCCCGGACGGAACTCGAGCCCGACTTCCCCCGCGATCGCGACGAGATCGCCTTTCGCATCGTAGAAATCGGCCGCGATCGCCTTCTCGCCCCACTGCTCCGGAACCCGCCCCCCGAAGGTGATTGCCGCGAGGCGCTCGGGCTGATCGCGCGCCTCCGGTCCCTCGCCCAGGAAGCAGCGCCCGATCTCGAAGAGCCGCACACGGCCCTCGTCCCGGTTCAGGTTCGAATTCACCGCCGCCACGAGGCCGCCGATGAGGGTCGAGCGCATCACGTCCATCGTGCTCGCGATGGGATTGGCCAGTCGCACCGGCGCCGCGTTGTCGGCGAAATCGCTCTCCCACTGCGACGACACGAAGCTGTAGTTGATCACCTCCTGGTAGCCGAGGCCGGCCACGGAGCGCTTCAGGTCGAACCGCGTCCGCTCGCCTTCGCGGATCCCGAGCATCGGCACGCTCGAACGCGGCGAGCGCGAAGGCACGTGCTCGAAGCCGTGCAGCCGCGCCACCTCCTCGACGAAATCCTCCTCGATGGCGAGATCGAACCGCCAGCTCGGGGGCGTCACCCCAAGGTCCGCGCCTTCACGCTCCACGGCGCAACCCAGCCGCGCGAAGGCCGGCGCCATGAACTCGTCGGGCACGTCGTAGCCCAGCAAGGCGCGCACGCGCGCGGGCCTGACCCGCGTGGTGGCCCGCGCCGGAAGCGTTCCCCGGGCTTCGCTCACCGGACCGGCCTCGCCGCCGCAGATGGCGAGCGTGAGTTCGGTCGCGCGCTCGAGCGCGCCTCGCGTGCCGGCGAAATCGATGCCGCGCTCGAAACGGTAGGCCGCATCGCTCGTGAGCTCGAGGGCCCTGGCGCGGCCCTGGACCGCCTCGGGCGCGAACCAGGCGGCCTCGAAGAACACGTCGGTCGTCGCCTGCGTCACCATCGTGTCGAATCCGCCCATCACCCCGCCCAGCGCGACGGGGCCGGAGTCGTCGGTGATGAGGAGCAGGTTCGGGATGTACTCCGCCCATTGCTCGGTGAGGAGCTGCAGCTCTTCCCCGGGCCTTGCCAGGCGGACGTCGATGGCGCCCTTCAGCTTCGCATCGTCGAAGGCGTGCATCGGCTGGCCACGCTCGAGCATCACGTAGTTGGTGATGTCCACGAGGGGGCTGCGGGGCCTGAGTCCCGCCCGCTCCAGGCGACGCGACATCCAGTCCGGCGTTTTCGCGGACGGGTCGAGACCGCGAATGACGCGGCCGAAGTAGCGCCCGCAGGCGGCAGGATCG
>Ga0073904_10001392_pt1 | contig 18135 bp, 18 predicted proteins | sample KloWWTrecipitate_FD_66668 | JGI IMG/M metagenome (GOLD analysis project Ga0073904, IMG submission 66668) | Active sludge microbial communities from Klosterneuburg, Austria, studying microevolution and ecology of nitrifiers - Klosterneuburg... | ecosystem: Engineered > WWTP > Aerobic digester >... | reverse complement strand
ACATGTCGCTGAAGTACTTGACCCCGATCGAATTCAAGCAGCAGCATCGAACCCAGCCCCTTCATCAACCCGGAGCCACTTTCCAGGAACGATCGGCTTGAAGAACGCAGGGCACGTCAACCCGAGACGCGCATCATCGTGCGCGCCGACTCGGGGTTCTGCCGACAGAATCTCATTCGCTGGTGCGAGCGCGCGGGCGTCGGTTACCTGATCGGGCTGGCACGCAACAGCCGACTGGATGCTACCGTCTCGATGGTAGAGATGGCGATGCGCGAGGCGTACGAGCGCACCGGCACCAAGCAGCGCGAGATCGGCGCGTTCCATTACGCGGCGGCCAGCTGGGATCGCGAGCGGCGGGTCGTCACCCGCCTCGAGTACGGCGCGCAAGGCATGAATCCGCGCTTCGTGGTAACCAACCTCGAAGCCGAGCCCGCTGTGCTGTACGACGAGCTGTACTGCGCGCGCGGCGAGGCCGAGAACCGGATCAAGGAGGCGCAGCTCGATCTGTTCGGCACGCGCGCGAGCTGCCATCGGTTCGAGGCCAACCAGTTCCGGCTGCTGCTGGCCGCGCTCGCCTACACCTTGATGCACCGGTTGCGCCGAATCGCACTCGTGGGCACCGAACTCGAGCGGGACGCGGTGTCTGGCGTCAACTATCTTGGCCGACCGGCCAAGATAATTGTCGTCGACTACCGCGCCCAGCACGATCCGCGTGCGCCTGCTCAAGATCGGCGCGGCGATCCTGCGCAACACGCGCCGCATCCGCCTGATGCTCGCCTCGCACCATCCGATGCGCGAGGTGTTCGTCGTCGCTGCCCGCCACTGGCCGGCTCGAGTCCATAGAGCGCACCGAGTGCTGTCGCCGGCACGTTGAAAAACAACGGGGGTAGGGGGTGGTGTCTCTGCGAGCAGCGAAATCGGCCTCGGCGCATCGTTCGAGAGACCGCCCGATGCTTCGCACTCGATCAGCGGGCGGGAAAGCGGCGCTCCGGGCCTACTGATGAAATGTCCGGGCTAGGGCGACAGCCCTCGAGCCGGTCGATTCGATCAGGCAAAGCGCGCGAAAGCAAAAGGCAGCCGGAACGCGAAGCGCCCGCTACTCAGGCGGCTTATGCGTGTCCGGAACTCGCCTCAGGCGCCGTACTGTCCCACAATCGCGATCGACGAGACGTTCTGACTGGGGAATCCGCCGAGATTGTGCGTCATGCCAAAGACCGGGCCGCCGCGCTGGCGCTCATCTGCACGACCCTGCAGCTGTAGATACATCTCATAAATCATACGCAGACCGGACGCACCGATCGGGTGGCCGAAGCACTTCAAGCCACCATCAATCTGGCACGGCAGCTTGCCCGATGCGTCGTAGAAGCCGTCAAGCACGTCACGAATCGCCCCCCCCTCGGGAGAAAGTTGCAGGTCTTCCATCGTGACAAGCTCCGTTACTGAGAAGCAGTCGTGCACCTCGACTAGCGAGATCTGCTCACGCGGCTTTGAAATCCCTGCTTCGTTGTAAGCGCGAGCTGCCGCTATGCGCGTAGTCGCAAAGTAAGAGCCGTCCCAGTCGCCAAACTGAACTTCCTGACCGTTCGACACCGCAAGCTGCAGCGCCTTCACGGCCACGAGGTCCTTCTTTCCCAAACCCCTCGCAACGTCTGGCGTCGTCAAGATTGCGCACGCAGATCCGTCGGACACACCGCAGCAGTCATAGAGTCCGAGCGGCTCCGCAATCATTGGCGCATTGAGCACATCGTCCTCGGTGATCTGATTTCTCAGATGAGCCTTCGTATTTGTTGCCGCATTTGCATGACTCTTCACCGAAATGTGCGCCATCGCACGCTTCAGATCCTTCTTGTCGACGCCGTGCTTCGCTCGATACGCAGCCGCGAGTTGCGCGAACGAACCCGGCGCCGAGAAGTTTGGCCAAAAGAGATCATTGAGCGAGCCTCGCGTCCTCTGCGGCAGACCCCCGTAACCAGTGTCCTTCAGCTTCTCGACACCGAGCGCAAGCGCGATGTCGCAAGCGCCCGAAGCGACCGCGTAGACAGCACCCCGAAACGCCTCGGTGCCCGTGGCGCAATAGTTCTCGACACGGCTCACCGGGATGTACGGCAGTCGCAGCGTCATCGCAAGCGGCACGCCGGACTTACCTACATGCTGCTCTTCGATTCCAGTTCCGAACCATGCGGCTTCAATCTGCTTGCGTTCGATGTTCGCGTCCTTTAGTGCCTCCTCGAAAGCCTCGACCATGAGATCGCTGGCATTCGCGTCCCACCGTTCGCCAAATTTCGAGCATCCCATCCCAAGGACGACGACCTTGTCTCTGATACCTGTTGCCATCTCGTTACACTCCTTTGCCCCATACTGTGGCTAGCGCTCCATGCAGATTAGGCTGCTCTCGGGGCTGCTTTCCAGAAGTATCGGCGGAACCCGCGATTGTCATCGTAGTCCTTAACACGAAACATAACGCGCACCGGCAGTCCAACTTCCATTTTTTCAGGGTCTACGTCAGTAAAGTCCATCATCATCCTTCCGCCCCCGTCAAACTCCACCATGCCAAAGTACGTTGGCGGATCTGGACTGTAGGTCAAATAATCAGCCGTAAACGACATCACTTTTCCGGTGCGAGACGCGAATCCGTAGTCGTCCTGGCTGTCGAGAGCGTTGCAGTTTGGGTTCACGCAGTACCGTTGGCGCGGATATTGCACCGTACCGCAGTTGCGGCACATACCGCCCACAAGCCCTTGGATCATGTCTTGGTTACGATAAAGCACGGTGAGTGGAGTGGCCTTATCGACTTCGGCACGCATGCCTCGTTCGAGATCCACAAGGTTGTTCAGGGAGAGGTAACGCATGTAATTTGAATCCTCACGGCGACGCGCGAGGGCGCCCTTGACACCGCCGCGGGGCGCCTGCGTGGCACCTGTGCGAACGACATCGAAGACCATAGCGTCGCAGCCTCCGCTAAACGCTACAAGAAGGATTCGATCCCCTGATCGCGAATCCTGCAACGCATCGATCAGCATCATGAGCGGATGTGCAGCGCCGGTGTCGCCGCATACGTCGCCCAGCGTATCGCGCACAGATGTCCTCGGCAGCCCGCATCTTTTCGCAACCGCGGCTCCGACTTTGCCGAGCGTCGTCGGCATGCAAAAGTGCGTTATCGTCGACGCTTCGACACCCGCCGTCTTTAAAGCCGCACTGATCGCTTGCGGCACAATCTTGAAGTAGCCTTCATCCCGAATCCAGCGCTCTTCCCAGCAATAGTCGTAGCTGCGACCTGCCTGTCGATACTGCTGAACGAAGTCGACGGTTTCCGAGGCGGCGCCGATGAGTCTCGCCACGGGTTCGCCGGAACCGACGAGCACCGCTGCGGCGCCATCTCCATAGAGCATTTCCTGCCTGCTACCGGCCTTGGCTTTGCGAGCGTCAGACCCGATAACGAGCGTCGAGCCGTCGGCGGATCCGACGAGTGCCTCCACGAGCGCAGTGGTAGCCGAACGCAGACTTCCGGTAGTGTCCGCGGTGCGTACCGGTGTCGGCAGCATGAGCGCGCTTCGGATTACCCCCGAGTTCTGACGGTCCGCGAATGGCAATGTGGTCGAGGCGAGCACGATCGACGAAACCTGAGCAGGATCAAAGCCGACGAGGGATTCTCGGGCGGCTTCAGCGCCCATCGTAATCACGTCCTCATCCCAACCGCCGATCGCGCGCTCGCCTTGCGCGAACGCGCGCAGCGATGAGTTGAACCAACTATTCGATGCCGCTATTGCCTTGCGCTGCAGCCGCGTGGATGGAACATATGCACCGTACGAGAGGATTCCGAAACTGCTCATTTCTCGAGGTTCTCCATTGCGACTCTCCGGCACCTTGTGCGCACTCGCATTCCGTTGAAGGTCGAGGCATCGCTATCCGAACGCCGAGAGTCTGTTGACATATTCAACTCAATGAGTCCGTTGAGCACTACAACCGTTGTCCCGGGCAATCGCGATGCCGAACTCAAGACTCACAACTAATAACTTCTAGAGCACTGGTGGCCGCTATGCATCCAATGGTCAGCGTCCCTGCTCAAGCTCTCGGCTGCGTTGGCCCTGGCCGACTGGCGTTAAACGTCTTGGAGAATTCTATGAACCAATCCAGAGCCTCCGGATTAGCTACCGCATCACGATTGACAACTTCGGCCAACGGAAAGCCTAGCAAGAGCTTCTTTATGGGGAGCTCCAACTTCTTTCCTGTAAGGGTGCGCGGTATGGCGGCGACCGCAACGATTTCATCAGGGACGTGTCGCGCGGAAAGAGCGCTTCGAATGCTATGTCGAATCTCGGAGTCCAACTCACGGCTCAGGCTGCAGCCATCGCGGAGCACGACGAACAGCGCCATATGCGATTCGCGCCCGAGGTACTCCAGGTCCACAATTAGGCTATCCTGCACTTCTGGACACTCCTCCACCACCCGATACAGCTCGCTGGTACCTACCCGAATCCCGTGGCGGTTTATGGTGGTGTCTGAACGGCCGTAGATAATGCCGCCGGTGGCCTGCTCCCGCGGAATCAAACGCAGCCAGTCGCCATGCCGCCATACCGGCTCACCGCTTGGGCCTCTGAACAGATCAAAGTACGTTTCCAAGTAGCGGCGCTTGTTCCTATCATTCCAAAAGTAGAGCGGCATGGAGGGGATTGGCCGGGTGCACACTAGTTCGCCGACTTCATTCATCAGGGAGTCGCCGTTATTGTTGAAGACGTGAACGGCCGCTCCCAGAGCGCGGCATTGCATCTCACCCTGATGCACGGGAAGCGTAGGGCTACCAGCAAGAAACGGCCCGGCGATATCAGTACCGCCTGACACGCAATTTAGCCACACGTCCGGCTTAACGGCGTTATAGACCCACTGGTAACTGTCCGGTCCCAAGGGCGAGCCGGTTGAGCAGACGGTCTCAAGCGCAGCGAGATCGCCGATCGCTCGGGGCGCAACGCCTGCTTTGTTGCAGGCAGCATAGAAGGCCGCCCCTGCGCCGAACGCCGTAATCCGGTGACGGTCAACCATGCGCCATACCGTATACCAGTCGCGTTGCTCGCCGCTCCCTGTAACGCTCCCGTCATAAAGCAGAATTGTGGTCCCGCTCAACAAGCCACGGACCTGCACATTCCAGACCATCCAGGAGGTGCTCGAAATCCAAAACGAGCGTTTAATCGACGAAAGATCCGCGTGCAGGCAGGTGCTCACGAGCCCGTTCAGCAAGGCGCCGCCGTGGCCATGGACAATAGCCTTCGGCAGGCCGGTTGTTCCGGAAGAATAGAGGACCCAAAGAGGGTGCTCGAAAGCAACATCATCTGGCCTCAGCCGCACCGACCCGGCAGTCGCCTCGTGCCATGTCACGACGCGTTTCTTGCCCGCTACCGCGGCTGGGTCTGCTTCAGGGTCGAGGTGCGGCACCCAAACAATCGCTTCAACGCTGGGAAGGGCCGCGATCACCTCCCGCACGTGCTCGCGCCGATCAAAAGCCTTTCCTGCGAAGCGATAGCCGTCACACGTTATGAGCACTTTGGGGTCAATCTGCTTGAATCGGTCGCGAACGCTCGCCCACCCCATGTCGGGCGCGCTGATGGACCAGATGGCGCCGACGCTTGCGACGGCTAGAAAGGCGACCACAGCCTGATGGATATTCGGGAGATAGGCGACCACTCGGTCGCCCGCTTGGATATTCAGGCGGCGAAGCGTGGCAGCAAGCGCCGCAACTTGCGCCTCGAGCTCGACCCACGACAACTCGCCGTTGCCACCCGCTTCACTCTCGTAGAGGATCGCAGGCCCTGATAGTTCGCGATGGCGGAAAACCTGATGAACAAAGTTTAGCCGGGCGTCGGGAAACCATTGAGCGTCCGGCATCGTCGCCGCCCCCAATACGCGGCTGTGCGACTCGCTCGCGATAATGTCGAAATAGTCCCAGACGGAAGACCAAAATCCTTCAAGGTCTTCCACGGACCATTGCCAGAGATCCTCGTAGCGCGCGAACTTGAGCCGGCGCTCCCTTGCAAGCCAGCGGCAATAATCGGTCAACCGAGCTTGGGCTATACGCTGCTCGGGCGGAGTCCAGAGAGGGATCCGAATAGGTTCCTCTTGGGCTCTTAGGTCTTCGTCGATAGCTCGTGGCATAGGGGCCTGCGAAAACTCTTCCTAGTTATCCAGCGCCGGCGCGCTAACGTGTTTCGGCGCGCGAGTCCAGGCGCTCCGCGATCCACTGCGTGTTCGTCCGACTCTCGAGAAAGGCGTTATCCTCCAGCAACTCCCGATATAGCGGCAGCGTCGTCTTGACGCCCGCCACGGTGCATTCGCGCAATGCCCGCCGCGATCGCGCGAGCGCCAGCTCTCGCGTTTCGCCATGAACGATTATCTTTGCGAGTAGGGAATCGTAAAACGGCGGTACCGTGTACCCTTCGTAACAGTGCGTATCTACCCGCACTCCGGGGCCCAGTGGCAAAGACAGCCCGGCCAAGCGGCCGGCACATGGCTGGAAGTCAGCGGCCGGATCCTCCGCGTTGATGCGGAACTCGATCGCGTGGCCGCGGAAGCGCACATCTTCCTGCGCAACAGGCAGCGGCATTCCCGAGGCGATTAGGAGCTGCAAGGCCACGATGTCCAAACCGGTCACCATCTCGGTGACCGGATGCTCGACCTGCAAGCGCGTGTTCATCTCAATGAAGTAGAAGCGCCGCGTATCTTGGTCAAGAAGGAATTCGATGGTTCCGGCGCTCGTGTAGCCGATGCGCCGCACTAGGCGAATTGCGGCAGCTGCCATTTCGTCTCGGAGCGCAGGCGAGACGCAGGGCGATGGGGATTCTTCGATCAGCTTCTGATAACGGCGCTGGATCGAGCAATCGCGCTCGCCAAGTTCAACTAGGCGGCCGGAATGGTCCGCGACAATCTGCACTTCAATGTGCCGGGCGTTGGGAATGTACTTTTCGATGTAAAGCGCACCGTCACCGAAGGCCTGCTGTGCTTCGTTGGCGCTCATCGCCAAAGCATGGGAGAACTCCGTTGCATCGTTGACGCGGCGCAACCCCAGGCCACCACCCCCGGCGGAAGCCTTGAGCAGGACCGGAAAACCAATGCTTCGCGCCACGGCCGTTGCCTGCTCCGGATCCTGAACAAGGGCGAATGACCCCGGAAGGACGGGGACGCCCGCATCGGCGGCCGCCCTTCGGGCCTCAAGCTTGTTCCCCATAAGCGCGATCGCTGCGGCCGATGGTCCGATAAACACCGTCCCCGCCTTCTGGCACGCTTGCGCAAAAGCGGCGTTTTCCGACAGGAATCCATAGCCGGGATGAATAGCGTCCGCCCGCACGGCCTTTGCCGCCGCCAGGATGACCTCCATGTTTAAGTAACTGGAGCGCGGTGGCGCCGCGCCGATACACACCGCACGATCCGCTTGGCGTACCGCCAGGGAATCGCGGTCCACGTCGGAATGCGCCACGATAGCTTCCATGCCGAGATCCCGGCAGCCGCGGATGACGCGTACAGCGATCTCCCCTCTGTTCGCAACGAGTACCCGCCGAATCATTGCGCGTCCGACTTCATCCACATGAGCGTCTGCCCGAACTCGACCATCGCTCCGTCCTCAACGCAGATTTCGACGATGCGACCGCTGTGATGGCTTTCCACTCGATGGAAGAGCTTCATTACTTCGATGATGCAGACCGGGTCCCCGGTGCGGACCGCCCCCCCGATCTGTACGAACGGCTCCTGATCTGGCGCGGGCCGGCGGCAGAACACACCGAGGGTCGGCGCGTCAATCGCGATAAGGCCAGTCCGCTCACCAAGCCTAGAAACAGCTGGTTGCACCGTGGCCGGGACTTCTGCTTCGCCCTGCTGCTCAAGCTGCAGCGGCGCGGGCGACGGCCCGGCCGATCGCTGTGCTTTCCGCACCGGCGCAGAGGAGATCACACCCCCGGCCTTAGATATCTCGAACTTGAGATCTCCGATCTCGATATACATCTGCTCCAGATCGGAATCGCGGAAGATCTTGAGTATCGCTTGTAGATCGTCGATAGATATTTCCATAATCGCGTCCTGTCATCCACTATTGCCAGAAGCTCGGCAGCCAGAGCGATAGTTGGGGGATGTACGTAATTGCACCCAGCGCCCCCAAGTATAGAAATATGAATGGCACGCACCCCCAGATGACACGCGTCATCGGAGCATTGAATATGCTGCTGCTGACGAAGAGGTTGATGCCAAATGGCGGCGTAAACATCCCGATCGCCAGATTGACCGTGACGATGATGCCCAGGTGAATGACGTCTATGCCTGCGGCCGTCGCGAGAGGGACCAGCAGCGGAACAAACACCACGAGCGCCGAATTAGGGTCCATGAACATTCCGACCACGAGAAGCACCAGGTTCACCGTCAACAGGATTGTCACGGGGCTGAGCTCTAAGGTAAGCACAATGTCTACGAGCGCTTGCGGAATGTTCTCCAGCACCAGGACGACCGAAAATGCCGAAGCGGCGGCAACGATGATGAAAATCTTTGCGGTCAGAAGCGCGGACTCGAGTGTCGCCTGCCATAGCCCACTTAGATCGAGATCCCGGTGAACCAGCATCGCAATCACGACTGCGTACACGGATAGAACAACGGATGCTTCGGTGGGGGTAGAGAAGCCTGTATAGATGCCCCCAAAGATGATGAGCGGGGCGCCGAGTGTCCACGCCGCAGCTTTCGTGGACCGGCCAATCGCCGACCAGCTCAAGCCTCTAGCATGCGAGCGGACGTCGTGCTTGAGCGCATACCAAACCGCGTAGGCGGCCACGACGAGTCCGATCAGGATTCCGGGAATGATGCCGGCGAGAAACAGCTTCCCCACGGATGCCGGTGCCAACGCGCCGTACAGAATCATCGTGATGCTCGGAGGGATGATCAGGGCGATGGCGCCCATAGAGGTTACCAGCCCGAGCGAGAAGTCATCCCCATACCGATCTTGCCGCAGCGCGGGATACATCACCTTGCCGAGGGCGGCGATAGTTGCTGTGCTCGAGCCAGAAATGGCGCCGAACGCTTCGGCGCCGGCTATGGTCGTGATAGGCATGCCACCTGGGACTCGGCCGAAGAAGTTAGCCACCCAATCGATGAGCCGCTGTGCCATCCCGCTTCGCACCATGATTTCCGCCGCGAAGACGTAGCCGGGAACCGCAAGCAGCGCATCCACGTCCAGGCTATTGAATAGGCGGATCGCCAGGACCTCGGGAGGCAAGCCGGAGAGCAGCAGCAATGAAAAGACAAGAAATGCCATCCAAATCGGATAACCGAAAACGAGCAGCAGCACGCTGAGCGCGAGCCCAAGGATCAGCATGAGATGTCCCCTGCAACCATGCGCCGCGCCTTACCGCCCAAACGTGCCACCTAGCAGGCGGAACCGATGGTTTCCTGGAAGCAGGACTTCGACGAGGTAAAGCAAATATGCAAGCGCCATTAAACCCAATCCGAGCGGGATCGCAAGGTAGCCGATCCATGCTGGCAGATAAGTACTCGCGCTTGTTTGGCCTTGCTGGAACGCCAGAACTGTGAAGCGCGTCCCAAGGAACGCGAAATAGCTAGAGAGAACGATTCCGACAATGCAGACGGTGATATTGACTAAACGCCTTCCTAATGGGGGCAGCGCCTTGTGCAGCAGATCGATGCATATGTGCTCGCCTCGACGCGCCAATACCGCCGAACCCAGGAAAACCAGCCAGATAAGGGAGTAGCGCGAGACGTCAGCGAACCAGGGGAACGGCAGCCCGAACGCCTCGCGAAAAATCACTGCCACGAACACTGCAACCATCATGCAGGCGAAGATGAGACCGACAACAGCCGTCAAGAGCCACATGATCAGGATATCAAGGGAGTGCAGCATGGCGGCGGCGCGGGCGACGGCGCCGCGGTTGCGTGTCGAGTCAAGTTGTCGCGAGTCGCCCATGGCCATGACGAAAAGCGCTATCGCCCGTGTGAGGATGGCGTCGAAAGCTTCTCGATATCACTAAGCAATGTCTTGAACATCGGCCCTCTAACGGGTTCGCTTGCGATTTTTTCCCAGATTCCGTCTTGGTTGAGTTGTCTCATGCTTCGCATGTCCCCGTCCGGCAACTCCGTAAACTTAATCTTGCTATTGTGCTTCAGGGCTTCTATGGCCTTTTCCTGCGACTCGATGAACGCCTGGGTTCCGATCCGCTCGAGCTCCTTGCCCGCCTCGTCGACGGCCATCTTCAGATCGCCCGGAAGGCTCGCGTACCAAGTGTTGCTGACGACGATCATCTCGACGAGCGAATTATGCAGGGTATGTAACACATAAGGCGCGACTTCATGGAACTTCAACTGCAACGTGACGTCCGGCGGGAGATCAAAGCCGTCGACCACACCCTGCTGAGTCGCGGTATAGACCTGCGGAAGGGGCATGTCGACGCCGATGGCGCCCCAGTTCTTGACCGTTTCCAGATGTTCATCGCCGGGGACGGTGCGCAGCTTCTTCCCTTTGAAGTCCGCCAAGCCCTTAATCGGGGCGCTGGAGAAAACAAGTTGGGGACTAAGGCCGAATAGCGACACAATGTGGAAGCCCTTCTGCTCGGAAAGGCGCTTGAGTTCGGTCGCCGCGTTTCCCTGCATTGCCTGGGTAATGTTATTCGTGATTTCCTTCACCGAGTTGCCGGGATAGAGCCAAGGCATCTCGAAAACCCCGGCCTGCGGTACGAATGAGCTCAAATTGGCGAGCGGCACAATATAGGCCTGCACGGAACCGATCTGGAGTCCAGTCATGACTTCGCGGTTCGGCCCGAGCGCAGCGGCCGTGTATAGTTTCCCGTCGATTCGCCCCTTCGACCCTTGCTCCACCAGCTCAATGAACCTCTCGGCCAGGCGCTCTTGCGTGTCCTTTGCCGTGATGTTTCCCATACGCATGTCATAGATCTTGGTGCTGTCGGCGGCCATTGCATGTGTGGCAATAACTGCCCCAACACCCATCGCGGCAGCGACCAGAGTGATCTTCATTTGTCTCAGCACCATTGCATCTGTGTTGATCACGAGAGATTCTCCTTTGATTATGAATCCGCGTTGAAAAGCGATCCTGTCAATGAGCCGGCGTTAGTTGATCCAGCGAAAGCGGGTGATTCCCTTGTTCTTCGCCACTTCCCGCACGAGCCCTACCAACGAATGCTCGGCGGTAAGGTCGTCAAGACGAATTGGCCCGCTGTCGTACATGGCCTTAAGTGCTTCTGGCATGAAGAAGGCATTCAGCAGCAACTCCTCGTCTGAGCGAAAATCTCCGTGGCTTGCTCGGATTCGATCGAGCGCGGGAGGCGTCACGGCTCCCGGCCGTGCATTGATCCGCTCGGCGCCGTCGCTCACGCGGTCGACGAGGTTGGCATCTACGGGTGACGGCGTTTCGCCGTACCAGCCGAGGAGCAGCATTTTGACCTCACCCAGGATGACTTTGTACCGCCCGTACAACACGTTCATTGCTGCCTGAGTGGCGATGATTTGCGAGAAAGGCGTAACCATGATCGCCCAGCCGAGGTCCGAGCGAACGGCGGGAATTTCCTCCAGGACCTGCTCGAATCGGTCTTGTATGCCAAGCTGTGCCAGTTGGGCGAGGAAGTTGCTGACCATGCCGCCTGGCATTTGGTGTATGTAGCACACTGGGTCGTATTCAGCAGGCCGTCCGAGGGGTTTCCCGTGTCGCACCGCGACCCGATGGAAATGCTCCGCAACCTGGCGCAGCTTATGATCGTCGAATTCGACGCTGTGCCCCATGCGACGCAAGTGGCGAACCATGGATTCGGTATTCGGAAGCGATGAGCCATTCGCGAGTGGTTCCGCTACGGTCCAAATACCCGTGGCCCCCGACGTTACCGCCTCTAGGTTGTTCGCAGGTCCCAATCCGGTACTGCAATGCGAGTGGCAGTAGACCGGCATCCCCTCCCCCGCCCGGCGCAAGGCCGGCACTAGGGTTCGCACCCGTTCCGGCGTAAGAATGCCGCTCGGGTCCTTGAGCACTATTGCGTCCGCCCCGAACCGCTTGAGGTCTGCAACCTTGCTCGCGAAGTGCTCATCCGTGTGCACCGGACTTATGGAGTAAGTGATGCTCGGGAGCGCCCGCCCTCCCGCTTCTTTTACTGCCCGGATCGGCACCTCCAGGTTCCTCATGTCGTTGAGGCCGTCCAGTAGGAAGAAGGAGTGAATGCCATTGCGGGCGCAAGTCTTGAGGTAAAGCTCAAGCAGGTCGTCCGGGAGCAACCCCTTGCTGCTCACGCTAAAAACCGGCGCGCAGATCATGCCGAGCGGCGTTTGCTTAACTTGCTGCCGAACCAGCCGCATGCGCTCCCATGGATTTTCCTTGAGGTGCCGTATGCAAACCTCCATGGCGGCTGCGGAGGTGTATTCGATGGCCTCGAAGCCGAGCGCGTCTAGCAGTGGCAGCACCGGCAACATCATCGCGGTAGTCATACGCGTCGCCCATAGGGACTGCTGACCGTCCCGAAGGCTAGTCTCGATGATGCGAACCGTTTGCTTCATGCGCTTCTCCAATATGTTCTCTCAGACGGCGTAGAACGCCGTGTGTCCAATCGTCCAGCGAAGAATCGGCTTATCCCGGCACGATCAGCGCTACGGCCCGCGCGTCCGGAGATAAGTCAGCCGCACTTACAACCAGACGGTCGCTAAACCGAGCGACGGAGCGCTCTCCTCATAACTCCTCCTTCGATATCGGTTTCTGTGCCCGGGGCGGCCGCAACGATCCTCTCCAGCGCCTTCTTGTTTACCTTTGTTCCCGCCGGGTTCATGGGCAGGGCGTCTATGAACTCAAGCCTCTCCGGAATCTTGAATTTGGCCAAGCCGCGCTCCAGCATGAACGAGTAGAGCGCTTCGAGATCCGGACCGGGCGCACCGTCAGGACGGACAACGAACACACACACCCGCTCTCCCATCTCGGTATCCGGCATCCGGACTGCGGCTACCTCGCGTACGGAGGGTAGTGACATTGCTTGCAAAGTGCAAGCATATGTCTGGGAACCGGTAGCGTCAATGGTTGGCGTAATGCCTCTGGAACAGAGCTTTCCTACCGATGCTCCATCCTGAGCACGCGCATTGCCCGCTTTCTGGCGCCAATGTGGGAACGCCGCTATGGCTTGAACGTTGGGACCCGGCGAACCTTAGCGGTCATCGCCCGCTGCGCGCCAATATCGGCGAAAGAGCTTGCTACGCGTACTAGTAGCGACGCGTTCCATGGGTCACGAGAGGTGGCCCCGCTCATCTGAACACGATCCGGGCTGAGATAAGTGGGTCGGCTGCGGGTTGAAGTGCTGCGATGCAGGGTTACTGGAATGGACGCCCCCTTTCGTCGGCGTCCGCCGGCTGCCAGAGTGGTGAGCGGCGCTCTTGCCATGGGTCACGACGGAGGCAGCTATGAAGACGACGACGGGGTCGCTGTACTTCGCAAGCAGCTCAAGCGCGACCAGGTTGCGCCGATTTTTCGCGCGCCTCGGGCCGTGTCTGATCGGGATCGAAGTGCGTATTTCGGCCCAACGTAACCGCCCGTTTCGGGCTTGTGCCCGCGCATTTCGGACGATTGGGACCGCGCGTTTAGGCGCAACGTGACCGGCCGTTTCGGCAATGTGACCGATCGTTTCGGTGATCGCGACCGCCGCCCCTGCTGCCGACCGGCACGGAAACCGGCGGCGCACGGTGTTGCGTAGAGATCTGACCCGGGACCCGTACCCTCGGCGGCTTTGCCCACAGGAGGGAGACGGTGCACAAGCAACGGATGGCTCTACGCATGATCAAGGACGTGATTCGTTTGAAGTGGGAGGCGCAGCTCTCCCACGAGCAGATCGCCGTCGCCCTGGGCGTCTCTAAGGGCGCGGTGACCAAGTACGTCGGGCTGGCCAATGCCGCCGGCCTCGATTGGGATGTGGTGCGTGACTGGGACGAGCGCCAGCTCGTCGCGCGGCTGCTGCCCAGAGCGCCGGCGACCTCGCCCTTTTGTGGAACCCGACTGGGGCCGCGTGCATCGAGAGCTCGATCGCAAGGGCGTCACACTGATGCTGCTGTGGGAGGAGTACGTCACCGCGCGTCCCGATGAACGCACTTGGCGCTACACGCAGTTCTGCGAGCACTACAAGGCGTTCGCGCAGCGCCTGAAGCGTTCGATGCGCCAGCACCGGCGCGCCGGCGAGAAGCTGTTCATCGACTTCGCCGGACCCACGGTGGCACTGCACGACGGCGCCCGCGCGCAGGTGTTCGTCGCGGCGATCGGTGCTTCGAGCTATACGTTCGCTTGCGCGAGCCGCGCGCAGAAGCTCGAGGACTGGGTCGAGTGCATCGTGCGGGCGCTGCATTTCTATGGAGGCGTGCCGCAGCTCCTGGTGCCCGACAACGCGAGCGCGCTCATCGCGAGCGCAGATCGATACGAGCCGTGTGCCAACGACACTGTGCGCGATCTCGCCCGCCACTACGGCACCTCGGTGCGGCCGGCGCGGCCGCGTTCGCCGAAGGACAAGGCCACCGCGGAAAGTGCAGTCCAGGTGGTAACCCGCTGGATCCTCGCCCGGTTGCTCCATCAGCGCTTCGATACCGTCGCGCAGGTCGATGCGGCAATCACCGCCTTGCTGCCTTCGTTGAACGATCGTCCGTTCCAGAAGCTGCCCAGCTCGCGCGCGAGCGTGTTCGCCGAGCTCGACCGCCCGGTGCTGATGCCGTTGCCGATGGAGGCGCGCGTCACACTGCGCGGCATCGAGCTGTTGCTGCGCGGCAACCGCATCGCCAGCCACGCCCGATCGCAGCGTCGCGGCGGCTTCACGACCGTGGAGTCGCACATGCCGGCGGCGCACCGCGCGCATCTGCAGTGGACGCCGCAGCGGCTGATCGAATGGGGCCAGCGCATTGACCCCGCCACCGGCGAAGTCGTCACGCGGCTGCTTGCGCACAACAAGCACCCCGAGCACGGCTACCGCGCCTGCCTGGGGCTGCTCGGGCTGGCCAAACGCTACGGCAACCCCCGGCTGGAAGCGACCTGCGAACGCACGCTCGCGTTGGGCGCGTTCAAGTACCGCCATGTGCGCGACATGCTCGCGAACAACCGAGATCGGATCGACGCGCCGGCACCGACCCGGCCTGGACCAGCCCGCCGCACGCCAACGTGCGCGGCCCCGGCTACTACCAATGACACCGAGAACCCAGAACATGCTCGATCACGCCACCGTCGCCAATCTGCGCGCCCTCAAACTCCTTGGCTTCGCCGACGGCCTCACCGAACAGATGGCCCAACCCGACGTTCTTGCGCTCAGCTTCGAGGAGCGCCTGGCGCTGCTCGTCGATCGCGAGATGAACGCGCGCAGCGATCGCAAGCGCACGCGGCTTCTGCAGCGTGCACAGCTCAAATACGGCAACGCGTCGATCGAAGACGCCCAGTTCGACGCAATCCGGAAGGACACATCCCAACCGAGCCAACCGTCTCTGAAGCGCGGCGATCTGTTCGACATTGTCCTGATACAGGTCAAGGGCGGTTCAGCCCGGGACCCCACGCGCGACGACTGCCTGAGACTGCGAAAGATTGCCAAGCACTACCGCGCAAGAGCCGTGGTGCTATTTCATTGGCAGAAGGGCGTCACCGCTTCGTTCTCGGTGTTGAATCGTCGAACGTTGGTCTGGCAACAGGCAGCCGGCGCTGCGATCTTCGGTTGACCGTGATGTCGCCCACTCAATGCGCATGCAACGCAGGCAGACAACCGCCGCTACGACATCGACGCGGCGGCCCCGGTCATCGTCAACAACGTTGCCCTCGAGCCGCTGATCTACGAGGACGGGATCTAGCGTATCTGGGGAATTCCCCAGATAGCCGGCGGGTGGCAAGGTTGCCCCGTTTGCCCCACAAGGGGCTGCCCCGGCCCGAAAGCCGCGCCAGGCCTGGCTCTCGCAGGGCAAGCGCGCCTGCTCTGTGTGCCCCGGGGGATCTAGCCTCACTGGAATTTCTTCCAGTGAGGCATTTCGTGGCAGGCACGGAAATAGGTGGGCGGGTTCGACCGAGGGGGTGGTCGGGTTCCGGGGAAACGGCTGCTAGGGTTGTCGGCAAAGGGGAATGATTGGCAGACCAGAGGGTCAGGAAATCCACGCGCCCGTTCTTCAGTCGCTGTCCAGGCAGCCAGCCTCCCGAGCAGAGAGCTCGGCAACGTGCAGACGAATGCGCGCCCAGTGGCGTCCCTCCTTGATCTCGGGACAGATCGCACAACGCTCCAACTCCGCCGGCGAGCGTTCCCACTTCGCGGAGTCGGCCCGTGCCGCCGCAAGTTGCGCCGCAGCAGTGGCTCGACGTTCCTCGAGCGTCATCGGCTTCGGCGGCGGCACCTCCGACTGCAGCCTCATCAAGGCCCGTCGAATCGCGTTGATTTCCTCAGGGTCGCACTGGCCGGGTGGGCGGGCTGCGGCCTTGCGTTTGCTCACGGCCCAGCCGCAGTTGCATTGCGCATGGGGATCGTCGCGCCTCACGCGGGCTTCCAGACGGGCCACAGCGCTCTTGAGTCGACTCACCGCTGATTCCGCTCCAGCGCCTCGATCCGGGCGACCAGCGTGGCCGTCTCGAGCGTCTTGCGATGGATCTCGACCAGACCCGCAAGCGCGACACCCTCGGCGGGAGTGATCGCGCCGTCGGCGACCGAAGCAGTCAGGGCCGCCACCGCCGTGACGGCATCTGCGGCTGTCGCCAGCCTCGGCAGTTCGATCTGGATCGGCCGATCCTTTGCCGGAGGCACCAGACGCTCCAGGGCGAGCCGCAAGCACACCGGATCGCCGGCCAGTGCTCCGTCGATCACGCGTCGGACGATGGCGTCGACCTCGCCGTCGAGAAGTGCTTCGGCAAGCAGCGTTGCCCGGTTTCGGGTTCCAGGCGGTCTACCAAGGGGGTTGCCGCTCTGGCCGGGCGCCCACGCCGTGGCTGGAGGGCGGCGGCTACGTGTTCTGTGCGGTGCCATATCAGACATCGGATCACTCCACGGTCATGCTGCGCGGGGTTGTTGAGTTCGAGTACGGTCTTGCCAGAGCATCGCCGATCGTCGACCTGTTGCGCGCAATGGTGCCCATCGTTTTGTCTGATGGATGTGCTCGGCGTCGCGTCGGCGAGCAGCGCGACGACCAGCGACAGCAGAACATTCCTGTTCACGTCGGTCCGCTACCGTGGCGGCCGTATGCTGCGACGCGACTCCTGACCGGCATTTGGCGCCGATCTATGGTTCGCGCACCTCATCCGAGTCCAACGTGTTGCGGCAGGTTGTCGCGCAAGCGCACGTTGGTGATGCGGGCGCCACCATGCTCAACCAGCGAATCGAAGATGCGGGCGTCGTCGCGCCCCAACCGCCACGCGGATCTGCCTCGGCCGGCGAGTCGGATCAGATCGGCCAGATCGCCGGGGTTCAGCCCGTAGCTCATACGGCTGGGGCCTCAAGCAAGTGCGCCAGTCCGTCGCGAGCATCGTGCCGCCCGACTCTTTCAGAGCCCCCAGCAGAGCATCTGGTAGCGCATAGGGGTGGCAACATATAAAGATGTTCCGTATTGGAACAGGGAGAGGAAAAACAGACGCGCGCCGTACAAAACGGCGCAAACCCCGCATTGGTGCCGGTTTCCATGGCATTCAATGGCAAATCTTCCTGTTCCGTTTCGGAACCGATACGCGATCTCTCTGTTCCGTTTCGGAACCGATAAAACGCGCTATCCGTTCCGTTTCGGAAGCGACACGGTTCCGAAGCGGAACAGGGAATTTTTTCGAAAGCTGCTTCTTTCGACCCTCGGCCCGTAGCCGTTCGAGTCCTTCCTGCAATGCCTGCTCGGCGGCCGCGAAGCTTTCGAAGCGCAAGTAGTCATGCGTCGCCTTGCATGGCTGCACGCCAACCTTCGGCAGTTCGTAAGCGTCTAGGTCGGTGAACCTGTAGAGCGTCGGCACGCGCGTTCCCTGCTTTAGTCCGCCCTCGCGAGTGACTGCCACGAACCCGAGTGCGCGCAGTTCGTACAGCGCCCGCGAGAGCGTCTGCGACGATGACCAACCCCGGTGTTTGAGGTCAGACAGCGCAGCGGAGATGTTCCCGTTGTTGAAACCGTTAAGAGAAGCCCTCAGATCGCAGTACAAGGCCCTAG
>Ga0073904_10001391_pt1 | contig 18141 bp, 16 predicted proteins | sample KloWWTrecipitate_FD_66668 | JGI IMG/M metagenome (GOLD analysis project Ga0073904, IMG submission 66668) | Active sludge microbial communities from Klosterneuburg, Austria, studying microevolution and ecology of nitrifiers - Klosterneuburg... | ecosystem: Engineered > WWTP > Aerobic digester >... | reverse complement strand
CGTCACCGCCGTCGTGCGCGCTGCCGCCCGTGGCGACCGGGTCCCGCACCACGCGGGGGAAGTCCTCGACGAACCGGGCCAGGCCCCCGGCGCTCGCTCCGCGCCAGCCGTAGATCGACTGGTGCGGGTCCCCGACAGCGGTGACCGGGTGGCCGACGCCCGGCCCGGCGTCCCGGCCGTACAGGCTGCGCAGCAGCACGAGCTGCGCCACCGAGGTGTCCTGGTACTCGTCGAGGAGAACGACGTCGAACCGTGCGCGCTCGGCGGCGCCGACCTCGGGGGCCTCGCGCGCCAGCCGCGCGGCGAGGGCCACCTGGTCGCCGAAGTCGAGCACGTCCCGCTCCCGCTTGCGCGCTGTGAAGGCCTCGACGAGGTCGACCAGGCGGGCGCGCAGCGCCGCGGACGATGCCACGTCGCGCAGCAGCTGGGCATCGGCCGCGAGCACCCGGTCGACGAGCGGGGCCCGCGTCAGTGCGTCGACCAGCCGCTCGGCCTCGGCGCGCAGCTCCGCCGGCTCGACGAGGTGCTCGGCGAGCTGCCCGGCCAGGCTGAGCACCGCGTCGACGACGGTCGACGCCGCGCTGTCCACCTCGAGGTCGGCTGCCCAGTGCTCGACGACGTCGTGCGCCAGCTGCCACCGGCCCGCCTCCCCGAGCAGCCGCGCGGACGGCTCGAGACCGAGGCGCAGCGCGTGGTCGCCCACCAGCCCGGCGGCGTACGAGTTGTAGGTGGAGATGGTGGGTGCGCTGAACACCGAGGTGCGGACCGCGGGGTCCAGCCGCCCGCGCAGGCTGCGCAGCCGCGCGCGCACGCGGTCCGGCAGCTCGCCGGCCGCCTTGCGCGTGAACGTCAGCCCGAGGATCCGGTCCGGCTCCACCAGGCCGTTGGCGATGAGGTAGACCACCCGGGCGGCCATGGTCTCCGTCTTGCCCGAGCCGGCCCCGGCCACGACGAGCAACGGCTCGAGCGGTGCCTCGATGATGGCCGCCTGCTCGTCGGTCGGCGCGTGCTGGCCGAGCAGATCAGCGATCTGCGCTGCGGTCCTCATCCGCCCACCACCCGCCCCTCGGACTGTGCCGGGCACGAGCGCCGCACCGGGCACACGCGGCACAGGGCGTTGCGCGAGGCCGCGACGGCCGATCGGCTGACCGTCTCGGCGACCTGCTCGACGAGCTCGCGCGCCCAGCCGGGCTCCGCGTCCTGCGACAGCGCGGGCTGAGGTCGGATCGCCGGCGTGGCCGCCCCGGTGCCGACGTAGACGAGGCCGGCGCCGGCGCACCGCGCGCCCGGGAGCACCTCGTCGAACCCGCCCGCCTCGACAGCGAGCTGGTAGGCGCCCAGCTGCGGGTGCCGCTGGGCGTCGGCCTTGGACACCGGGACGCGCCCCGTCTTGAGGTCGACCACGCGCAGGCCGGAGCGCCCGTGCTCGTCCGGCCCGGTGCGCTCGAGCCGGTCGACGGCGCCGCGCAGCACCACGCGGCCGAGCTGCACGCTGAACGGTCGTTCGACGGCCACGACCGGGTCCGCAGCTCCCAGGTACGCGCCGAGCTGGCGGACCATCGCGTCGGCCCGGCGTCGCTGCACCGCGCCGAGCCACCCGTCCCCGGCCCCGAGCTCGCCCCAGCGCGCGTCGAGCAGCGCCCCGAGCTCGGCGGCGGTGCCGCTCGGCAGCTCCGCGGCGATGGCGTGCACCAGCGTGCCGAGCGACTGCTCGCCCGAGTCCGCCGCCGTGCCGCCCGCCGTCTCGAGGGCCCAGCGCAGCGCGCACGTCGACGCGGACTCCAGCCGCGACGGCGACAGCGGGACCGGACCGTCCGGGGGCCACAGGGGAGCGTCGGTCGACAGGTCGCGGGCGCCGTACCACTCGTCCGGGTCGGCACCCGCCACGTCGTGCGCCGCGAGGCGGGCCAGGAGCGCCGCGGCGGGGTGGTCGGGCCGCGGGTCGGCCTCGAGCTCTGCGCGGCACTGGGCGACGACGGCGCGCAGGTCCAGCGCCGCCGGGACGGTGGTCAGCCGCGGGTCGGGACCGTCGGCCGGGCCGGGCTCGACGAGGTCGACGAGCGCGGAGGGCAGCCGGTCGACGTCCCGCACGGCGGTCACGACGAGCCGGGCTCTCGCTCGCGAGATGGCGACGGCGAACGTGCGGAGCTCGTCGTCGAGCACCGCCGTGCGCGCCTCGGCTGCCAGGACCGCCGGAGCGCCACCCCCGCGACCGCCCGCCCCGCCACGCGCCGGCCCGCCCGCACCGGGTGGACCGCCGGTGCCGCCCGTCGCGCGGCCCGCGAGCACCTCGACGAGGTGCTGGGCCCCGAGCACCGAGTCGCGCAGGCGCAGGTCCGGCCACGTGCCCTCCTGGACGCCCGCGACGACGACGAGGTCCCACTGCCGGCCCGCCGCGCCGGCCGCGGTGAGCAGGGCGACGGACTCGGCGGCGTCGCCGTGCGCGGCGAGGGTGTCGGCTGGCAGGTCCTGGGACTGCAGGTGCTCGAGGAACGCGGCCGCCGGCGCCTGGGGCATCCGGTCGACGAACTGCTCGGCGGCCGTGAACAGCGCCAGCACGGCGTCGAGGTCCCGGTCGGCGCGGGCACCGGCGGCGCCGCCGAGCAGCGCGGCCCGCTGCCACGGGACGGACAGCCCGCCGGCCGACCACAGCGCCCACAGCACGTCGAGCACCGTGGCGCCCGGCAGACCGTGCGCCGCGCGGCCGGCGGCGAGCACCTGTGCCAGGTGCACGACGCGCCGCGGCCCGGGGGGCAGGGTCGCGCCGCGCGCCGGGTCCGCCAGCACCTCGAGCAGCAGCGGGTCGCTCGACCGACCACCGCCGCCGGCGAGCTCCTCGTCGCGCAGGGCCCTGCGCAGGCGTCGCACGCCCACGGCGTCGAGGCCGCCCAGCGGCGAGGTGAGCAGCACGGCGGCGTCATCGGCGCTGACCGCCTCGGGCGCCAGGACGGCGGCGAGCGCACCGAGCAGGGGCCGCACGGCGGGCTCGCCGCGCAGCGGCACCTCGCTGCCCAGCACCGACACCGGCACCTGGGCACCGACGAGCGCGCGCCGCAGCTCCGTGACCTGCGCACCCGAGCGCACGACGACGGCCATGGCGCTCCAGGCGAGGCCGTCGTGCAGGTGGGCGGCCCGCAGCCGGTAGGCGACGTAGGCGGCCTCCTGGGCCGGCGACCGCAGCAGCCGCACCTCCACGCCGCCGTCGAGGTCCGCGCCGCTCGCGGTCTGCGCCGCGCGGTGCGCCCGCCCCGGGCCCCGGATCTCCTCGGTGACCGCGCGCACCACGGCGCGCAGCGCCGGACCGTGCCGCCACACCGTGCCCAGCACGCGCTCGTCGGCACCGAAGGCCCCGAGCTCCGACCCGGCCGGCAGCGTCGCCCGGTCGACGAGCGCGGGGCTCGCGCCCCGGAACGTCTGCACCGCGGCATCCGGGTCGGCGAGCAGCACGAGACCTGCGCCGTCGTCCGCGAGCGCGTGCAGCAGCCGGGCCGTCGCTGCCGTCGCCTCCTGGTAGTCGTCCACCACCACCGCGCGCCAGCGCGGCCGCGGCGCTCCGGGCACCTCGGCCTCCCACGCGAGCAGCGCCTCGGTCGCCTCGTCGAGCACGACGGCAGGGTCGTACCGCGCCCCCGCGTCTGGCGTGCCGGAGCGCAGCCGCGTGACGTCGAGGTACTCGGCGTAGACCTCGGCAGCGGCCTCCCACTCGGGGCGCGCGTGCCGCCGTCCGAGCGCCGCGAGGTCCGCGGGGCGCAGCCCTCGCTCCGCGGCGCGCATCAGCAGGTCGCGCAGCTCGTCGCGGAAGGCCCGCAGGCCGAGTGCCGCCCGGGGGACGCCCGCGGGCCACTCGACCGCCGCACCCTCCCCCGCCAGGTGCCCGGCGAGCAGGTCCGCCAGGACGAGGTCCTGCTCCGGGCCGCTGATGAGCGTGGGGGTCGGCTCACCGAGCAGTGCGGCGCGGGCCCGCAGCACGGAGAACGCCAGCGAGGCCGAGGTGCGCACGACGGGCTGGCCGGCGGTCCGGGCGAGGCGGCCGGACAGCTCGTCGCGCAGCCGCGCCGCCGCGCGCCGGCTGGGCGCGAGCAGCAGCACCTCGCCGTCGGTCCCGGCGTGCTCGGCCAGCCGGTCGACCACCGACGCCAGCGCCGTGAGCGACTTGCCGGTCCCCGGCGCCCCGCGCACCAGCAGCGCCGCACCCCGGTGCGCGACGGCGGCGTGCTGGGCCTCGTCGAGCGCAGGCCACGGCCGCCACGGGGGCGGTCCGGCGAGGGTGAGCACCCGACGATCCCACCACACCCCACCGACACCCGGCGGTGGCCGCCCGACCTCAGCCCGCGTCGGGGAACGGCCACCCGTTGGGCAGGCACGGCGCGACGGAGATGGTCTGCTGCTGCATGATCGGCGCGACCTGCCCCGCAGCCGGGCACTGCACGTGCTGCCTTCCCAGCAGGTGCCCGACCTCGTGGTTGACGAGGTACTGGCGGTACTGGGTCATGTCGGTGAACTCGTCTGCCCCGGACACCCAGCGCGTGTGGTTGAGCGCTGCGTGCCCGTACCGCCCGCACGAGTAGATGCCCCGGGTGTTGAGCGGCGCACACATGTCGTCGACCGTGTCCGGCGAGGCCAGCACCACCCGGACCTGGGCCTCGCCGTCCGTCCGGGCGAAGCTCACCGAGCCGTCCGCGCCCCAGCCGCGCGGGTCGTTGAGCGTCGCCATGACCGTCGCCGCGAACGCGACCGGGTCGATGTCCAGGCCGGCCTCGACCTCCACGCGCACGGTCCGCACGTCCGCCGCCGGGTTCGGCGCGGGCTCGCCGCCGGGCACGATCACGAGCTCCCCGCTCGCGGACGTCGGCTCGGCCAACGAGGTCAGCCCCGCGGCGCGGTCCGCGGCGGTCAGGCCGGCGGCGTCGACGGCGTCCGGGTCGACCACCGCGACGGGCGTGGGCGTCGGCGTGGGCGTCGGAGTGGGGGTCTGCGTGGGGGTCGCCGAGGGCTCCGGCGCGACCGCGTCGGCGGCACCCACCTCGACGGCCGCCGCGGGTGCGGGGCGGCCGAGCAGCGGCTCCACCGCGCCGGCGAGGGCGACCCCGGCCCCTGCCCCGCCGAGCAGCGCGACGCTTCCGGCAGCCAGCAGCACGAGCGCACCGAAGCGCGGCGTCCGCAGCCCGGCCGCGAGCGACGGACGGCGCCCGTGCCGTGGCTCGGGTGACGTCCGGACGCTCGTCCGGCTGCTGGTCATCGCACCATGGTCGCACCGCGAGCCGGGCGCGTCACGCCGCCGGCACCGCGCGGAGCCCCCGCGCGCGAGGTGGCACCTGGCTAGCATCAGGGGGGTGAACCGACCTCGTGCACCTCGGATGTCGCGTGACGACCGTCGCGCCCAGGTGCTCACGGTCGCGCAGGAGCTCTTCGCCCGCGAGGGCTTCCACCACGTGTCGATGGACGACATCGCCGTCCGCGCCGAGGTGAGCAAGCCCGTCCTCTACCGTCACTTCCCGTCCAAGCTGGACCTCTACCTCGCCGTCGTCGACCACCGCGGCGAGGCGCTCGTTGCGGCCGTCGACGCCGCGCTGGCCCGCGCCGAGACGGACGACGACCAGCCGGCCGACGGCTCGACGACGCCGCGGGTGGTCCGCGCGCTCGTCGGCGCGTACGTGGCGTTCGTCGAGGATGCCGGGGACTCGTCCTCGCTGCTCTTCGAGTCCGACGTCACGCACGACGACGCCGTGCGTGCGCGGGTCGAGAGCGCGTCGGACCAGGCTGCCCGCGCCATCAGTCGCGGCCTGCGCGACGCCACCGGCCTGCCGTCCGCGCACGCCGACCTGCTGGCCGCGGCGCTCGTGGGCATGGCGCAGGTGGCCGCCACGCACCGCTACCGCTCGCGCGACGTCGCCGTCGACGAGGCGGTGGAGCTCGTCAGCCGCCTCGCCTGGGGCGGCGTGAGCGGCCTGCGCCCCGCGGAGGGCGGCCCGTCCTGACCTGGCCGGGCGCGCTCGCCGGGCCCGCCTAGGATGGGTCGACGGCCCCGGACGGTGGAGGAGAACGGCGTGGAGATCACGATCGGTGTGCAGAACGTGGCGCGGGAGCTGGTCCTGGAGACCGAGCTGACCTCGGACGCGGTGGTCAAGCAGGTGCTCAAGGCCCTCGAGGTCGGCGCCCCGCTGGAGCTGACCGACACCCGGGGTCGACGCGTCGTCGTGCCTGCCGGGTCGCTGGGCTACGTCGAGATCGGTGGCGACGAGGCCCGCAAGGTCGGGTTCCACACCAGCTGACCGGCGGGGCCCGGGCTGCGGACCCGGTGCGTCAGGGGGTCAGGCCGAGACGCTGCATCCGGCGGCTGTGCTCCGCGGTGAGCATCGCGAACATGCGCGCCTGCCCCTCGCCCTCGGGCATCGCACGTTCCACGAGCACCTGGATCTCCGGGTGCACCGTGAGCACGCTCTGCACCACGCCCAGCGCCTCGCCCACCAGCCGCCTGCCCCACAGGGCGAGCCGGGAGGCCAGGGTCGCGTCCTGCAGCGCCGCAGCGGCGAGCGTGTCCACCACGAGCTGGGCCAGGCCGTCGTCGGACAGCGCGTCGGCGACCACCACCCGCGTCGTCGGGTCGACGGCGGCGGAGACCATCCCGGTGAAGTCGTCCGCCACGCCGTAGCCGACGTAGGCCTTGAGCAGCCGCTCCCACCACGTGCTGGGCTGCGTCCGGCGGTCGAACTCGAGCAGCACCCCGGAGAACGGCGCCATCACCGGCTGCAGGTCCCCGCCCAGCTCGGCGACCCGCGCGGCGACGTCGTCGAGGCTGTCGAGCGCGTGCCGGGCGAGGCGGGCCAGCGCGAGCCGCTCGGCGAGCGTGGGGGCAAGGGCGGAGTCCGCGGCGAGCCGCGTGAAGGCAGCGAGCTCGCTGTAGGCGAGCATCCCGAGCACCGGGAGCGCCCCGTCGTCCACCCCGGCTGGCGCCGTCACGGGGTGCTGGGCCGGTGCGGGGCCGGACGGCGTCGTCGAGGTCATCCCGCCAGGCTATAGGCTGGGTGGGTACATCGGTTGACCGGTCGTTTCGACTTCCTCGCCCGCGGGGGTGCTCAGCACCCGGATCGCGGGCGGCGCCCTGCGCGATCGGCTGCCGGCCCTGCCCGCGGCGCGGCCCGCCGGTGCGACCCCGTCGCACTGACGCGTGTGGCCCCGTGGCACCGACCCGAGGTAGGACCATGACCACCACCACCGAGCAGCACGGCGCCGACGCCGGCTCACCCTTCCCCGTCATCAGCGACGACGCGACCGTCGGCGACAGCGCGCAGTCCAGCGTGCAGAGCCTGGAGCACCAGTCGTTCGGCGACTACGGCATCCGCGAGGAGATCGTCGCCGCGCTGGCAGACCACGGCATCACGCACCCGTTCCCCATCCAGGCCATGACCCTTCCGGTCGCCCTGTCGCGGCACGACATCATCGGCCAGGCCAAGACGGGCACCGGCAAGACCCTGGGCTTCGGGCTGCCGCTGCTCGAGCACGTCGTCGCCCCCGGCGAGGAGGGCTTCGACGAGCTGCCCGCCCCCGGCAAGCCGCAGGCCCTCGTCATCGTGCCGACCCGTGAGCTCGCGGTGCAGGTGGCCGGCGACCTCGAGACGGCGTCGCGCCGGCGCGCGGTGCGCGTGGTGCTGCTGTACGGCGGCCGCGCGTACGAGCCGCAGACGGAGGCCCTGGCCCGCGGGGTCGAGGTCGTCGTCGGCACGCCCGGCCGGATGATCGACCTCATGAACCAGGGGCACCTCGACCTGGCCCGCGCGCGCACCGTCGTGCTGGACGAGGCCGACGAGATGCTCGACCTGGGCTTCCTGCCCGACGTCGAGAAGCTGCTCGCCCGCACGCCGGCGTCGCGGCACACCATGCTCTTCTCCGCGACGATGCCGGGTGCCGTCGTGGCGATGGCCCGCCGCTACATGACCCAGCCCACGCACATCCGGGCCAACGACCCGAACGACGACGGCGCCACGCTCAAGGCGATCAAGCAGGTCGTCTACCGCGCGCACGCGATGGACAAGGTCGAGGTGCTCGCGCGGATCCTGCAGTCGAAGGGCCGCGGGCTGACGATCGTCTTCGCGCGGACCAAGCGCACGTGCGCCAAGGTGTCCGACGAGCTCGCCGACCGCGGCTTCGCCTCCGGCGCGATCCACGGCGACCTGGGCCAGGGCGCCCGCGAGCAGGCGCTGCGCGCGTTCCGCTCCGGCAAGATCGACGTGCTGGTGGCGACCGACGTCGCCGCGCGCGGCATCGACGTCGACGACGTCACCCACGTCATCAACTACCAGTGCCCCGAGGACGAGAAGACCTACCTGCACCGCACCGGTCGCACGGGTCGCGCGGGCAAGACCGGCACGGCCGTGACCTTCGTCGACTGGGACGACATGCCGCGCTGGGGCCTCATCGACAAGGCGCTGGACCTCGGCATCCCCGAGCCGGTGGAGACGTACTCCAGCTCGCCGCACCTGTACGACGACCTCGACATCCCCGCGGGCACCAAGGGGCGGCTGCCCAAGGCGGCGCAGGTCCGCGCCGGCCTCGGCGCCGAGGTGCTCGAGGACCTGGGTGAGACCGGCAAGCGGCACGGCAAGGCCGGCCACGGCTCGTCCGACGACGGCCACGGGCGCTCCGGCGGGCGTGACGGCGGCGGTCGCGGACGTTCCGGCGGCGGCGAGCGCTCCGGCGGTGGGGAGCGCTCCGGCGCCGGTCGCTCCGGCGGTGGGGAGCGCCCCCGCACGGGCGAGCGCGCGGCCGAGGCTCCCACCGGCCCGGCAGCCGAGCGTCCGGCGCGCACGACCGAGGGTGACGCCCCGGCCGGGGACGGCGCCAAGCGCCGGTCGCGCGGCCGCCGTCGCACCCGCGGCGGCAAGCCCTCGGACACCCCGAGCCAGGACTGACCCGGTCGGGTCCCGCTGCAGCTGCAGCCTGACGCGGCCGCGTCAGGCTGCGGCGATGAAGGCCTTGACCGCGTCGGCGACGAGCTGGACCGCGATCGCGGCGAGGAGCAGGCCGGCGATCCGGCTGACGAGCGTGGTGCCGGAGTCCTTGAGCACGCGGTGCACCACGTTGGCGAACCGCATGGACAGGTACAGGGACACGTGGACGGCGACGATGCCCAGCGCGATCGACACCCACTGCGCCGGCTCGGTCGCGCGCTGCACGAAGACCATGGTCGCCACGATCGCGCCCGGCCCGGCGAGCAGCGGCGTGCCGAGCGGCACCATCGCGACGTTGACGCCCTTGTTGCCGGACGGCTGGGGCTCCTCGGACTTGCCGGTCAGCAGCTCCATGGCGACGAGCAGCAGCAGCAGCCCGCCGGAGGCCTGGAGGGCCGGCAGCGAGATGTGCATGTACGACAGCAGCTGCTGCCCGAAGAGCGCGAACGAGACGATGACACCGAACGCCACGAGGATCGCCTGCCGGGCCGCGCGGTTGCGCTGACGCGAGGTCATCGCCCCGGTCAGGCCGAGGAAGATCGGCACCGTCCCGGGCGGGTCCATGATCACGAACAGCGTGATGAAGACCTCAGCGAACATCCGGCCGTCGACGAGGCTCACGGTCGCACCACCGCCGTGCGCCCCTGCGCCTCGATCTCGGCCAGCACCTCGGGCCGGGTGGTGTGCTCGCCGAGGAGGTTCTCCTTGCCGGCGCCGTGGTAGTCGCTCGACCCGGTGACGAGGAGGCCCCAGCGCGCAGCGGCGGCGGTCAGCCGCTCGACCTGCTCCGGGGAGTTGTCCCGGTGGTGCACCTCGAGCCCCGCGAGCCCGGCCTCGACCATCGCCTCGATCTCCTTGTCGCTCACGGGGCGGTCGCGGCCCTCGGCACCGGGGTGCGCGACAACGGGCACCCCGCCGGCGGCCCGCACGAGGCGGATGGCGCGCAGCACCGGCGTCGCGTAGTGCGGCACGTAGTAGGGCGAGCCGGTGGCCAGGATCGTGGAGAACGCGGCGGTCCGGTCCGGCACGTGGCCCCGCGCCACCAGCGCGTCGGCGATGTGCGGGCGGCCAACGGTCGTGCCGGGGACCGTCTGCTCGAGGACGTCGTCCCAGGTGAGCTCGTAGTCCTGCGCCACGAGCTCCACGATCGACCGCGCCCGCGATCGGCGCGCGTCGCGGATCGTGTCCGCCTCGGCGCGCAGCGCCGCGTCGTCCGGGTCCGGCAGGTAGGACAGCAGGTGGACGCTGCGCCCACCGGCGCGGCAGGACATCTCGACGCCCCGCACCACGGCGACCCCGTGCTCCCGGCCCGCCGCGACGGCCTCGTCCCAGCCGGCGCTGGTGTCGTGGTCCGTCAGCGCGACGACGTCGAGACCCACCCACGCCGCGGAGGCCACCACCTGCGCGGGGGTCTGCGTGCCGTCGGAGGCCACGGAGTGGGTGTGGAGGTCGATGCGCACGGGTCCCAGGGTAGGGGGCGGGCGACCCGGGGCCGACCTGTCGGTGCGACCATGGGCGCATGGCAGAGCAGACCCCCGCAGAGCAGACCCTCGCGGACCGTGGCAGCAACCGGTCGCAGCGACCCTCCTCCCCCGCCTTCCGCGCGTTCATCGCCGACCGGTGGGCACCGCGCGCCGAGGCGGCCGTCGCGCCGGCCCCCGTCGCGGCCCACACCGCACCGCGCCGCGCCCGCCTCGGGGCCCAGTTCCCCGGCGAGCGGCTCGTGGTGCCGGCCGGCCCTCTGGTGACGCGCTCCAACGACACCGACTACCGGTTCCGCCCGCACTCGGCGTTCGCCCACCTCACCGGGCTGGGCACCGACCAGGAGCCCGACGCCGTCCTGGTGCTCCACCCCGTGCTCGACGGCCACGAGGCCGTGCTCTACCTGCGCCCTCCGGCCGGCCGCGACACCGAGGAGTTCTTCGCCGACTCGCGCTACGGCGAGTTCTGGGTCGGCGCGCGTCCGGGGCTCGCCGAGATCGCGGCCGTCACCGGCCTGCGCACCGCATCGATCGACGACCTGCCCGACGCCCTGGTCAAGGACGTCGGACCGGGCGGGGTCCGGCTGCGCGTCGTCCCCGACGCCGACCCGACGGTGAGCCTGCTGGTGGACGGTGCGCGCGCCGACGGCGGCCGCACCCTCGACGAGGACGCCGAGGCCGACGCCGGCCTTGCCGAGGCCGTCTCCGAGCTGCGCCTGGTCAAGGACGCCTACGAGGTCGCCCAGATGCGCGCGGCGGTCGCCGCGACCGTCGTCGGGTTCGAGCGTGTGGTGCGCCACCTCCCCCGTGCCGCCGTGCACCGCCGTGGCGAGCGCGTCATCGAGGCGGTCTTCGACGGCACGGCCCGCGAGGAGGGCAACGCCGTCGGCTACGAGACCATCGCCGCAGCCGGCGACCACGCGACCACGCTGCACTGGATCCGCAACGACGGCCAGGTGCGCCCCGGCGACCTCGTGCTCGTCGACGCCGGCGTGGAGGTCGAGTCCCTCTACACCGCCGACGTGACGCGCACCCTGCCCGTCGACGGGACGTTCACCGACACCCAGCGCCGGGTCTACCAGGCGGTGCTCGACGCCGCAGACGCCGCGTTCGCCGCCGCCCGGCCGGGTGCGCGGTTCCGTGACGTGCACGCCGCCGCGATGGAGGTCATCGCCGACCGGCTGGCCGGCTGGGGCCTGCTGCCCGGCACGGCCGCCGAGTCGCTGCTGCCCGATGGCCAGTTCCACCGCCGCTGGATGGTCCACGGCACGAGCCACCACCTCGGGCTCGACGTGCACGACTGCGCGCAGGCGCGACGCGAGATGTACCTCGACGGGGTCCTCGAGCCCGGCATGGTCTTCACCATCGAGCCGGGTCTGTACTTCAAGTCCGACGACGTCGCCGTCCCGGCCGAGTACCGCGGGATCGGCGTGCGGATCGAGGACGACGTGCTGGTCACGGCAGACGGCAACGAGAACCTGTCGGCCGCGCTGCCTCGGCGCCCGGACGACGTCGAGGCGTGGATGCGAGGGCTGCTCGGCTGAGGCACGCGCTCGGCTGGCCCGGCGCCCCGGCCGGCCGGCCGCCGTCAGGCCTGCTCGCGCGGCAGCCGGCCCGCCTGCTCGACGGCGCGACGCAGCAGCCACTCGACGTGCGCGTTGGTCGAGCGCAGGTCCTCGGCCGCCCAGCGCGCGAGCGCGTCGTGCACCGCGGGGTCGAGCCGCAGCAGCATCGCCTTGCGCTCGCGCGCGCCGGCGCGGGCCGGACGCGGCGGGCCGTCGCCCGCCACGCCGGCCCCGCCGTCCGGCGCGGCGCCGTCTGGCGTGCCGGGCGTGCTCATCCGCGCACCGACCTCACTGGTACAGGGTCCCGGTGTTGACCACCGGCGAGACCCTCGAGTCCCCGCACAGCACCACGAGCAGGTTGGAGACCATCGCGGCCTTGCGCTCCTCGTCGAGCTCGACCACACCCTGGGCGCGCAGCTCGGCGAGCGCCATCTGCACCATGCCCACCGCACCCTCGACGATGATCGAGCGGGCAGCGATGACGGCGGCGGCCTGCTGGCGCTGGAGCATGGCCTGGGCGATCTCCGGCGCGTAGGCGAGGTGGCTGATCCGCACCTCGACGATCTCCAGGCCGGCCAGCGCCACGCGGGCGGCGACCTCCTGGGCGAGCTCGAGCGAGACGCTGTCCGTCGAGCCACGCAGCGACGGCTGGCCGTCCGGGCCGTCGTAGGGGTAGGTGCCGGCGACGTGCCGCACGGCGGACTCGGCCTGGACGGCGACGAAGGTGCTGTACGCCTCGACCGCGAAGGTCGCCTTGGCCGTGTCGGAGACCTGCCACACGACGATCGCGGCGATCTCGACGGGGTTGCCGGTCGCGTCGTTGACCTTCATCCGCGCGGTCTCGAAGTTCCGGACGCGCACGGAGACGGACCTGTGCGTGCTCAGCGGGACGAGCCAGACCAGGCCGGCGCGCCGCACGGTGCCGATGTACCGGCCGAAGAACTGGACCACCTGGGTGCGCCCGGGCTGGACGATCGTCAGGGACGACGCCGCGACGCCGGCCAGCACGAGGGCGATCCCGCCGAGGACGCCCAGCGAGCCGGAGCCGGACTCGTCCGAGCGGATGACGGCCCACACCCCGACCCCGCCGAGGGCCAGGGCGATGGCCAGCCCGAGGAACCCGTCGGTGTGCCACGCGGACCGCTCGCGGATGTCGACCTCGACGCCTCCTGGCCCGACGGGCCGGACGACCGGCTGGGGGTCACGCTCGACGACGGCCATGCTGATCACTGCCTCTCAGCGGCGCACCACCCTGGTACGTCCGCAATCACAGTGATATCACATCCGGCCGCTCCGCGGGCGGATCCCGCTCACGACTCCGGGCCGGCCGGTGGCTGCGTCGGCGGGACGACCGGGGTCGAGCCCGTCGCCGGGTGCGCGGGCGGGATCAGCTGCGGGCTCACCGGCGCGGGCGAGGTGGCCGGCGCGGGCGGCGCGGCGGGCGTCGGCAGCCCCGGGGGCACGAGGCCGTCCACGGGCACGCGCGGCACAGCACGGCCCAGCCCCGGCCCGCCGTCGGCCGTGAGCACCGTGCGGGCGCGCTGCGCCACCTCGCCCGCGCACAGCAACGCGTACGTGGACGCGACGATCTGGCTCGAGGAGGTGAAGTCGCGCCTGCCCCCGGCGAACGCGTAGGAGATCACCGAGAAGAGGATGCCGAACGCCGCACCGATCGCGACGGCGGGCAGGATCGCGACCCCGGCGCTCTCGGCCGGAGCGAAGAGCGAGAGGAGCAGCCCGACGAACAGGCCGAACCACGCCCCGGAGGCCAGTCCGGCGACCGCGACCCGGGAGTACGTCAGCCGGCCGGTCACGCGCTCGACCATCTTGAGGTCGGTCCCGACGATGGTGACGTTCTGGACCGGGAACTCCTTGTCGGACAGGTGGTCGACGGCCTTCTGCGCCTCGAGGTACGTGGGGTACGCGGCGATCTGCTCGCCCTGCGGCGGCGTCGGCACGGCGGGGATGCGGGCTGACCTGTTCATCGTCATCCCGTGATCCTCTCCCAGACACCTGGGAGTTGCCAGGGAACCGCCTGAGGGAGGCGCCCTGCGGCCCGCCGCGCAGGCCCCCCGGCACCGCGCGGCTACGCTGGCGCGGTGAGCAGCGTCGGCACCCGGATCTTCGCCGCGCGCCTCGCCGGGACCGCCGTCTTCGACCCCCTCGGAGACCAGGTCGGGCGGGTGCGCGACGTCGTCGTCCTCCTGCGCGCCAAGGGCGCGCCCCGCGCGGTCGGCCTCGTGGTCGAGGTGCCGGGCCGGCGGCGCGTCTTCCTGCCGCTGACCCGCGTGACGAGCATCGACGCCGGGCAGGTGATCTCCACGGGCCTGGTCAACATGCGCCGCTTCGAGCAGCGCGCCTCGGAGACCCTCGCCCTCGGCGAGCTGCTGGACCGACGCGTCGAGCTGAGCGACGGCTCGGGCGAGGCGACGGTGGTCGACCTGGCGATCGAGCAGCAGCGCACGCGCGACTGGCTGGTGACCAAGCTCTTCGTGCGCCGCCAGGTGCCGGGCAAGTCCGGGCTGATGCGCCGCCGTGGGGAGACGCTCACGGTCGACGTCGGCGAGGTGCGCACGCTGGCCGGTGGAGCGGCCCAGGGCGCGGAGCTGCTGCTCGCCTCCTACGAGGACCTCAAGCCGGCCGACCTCGCCGACGTGCTGCACGACCTGGGCTCCGTGCGGCAGCTCGAGGTGGCCCGCGCGCTCAACAACGAGCGCCTCGCCGACGTGCTCGAGGAGCTGCCGGAGGACGACCAGGTCGCGATCCTGTCCGGGCTCGACGTCGACCGCGCGGCCGACGTGCTCGACGTCATGCAGCCGGACGACGCGGCGGACCTCATCGGCGAGCTGTCGGACGAGAAGGCCGCGGAGCTGCTCGAGCGGATGGAGCCGGAGGAGGCGCGCGACGTGCGCCGCCTGCTCGCCTACCAGGACGACACGGCGGGCGGTCTCATGACCACCGAGCCGGTGGTGCTCGGCCCCGAGGCGACCATCGCGGCCGCACTGGCCCACGTGCGCCGTCAGGACCTCACGCCCGCGCTGGCCTCGATGGTCTTCGTGGTGCGCCCACCGCTGGAGACGCCGTCCGGCCGGTTCCTCGGCGTGGTGCACATCCAGCGGCTGCTGCGCGAGGCACCGCACGACGCGCTCGGCGGGATCCTCGACAACGAGATCGAGTCCCTCACCGCCGACGCCCCGCTGAGCCAGATCACGCGGCTCCTGGCCACCTACAACCTGCTCGCCCTGCCCGTGCTCGACGAGGAGCGGCGCCTGCTCGGTGCGGTCTCCGTCGACGACGTCCTCGACCACCTGCTGCCCGAGGACTGGCGCGAGGGCGACGACGAGGACACCGACCGGGCGATGACGGCGCAGCGCGAGGCCGGCCGTGGCTGAGCGCCTGGACCAGCCGCGCGAGGCGCGTCGCTCCGTGCTGCGCCCGCAGGTGGGCGCCGACACCTTCGGCAGGATCTCCGAGGGCATCGCCCGCTTCATGGGTACGCCCCGGTTCCTCGTCTACATGACGGCGTTCGTCGCGGCGTGGCTCGCCTGGAACTCGTGGATGCCCCAGGGCCTGCGCTTCGACAGCGCTGCCCTCGGGTTCACCGCGCTGACCCTCATGCTGTCGCTGCAGGCCTCCTACTCGGCACCGCTGATCCTGCTCGCGCAGAGCCGCCAGGCGGACCGGGACCGCGTGGCGGCAGAGCAGGACCGCCAGCGCGCCGAGCGGTCGCTGGCCGACACGGAGTTCCTCGCCCGCGAGATCGCCTCCCTGCGGATCGCGCTCGGCGAGGTCGCGACCCGCGACTTCGTGCGGTCAGAGCTGCGGGACCTGCTCGAGGAGATCACCGCGGAGCGAGAGGCGGCCCGGGACGCGGAGCGGGAGGCCGAGCGGGAGGCGTCCCGGGAGACGCACGCAGCCGACTGGCCCGACGGCGCGGCCGGGGGCCCGGAGCGCACCACGGCGTGAGGCGTCGCGACCCGTGCGCGCATCGCGCGGCGGGTCCTACTGCGTCGCCTCGACCACCATGGCGCGCAGGCGCGCCAGCAGCCCGGCATCGCCCTCGACGGTCAGCGCCCCGAGCGACCCGCGACCCCACAGCCACCGGTCCAGGTCCCAGGCCGACCCGCTCACCACGGCGTCGTCGTCCCCGCCGTCGTCCTCGGCGAGCAGCGCCGCGACGTCGATCTCGTAGGGGTCCCCCGACGACCGTGTCCCCGCGAACCGGCCCAGCGCGAGCACCCACGCGTCGTCCGTGTCGGTGCACGCGAGCCGCACCGTGGTGCCGTCGAGGGTCAGGTCACCCTCGCCGGGAACGCCGTCGAGCATGACGGTGAGCATCTCGTCGACGCCGTCGGCGGCGAGGTCGACGGCGGGCGGGGTGACCGGAAGGCCCGCCGCGACCTCGGCGTCGACCCGGTGGATGAGCGCCTCGTGCGCCTGCCGGCGCGCCACCCAGCCGACACTGTGCCCGTCGGGCGACCAGGACCAGCACGCGTCGTCGGGCTCGTGCTCGGCCAGGGCGGCCAGCAGCGCCGTCCCGCTGCGCGCCGCGAACTCCGCCAGGTGCGCGTCGAGCGGGCGGTCCGGCTCGGCGACGTCGCCGCCGACGAGCCCGGCGCCCACCACCTGGGACCAGAAGTGCTGGACCTCCGCGAGGTGCCAGTGCAGGTCGGCGACGGCCCAGCCCGGGCACGTCGGCACGGGGTCGGACGCCGTGGCGACCCGCAGCGCCGCGCCGAACCGCTCGGACTCGTCACGGATCGCGGACAGGTACCGGCTGTGCTCCATGGGGCGAGCGTACGCAGCGGGGGCGCCCCGGGCGGCGGACGGGCGCGCGCCGCGCTCGACCTACGATGGTCCCCATGCCCACCCTCACCGTCGAGTCCGTCACCGCCGCGCTGGCCGGGGTGATCGACCCCGAGATCCGCCGCCCCATCACCGATCTCGGCATGGTCCGCTCCGTCGCCGTCGAGCCGGGGCCCGACGGCGCGGCGGTCACCGTGGGCATCGACCTCACGACGGCGGGCTGCCCCCTCAAGGAGACCCTGACGCGCGACACCACCGCCGTCGTCTCCGCGCTCGAGGGCGTCGCCTCGGTGAGCGTGCAGCTGGGTGTCATGTCCGACGAGCAGCGCCTTGGCCTGCGCACCATGCTGCGCGGCGGCGCCGGCGAGCCCGTCATCCCCTTCGCCCAGCCGGGCAGCCTCACCCGCGTCTACGCGATCGCGTCGGGCAAGGGCGGGGTCGGCAAGTCCTCGGTGACCGCCAACCTGGCCGCCGCGATGGCCGCCGACGGACTGTCCGTCGGGGTGGTCGACGCCGACGTCTACGGGTTCTCCCTGCCTCGCATGCTCGGCGTGACGCTGGCGCCGACCAAGGTCGACGACATGATCCTGCCGCCCGTGGTGCACGGGGTGAAGGTCATCTCCATCGGGATGTTCGTCCCGGCGGGCCAGCCCGTGGTGTGGCGCGGGCCGATGCTGCACCGTGCGCTGCAGCAGTTCCTCGCCGACGTGTTCTGGGGCGACCTCGACGTGCTGCTCCTCGACCTGCCGCCCGGGACCGGGGACATCGCGATCTCCGTGGCGCAGATGCTGCCGAGCAGCGAGCTCGTGATCGTCACGACGCCGCAGGTCGCCGCGGCCGAGGTGGCCGAGCGTGCCGGGTCGATCGCGCTGCAGACCCGCCAGCACATCGCCGGCGTGGTGGAGAACATGTCGTGGCTGGAGCAGGCGGACGGCTCGCGGCTCGAGCTCTTCGGGGCCGGCGGCGGCGCCACCGTGGCGGACTCGCTGAGCCGCGCGACCGGCGCCCCCGTGCCCCTGCTGGCCCAGGTGCCGCTGGACATGGCGCTGCGCGAGGCCGGCGACGAGGGCACCCCCGTCGTGCTGTCTGCGCCCGACAGCCCCGCTGCCGTCGCCCTGCGCTCGGTCGCCCGAGCACTCGGCCAGCGGTCGCGCGGCCTCGCCGGTCGCTCCCTGGGCCTCTCCCCCGTCCCGCGCTGACGCCAGCGCCGTCGCCCGGGACCGCCGACCGGCCCACCCGAGGTCGTCGCCCGGCCGCGTCGACCCCCGTGGCCCGGTCACCGTCGCCCGGTCACCGTGACCCGGTCACCGTCGCCCGTTCACCGTCGCCCGTTCACCGTCG
>Ga0073904_10001390_pt1 | contig 18147 bp, 17 predicted proteins | sample KloWWTrecipitate_FD_66668 | JGI IMG/M metagenome (GOLD analysis project Ga0073904, IMG submission 66668) | Active sludge microbial communities from Klosterneuburg, Austria, studying microevolution and ecology of nitrifiers - Klosterneuburg... | ecosystem: Engineered > WWTP > Aerobic digester >... | reverse complement strand
GAACTTGCGGAGGCCGCACGCGAGCAGGCCTGGGACATCCTCGCGCGCGCCGACCGATTCCGAATGCTCCCCCCCGTCGTGCCGGCGGAGGAGGCTCCCGGATTGTTCGACGGGCTGGCCGGCATCGGGTACGTGCTGCTGCGGCTAGCGGCGCCTGACGAACTCCCCAGCGTCCTGGCCTGGGAGTAGCGCCGATGGCGGGATTGCCGACGCCGGCTTGACGTCATGGCTTCCGCTTGGCAATGCTCACACCTACAACACCGCATGGAGAGCCTTCGATGATGAACGGACCGGAGACGATGAGCACCGACGCCCTTCCGTTGTTCCAGCACGCGCTCGAATCGCCTTCGGCATTCACGCCCGAACGTCTGATGGATGCTGTGCGCGCCGAGCGTGGGCTCGCCCACGAGGCCGTGCCACCGCTGTGCGTACTCGACTTCGACGGCGACTTGTCGGACCACCTCGCCGAGGAGGGAGCGACGTCGCCGATGGCGTCCTGGGCGTGTTTCCACACGTCCATGCGCGTCATGACGCTGAATGGTCTACCCTGCGGAATCGTGCCGCGCACCATCGGTGGACCGTATGCGGTGCTCGTGGCCGAGCAACTCTGGGCGGCGGGTGCGAAGCTGATTGTGGGCATCACGTCTGCCGGTCGCGTCTCACCGACCCTGCCCCTGCCGTCGATTGTCGTCGTTGACGAGGCCGTGAGGGATGAGGGGACCTCGCTGCACTACGCGCCGCCATCACCGACCGTGGTCACACCGACGACGGGCATGATGGAGGTGCTGCTGCGCGAACTGAGCACTCTGTCGCCGTGCGTGTGCCGCGGACCGGTGTGGACGACGGACGCGCCCTACCGGGAAACTCCCGAGCAGCTGCGATTCTGGGCTGAGAAGGGCGTCCTCGCCGTCGAGATGCAGTCGGCGTCGCTCTTTGCGTTCGCTCACGCGCGAGGCGCGCAGGTCGCGATGGTTGCACTCGTCAGCAACGGCGTCGACGATGTGACCGGCCACTTCGACACCGGCGGACACCGGTTCAGAGTCGACGTCCTTACGGCGGTCGCCCGCGCCGCACAGACCCTCATGCCGGCCGGTCCGCGCCAGGTTGAAACGTCCCCCGCACCGTGACGCTGCACTCCTCCGGTGTGCTCCGCGCCAGCGCACGCGGAGACCACGCGTATGCCGCCATCAACCGGATCATCGAGCGCCTTGGCGCCCTCATGAAAGAGCGAACAGCGGCCTTTCAATCTGAGAACCGTTCCTTCACCGTGAAACGTCGTGTCATCAGCCGCGCTTCATCTTCTCAGGCGCGACGCCCTTCCAGTGTGGCCCGCGCTTTGCTTGACTGGTTGTCGGGCCGGCGGCCACACTCCACGTTCCATTCATCCCGATTTCATCCCGAACGGTGCGGTGCGATTGTGCCGCCGCGTCCCCTCCCCTAGGCGCGGTCGTGGCCCAGCAATCGGTCCACCTCAATGCGGTCCGAGGTCCGCGCAATAACGAAGAGGTGATCGGCCGCCTGTAGCCGCGTGGAGCCGCGCGGCGCGATCGGCGTCCCCTCTCTCGACACCAGGGCGACGATGGCGCCGTCTGGCAGGCGCAGGTCCTGGATTGTCCGGCCAACCAGCGGCGACTCGGATGACACGGCGTAGTCGACGACTTCTGCGTTGACGTCGCGCAGTGTCACGAGCTCCAGAGATACGGGTGGCGCGGGCACGTGTGTCTCCCGCAGCCTCAAGCGTGCGGCCAGCACAGGAAGGGTCCATCCCTGCAGCATCGCCGAGAGCAGCACGACAAAGAACACCACGTTGAACAACAGCCGTCCTTCGGGCAATCCTGCCAGAAGGGGAAAGGTTGCCAGAATGATGGGAGCCGCCCCTTTCAGGCCGACCCAGGAGATTAGGACGTGCTCTCGAAGGCTGAACCGGAAGGGCGCAAGCAGCGGCACCACCGCGATCGGGCGAGCGACCAGGAAGAGAACGGCCGACACGAGAAGCGCGGGGCCGGCAACGGGCACCAGTTCCGTCGGTGTACTCAGGAGGCCGAGGACGACGAACATCGTGATCTGGCCGATCCACGCCAAGCCGTCCATGAACAGAAACGTTTCTCGCTGGAACGCGGTCCGGTTGTTCCCCAGGACGATTCCGGTGATGTAGATGGCCAGAAACCCGCTGCCTCCGGCGATTGCCGCCAGCCCGAATGCGGCCAGGCCGCAGGCGCCGGCGAGCACGGCGTACAGGCCGGGAGCCCCCAACTGGATGCGATTCAACGCGCGAACGGACAGCCACCCGGCACCCAGCCCGACCACGCATCCGACACCCATCTGCTGGACGAAGAACGTCAAGAGGCCCAGTCCGAGGTCGAGTCGACCGCTCAACACTTCGAGCAGTCCCACCGTCAGAAAGATCGCCATCGGATCGTTCGACCCGCTCTCGACTTCCAGTGTGCTCGCCACGCGCTCCCGGAGCAGAAGCCCCCCCGATCGAAGAACCGAGAAGACGGCCGCGGCGTCGGTTGACGCCACGATGCTTCCAAGCAGGAGGCCGATCAGCGGAGGCACGCCAAGGATGCTCGACGCCGCCACGCCAGTGATGACTGCCGTAACAATGACGCCAACCGTTGCGAGCAGCAATGAGGGCCGCCAGACCGCCCGCAGTGCGGACGCACGGGTCTGAAGCCCTCCGTCAAACAGGATGACGGCAAGCGACAGTGTCCCGATGGCGTGGGCGAGACTGACGTTGTCGAAGTCGATGCCTCCGATGCCGTCCTCCCCGGCGAGCATGCCGATACCGAGGAAGAGGACCAGCACGGGCAGCCCGAGGCGCGCCGAGAACCTGCTCGACACGATGCCCGCGAGCAACAGCACCGCAGCCAACAGAATCTGGTGGTCGATCAGGAACATGGAGTCTCCCCGGCCGGCAGCAACGACAGTAGAATGGTACGGGAATATGATGGCGGGACACGCCGACTTTCGCATCCTGGTCGCGACCGATGGATCTACGCAAGCCCGCGCAGCGATCGCGGCTGTCGTCGAGGGTCCATGGCCCGATCGAACACGGGTTCGCGCGATCGTGGCGAGGCGGATCCGTGTCCCGCACCGACGGTCGATTCTCTTGTCGGCGCTCGATCGCACCGCCGACGATGCAGCCGACAGTGCACGAGGCGCCCTCGCAGCACGGTGGCCTGGAGCCGAGGCCGTCGTGGTGGACCAGTCGCCCGTCAAGGGAGTGCTCGGCGAAGCCGCGAAGTTTCGCGCGGACCTGATCGTCATCGGCTGGCGCGGTCACGGGGCGGTGCGTCGACTGCTGATGGGTGGGGTCTCGCGTGGTGTCGTCCGGGGAGCCACGTGCGCCGTCCTCGTCGTCAGACGACGACCCCGACGCGTGCGACGAATCGTGATCGGATTCGACGCGTCTCCGAACGCCAGACGCGCGGTGCGGCTGGTCGGCAGGCTGGCCGTCCCTCGAAACGGACGCGTGCTGCTCGTGGGCGTCGTGGAACCGCTTGCGCCGACCTCCCTCGGGCCTCGGGTTGGTGGCATTCGGTCGGCGGTGGCTCGTGAAGTGAGGCGTCTCAACACTGCGCGCGCCGAAGCAGCCGCGAAGGGGCTGAACCGCGCCGCCGACGAGCTCAGGCGAGGCGGGTGGCAGACACGCACCGAACTGAGGAGCGGCGAACCGCTGCGCGCGCTCGTCGACGCGGTGAACGCGTACCAGCCGGAACTGCTGGTCATTGGGGCGAGCGGTTCGAGCGAGGGTGCCCGCCATCTGCTGCTGGGAAGCGTCGCCGACGGCGCCCTCAACCAGTGCCCGGTTCCGGTTCTGCTGGCCCGCTGAGCAGACGGCTGCCCGAGCGGCGTGATTGATGGGAGCCAGTGCGGGCCTTACGCTCCACCTGCCCCTGGGGCCTGGATCGTATCCATGTCGCTTTCGCCCGTCAGATCGTAGCGCACCCTGATGGCATCGCCAATCTGCCGGAGCGCGTCGGGGTAGGCCTGAGCGGCGTACCGCCGCTCGTGCCCGTCGAGTTCGCGCGCGAGGGCATGATCTCCGAACACGTCACCGATCCATCGTGAGAAGTCGCCTCGGCGTAGATACCCGGCACCCTGCGTGGTGTCAAGCCGGTCGAGGAGAGCGACGAACTCACGCAGCGTATGTGCGCGGGCCGGCACTGTGCTCCGGCCGGATCCGAACACGAAGGCACGGCTGTCGGACACCGGAACGTCCACGTACTTCTGCCGGTGTCGAACGTGCGGCGTCAGACGTTCTCCGATGATGAACGTCCGCAGATCATGGCCCGCTTCGTCAGTCACCGGCAAGGCGACGGCCTGGTCGAGGCGGAGGTGCGGCAGTATGTCCCACGCCGAGGGACTGAGATGCCGGCACGCCGGGCAGTGCGTCCGGAGCGACTCGATTTCAGTCGGATCGGATTCCCTCGTGACGAGGATGACCTCGGCCGCGGCAATCAGGTCGGCCGACAGCCGGGATGGCCAATAGGTGACGATGGTGTACCCGTTGAAATCGAGATCCAGCAGTCCTCTGGCGACGGCGTCGTCCATGAAGTAGTGGCCTTCATCGACGACGATCCGGTGCGGTGTACCGGTGCGGCGCCGTATAACGTTCAACACCGGCAGGACCGAGCCGATGTACTCGCGCTTCTCGTCGTGTGTGAGAGACGACAGATCGAGGACCACGCTGCGGTCCGGATAGCGCAGCGCGTGCTGAAGCGCGCGTGGAGGGGGCGGAGGGTCTTCCCCTCCCAGGACCGTGACACCGGGCATCGCGCCGAGCGTCCGGTAATCGCCTTCCGGGTCGATCACGCAGAGACTGTACCCGTGGAGAATCAGGCGCTCGCACAACAGTCCGGCCAGCCATGACTTGCCGGAGTTCGTCTCACCGACGATCAGGACGTTGCGTCCCCGAACGGCCAGTGAGAACTCGCGGCCGTCCTCAGTGTGCCCGATGAGCAGGCGCCGTCTGGCCCTGACCGGCACTGGCACCCGGCCGCTCGTCGCAACACTGCTGATGAAGTCGCCCACCGCGGCCGCGTCGTGGCCGGCGATCACCAGGTCCGCGGCCGCCTGGAGTGACCGGCTGCCCCACGCGACCGCCGCGCCAACCTCGGCGAATCGAAGCATTTCATGGTCGTTTTCCGCATCTCCGACGGCGACGGTATTGCGCGGCGACGCCCGGAGCATGTTCAGCGCGGCAGCGAGACCCGTGGCCTTGCTGACTCCCTGAGCCAGAGCCATGACGCGGCTGCGGTTGAACGACAGCACGATCGGCAACTCGAGCTCGCGGATGAGGTCGAGGATCCGGTGAGCGGAACTCGCATCGGCGTCAACCAGGCATTCGCCCGCTCGGAACCTCACGTGCAGATCCTCGAGACGCGTCAGAAGCGCCTGAGGGATCCGTGGTGCCAGGACCGTCGTATGGCCCGTGCCTGGAAAATGGACCACCGCTCCGTTCTCGGCGACAACGACGTCGACGAAGCGGAGTCCGCCAGCGGCTCGGCGGAGATCGTCGAGAATCCGGCCGGTCACGATCATCACGATCACGTCCCGCCGTCGCGCCGCCGCGATGGCACTGAGCACCGATTCATTCGGGCGATCGTCGCGGGTGATCGTGCCGTCGTAATCGAGCGCCAGAACCGACAGTTTCATGCGTTGACTCCAGGGCACCGGCCTGCTTCAACCCATCGAGCAGGAGATGGAAGTACACCAGGCCGGCATACGGCTGCCACGGCGTGACCGCCCGCCGCACCCCGGCGTAGTCGAGCGACTGCGGACGCCCAAGCCAGCGGGCCATTCGCTTCTGGGCGCCGACGTCATCGCCGGGAAATACGTCCAGGCGTCCGAGCCCCCTCAACATCACGTACTCGGTCGACCACCGACCCACGCCGCGCAACTCGAGCAAACGCTCCCGGGCGACGGGATCGTCTTCCACGGCGACGGACTCCAGATCCAGTTCCCGCCGCACAATCGCGTTGGCCAGCTCGAGCAGAGCGCGGACCTTCTGATGGCTGAGCCCGATCGCCCGGTATCTCTCTGGCGGGAGCCGCGCGATGTCGCGTTCCGACGGGAAGGCGTAGTGGGTGCCGTGCGCCGTCTCGACGCGCGCGCCGGCGATCGTCGAGAGGCGGTTGAGCAGTTCGAGGCCAACCTCCAGTGACAGTTGCTGGCACGCGAAGGCGTTGACCACGGCTTCGAACACGGTTGGAAAGCGGGGCGGCTTCATCCCTCGGAAGGTCTCGGCGAGCGGCCGGAGCCGCGCGTCGTGCGTGGCCAGGCGGTACCAGTCGGTCAGGTCGATTCGAAGTCCAAGCAGCCGGTCCAGAATCAACCGGATCCGTCTGCGCTCCAGCACCGTACGTGGCCGCGGCGTCGCCGTCACGGTCAGGCTCGGTGCCGCCGGCGAACCGGCCTGCCGCACGGCCAGCTCGGTCGGCCGTCCGGCCATCACGATCACGCGTCGATACGTACTGCCATCCCAGCGGTCGACCGCATTGCGGTAACGACGGCGGAGTGCCCACACGGTGAGATCGAGACGGAACGGCGGTATGGGCCGAAGCACGAACCGACCAACGGCCTGGCGGTCACTCGGCACGGGGATTCAGCCCGCCGCGCGCCGGGGGCGGCCGGAGGCGGCGGCTCGCTTGGACGCGGCCGGCCGCCGCGTCTTCGCGTGCACGTACTCCTGCAGGGCGACCGCATTGTTGTGTTGGGTGTCGTGCGAGCTATAGACGAGCGTGACCGTGCCGCGCCGGGCAGCGGTCACGATCGGTTGCCAGGCGTCCGGTCGGGAGTCGAGCTCACGAAAGTAGCGCCGGCGGAACTCGCTCCACTTGGCCGGATCGTGACTGAACCACTTTCGCAGCTCCGTGCTGGGTCCGGCCTCCTTCAGCCACGCGTCGGCATGGAGCGCTGCCTTCGAGACGCCGCGCGGCCACAGCCGTTCGACCAGAAAGCGGGTGCCATCCGTCCGTGAGACCGGATCGTACGCACGTTTCAACGTGACCATTGTCCCGCACCTCGTCTCAGTGAACCCTGAACGCCCGCGTGCGCCTGCGCGCCGTGCGAGGGACCACCCCTCATCGGGAGGCTGGATGATATGGTAGCGAATGTCGGCCCCGTGAACCTACTGTCTGCCGTCGTGACGCTCTTCCTGGTGATGGACCCTCTCGGGAACGTCCCGCTGTTCCTGTCCGTGTTGAGGGTCGTCGCTCCGGAACGGCGGCGCACTGTCCTTCTGCGCGAGGTCGCGCTTGCGTATCTCGTACTCGTAACGTTTGTGCTGATCGGCGACTCTCTCTTGCGATTCCTCGGCCTCGAACAGCCAGCCGTCGGCATCGCCGGCGGCATCGTGCTGTTCCTGATTGCCTTGCGGATGGTGTTCCCCCCAGAAGGGGGCGCCACTGGCCCGAGTCCCCAGGGTGAACCGTTCATCGTTCCCCTCGCGATCCCGCTTCTGGCCGGCCCGTCAACGCTGGCGACGCTGCTGCTGCTGCAGTCGGCGACACCGGCGTCGACCGGCCCTCTGCTGCTCGCACTCACGATCGCCTGGGCTGTCAGCAGCGCAATCCTCCTATCCTCGACGTCTCTCTATCGAGTGCTGCGTGAGCGCGGGCTGATGGCCATGGAACGGCTGATGGGGATGCTGCTCGTCATGGTCGCCGTTCAGATGCTGCTCAACGGCGTAAGGGTGTTCCTGCAGGGTCAATGACATGCCGGCGAGCGATTGTCGAGCCTTTCACGATTGTGAGATCGTCGAGAAAGGAGCTGACGTGACACCGCCGGTCGTTTTCACCATCGGCCACTCGACACGCCCGATCCGGGACTTCATCCGCCTTCTCAGGGCACACGACATCCAGCGAGTCGTCGACGTCCGCACCATCCCGCGGTCGCGGCACAATCCGCAGTTCAATCGCGACCGCCTGTCCGCCGCGTTGCACGGTGCGCGGATTCACTACCGGCACCTGCCCGGATTGGGCGGGCTGCGCCGGGCCACGCGCGATTCGCCGAACCTGGGGTGGCGGAACGCGAGCTTTCGTGGCTATGCCGACTACATGCAGACGCCGACGTTCAGACAGAGCCTGGACCGGTGCGTCGAACTAGCGAAGCAGGAGCGCCTCGTGTTGATGTGCGCTGAGGCCGTTCCATGGCGCTGCCACCGCTCGCTAATTGCGGATGCGCTGCTGGCCAGAGCCATCGAGGTTCGCGAGATCACGAGCGGCGTTCGGACGCAACCTCACTCACTGACACCGTGGGCGAGGGTAACCGGAACCGTCGTGACCTATCCGGGCCCGGCCCCGCCCGAGCACCGGCCACATCCTGATGCTCCGCGTCGCCCGACCTGACTGCTGCTGCGCTTGAGACCCGCGAGCGTGGCGGGCCGAATCTCATCACGACGTGATCGTCACAGACCGGGACTTCTTCCCGTGCAAGGGCTTCAGTCGCCGCCGCTGAACGCTTCGCCGGACAGCCTCGCCAGTAGCGCTGATCGCCGAATTAACCGCGCGCTGTAGCGCCGAGTCCGTCCGCTCGACGACGACGCTCGGCAAGCCGCTGACAACGACCTTGATGACACATCGGTGATCGACACCGCCCTTCGGCCCGTTGACGTCGGAGAGCCGAACACTGATGCGTTCGATGGATGAAGCGAACTTTCCGAGCCTCATGCCGAGCTTTCGGGCGATGTTGTCTCGATCCGCCTGGTCCAGCATGGCGCCAATCACCCGTACGTGCGCCGGCGGGGCCGCAAGCGCGCGATCTCGCGCGCGTTTGGTCACGCGGAGGACTGCTGTCGGAAGCGGCGCTCGCTGCACGGGTTGCCTCTTTGGCCGCCGCCCGCTGCGAGGTCCGGTCGGCCCCCGCGGCGCCCGGCCACCCGGAACCTGACCGCCGCCCGGAGGCCGCCGGAGCGGCGGCCGTTCGGTCCGCACGGTGGGCCGCACGGCCCCGCGGCCGAGTTGGTCAAGGACGTCGGTGGTCGTCACCAGCCCGATCACGGTGTCGTTCTTGGCAACGAGCAGGCATCCAATCGTGCGCCCGCGCATCAAGTTGGCGGCCTGACGAAGCGTCGTCTCGGGGCTGGCGCTCACGACGTCGGCCGCCATGACTTCGCGCACGAGGCGCCCGTCCAGGGACGTCGTCGCTCGTTTGCCGCCGAGGTCGCGCTCCGACACGATTCCCGCTGTTCGTGCGCCATCGACGACGACGAGGTGGCGAATGCGGTGTTGCCGCATCCGGGCCCGTGCGGTACGCACGAGTTCATCGGGGCCGATGGTGACTACTCCAGCGCTCATGATTTCCTGTAGTCGCATGCACACACCTCTATCCAATAGCGTAGACTCGGTAGACTCCGCCCGAAAGGTCTATGGCCTCAGGCGCTCTGAGGCGGACGGCCGCGTGATGAGTAGATTGTCATGAAACGAATCGGCGTGCTCACGAGCGGCGGTGATGCTTCCGGCATGAACGCCGCCATTCGCGCGGTGGTTCGCACGGCCGCCGAGCGAGGCTATGAGGCCGTCGGGGTCCGCGACGGCTTCGAAGGTCTGATGGAGGGCCGTTTCGTGCCGCTTGGCGCGCGCGATGTGGGCGGCATCATTCAAGCCGCCGGCACGTTCCTTCGGAGTGCACGGGCGTCCGGGTTCGCCACGGAAGCCGGTCAGCGACGCGCCCTGGACGCCGTCGCGCGAGGCGGGCTCGACGCGCTTGTGGTGATCGGCGGCAACGGGTCCCTCGCCGGCGCACAGGCGCTGTTCGATCGGGGGTTCCGGGTCGTGGGTGTGGCAGCGACGATCGACAACGATGTGCACGGAGCGGACATGGCGCTCGGCGTCGATACCGCACTCAACATCGCTCTCGAGTCGATCGATCGTCTGCGCGCAACGGCCTCTTCTCATCGCCGGGCCATGCTCGTCGAGGTCATGGGGCGCAACAGCGGCTATCTCGCCCTGGCGGCCGGCGTCGCGGGAGGCGCCGAAGTCATCGTCATTCCAGAGGTGGATGTCGGGCCGGACGAGGTCGCCGCGAAAATCCGCAACACGTTCGATCGTGGCAAGAATCATGCGATCGTGGTCGTCGCGGAAGGCGCGCGGTCTGCTCCTGTTCTGTCCGAGCGACTCGCCACCGCCGACGTGGGATTCGCCGTGCGCGCGACGACGCTGGGACACGTGCAGCGGGGCGGGACACCTGGCGCGTTCGATCGGCTCCTGGGCACTCGACTTGGCGCCGCGGCAGTGCAGGAATGTGCGGGAGGCCGCGGCGGGGTGCTGGTGGGCGTGAAGGGGGGCGAAATCGTTGCGACGCCCCTGGCCGAGGCTCTTGCCTCGCCACGAAGGCTCGATACGACCTTGCTGGACCTGGCCCACACTCTGGCGCGATGAGCAGACGCCATTCATGATTCGTTCATTTTCGCCGGCGGGCCCTCGCTCACAAGTCCCTCTCCCCTAATCCACTACGAATCGCCCGATCACCCCGGGGTTCGTTCGCCCTTCGAACGCTCGGCGTCTCGCGCCGGGGCGGCGCCAACCGCCCCCTCCGCCACGTGTCGCACGAAGTCGGCTTCCGTCAGAATCCCCGCCAGCATCCCCTGTTCGAGGACGGGCAGGCACCCGTACTTGTTGTCGAGCATGATCACCGCGGCTGTCGCCGCCTCGTCGTCCGCCTCGATCGTTTCGACCTGCCAGGTCATGACCTCGCTCACCTTGACCGCCGCCGACACGTCCTGACTGACACTCAGGGGCACGCCGTCGAGCCCCGCGGCCCGGCGGAGCAGGTCTCGCTCGGACACCAGACCGATGATGCCGCCGTCGTCGTCGACCACGGGCACGTGCCGGATGTGCTTCTCGTTCATCACGTCGCGAAGGGCGGCGATCGAATCATCCGGATGCACGGCATGGACATCCGGCGTCATCAGGTCTCGAACGCGTAGACTCGACACGGGTCACCTCCTTGAATAACGGCAGTCTCGCTATTGGTCAGATCAGCCCGCGTTCTTGATCGTGAGCACGTCGACAATCTTTGCGGCCATCTCACGATCGACGTTCAGCATACCGCGTAGTTCGTCCGCGAAGTGCTGCTCGTTCGCCGTCAACCCACCGTCCGAGAGCATGAGGTCGACGGCAACGGCGAATGCCGTGGCGGCGAGTTCTTTCGGAATGGTCGCGGCTGCCCCACGGATCACGTGATCGGTTCCCTGCTCCTTGATGCGCTCCGCGGCAGTCGTGAACATGGTGCGCCGGGTCTCGAGACTGGACCCGCGGAACAGCTTCATCGCCGACACGACATGTTCGATCTGGTTCGCCTCGTGCGGCGACACCGACCCGTCGGATCGGGCACTGGCGATGAGAAGGGACACGAACGCTTCAGGCGGCGACAACGCCTCGGTACCGGCCGCCTCAGCTGGTGTGGTCTCGCCGATCATAGGGACTCCTTCGCGAAGGGGATTCACTCAGCGACACGTGACGCCATTACTCAGATATGCACAGAACGCGCCAGCGGCGTCTTCAGAACCCGCCGAGGGCGTTATCAGAGGGAACGGAGGAAGACGTCTTCTGCTTAGCCTGAAGACGGCTCGTTCGTATCGCCGCTGGATTCACGACGAAATGCCCTCTTTCAAACTGCAAGGCTTCCGCAGCCATCGTTCGAGAGGCCGCTGCTGGAATCCCGTCGGCTGCCGCCGAAGTCCCGCCAACCACTCCCCGGCCCCAACGGCCGCCGGAATCGGTTCGCCAAGGCCCACGGCGCTGTCGTTCGAGATCGGCGCTTCCGAAGCCACCGCCGCGTGTGCCGCTGACCAGGGTATTGCCGAAGGCTCGACAATTGCATAAGACCGGGCGTCCGATAGATGAATGGACCGAACCACCAGGCTCGAGATGCAGGCGGAAAGGCGCGAGCCTCGCGGCTCGACGCCGCGTTCGCGGTGGTGTTGTCCGCCCTGGTCCCGACAAGCAGATCACGGAGTAGGGCATCGTGACCGAGCTGGTCGATCGCCTTGGCGTCGCCCCTGAGCGTGCCAGGGAGGTGCTCGTGGCAACGGTGAGGGCACTCGACGCGAATGTCAGCGCCGGCCAGATGCGGGATGTCCGGCACCAGCTCCCGAAGGACCTGCGCGCGGTGTTCGCACAGGCGTGAGTGCTGAATGACGAAGGCGGGCAAAGCCGGAGGCGTGCGTCGACGACCGCTGAGAAAGCTGGCGCTCGACGAGGCGTTGATTGCGCTCTTCATTGGCGCTATGAATGCCAACGACCACGTCGCGCGCGAGGAACTGGCCCGCGCCCATCACCTGATCTGGTCGACGCGCCGGTTCCGCCGTAAGTCGGGTGAAACGGTGGGACGCCTGATCGATCGCATGAAAGAACTCGTCGAAGACCAGGCGCCCGAGGCGGTGCTGGAGAGCGCCGCGAAGGCAGTTCCCCCCAGGCTGAGGCCATCGGCCTTTGCCGTCGTCGCCGACCTGTTGCTGGCCGATGGCAAGATCGACAGCCGCGAGCGGAGGTTCCTGGATCGACTGGCGGTCAACTTCAGGATCCCCGCTCGCATGGCGACGAACACCGTGGACGTCATGCTGGTGAAGAATCTCCTGTGAACGTGCCGTCCTGTCTCCGTCCTCATCGCACGGTGAAGAGCGCCAAGACCGTGGCCGAGCGGACCTCACCGCCCACGCAAATCCCAAAACAAGTCTGGTTGAGCGGCGTCAGCGCTCCCTGCCCCTGGCCCGCACCGTGCTCCAGCGCCGCATGACGTCCTGAAGTTGAGCCCGCGCCTCGTCGCAGGCCGCCACTTGACGCGCCGTGGGCGCCACCTCGGCGTCCTGCATGGACATGGCGGCGCTCATCAGGCTCCGACTCACGCCGTCGAGTGTGGGCGGACCATCGGGCGCGGCAGCCGCGAAGAAGAGGCCGGACCCGCCGCGTCGGGGTTCGGGCGCCAACGCCTCGATTTCGGCCTCGAGCGAACCGCCCACCGTTGGCGACGCGGCGATGCGCGCGACCAGGGCCCGAGCCTCCAGGTAGGCCGCGTTGGCCGCCACGGCGCCGTCGTACATCTCACGGGAGAGCGTCGCCACGCGCTCGAGATCCGCGATGGGCGTCTTTACCCGGGGGTCGAGACGGAGCGTGAGGGGCCGGGTGTACTGCCGACCGGCGACCGTGAGCCGGACCTGATACTGGCCTGCAGGCGCCCAGGGCGCCTGCACCGACGGATACGTGCGGCCGGGCACAGCGCCCGTGCCGCCGCCCGCTGCCCGGGGCTCGTCACCGATGGGATCGAAGTGGAGGTCCCACGAGAACCGGTGCATCCCCTTCCGGGTCGACAGAACCATCTGCGGCGCGGGCCAGTACAGAGGGACCCGACAGTTGGGGGCCGTAGGGTCCTGCCGGCAGATGCGGTCGTATCCAGCAGGATCCAGCTCGGGATCGGGCTCGAGCACCGGGTCGTCGCTCGCAAGCGATCGCACCACCGTCCCGCGCGCGTCCAAGATGTCGAGAGCCACCGGTTCCGTGACATCGGCGGCCAAGTAGTAGTCGATAAGCCCTCCGGGAGGCGGGTTGTCTCCGTGAGGTAGCTCGGGCGTCCACTCGGTGGGATCGTTGGTGCCGAAGCGCACCCGCACGGCCGTGGCGGGCTCGAACAAGTACGCCGGCTTGGCGTCCTGCGCATCGGCCAGCTGCCGAAGCGGCGTCACGTTGTCCAGGATCCAGAAGCCCCGCCCATGGGTGCCCGCCACCAGGTCGGAGCACAGGCATGTGGCGTCGTCCTTCACCTGGATGTCGCGCACCGACACCGCCGGCATGTTCAACCTCAGCGACTGCCAGTGGGCGCCATCGTCGATCGAGAACCACACCTGCGTCTCGGTGGCGGCATAGAGCAGTCCGGGCTTTCGCGGATCCTCCCGGATGGAGTTCGCCACCTCGCCCGGGGCCAGCCCGTTGTTGATCGCGGTCCAGGTCCTGCCGCCGTCGCGGGTGCGCCAGAAGTGCGGATTCATGTCGTCGAGGCGCATCGTATTGGCGGCGGCGTACGCCGTGCCCTTGTCGAAGTGGCCGGCCTCGATGTTGAAGATGCGGGTCCACGGCCTGATCTGAAGCGGGGTGACGTTGCTCCATGTCGTGCCGCCGTCCATCGTCACCTGGATGTTGCCGTCATCGGTGCCGGCCCAGATCACGCCCACGTCCAGGGGTGAGGGCGAGAGGGCGGTGATGGTGCCCTGGGCGTCCACGGTCACGCCGGCCCCGTACTTGCCCGCGCTTTCCGGCACCGCCCAGGTGGGACGGGACAGGTCGGGGCTGACGCGGGTCCAGCTGTGTCCGCGATCGCGGGTCTTCCACACCGCGTTGGACGCGTAGAAGAGCAGGTCCGCGTCCAGCGGTGACCACTGGATGGGCATGGTGCGCACGTTGCGATTGAAGGGCCCGCCCCGTGGTCCCATGTCGGGCCCCACCCTGGTGGTTTGCCCGGTCTTCCGGTTGTAGAGCGTCACGTCGCTGCGACTGCTCCCGTACACCATGTCCGGGTCGCGCGGGTCCGGAGCGGCAATGCCGTACTCCTGGATCATGACCGGATGCCAGTCGTGAAACGTGATCATGCCGTCGTCGGAACGGCTCTTCACGCACGCCGAGCCGGAGTCCTGCTGGCCTCCGCACAGGCGGTACGGGAAGGCGTTGTCCGCGGTCACGTGGTACATGGCCGCCGTGGGTTGCGTGTACCAGTTGCTCCACGATGCGCCGCGGTTCGCGCTGATCACCGCACCCTGGTCGGACACGGCGAGGATGATCTTGGGGTCGTTCGGATTGATCCAAATTTTCTGATAGTCGTCTCCGCCGTACGCGCCCCGTACCGCCGACCAATGGACGCCGCCGTCGTCGCTGCGCCACATGACCACCGTGGCGCTGTAGACCGTGTGCTCGTCCTTGGGATCGACGGTGATGGTGGGCAGGTCGCCGCCGCCGATGCGCGCCAGGGGGCGGGTGTCCACGTGGGGCGTGGCGGCGCCCATGGGCCCCTCGGGCACGTTCACCGGGATCCAATGTGCACCGGCGTCGGTGGACTTGTAGAAGCCCACCACGCCCGTGGTGGTGTTCGGCTGGGCGCCCCTGGGTGTGCCGGCGACCATGGCGTAAAGGAGATTGGGGTTGCTCGGCGCCAGCGCCAGGTTCGCCTGAATGACGTTGGGCAGTCCCTCGGACAGTGGTGCCCACGTGGTTCCGCCATCGCTGGACTTGAAGATGCCCGTGCCGATGCCGCCGAAGGCGCCGCCTTCCCTGAAACTCTGCTGCTGCGGCCAGAGCGTGGCGTAGATGATGTTGGGATTCGACGGGTCCATGATGATGTCGTTGCCGCTCGTGTACTCGTCGCGGTAGAGCACCTTCTCGAAGGACCTGCCGCCGTCCAGGGAACGGAAGATCCCCCGCTCGGCGTTCGGTCCATAGGGGTGTCCCAGCGCTGCCACGAACAGGCGGTCCGGGTTGGTGGGATCCACCACCACGTCGGCAATCATCTGGCTGTCGCCGAGGCCCAGGTGCGTCCAGGTCGCCCCGGCGTCCGTGGACTTGTACATGCCGTCACCCGTCGAAAGGTCGGGACGGATGATCCCTCCGCCGGTGCCGACGTAGATGATGTCGGGGTTCGACGGCGCCACGGCGATGGCGCCGATGGAACTGGTGGGCTGGCCATCGAACAGCGGCTCCCAGTTGGAGCCGTAGTCGGTGGAGCGCCAGACGCCGCCGTTGTCGAACCCGATGTAGAAGACGTTGGGTTGGCTGGCCACCCCGTCCAGGGCGCGCGTGCGTCCGGCCCGGGTAGGCCCGATGGCCCGCCACCGCATGTCGCCGTACAAATCCGGCGACTGGGCCGCGGCAACCCCGGTCCAGGCCGCGAGAAGGACCACCGCGATGACGACGTGGGTGATGGTGGTGCGCACGGTAACCGCCTCCTTGAGTACCCGGCGCTCCCTCGGGCCGCGACCTTGCGCGGAAGACGCGCGCCAGCGAGGCCTAGTGTATGACAAGCGTCCGGGACTGATCCGCGGCCGCCGCAGGTCCCTGAATGCCGGCGCGCTGAGGCTCGCCAAGCAAGAGCCGGAGCGCAGGTTCCTGGAACGGCGGCAGGAGTTGTCCTGACGATGCGAGGGGACGCTCGTATGACGGCCCACGGCGGCGCGATCGACGACCGGCGTGTCGCGCAGGACGACGCCGAGAAGCTGGTCTGCCTGGCACGGCGCCACTCGCGTACGCTGACGACTAGCCGAGCACCGTGCCGCAGCGATGACAGTAGCGCGCCTCGGCCGCATGCACCTCGTTGCCGCACGACCCGCATCGTCGCGACGGCCCCCCCCATAAGCGGCGGCTGGTCATCTCGGCGGTGACGATTCCCGTCGGCACGGCCAGGATGCCCCAACCGAGCAGCATGACGATGCTCGACACCGTGCGGCCAAGATTGGTCTTCGGCGTGATGTCACCGAAGCCGACCGTCGTCATGGTGGTGATCGCCCAGTAGATCGCCACCGGGATACTGGTGAATCCGTTCCCTGGCCCTTCCACCACGTACATGACAGTGCCGAGCACGACCACGAGCATGGCGACCGCGGACAGGAACACGAGGATCTTCCGACGACTCGCGTAGAGCGCGCCGCCGAGATGCCCGTACTCGTGCATGTACTCAGTGAGCTTGAGAATCCGGAAGGCGCGCAGCATCCGGAGCACCCGGATGTCGATGAGCACGTGTAGGCCGGGCACGAGCGTGGCCAGGTACATCGGCACGACCGCCGCGAGATCCACCAGGCCGAAGAAGCTACCGGCGTAGCGGAGCGGTCGCTGTACGCAGGTTAGGCGCGCCACGTACTCGGCGGTGAAGAGCAGCGTGAAAACCCACTCGAGTGCCAGGAACAGGCCGGCGTACGGCTGGGCAAGCCCCTGCACGGTCTCCAGCAGCACGACCAGGACACTGGCCGACACGAGCAGCAGCAGCACGATGTCGAAAAGACGGCCCGCCGTGGTGTCCGCCTCGAACATCACGACGAACCACCGGCGGCGCCATCCATGGTCGGGGCGGCCGAAGGCGAGGGCTTCGAGGGAGTCGGGCGATTCCATCGCGACCATTTTACGGTTGCCGGGCGAAGGATGATTTCGTCGATGGGCCCCGTGCAGAGCATAATGAGCGGGAAAGGGAGACCGCCTAATGCCCGACTCCACCTCGGATCCGCAAGTCACTCAGAAGTGCGCGCACCCGAGCTGCGTGTGCATGGTTCCCGCCGGCACGAAGTACTGCAGCGACTACTGCAAGAAGGCACCGGCAACAGAGTTGCACTGCAACTGCATGCACAAGGGGTGTCACCTCTGACGTCCCGGCGACGGTGATTGGACTTCCCAGGGTGGGGCCCTCCGGTTCCGCCCTGGTTCTGCTAGAACGCGGCGTCTCCCACAGCCCGACCGGAGGCTCGATGCCCGATGAACTGGAACCGTCTGGGCTGACAAGATCTGAATCAACCGGCTGACGCAAACTGTCAGCGCTCCGGGGTTGTTCCGGGCACTCCTGGTCAGTGTCGGGCAGGTCACCGTGGCAACGATTCTGCAACGCCGACCTGTCATGACTGCCTGGTTTTCGGCCCGTGCGCGTCGGATCGTCGTCCTGGCCTGGCTTGCCGTGGGCGGCACTCTGGCCGGCATGACCGCCCTCGAGGTGCGCGAACGATGGCTGTCGCCACCCACGCCGCCCGAGGTGGTGCGTGATGTCACCATCCGCGACGTCCCCGACCAGCAGGGCCGGCAGGCCACGTTTCGCATTCTGCTCTTCTCGGACGAGTTTCGGTGGCGGCTGAACTCCTACGAGACCATCGAGGACAGCACTGCATTTCCGCGCTTCACCGATGACATGAAAGCCGTGCTCGACAGTGCCCGCGAGATCATCTGCGTGGGAGCGAGTTCGGAGGAGATTCCGGCCGGCGTCGGCCTCAAGACCGGACGGGCGCGCGAGGAGTGGCGCGCGGCGCGACGGGCGGAGCGCATCGCCCTCTGGATCCGCGAATCGCTGTCGAAGCCCATCCCGGTGCGCAAGCTCAACATCGGCCACCACACGCCGACCCGGGCCGGCGGCGACACGTCGGACCAACGCCGGGTGGTGATCATTCTCGTCCTCGACCACGACGAA
>Ga0073904_10001384_pt1 | contig 18181 bp, 14 predicted proteins | sample KloWWTrecipitate_FD_66668 | JGI IMG/M metagenome (GOLD analysis project Ga0073904, IMG submission 66668) | Active sludge microbial communities from Klosterneuburg, Austria, studying microevolution and ecology of nitrifiers - Klosterneuburg... | ecosystem: Engineered > WWTP > Aerobic digester >... | reverse complement strand
CCCCGAGTAGAAGCTGCCCCATTCCGCCTGCGGACGGAACGCCACCACACGCCGATTGGCCGTGTTCGCCGAGATCTTGTAGCGCGTGAAGTGGTAGTCGCTGCCGCCGGGCAGGGTAATACCGTCCGAGATCTCGAAATCCTCTGGCAGCCGCTCGTAACTGGGATCCACCGAGACATCGAAACTGTCGCCGCTGTGCATCTCCAGGCGGAAGGCCTGAATGTTGCCGGACGCCGACTCCATGCGATTCTGCCTGTCGGTCAGCAGGAACGGCATGACGCCGAAGCTGAACCGCCGGATCACCGGATGCTCGTTGGGGCGGGGGTTCCAGCGGAGTTCCGAAAAGTAGCGCCGGTAGTCGCTCCGAGGCGTGAACCCGAGAGCCGGGGCGTAGTTCGGCTGTACCTCCTGCACACTCAGGCTGGAGTCCCAGATGTCGTTGGGATAGTTGACCCGCAGTTGCCAGGCCGCGCTGTCGCCGGCGTTGTCTTCGGTGGTGTTGGCGACCCAGTAGCCGGTGAACTCGAGATTCTTGTTTCCGCGAAACGTGGACGTCGCCAGGCGCATGTCCACGCCCAACGTCTGGCGGGTGGGCATCTCGGTCTGATCCCGGGTCGCGCGGTTGGTGTAGATGGCGCCGAAGTAGGACTGCTGGAGCACGCGCCGCCGCCAGCGGCCCACGAGGAAGTCCTCCCCGAGCGCACCCTCGTCTTCGGCCGTCCTGACGTACAGGGCGCCCAGGTCGTTGCTGCCAACCTGACCCGTGAGCTTGCCTCCGCCCAGAATACGTTGAGGATTGCCTTCGACCAGGCCGATCCGACGCGAGAAGAACACGTTGTTCGGGAAATCGTAGAACGTGGACCCGTCGAGGAAAAAGGTGCGCTTCTCCGGAAAGAAGAGCGGGAAGCGCGTCAGGTTGACGCGCCGCTGATCCACCTCCGTCTCGGCGAAGTCGGTGTTCACCGTTCCCACGGCACGCAGGCTGGGCGTGATGTTGTAAGCGGCGTCGAGACCGATGTCCGCCTCGGTCTTACGCGGCCCCCCTCCGCCGGGGGTGTCGAGATATCCGGCCAGGTAGGGCTTGACTTCGAAGCCTCGGCCCGCGCTCACGTCACTCAGACCGACCAGCAGGCCGGCGTTGGCCATGCGACGCAGCCCCTGGTTGCGCTGATAGCCCGTCCAGAGCAGTTCCTCGCTCTTGCGCCGGACCGTCCGCTGGAAGTTGATGCCCCAGGCCGGTGCGTTGGGATCGAACGCCAGCGTCCGGAACGGGATGTCGATCTCGATGACCCAGCCGATCTCGCTCTGCCGCACGCGGGCGTTCCAGATGCCGTCCCACTCGCGGTTGTTGGATCCGCCAGGGCCCATCAGCGCATCGGCCATCAGGCCCGCGGGATTCATCTCGAAGAAGTATCCCGTCTGCTGGTTCAGGAACGTGTCCATCGTCCACATGAACCGGTCGTCCGCGCTCAGGAACTCGTCACGCTTGCTGGTGTTGCCAGCCAGCTTGTCGGGCTCGGAGTCGAAGCAGATGACTCCCATGTAGAGGTGCGTGCGGTTGAACGCGATCCGGACCTCGGTCCGCTCGGTCGGCGTGGCGCCCAGCACGGGATCCTGCTGGACGAACTCCCCGGCGCTCGTCGCGCGGGCCCACACGGGCTCGTCCAGCACGCCGTCGAGGACGATGCGCTCGTCGGGTAACATCCGTTCGGCATACATGATGCGGCGGCCCGAGTTGAGGATGTCGGGCGCCTGAGCTTGGACGGGAACGGCCAGCGGCAGCAGCGCAACAGCGAATACGAATATGGCAACGACACGAGGCATGAATCGATAAGGATACGACACCCGGCCGCGGACCGTTTCGCCGCCAGGGAATCATTTCGGAGGAACGGGCCGAGATGGTACGCTCTAGCGCGCATGGCCCTCGACACCCTGAACCTCAGCCTGGCTCGTGAGGTCGCCGACCTCGAACGCGAGGGGCGCGCCAAGGCGCCCGAGCGCGTAATCGTGGGATACGTCCCCGGCTCCGGTCCCCGCGGCCCACGCTATCGGCTGCAGGGCGAATCCGGCGACTACCTGCGGATGAACGCCAACAGCTACCTCTCGCTGTCGCACCACCCGGCGCTGCTGCACGCGGCCGACGAGGCCGCTCGCGTATACGGCGCAGGCCCCGGTGCCGTGCGGTTCATCGACGGCACGTCGGCGCATCACGTGGCCCTCGAGGCCCGCATCGCGGCCTTCACCGGTCGTCCCGCCGCCAAGGCGTTCAATTCCGCCTACACGACGATCCTGGGCACCGCGATTACGTTCGCCGGGCCCGACACGTTCTGGATCGGCGACGAGCTCAATCACAACTGCATCATCCGGGCGATGCGCATCGCCAACGTACCGGCGGATCGCCGGGCGATTTTCAAACACAACAACGCCGGCGACCTCGCTGGAAAGCTCGAAGCAGTGCCCGCGGGCGCCGGCCGCGTCGTCGTCATCTTCGATGGCATCTTCAGCATGCGCGGTGATGCGGCGCCCCTGGCCGACCTGCTGAACGTGACCGCCGCGCACGAGCCTCGCTTCCGCGACGGGGTGGTCACCATGATGGATGATTCGCACGGAATCGGGGCGTACGGCGCGACCGGACGTGGCACCGAAGAGCACGCCGGCGCCCGCGTGGACGTGCTGGTGGGCACCTTCGGCAAGGCCTTCGGCGTGAACGGGGGCTTCGTCGCCGGCAGCCCCGAGCTCATCGAGGCCGTGCGCCAGAAGGCCGACACCTACATCTACACGAACCCCCTCGGTGCGGCCGATTGTGCCGCGGCGGTCGCCGCGGTGGAGATCGCCGATGGCCCTGAGGGTCGTGAGCGGCTGGCCGCGCTGGCGGCGCGCACCCGCCAGTTTCGCCAGGGCCTCGACGACCTGGGCCTCGAGTCCATCCCGGGTCCGCACCCGGTGGTGCCGCTGCTCGTACGGAGCACCGAGAAGGTGCGAGCGATGGTGGGCGGACTGTTCGAACGGCACGTTCTTGCGGTGGGGCTCACCTATCCCGTGGTGCCCAAGGGAGACGAAACCATCCGCTTCCAGGTCAACGCCGCGCACACGGAAGCCGACACCGACCAGGTGCTCGCCGCCCTGCGGGAGCTGACGGCCCGGAGGTAACGGCGACCCGGCCGAGGGCGAGACTACATCACCGAGGGCGGCAGCATGTAGGGCTGATCGCGCAGCTCGCGGCTCAGCCGCGCGTGGCGCTGGCGCCACGGTTCGAAGTGGCGGCCCATCGCCGACAGCAACGGCGCACGGCGGCTCTCCGCATGCGCGGCGGCGCGGTGGTAGAAGCCGGCGCCGAGCTCGGCGAACCAGCGGATGCTGTGGCGGCCCCGCATCTGATCCTCGAAAAACCCCGCCAGGAGCAGACACTGCGAGCCCGCCGCCTCCATCATCTCCGCGTCGTCGGCAAGGCTCGAGTCGAGGACGAACTGGTCGAAGACCTGCGCCAGATTCCCGGGGGTCGGCACGTCGGACGTCGCCGTCGTGGATACCTGGGCGTAATGGGCCAGGACGCTGGCGTTGTAGAGAAGCTCCTGCCGATCGACGGTCGACTCGGTCACGTCCTGCAGATGCAGGAAGAAGAACTCCAGCGTCTGCCGGTGATCGCTCGCCAGCAAGCTCCTCAGTGCGTCCATGGCACCCTCCGTCGGAGTCGGCAGGGAGGTGTCCCCGACCGTCGATCAGGCGGACAGCAAGACACGTGCCGATTAGCCGGGCCGAAATCACAAGGAAAATTCCCACGCGGCTCCGACAAGGCTGCCCGTTATCGTCCAGGCTGGTGACACCCAGTCGAACCCGCTGGGGTCGGATCGGAAGCGAGACCTGCCCGACCCGCGGACGATCCGACCCGGACTTACGCCGAATGCGACGACGCCACGAACGGCTGCAGCATCGCCGGATCGAGTTCCCGCTCGAACTCCAGTGCCCCCACGTAGGTCATGGGATTGAGGCTGGCCACGTGGCACCGCCGGGCCACCCCCGTTACGACCAGCCGGTTGTCGGTGTCGGCCTCGGTGAGCGACACCTCGATGCGGCCACCAATCTGGAGCCGCACCGACAGCACGACCAACACTCCGGTGGTGCTGATGTCCAGGACGCGGACCTCGTGGCCGGTTCGCAGCCGCGCGACGTCCGCCCACGGGGTCTCGGCCGGAGGCAGCCGGTCAGCCCGCCGGCGATCGCCGGGCGATGCCGCCGGGGGAGGCGCGGGCGCCCGGCCGAAGATGTGGATGCGCGTTCCGGTGCGATGACCGAGTTCGACGGCTGGCCGAAGTGGAGTGAGACGAGCCAGTGCGTGGTCTTCAATGGCGTTCATATGACTCTCGTGTCATATTAAATACGTTCAATGACTCGTTATGTCAAGACCGAAAAGGAAGTGCAGGCGGCTTGGCTGCAGCGCTGAGCAGGCGCGAGCAACGCCCGCCGAAACACAACCTTCACGAGTTCGCACTCGTCTAAGCTCCAAGTACGGGCCGGCCGTCGCCCACGACCCGCTTTTCTGGGGCAAATTTCTGGGGCAAAGCCCGGCATCGTCCTGTCCGGAGGCGCGCATGAGTTCCCTCGTCAGCCACATCCGCTACGGCGCCCGCATGCTGGTTCGGCGCCCCGGCCTCAGCGCGTCGGCCGTCATTGCCCTCGCTCTTGGGATCGGCCTGACGACGACGATGTTCAGCATCGTGTACGTGGCGGTACTGCGGGGCCTGCCGTTCGAGGACTCGGACAATCTCGTCGCCCTCTTCCGCAACCGGCCCGCGCAGGGCGTCCAGTTCATGGGCGTCAGCATTCACGACTTCGAGGACTGGCGGGCCGAGCAGCAGAGCTTCGAGAACATCGCGGCCTACTACGCCGAAACGGTGAACGTCGGGGGCACGGAAGGCCGGCCGGTGCGCTATCTCGGCGCGTACGTCAGCGCCAGTCTCTTCGACATCCTGCGCGTCCAGCCCATTCTCGGACGGACCTTCAGGCCCGAAGAGGACCACCCGTCCACGCCGCCCGTCATGCTGCTCAGCTACCGCGCCTGGCGAGACCGCTTCCAGGGCGACCCCGCCATCGTCGGGCGCACGGTCCGGGCCAACGCCGAGGTGACGACGATCGTCGGGGTCATGCCGGAAAAATTCAGCTTCCCGCAGCAGATGGATGCATGGCTGCCGCTCAGAATCGACCCGCTCGCCTTCCCACGCGCCGGCGGGCCGGCCTTCGAGGGCACCCAACTCCAGGCCGTCGCCCGGCTGCGGAAGGGCGTCACCCTCGAAGAGGCGCAGGCCGAGATGTCCACCATCGCGGGCCGGCTGGCCACCGCGTACCCGGAATCGAACGAAGGCATCGGCGTGACCGCCGTGCGGCAGATCGACACGTTGATCGGCCCGCAGGCCAACGCCATGCTCTACACGATGCTCGGCGCGGTGTTCGGGGTGCTCCTGATTGCCTGCGCGAACGTGGCCAACCTGCTTCTGGCTCGTACGGTCTCCCGCAGCAAGGAGGTCGCGATCCGGACCGCACTGGGGGCCAGCCGCATCCGCACCGTGGTGCAGTTGCTCGCCGAAACCTTCGTGCTCGCCGTGGCGGGTGCGGCAGTCGGCCTGCTGGTGGCCCGAATCGGGATCGATTTCTTCAATGCCGGCCTGGCCACCCAGGAGATGCCGTTGTGGTTCGTCGCCTCGCTGGACCCGGTCGTCATCGCCTTCGTGCTCGGCCTCACAGTGCTATCCACCCTGCTGGCGGGCACCCTGCCCGCGCTGCGCGCCTCGAGGGCCAACGTGGCCGAAATCATGAACGACGAAGCCCGCGGCTCGTCGGGTGTGCGGATGGGCCGCATCAGCAAGAGCCTGGTGGTCGCCCAGCTCGCCGTCTCGTGCGCTCTCCTCGTGGCCGCCGGACTGATGATCCGCACGGTCATCAATATCACTACCTTCGACTACGGATTCAACACGACCGATATCTTCACCGCCCGTCTCGGACTCTTCGAGAAGGACTACCCGACTCAGCAGGCACAGCTGCAGTTCTACGACGAGCTGACCGAGCGCCTCGCCGGCCAACCCGGCGTGCGCGCCGTGGCGCTCACGTCGGACCTCCCCGCCAGAGGCGCGCAAATGCAGCCGGTCACGCTGGACGGCGTCGCGTACCCCACGGACCAGGATCATCCGCTCGCACGCCGCGTGGTCATCACGCCCGGCTACTTCGACATCGTCGGGGTGACGCCCGTGCGCGGCCGGGCGTTCGGGCGGACGGACGGCCCCGATGGCGAGCCGGTTGCGATCGTGAACGAACGGTTCGTCGAGTTGCTGCTGCCCGGCCGCGATCCGCTGGGCCTGCGCATCAAGCTGGGCCAGGGCGACGTGCCGTGGCGACGGATTGTGGGCGTCGTACCCGACCTGCACATCGGGGGGGCCATCGGCGCGATCAATCCGCGCAACGAAGGCGTCTACATCCCCCTGTCGCAGAACGTCATCAACTTCATGAGCCTCGTGGTGCGCACCGAGCAGGCCCCCACGAGCTACACGGCCACCATCCAGGACGTCGTCAACCAAATCGACCCGGCCCTCCCGCTCTACTGGGTCCGATCGCTGTCGGATCAATATGCGCTCGACACGTGGTTCTTCCGGGCCTTCGGGGCCTTGTTCGTGGCCTTCGGCGTCGCGGCGCTGGCCATGGCCACCATCGGCCTTTACGGCATCATGGCCTTCTCGACAGGGAACCGGACTCGTGAGATCGGCGTGCGGATGGCGCTCGGCGCCGACCGGGGCGACGTCATGAGACTGATCCTGCGCCAGGGTGCGTGGCAACTCGGATTTGGGCTGGCTTTCGGGCTGGTGCTGGCTGTCCTCCTCGCGCAGGGGCTTGGCATCCTGCTCTTCGGGATCGCGCCATGGGACCCGGGAATCTTCGTCGCCGTTATCGTGACGTTGAGCGTGGCCGGGTTGCTGGCGTCGGTCATCCCGGCCCGGAGGGCTACCCGCATCGATCCGGTGAACGCTCTCCGGTACGACTGAGGCGCGACTGGGCGCTCAGCGTGTGAACGGCCGAGCGGTGCGCCGGTCGTCCCTGGCTCGTTGGCCCCAGGTTACGTTCCGGGATGGTGGCCCTTACCGCGGCCGGGCTGGAGCTTGGCTGACGATCCCGCGCGCGGCGTAGACCGGCCGCACCATGGCCCGGATGGCGGGCAGGCGGTACGCGAACCAGACACCGGCGGCGACGCACATCAGGCCGCTCAGGCCCACGGTGGTCGGCGCACCCAGACGCTCGGCCACCGCGCCGCCGACGAGGCTGCCAATCGGCACCATGCCGAAGAACGCCATCGTGTAGAACGCCATCACGCGACCGCGCAGGTGCTCGTCGACGACCGTCTGCAGAAAGGTGTTCGCTCCCGCCAACAGCATCATGAAACCGGCGCCCACGACGGCGAGCAGCAGACACGCCGCCCACAGCGCCGTGGTCTGCGAGAAGCCGATGAGCCCGCCACCAAAGAGGAACGTGGCGAACATGACGACGCGGCCCAGCCCCACCACCGACTCGCGCGACGCGAGATACAGCGCCCCGCCGAGCGCACCCACGCCCGTGGCGGCCATCAGAATGCCCAGCGTATTGGCCCCGCCGCCGAGCACCTCCGCTGCGATCACCGGCATCAGCACGGTGTAAGGGGTGCCGGCCGCACTGACGATGGCGACAAGAGTGAGGACGGTACGGATGGGCACGTTGGCGCCAACGTAGCGCCCGCCGTGACGGAGCTCCTCCAACAGCCGCGTACCGGCGGCACCGTCCCGTGGCCTGGGAACGACGCGCATGGCCACGAGCGAGCCGATGACTCCGAAGTAGGACACGGCGTCGATGGCGAAGCACCACCCTTCGCCGACGGCCGCAATCAGCAGCCCGCCGATGGACGGCCCGATGATGCGGCTGCCGTTCACCATCGAGGAATTGAGCGCGATCGCGTTCGGCAGGTCGCGCCGGTCCTCGACCATCTCGCTGACGAAGGCCTGGCGGGCGGGGGTGTCGAATGCGTTGATGACGCCCTGCAACACCTGCAGCGCGATGATGTGGGTGACCGTGATGAGGCCCGCCAGCGTCAGTATGGCCAGCAGGGCGGACTGCACCAGCGAGGCGGCCTGGGTGACGACGAGAATCCGCCGCCGGTCCATGCGGTCCACGAGCACGCCGGCAAACGGCGTGATGACCAGCGTGGGAATCTGCCCGCAAAAGCCGGCAATGCCGAGCAGCAGCTCCGACCCCGTGAGCCGGTAGATGAGCCAGCTGGTGGCGACGCGTGTGATCCAGGTGCCGACGAGGGAGACGCTCTGACCACCGAAGAAGAGGCGGAAATTGCGGTGCTGCAGGGCGCGCGTCAGCCGCACGCCCATCGTCGCGGCCATGCTGTCCTCATTGTACGTTCCGTGGCGATCGGGCATGACGTCGCCGGGACTGAAGTCCCGGCGCTCCTGAAGTCCCGGCGCTCCTGAAGTCCCGGCGCTCCTGAAGTCCCGGCGCTCCTGAAGTCCCGGCGCTCCGTGACGGATGCCAGCTCGGCGCCTCAGGGCAAACGGCCGTACTTCCTCATCGCGGCCAGCATCCGATCCACCGGCATCGCGAACACGCGCAGATCGTTGGCCCCGGTCATGGTCTCGGCGGCAAGCAGCGCATTGGTGATGGCCGCCTCGGTCGCCTGGGCCGTGGCCTGGAAGAGCGGCGTGATCCGATCGTTCGGCAACATCTTCACGTCGGTGACCGGCCCATCGTCTTGCCAGGCGCGCGGGTTGGCGGTGGAGAAGGCGATGAAGATGTCGCCCGAACTGTTGCCACCGAAGCCGCCCTGTCGCCCCACGCCGATGGAGACGCGGGTGGCCAGGCGCTTCAACTGGTGCGGCAGCAGGGGCGCATCGGTGGCGACAACGACGATGATCGATCCCTGCTCAGCCGCTTCGTCGTGCGCCCCGCCGGGCGCATCGCAACGGCGGCGGGTCGAGCCCGGCGGCAACGGCGCGTCGCCGGCGATGCAGGCGGCCAGATCCGGAATCTCCTCGCCCACGGGCACGCCAGCGATGCGCAGATCGCGGCGCACGCCGTAGTTGCACTGCACCAGCACGCCCACCGTGTAGCCGCCCTGATCGTCGGGCAGCTTTCGTGAGGCCGTGCCGATGCCGCCCTTGAAGCCGTGGCACACCATGCCGGTGCCGCCGCCGACGTTGCCTTCGAGCGGCAGCCCGCCAGCCGCACCGTCGAGCGCCGCGATCACGTGCTCCGGCGTCACATGGAATCCGCTGATGTCGTTGAGCGAACCGTCGTAGGTCTCGGCCACCACGGGCAGCCACCACGGCTGCAGGGTGTTCTTCAGCCCCACTTCCCACTTGATGATGGCATCGCGGACCACGCCCACGCTGTGGGTGTTGGTGATGGCCACGGGGCCCTCGAGCAGGCCGCTCTCCTGCACCCAGGTCGTGCCCGTCATCTCGCCGTTGCCGTTCAGCGTGAACCACGCGGCGAACACGGGATCGGGGTTGGCCTTGCCGCGCGGGTGCACCACCGTCACGCCCGTGCGCACCGGCCCCTGCCCCACGACGAGAGGACCGTTGCCCGACATGAGCGTGGTATGTCCAACCTCCACGCCCGACACGTCGGTGATGGCATCGAGGGGACCGGCCTGTCCGCCAATGGGCAGCTTCAAGTCGCGCTCGCGCGGCTTCTGGGCCTGGGGCGCGGCCGGCAGGGCCAGCACGGCGAACACCACCGCCATCATCAGACGCACGACCTGGCTGCGACCATCCACCCTCATCATGGCGCCTCCCGTCGATCCCTACTGCTGCTTCGACCCGGCCGCCGGCCGCAGCGTCGGGTACTGGATGCCGAGTTGCTCGAGGTAAGTGCCGTACTTCGTCGGGTCGTAGTAGTACTTCTTCATCTCCTCACGGTACTTCCCGAGGATCTCGGCGTTCAGGTGAATGGCCGGCTTGTCGTCCGCCTTGATGAAGGGGATGTACTTCTGATCCTTCGTCTGCACCTCCCGGAAGTAGGCCCACGCCTGCTGCACGAGCTCGGGGCGGGTCATCAGGTCGAGCACGGTCATGGCCATCACCTTGGCGCCCGCCACGACGCCCTTGTGCGCGATGGGCGTGGCGCTGGCGATGGCGCTCGACCAGTTGTGGCCGGGGAGCCCGGGAATGTTCGACGGGTAGCGCAGCGTCACGGTCGGCACGGTCCACGACACGTCGCCGATGTCATCGGAGCCGCCGCCGTAGTTGTCCTGGTTTCTCACGGGGCCGCGCAGCTCTTCGAGCTCGGTGGCCAGCCCTTCCTGGCGCGGGTTGCCGAGTTCCTTCTGCAGCCCTTTGGCCAGGGCCTGGTCGGCCTCGCTCCACGTCGGCAGGCCGACGCGCTTGATGTTCTCGTACATCACCTCGGCCACCGTCTTGTTCATGTGCTGCGGGTACGCGGTGCCCAGGATGCGCGAGCTCCACGTGGTGCTGGTCATCAGCGCCGCGCCATCGGCCATCTTGTTGCCGATGTCCCACAGTTCCTGGATGTGCGGCTGATCGGTCTCTCGGAAGTAGTACCAGACGCTCGCGTTGCGGGGCACGACGTTGGGCTGGTCGCCCCCGTTCGTGATCACGTAATGAGAGCGCTGCGACAGCCGCAGGTGCTCGCGGCGATAGTTCCAGCCGACGTCCATCAGCTCCACGGCATCGAGCGCCGACCGGCCGCGCCACGGCGCGCCGGCACTGTGCGCGGTCTCGCCCTCGAAGGTGTACTCCACCGACACCATGCCGTTGCCGCCACTATCGCCCCACGACACCCCCAGGTTGCTCCCCACGTGCGCGAAGAGCGTGACGTCCACGTCCTTGAACATCCCGTCCCTGACATACCAGGCCTTGGTGCCGAGTTGCTCCTCGGCGACACCCGGCCAGAGCATCAGCGTGCCGGGCAACTTGTCGCGCTCCATGATCCGCTTCACGGCCAGCGCCGCGACGATCTGCATGGGCATGCCGGTGTTGTGACCTTCGCCGTGCCCGGGCGCGCCCACGATGATCGGATCGGGATAGGCCACGCCCGGCTTCTGCGATGCCTGAGGAATACCGTCGATGTCCGAACCCATGGCGATAACGGGCTTGCCGGAGCCCCACCGGGCCACCCAGGCGGTCGGGATGCCGGCGACGCCGCGCTGCACGGTGAAGCCGTTCTGCTCGAGCATGCCCGTCAGGTACTTCGATGTCTCGAACTCCTGGAAGCCGAGTTCGCCGAAGCTGAACACCGAGTCCACCATCTCCTGCGCCATCTTGGCCATCTCGTCCACGCCGCGCGCGGCGTCGGCCTTGTTGGCGGCCAGTTTGGCGTCAGCTTGGGCGAAGCCGGGGCCTGCTGACAGGGCCAGGGCCATCGCCGCGGTTATCGCGAGCCGGGCGTGAATCATCGGGTCCTCCTGAATTGCGAGACGAAGGGCGATTGTACTTGGGATTCGCCCCGGCAACAGGAGGCCGGTCAGCGCCGGGGCGCCGCCGCACCGATCACCAGCCGACGGCCTGGCCGTCTTTCCGGTGATCGGACCCGGCGCGGTAGACGCCGTTCACCGGGAGATCATCCGTCACGCTGCGCCGGTCGAAGACGGGCTCGGGCAGACGCGGGTCTCGCGTGAAGAGGACGCCCTGGTAGCCGCCCACTGCGCCGCCGTCCACCGCGCGCACCTGGTGGCCCTTCTGGCCGAGCGCCGCACCGACGAGCGCGAAGAGATTCTGCTCGAGAGAGAGCATGTTGCTGTTCTGGTTGTGCGTGAATCGCGCGGTGTCGGTGGTCATCTGGACGTTCATGCCGTGATCGATCAGGTTGACCATGTGCTGCGCGTGGGTCTCGGGCTGTACGCTGCCGCCCATGTTGCCGAACGCCATCAGGGGCCGGCCGTCCTTCATGACGAAACCGGCGATGATGCTGTGGAACGGGCGCTTGTGGGGCGCCACCACGTTGGGGCTCTTCGGGTCGAGCGAGAAGGCCGTGCCGCGGTTGTGCAGCACGAAGCCGTAGGGACCGACCGTGGCGCGGCTGCCGTAGACGCCGAACACGCTGTGCACCAGCGACACCATGTTGCCCCACCGATCGGCGGTGGTCAGGTAGATGGTACCTCCGTCGCTGCCGCCGGCGACGCCGGGCTTGGAGGCCGCGCTGGGGTCGATCTTGCCGCACAGCGTGGCGGCATAGTCCTTCGACAGCAGTTGCGCCACGGGCACGGTCGTGAACTTCGGGTCGCCGTTCCGCGCGAGCAGATCCGTGTACGCAAGCTTCTTGGCCTCGACCATCAGGTGCCAGTACATGGGATCGGAGGGTCCGAGCGCGGTCAAGTTGAAACCGAGCTTGGGCACACACACCTCCAGGATGTTGAGCATCTCGAGCGCGGCGAAGCCCTGGCCGGGCGGTGGCAACTGGAACACGTCGTAACCGTGGTAGTTGGTCGTGACGGGATCCACCCACTCGGGCTCGAAGGCCGCGAGGTCATCACGCGTCATCACGCCGCCGCCGCCCTGCACCTTGGCGACGATGGCCGCGGCGATGTCGCCCTTGTAGAAGGCGTCCTTGCCCTGCTGCTGGATGAGCCGGAGCGCTTTCGCCAGCGCGGGGTTACGGATGATGCCGTAGAGATCCGGGGCGCGGTCGCCGTCGAGGAACGTCGCGCGCGAGTCGGCGTCGGCGGCCAGGCCCTTCGCGGCCCCGCGCAGATCGTCGTCACGCCGCTCGGCCAGGCCCCACCCCTCGTCGGCGATGCGCGCGGCCCGCTCGAACGTCTCCTTGAAGGTCATGGTGCCGAATCGCGTGAGAAGCGCGTCGTAGCCGGCGACGGCGCCCGGCACGGTGGCGGCGTTGACGCCAGTCCCGGGCACGCGCGTCACGCCAAGCCTGGCGGTGAAGAATTCCGGCGTCCATCCGGCGGGCGCCCAACCCGCCGCGCTCAGCCCGTAGAGCTTCTTCTCGCGGGCGACCCAGACCAGCGCGAAGAGATCGCCGCCGATGCCGGTGTCGTTCTGTGAGGTGACGTCCAGCACGGCGCCGGTCGCCACGGCGGCGTCGATGGCATTGCCGCCCTGGCGCAAGATGTCGAGCCCGGCCTGGGCGGCCAGCGGATCGCTGGTCGCCACGATGCCGTGGCGCGCCACGACCTCGGAGCGGCCCTGGCTCAACCACCCCTGCGCCCGCGATCCCGGCACGGCCTTGATCGCGGCAGAGGGCTGCGGCCGATCGGGCGACGGCTGTCCGAACGGGTTGGGCGACTGGGCACGGCCCGTGGCCGCCCAGGCGAAGGCGGCAAGCACGCCGACAACCAGCGCTTTACGTGTGGCCGGCACCCAAGGGGCCGGCACGGGCAGTCCGAATCGAGTGGCGGGCATGCAGGACCTCCAGGAACGGGCCTCATGGTCGCGTACTTCGCGGGCCTCGGGGAGGAATTTGCAAGGGACCGATGCACCCGTTGCACAGGACATCGACCGACGAGGGCCGGCCGGCCGCGCGCCACACTGGTGCCTCCCGGCGTCCCTACCGCGGTCGTGGCGTGCATCCGATGTCGGCGCACACGCCTTCGAAGGACATCAGCGCCCCGGCCGCGGCCGACGCCGCGTTCTTCATTCCCTGGGGATCACGGTTCTGCTCAGCCTCCAAGGCCAGCCGCGTGGCCAGCGCGCCCAACGTGCACGACGCGATCAGCAAGCGGTGGGTGGATGCCAGTGACGCCGACGGCTTGAAATCACCCGGCCCCTGGCAAACGTTCGCGAAGACCGTGTCGGCCGCCCGCAGAGCCTGCACGCCGACCGACGCCTGGGCGTCGAGGAGCGCCAGGACCGGTTGCTGCGCTTCCAACCGGTCGATCGCACCGGCCAGACGTTGGCGATAGCGCTCGACGTCTCGCGAGGGAAGCTTGATCGCTGACGGGGGCGCGACGTACGCGGGACGCGGTCGTGGGGCAGTTGTGGCGATGGCAGCGGCAGATTCCGGGAGTGGGGGCGGCGCAGGCGCGGCGGACGCCGGCGCCGGGTCGGCAGGCGCTGATGGAGTGGGCGAAAGGGTCGCGGCGGAGGGTGGGGCGGGCGTCGGAACAGCCGGGAGAGCCTGGCCTCCGACGACGATCGTGATCCGGCCCGCGGCCCGTTCGCTGGTGTCGATACGAAAAGGCTCCATCGTCACCAGATCGAGAACCATCCGCGTGACGTTGGCGGCAAAGAGCGCGACGCGCGTTCGGCGCACCACCCCCTCGCCCGGCACCGTGGCCCTCGCACTCCTCGCCACGAGGGTTCCCCCCAGATCGAGGTAGATCCGCGGCGGATTCTCCAGCGAGCCGGACGTCGGTATGGGCAGCGTACCGCGGCCTTCAACCACGACCACGGTCGTGCCGACATCGGTCGTGGTCCGGACGAACTGGACTTGGGGCGGCTGTTGAGCGGCGCCTGTCCGGACCCCCACCAGAGCCCAGGCGATGCAGGCCACGCCGGCGACGTGCGACACCCTCGTCATCGGGCCATCGTAACAGCGAAGCCGAGACGCTCGGTGGCGACCTTCTCGGTCTCGATCTCTACCGTGCGGGCATCACCCTCCGCCGGGGCTGAAGCCCCGGCGCTCCGAACCCTCCCGCCTGAAGCCCCGGCGCTCCGAACCCTCCCACCTGAAGCCCCGGCGCTCCGAACCCTCCCGCCTGAAGCCCCGGCGCTCCGAACCCTCCCACCTGAAGCCCCGGCGCTCCGAACCCTCCCGGCTGAAGCCCTGGTGCTTCGAACGCTCCCGGCTGAAGTCCCCGGCGCTCCGCCAATCCGCGGCGATGCCAGCGTCCGGTAGACTGGAATGCCGCCTATGTGGATGCTTCGCTCCTCAGAGCCGTCGCTCTCGTTCCGTCTCCTGCCCGGGGAGGTCCGCACCATCGGGCGCGCCACGGGCGCCCAGTTCATCGTTGACGCCCCCCTGGTGTCCCGGCTGCATTGCCGCCTCACCCTGTCGGCGGACGGCGAACTCTCGGTCGAGGACCTCGACAGCACGAATGGCACCTTCGTCAACGACCGGCGCGTGAACGGTCTCACCCTGCTCCAGCCGTCGGATACCGTCACCGTTGGCCGCGTGGTGTTCGAGGTCGCCAGGATTTAGGACGGTCTGTCCCGAACGAGCCGTTCTATCCTTGTGCCGATGACGCTGTTTACTGCCGCCGCTCCGCCGTTCATGAAGAACGGATTCGTCCTCGGCTGCGAGCGCACCCGAGCCGCCATCCTCGTCGACCCGGGCGACGAGGTGGCCGACCTGCTCCGACACGTGCGGGACGAGCGGCTCGCGCCGGTGGCCATCCTGCTCACGCACGCGCACCTGGATCACGTCTCGGGAGTGCGACACGCCACCGACGCCCTCGGGGTGCCGGTCTGGCTGCACGCCGACGACCAGCCGCTCTATGAGCGGGTGGCCGAGCAGGCCGAGATGTTCGGCCTGCAGATGGAACAACCGCCGCCCGTAGATCACTTCTACGCAGGCGACGGCGCGTGGGGGCTCTTCGGGGACTACGAAGTGTCCGTGCACCACACGCCGGGCCACTGCCCGGGCGGCGTCTGCCTGGCGGTGACTTGCGTCGTGGGGCCGTCACGCCTCGAAGGTCTCTTCGTCGGAGACACCCTGTTTGCCGGGTCCATCGGCCGCACGGACTTGCCGGGCGGCGACTACGAGACGCTGATGCGCTCCATTACCGAGGTCCTCTTTCGCTTTCCTGACGATGCGGTGGTGCATTCGGGACACGGTCCCGACACCACGATCGGGCGTGAGCGGGCAACGAACCCGTTCGTGCTCGGCTGGCTCCAGGGGCGCTCGTAGGACCCCACATTCCCGTTATCCGCTTCCCTTATGATCCTGATCGCTGTTGACGACCTGATGTTCTCGTCCCGCATTTCGACCGCCGCCAAGGCCGTGGGGGCTTCCATCCGTTTCACGCGCTCGGTCGACGCAGTGCTGGAGTCGGCACGCGGCGAGCCGCCGTCGCTGGTGGTTCTCGATCTCAATAGCGCACGGGTGCGCCCGCTCGAGATCGTCGCGGCCCTCAAGGCTGACCCCGCCCTGTCGTCGGTGGCGACAATCGGCTTCGCCTCGCACGTGGATACCGCCACCATCGAGGCAGCCCGGAAGGCCGGCGTCGGGCGGGTGCTGGCGCGGTCGGCGTTCGTGGAACAGCTGCCGGCGCTGCTGCAGGAAGGGAATCGCCGGGACTGAAGTCCCGGCGCTCCGTTGCGTCCCGGCGCTCCGTTGCGTCCCGGCGCTCCGTTGCGTCCCGGCACTCCGTTGCGTCCCGGCGCTCCGCTTTACGATCCGGCGCGTCACGTCGAGGCTGACGCCGCGTTCTACGCCGGCGGATGCGACGGCCGAATCTCCACGCGGCTCGGCAAGCTGCGGGCGGGATGGTCCAGCAGGGCTTCAACCACCTGCGCCACATCGTCCGGGCTCAGCTTCCAATCGGCGCCCGTGCCCGGCTCGCGGCCGCTGAAGCCGGTGGAAACCGACCCGGGCAGCACGTAGCTGACGCGGATATTGCGCGGCCGCAGCTCCTGCATCAACGCCTCGCTGAAGGCATTGAGGCCTGCCTTCGACGCGCAGTACGCGGCGCCGCCCACGAACGGGTTCTTGCTCGCCAGGCTGCTGATATTCACGATCCAGCCGCCCCCGCGGGCCACCAGGTGCGGAATCGCGGCACGGCAGCAGTGGAACACGCCCGTCAGGTTGGTGCCGATGATGCGGTTCCATTCGTCGTGCGGCAACTCGGCGATGGGCCGCCCCACTCCCACACCGGCGTTGTTGACCAGCACGTCGAGGCCCCCGAACCGCGCCACCACCGTCTGAACGGCGCCCTCGACGGCTCCCGGGTCGCGCACGTCGCAGGTGAGGCCGCGGACACGCCCCGGGTCGCCGCATCCGTCGGCGAGCACGCGCTCGGCGCGCGTCACGCCGGAGGTCGTCGTCCCGGTGACGGCCACCTGATGGCCGCGCGTCAACAGCCGGGCCGCCAGCGCGAGCCCGATGCCGCGCGTGCCGCCGGTGATGAGGGTGGTGACCGCCATGATTGCCTCCAGAGTCTGCGCCGAAACATCCAAGCGTACAATCCTACCGTGACGATCGTCGTTCTCGGGGCCGGCGAGATCGGGGCTGCGGTAGCGCGGCAGGTGGCCGCCGCCGATCTGGTATCGCGGGTCGTGCTCGTGGACGAGGCCGCGTCGGTCGCCGCCGGCAAGGCGCTCGACATCGCGCAGGCCGCACCCGTAGACCGCTTCTCTACCAGGCTCGAGGGCACGGGCGACGTGACGGCGGTGGCCGGCGCGGGCATCGTCGTGCTGGCCGACCCTGCGACGGCACCCGGCGGGTGGACCGGGGACGCGGCTCTTGCCCTCGTTCAGCGTATTGCCGGCTACAACCAGATCGCCCCGATCCTGTGTGCGGGGCCTTGGCAGACAGCGGCGATCGACCGGGGGGTGTCCGAGCTGGGATTGCCGCGAACGCGCCTGTTCGGTACGGCCCCCGAGGCGCTGCGGGCCGCTGTCGTCTCGCTGGTGGCGCTCGACGCGGACCTAACGCCGGCCGAAGTGTCCGTGATGGTGGTCGGGCGCCCTCCCGACGAGATCATCGTGCCGTGGGAATCGGCCGGCATCGGCGGCCGGCGTGCCGTCGATGTCCTCTCGCCCCCGGTCATCACCAGGCTCGAAAGCCGGCTGTCACGCTTGTGGCCGCCCGGGGCGTATGCCCTGGGCGGTGCGGCCGCGCGTGTGATGCGGTCGATGCTGACACGCGCACCGCGCCTGCACGCGCTGCAACTGGCCCTGTCCCGGGCCGAGGGACCCTCGACACGCTCGGCCATGCTACCAGCCCGCGTCGGCCCCCTCGGCATCCTGCGGGTGGAGCCGCCGCCGCTGTCGTCACGCGACCGCGTCAGGCTCGACACCGCCCTCGCGCGCTGAGGTATGCGCTCCCTCCTGACGCTCGTACTGCTGGCGGGCGCCGTGGCCGCGCCGGCGCAGCCGCCCGGCCGCATCACGAGCGCAGGCTTCCTCTCGCACGTGCGCGTCCTCTCGGGCGACGACATGGACGGCCGCGGTAACGGCACGGAGGGTCTGGAGCGCGCGGCCGACTACATCGGGGGGCAGTTTCGGGCGGCCGGTCTCGCCCGCGGCGG
>Ga0073904_10001383_pt1 | contig 18182 bp, 15 predicted proteins | sample KloWWTrecipitate_FD_66668 | JGI IMG/M metagenome (GOLD analysis project Ga0073904, IMG submission 66668) | Active sludge microbial communities from Klosterneuburg, Austria, studying microevolution and ecology of nitrifiers - Klosterneuburg... | ecosystem: Engineered > WWTP > Aerobic digester >... | reverse complement strand
CGTCCTTCACCACGACGACGCCGCTCAGGTACTCGGTGTCAAAGAGCTCGTCCAGGCCTACCTCGCGGCCTCCGCTTACGAAGGTGAACTCCTCGTCGATTCCCGGCCGGACCGGGAAGGGGCGGGCAGTACCGGACGGAATGGCGCGCGTGGCCCAGATCCGATCCCAGTTGAGGAACGCCTCCGATTGAATGTTCGGCGACCACAACAGGAAGTCCCCAGCGAGATGCCGGCGGAAGAACAATTCCACGGGCTCGCCGTCCACGGTCTCGCGCAGGTCCTCCGAAGTCACCCTTCCATCCCTTCTCCTATAGAGCGTGTATCGCGTGATTACTGGTCTGTCCAGTAAACGCATACTGAGGTAGCGGCTTACCGCTGTCAACGCTGCCGACGCCCACCGACCCGGTCGACGACCAGCACGACGTGCGCAAGTCGATGTCGTTTACGCGTCGTCCGCCACCATCGGCCACGTCGCGCGGCGCCCAAGCGAGAAGCTGGGGGCAGCGCTATCCCGCGGATAGCTGCTCGCGGGCAACGGCGTCTAGCGAGAGATCGCCAAACTGAACCGTGTTCATCTCACGTCCCACAGCGGCGAAGTCCAGCAGCGCATCGCTAGCAGCTCGACGACACAGCTCAGCCGCCTCGCTCAGCCCGAGATGTTCAAGCATCAGACCGGCGGACAGGATTGCGGCCGCAGGATTCGCCCGCCCTGTGCCTGCGATGTCCGGTGCCGAGCCGTGCACGGGTTCGAACATGCTCGGTGCGCTGCCGTCCAGGTTTAGGTTTCCGCTCGCCGCCGTGCCCAAGCCCCCGGCGATGGCCGCCCCAAGGTCCGACAAGACGTCGCCAAACAAGTTGTCGGTGACGATCACGTCAAAGGAGCCCGGGCGCTGAACCATATGTAGCGTCATGGCGTCCGCGTGGGCATAGCTCACATGTACATCCGGGAAGTCACGAGCAACTTCAGCCGTCACCTCGGACCAGATTCGGCCAGCGTCCACCAGGATGTTCGTCTTGTGACAGACCGTTAGGCGGTTGCTCCGGCTCGCAGCAAGCTCGAAGGCATAGGTGATGACCGCCTTCGTTGCCACGTAAGTCGTGATCGAGGTCTGAATCGCCACTGCGTGAGGCGAGTTCATCTGCGCACTGCTGGATCCCCCGGCGTAGAGCCCTTCGGTGTTCTCTCTCACGATGACGAAGTTGCAGGCCTCCGTCTCTAGCTCACGCAGCGGCGAAGAGACGCCAGGCAGCAGCCTGATGGGGCGGAGGTTGACTGACTGCCGGAAGTGACGTCGCATCGCGACGATGACCCCCTGCTCGAGCACTCCCGGGGCGACTCGGGGGTCGCCCAAGGCACCCAAGAAGATCGCATCTGCACGACCAAGGCGGTCGAGATCCGCGGCGTCGAGAGCCACACCCGTCCGCAGATACCGGTCAGCGTTGATATCCAACTCGTCGAATTCGACGCTGTGTCCGCCCGCACGCAGAACGCTTTCGACCACGCGCATAGCTTGTTCAGTGACCTCCGGTCCGATTCCGTCCCCCGGGATCACGGCGATGGCCAGGCCGGCCTTCACTTCGCACGCTCGGTGCGAATCGTCAGCCCTGCCCGCTCCATACTGGCAGCAAGCCCAAGCAGCTTCGCCTCGCCAAACCAAGGGCCGACCGCCATAGCGCCCACCGGCAAACCGTTACCGCCTGGGATGGGGATGGAGAGGGCGGGATGACCCGTGTGGTTGAAGGCGCACGTGTTGGAAATGAGGGCGGGGTCGAGGGCCAGCTCCAGCGCTGCGATGTCCGGCAATGCTTCGTCGGGCAACCGCTTTGCTTGGATGCATGTGGTCGGCATCAGCAGCACATCCACCTCGGACAGGAGAGCATCGAACTGGCGGCGCATTGCGACCGCCACGTTCTGGGCGCGGGCATAGAACGTGCCACCGAACTTGTCCCAGAGGTAGCCGCCCACAGCCGCGGCAAATTTGACGCTGGCAAACAACTGGTCGCCGCGGCTCTCCATCGCGGTCACGCCGAAGCTGCCGATTCGCTCGTCGTAGAAGCCTTTACCGATGGGCCCCGTGCCCGCCTCCCCGATCATGTACTGCGCCGCTCCCGTCAGCAGCAACGACCCGTGCACGTCCATTGCCCTCCGGTGGAGGGGGGCTGACACCTCCACCACCGAATGGCCAAGCTCGGTGAGCCGGACCGCCAATGACCTGATGGCGGCGTCCACATCGGGATCGGACAATCCTTCGTGATCAAACCCCTCGACGAGAAGGCCAACGGTCAAAGTGGGGCCTTCCATTTGGGTGGCCACCGAGACGTAGTCGTCCGTCTGAGCCCGGTACTGCTGGCGGGGGTCCAAACCCCCGTCATACCCGGCAATCGCCTGAAGGAGGCGCGCCAGAGCCTCGGCGGAGCCCGCGATGGGACCGAGATGGTCCAGGCTCGGATCGATTGGCCCACAGCCGGTGTAGGGCACGAGCCCGTACGTCGGCTTTAGCCCGTAGACCCCGCACAGACTGGAAGGGATGCGAATGCTGCCGCCCTGATCGGCTCCGATTCCCGAGTCGACCATTCCCGACGCGACCAGCGCCGCAACACCGCTAGACGATCCCCCCGCCGAACGGCTTGGGTCTCTCGGGTTGCGCACCTGCCCGGTTGAGGCCGAAACGCTGGCACCGGAAAGGCACATGTCCTCGGTCGTAGCGATCCCTGTGACACGACCGCCAGCGTCGAGAACACGGGTCACCACCGTTGCGTCGAAAGCAGGCGTGAATCCCTCGAGCACAGCAGATCCAGCCGTCATCGGTTGTCCGGCTACGGGGATGACGTCCTTGAGCGCCACCTCGTGGCCGACGAGCGGCCCTTCGCCGGAACCGGTGACATCGCATCGCCAGACCCACGCATTGTGAGGGTTCTCGGCAGCGACGGGACGCGTACCTGCGGTACGGGGGTAGCGAGCCGGCAGTTCGAAGGCATCCGCAGCGCGCAGCCGATCGCATCCGTCCAGGGTGCCTCTCGCAAGACCCACCAGGAGCTCCGCTTCCCTGTCAGACAGCCGGACTCCCCTCTTCTCCGCAGAGACCTTGAGAGCATCCCGTTCCGGGTTGTAAATCACCATTCGGAGGGCACCTTTTCAACATTTTGCTGAACCGCGACTGACATGGCCTGACGGGGCTACATGGGGGGATCGAAACGCCCATCCTGGGCCGTCCAACCGCCATCAACGGTCAGGATCGAGCCGGTTACGAATGTGCTGGCGTCGCTGACGAGGTACAGCGCGGCACCAACCATCTCGGACGGCTTGGCCCATCGACGAAGGGCGGACTTCCGGGCGTATGCCTCATTCCAGTCGCTGTTGGCCCGCAGACCCTCGGTCAGTGCTGTCTCGACGACTCCCGGCCGAATCGCATTGGCGCGCACACCATGGGCGCCGAATTCGCTCGCGGCGGTCCTTAGGAGCATCTCAAGGGCCGCCTTCGACGCCGCATAGACGCCTTGCCCCGGTTCCACCGTCACGGCTCGGATGGAAGAGAATCCCACGATGCTGCCGCCTCCGGCAGCCGCCATTCTCGGACCAAAAGTTCTCAGGAGGCGGAACGGTGCCGCAAGATTGAGCTGCGTCACCATCTCGAAGTCGGCATCTGTGTACCGCTCTAGCGGTTTCCGAATGTTCATCGCTGGCGTAAAGACCAGAGCGTCGATGGAACCCACACCGTCCGCGAACGCCTCTACCGCCCCGACGTCGAGCAAATCGACCACGTGCGCACTCGCATCTCCACCCATGGCACGCACGACAGAGTCAAGCGCGTCGCGGTCACGGTCCGCAGCAAGCACCGTCGCCCCGTTTGCCGCCAGAGCCAGAGCACATTCTCGCCCGATACCGCTGGCGGCACCCACCATCGCGACCCTTTTGCCCGTTAGGTCGAAGATGCTGCCGTACGCGTGGGCCTGCACAGCACCGTCCGCCAACGCACTCATGCGCGGATCACCGCCATCCTCGTCACCGTCAACTCCTCCACCGCGTAGCGCGGACCTTCGCGGCCGATCCCCGAGTCCTTTACACCGCCGTACGGCATGGCGTCGGACCTGAAGCCTGGTACTTCGTTGATGACGACCCCACCGACCTTGAGTCGCCTGATCGCCCGCATAGCTGTATGCAATGACGACGTGAACACGCTCGCGTGAAGCCCGTAGCGCGACTCATTGACAAGGTCGAACGCGGCATCCATGTTGGCAGCGGCCCGGGCCACTACGACTGGTCCGAAGACCTCTTCCCTCCAGATCTCCGCGTCGAGGTCGACGTCTGACAGCAGAGTCGGCGTCAGTGACTCGCCTGTGGTTCCGGAAACGACCTCCGCTGCCCCTGCCGACACTGCCTCGGTGATCCAGCTCTTCACGCGCTCCGTGGCGCGGACGTCGATGAGCCGACTGACTTGTGTATCTGGCTCGCGGGGATCACCAAAGCGAAGCTGTGAAACCTTCGCCGCGGCCAGCTCGATGAATTCGTCATAAACAGGCGCCTCAACGATGAGGCGCTGCACCGAGATACAGGCCTGACCCGACGCATAGAACCCACCTGTGGCGACCGCCCGAGCTGCAGCGTCAAGGTCGGCGTCAGCGGCGACCACAAGGGCCGCGTTGCTCCCCAGTTCTAGCAGCACCTTGCGGGGCGCGGCAGCCTTCGCGATTCGGTGGCCCACAGCCGCGGAACCGGTGAAGGAAACCGCCCCGATTCGCGGATCGGCAGTGAGGGTTTCCCCCACCCCGGCGGCGCCTGTAACCACCTGGACCAGGGACCGGGGTGCCCTCTCGGAGGCGGCGGCCTCACGGAGAATGTGGGCCAGCCACAGCGTGGCAAACGGCGTCTGAGGCGCAGGCTTACAGATGACGGGGCACCCAGCCGCGATCGCGGGCGCGATCTTGTGCATCGCCAGCAAGAACGGGTAGTTGAAGCCAGCGATCCCGACGACCACACCGATAGGAACACGGGTGTAGTACGCGCTCATGCCGTCGCCCGCAGCCAGCAGATCCACAGGAACGGTTTCACCGTGTATCCGCATAGCCTCTTGGGCGGAAAGCTCCATCGTCAGAAGGGCGCGGTCGACTTCCGTGCGGCAATCCCGCAAGGGTTTGCCCGTCTCGAGCACGAGAAGCTCTTCGAGATCTGAGCGTCGCTGGCTCACCTGGTCATGCGCCCGCATCAGGATTGCATTACGAGTACGCGACGGCAGGTCGAACGCGATCTGCTCCACTGCCAGTGCTGCATCCAGAGCGGACGAGGCGAGAACCTCATCGGCGATCGGCGACTGGCCAATCACGCTTCCGTCGAACGGGAACCGCACAGGCTCATGCGCACGCGCCGGCACCCAGCCTTCGCCAATGGGCAGGCCGGATGGCAGTTCAGACATGAGGCTCACTGGCCTCGCTCCTCTACAGAAAGTCCTGCGCTGGATACGACTGCGGAATCAACGTTCATCAAGTTGTCCGGCTTAAAGCGCAGCACCGGCGACGCGGCCAACAGTGCCTTGGTGTAGTCATGCTGTGGGTTGGCGTAGACGTCCTCGGTGGCGCCGAGCTCGACCAGCTCGCCGTGATTCAGTACCGCCACGCGATCACAGACCAGACGCACAACGCCAAGGTCGTGGCTGACGAAGACCATCGTCACGCCAGACTCCCTGGTCAGGTCCTCTAGCAGATTGAGGATCTGGGCACGCACGGAGACGTCGAGTGCGCTTACGGGTTCGTCCGCGATCAACAGGTCTGGCTTCGGCGCCAGTGCACGGGCGATGCTGATGCGCTGCCTTTGCCCACCTGAGAACTGATGCGGATAGCGCTCCATCGCCGCGGCCGGGATTCCCACTGAATCAAGTACTTCACGGACTCGGCTCTCAGCTTCTCGGCGCCCAAGCCCGCGCAGCGGTTCCGAGACGATTGCGCGCACCGACATCCTCGGATCCAAGGAACTCATAGGGTCCTGGAAAACGACCTGAACCTTCTGGCGCAGGGCCTTGAGGTCCCTTTCCTTCCGGCCCGAGATCTGTTGCCCTTCAAACGTGACGTGACCGGATGTGGGGTGATCCAGTGCTGCGAGGAGCCGGATGAGAGTCGACTTACCGGAACCCGACTCCCCGACGATTCCAAACTTCTCCCCCGCCTGCACCTCGAAGGAGACACCCTTGAGCGCGTGCACCTGGCGGGTCGCGCGCCGACCGGCCTTCCCGTAGACGCGGTGCACGTTGTCTACACTCAGGATTCCCTGGCGCGGGGAGTCAGTCACTGAAGATCACCTCCCAGGACCGGGTTCCAGCACGCAACATGTCCCGCACCGACCTGCCTGTCGACAGGCATGCTCGAACAGCGCTCGTCCGCGCGAGGACAGCGGTTGCGGAACACGCAACCGGGAGGGAAGTTGCCGGCCGCAGGGACGCTTCCGGAGATGGACGGCAGCCGGTGACCGCGTGGCACATCCTCCAGATCCGAGCACTGCAGCAGTCCCCAGGTGTAGGGATGGCGAGGCCGCGTGAACACGTCCTCGATCGCTCCGGACTCGACCACGGTGCCGCCGTACATCACCAACACGCGGTCGCAAAGGCCGGATACGACCGCTAGGTCATGTGTGATGAAGATGAGAGCGCTGCGCTCCTTAGCGACTTCGGCGCTGATCAGCTGCAGCATCTGGGACTGAACCGTGACATCCAGCGCCGTCGTGGGCTCATCGCAGATCAGCAATGACGGGCGGTTGACCATCGCCATCGCGATCACGACACGTTGACGCTGGCCGCCGGACAGCTGGTGGGGATAGGCCTCGACTGCCCGCTCCGGATCGGGAATGCGGACGTCGTGAAGAACACGTAGCACCTCTGTCCGTCGCTCAAGCTTGCTGAGCTGACGCCGGTGGATCTTCACAACCTCTTCAACCTGCTTGCCAACGGTCTTGGTCGGGTTCAACGCCGTCAGCGGCTCTTGGAACACCATCGAGACGTCGTTCCCGCGAAGCCTGGCCTGAACGCGTTCATCCGCCTGCAAGAGGTCTACTCGTCCAGCGAACTGAGCCGATCCCGAGCTGACCAGACCTTCAGGGAGCAGACCCATGAGCGCAAGGCTCGTCAGCGACTTCCCGGAACCCGACTCTCCAATGAGTGCCACGCGCTCCCCGGGTTGCACGGAGAACGACACGTTGCTGACGAGCGAGTGTCGCCGCGAATTCACGCCGAGTGCACGGACCTGCAGTGTGGCTGGTTCTGCATCCTCGTCGCCGTGCGCGCTCGAACTGCTGCTTGCCCTCTGTCCCGCCAAGACTTCACTCACCTCTGATCGTCCAGCCGCGGGTCAAAGTGATCACGGATCGCATCGCCCAACAGGTTGAAGCCGAGAACGGCGATGCAGATCGCGGCGGCCGGCCAGAACGAGAGAATCGGTTCCCTAAAGAGAACGGACTGCGCTTGCTGAAGCATCAGGCCCCACGATGGGGTCGGGGGTGGTGTCCCGAAGCCGAGGAATGACAGCGCCGATTCGGCGATGACAGCGATACCGAAGACGACGGAAGCTTGAACAAGCAGCATGCCGGAGATGTTGGGCAGCACATGCCGTCCGACGATGTATGGACGTCCGTGGCCGGCAACCCGTGCCGCGACTACGTACTCCGTCGACATGACCTGCAGGGTCCCGGCCCGGGCCAGGCGGGCGAAGCCAGGGGCCGTCGCGATGCCGATCGCCAACATTGCCGTCTGGGTGCTCGCTCCCCAGATGGATCCGAAAGCAATGGCAAGGAGCAGTGCCGGAAACGTCAGAAGGAGGTCCGTCAGCCGCTGCATTGTGATCGAAGTGGCACCGCCCGATACGGCAGCCAGAATCCCGATTGGCACTCCGACTACGGCGCCCACGCCCACACTGATGAACCCCACCAGGAGGGTGATGCGTGCGCCGGCCATGAGGTTGCTGAAGACATCGCGACCGAGGGCGTCGGTGCCGAGCCAGTGGGTGCTCGAAGGGGGCAGGAACCGTGACGTTGCGTCCACCTTGATGGGGTCGTATGGGGTCCAGAAGAAGGAGATGACGGCACTGACGATGATGAGGCCGACAATGGTGAGCCCCACGACCATGGACCACGACGCTCGCCTTGAGCGACGCTCCACGCTCGTCGGCTCGGCCAGCGCTACGCCCGGCTCGGTGCTCACGTGGTTCTCCGCAACCTCGGGTCTACCACGACATAAAGCATGTCCACGATCAAGTTCACTACCAGGACGACCGTCACAATCACCATGACAATCCCTTGGACCATCAGCTGGTCGCGGTTAGTTGCACCCGTCAACAGCAGGTCGCCAAGCCCCGGAACAACGAACACCTTTTCCACGATGATGGTGTCCACCAGTAGTGCTGCAACCATCAGACCCAGCACCGTCAGGATGGGAATGAGAGTGTTCCGCATGCCATGACGCAGATATGCCTGACGGGCCGTGAGACCTTTAGCCCTGGCGGTCCTCATGTAGTCCTGGTTGAGGACCTCGAGCGTCGCCGAGCGCACGTAGCGGCTCAATAGGGCAGCTTGCACTAGTCCCAGGGTGACCACCGGCATCACGATGCTCTTCGCGAATCCGATGGGGCTCTCGCTCGGTGCCACCCAGCCCCCAGATGGGAGCCACCCGAGGCGGACCGCGAATGTTGTGATCAAGATGAGGGCAAGGATGAAACTCGGCACCGCGATACCAATCACGGCCGCCGCGGAAAGCACTGTGCCGCTTGCCTTTCGACGCCGCGTCGCGGCGAGCACCCCGATAGGGATTGCGACCAGTACGGAGAGGATCAAACTCAAGGTTGCAAGCCAGGCCGTTACCTGAGCGCGGGCCATGATCTGTGGACCGATGGGAGCTCTACTGATGTATGACGTCCCGAAGTCCCCGGTCAGCAGTCCGCTGATCCACGAGAGATACTGGGCAGGGAGCGGACGATCGGTTCCAAATTCGGCACGCATCTGGGCAAGCGCTTCTGGCGTTGCGTTGACGCCCAGCGCCACTTGAGCCGGATCGCCGGGCACGATGGCCAGAAGACCGAAGATCAAGAGCGACGCCGCGAAGAACGTCCCCGCAAAGACCAGTAGGCGCTTGCCCAGACGCAGTGCCACGTAGAATCAGCTCCAGGCCAGCTTGCTCACGTTGAGGCTCTCAGAGATCGCGTTCTGAGGAAGACCCGACAGGCCCTTGTCGACGACGTTAATGTTCGCTGCAAGGTACAGCCAATCGGATACGGCGTCGTCGGACAGCGTCTTCATGACCTTGGCCAGATCGGTCTTCTGCTGGTCCGGAGTGCCGGCATCGGCGCTCTTGAGAAGCGCCTGCACCTCGGGATTGTCGTAGCGCCAGTAGTAGTCCGGGTTCCCATAGATGGGAAGGTCGCGGGACTCGACGTGCCCAATGATCGACATCTGGTAGTCGGCCTTGGTGAAGACGGTGTCCAGCCACGTCGCCGGGAACTCCATGGTCTTCACATCGGCGGTGACGCCGATGTTCGCGAGGTCGGACTTGATCACCTGAGCGGCCGCGACCGCAGCCGGCAGGTTGGGAACATCGAACTGGAAACTCAGATTCGATGCGCCGGCCTCGGCAAGGAGCGCCTTGGCCTTCTCCGGGTCGAACGGATAGGCGCCAGAGAGGTCCTCGTACCAGGGGTCGGACGGGGGAACAAAGCTTCCCGTTACCTTCCCATACCCGTTCGCGACCGCGAGCAGCAGCGCCTGGCGATCGATTGCGTAGTTGATGGCCTGACGCACCTTCAGGTCGTTGAAAGGCGCGGCGCTGTTGTTCATCGACAACGTCCACTTGTTGGTGCTGTTGCCCTCAACGACGTCGAACTTGTCGCTCCCCTTGAACTGGTCAAGGGTGTTCAGATCCGGAAGGCCGCTGATGGCGTCGATTCCGCCCGACTGAAGCGCAGCGATCTGTGAGTTGACGTCGTCGAAGTACTTGAACGTCACCGTCTTCACGGTGGGCTTCTGACCCCAATAGTCATCCCGCCGAGCCAGCGTGAGCGAGGTATCGCGGACGAACTCAGACACAGCGAAGGGACCGGTGCCGACGGGGGTATTGGCGAGGTCCGAGACGCCTTCCGTGTCGAACATCGCGCCGATGCGCGTGGTCATCGAGTAGAGCCAGCCGTTGCTGGGGCTCTTGAGCGCCACCTCGACTGTGGTGGGTGACACGACCTTGACGCTGTCAACCACGTCCATGCCGCTCTTCAGGGAGATCGTCCATGCGTCGCTCTTGACCCGGTCGATGCTGAACTTGACGTCGTCCGCCGTGAAGTCTGCTCCGTTGGAGAACTTGACCCCCGGCTGCAGCTCGAACGTATACGTCTTGTTGTCACTGGACGTTGTCCAGGACTTCGCGAGAGCAGGAACGATGGCACCACTGTCGTCGAGCGCCACCAGGCCTTCGTAGACGTTGCCCAGCAGCGCCTGGGGGATCGCCGCGCCGTCCGTCGTGGTGAAGTCGAGGTTCTTGGGTACACCCGAATTCAGTGCGATCGCAGCACTGTCCTTCGCCGATACGGACGAAGATCCACTTGAGGTGCCCTGAGGGTCTGCACCAGCCGAACATGCCCCGAGCAGGCCGACGGTGAGGCCGGCGAGGGCCGTGGTGGCCCAGAGTCGCGTCCTGCGCAATCCCCTCTACCCTTCTGTCGCGCCGGTCTGGTCTGACCAGCATACTAAGTTGTGCGGGTCACACTCGCACGGCCGACAGGTGGGGTCAAGAGTGTTGATCCAATAGCAATGCGAGAGCGTGGCGTCCGGATCCGATACGGTCCGACCAGTGCACTGGGCAGGCCATGGAGGCCACTGGCGCCGACAGGAGGGTCGAGCGTGCGCGACGACCTGAGCATCGCATACATGAGCGCGGAGACGCTGGTGCAGGCGTTTCAACGGCGCGAGCTCTCTCCGGTCGAGGCGTACGACTCCGTCAGACGGGTCGCGCAGGCCCGGGAGCCGTTCATCAACGCACTTGCGGCAGTAGACGACGTCGGATCGCGACGGCTTGCACTCGCAAGCGAGCATCGATGGCTTCGCTCATCACCACTCAGCGAACTCGACGGCGTCCCCGTCACGATCAAGGAGAACATTCCGCAGGCCGGCCTTTTTATCGGGAACGGGTCCGCGTCGAACCGCCCGGTGATTGCCGCCAAAGACGGCGTGGCCGTGGAGCGTGTAAAGGCGGCCGGCATGGTTCCGGTCGGAAGCACCGTTATGCCGGACTGGGGCATGCTCTCTTCGGGAGTCTCCAGCCTGCACGGGATAACCCGGAGCCCGCGCAATCTGGCGTGGACCACCGGGGGTTCCAGTTCCGGGGCGGCCGCTGCGTGCGCGGCTGGCTATGCGCCCATCAATATCGGCACGGACATCGGGGGATCGATACGGTTGCCCGCCAACTGGGTTGGGCTCGCCGGTCTGAAGCCGAGCCACGGTCGCGTGCCGCTCGACAGCCCGTACCTGGGTCGCGTCGCCGGCCCGATCACTCGATCGGTTCGTGACAGCGCCCTCGCTATGAGTGTGATGTCAGGCGCGGACGTCCGCGACTACTCGTCTTTGCCGGACCAAGAGCTCGCTTGGACCGATCTCCTCTGGGATCCACGCGGCTGCCGTGTCGGCCTATTGCTCGACGCCGGCTGTGGGGTTGCTGCTGAATCCGACGTGCGGGATGCAGTCGAGAACTTGGCGAAGGCACTTCTGACTGCCGGAGCCATTGTCGAGCCTATGACGCCGTTCATGGACCCCCACCTGCTCGCGAGCCTGGACCGTCTCTGGCGCGTTCGGTCGTGGGCCGACTTCTGCGACTTGGACACCCCGAACCGCGACCGCGTTCTCCCCTTCGTGGAGGCTTGGTGTCGCGCGGGGAGCGAGGTGTCGGGCCTCGAGTTGATGAACAGCTACCACGCCATCATGGAGATTCAGAGGCGAACCGCGGCCGCTAGCGCCAGCTTCGACCTGGTTATCAGCCCCGTGGCGCGGCTGCCCGCGTTCGACGCTGGGTGGCCGATGCCATATCCAGAGCTCGATACAGCGATGCACCACATCGGGTACACCGCCCCCTTCAGCATGTCGGGGCAACCGGCCATCTCGGTACCCTCCGGCCAGGCAGAGGATGGCCGACCGCTCGGCGTGCAGATTGCAGGCGAGCGCTTCGCTGACCTGAACGTCCTGCGAGCAGCGTATTGGTGGGAGGAGGCGGGCCCCGTGACCCAAGATCACACACGGCTTACCGAGGAACTGGTCCCAAGTTCATGGGCATCCTTCGTCGGATCGCGAAGTCGCCATGAATGAGCCGCAGTTCGAGCACGTGCAGCCGGTTCGGCTCTACCAGCGAATCGTTCAGCAGGTTGAGGACGCCATAGCACGTGGCGAGTTGAAGGTCGGCGGCAGGTTGCCGAGTGAGCGCGAACTCGTCCAGCAGTTCGGTACGAGCCGAGCTACCGTCCGCGAGGCGCTGCGGGTCCTGGAAAGCAATGGCGTAGTCCGCTCGCGGCCAGGGGACCCCCACGGCCCGGAGATCCTGCCCTTCTCATCCGTTGGCCTCGAGCGGCAACTCGACCGTGCTCTACGCTCGCAGGGCGTGTCCTCAGCGTCACTCATTTCGTTTCGCATGATGCTCGACGGGTGGGGGAGCCTTCTGGCCGCCGAGTTCCGTTCGGCCGAAGAGCTCGCGTCGATGGAGCAGTCTGTAGCTGAGATGGAAGCCGCAATCGATGTCGGTTACGACGCGTTCAGCGAGGCCGATATTGCATTCCATGACGCCGTGGCTCGCGCTTCACGCAACGCTGTCCTAGCCATGTGCAATGACGCGGTCCGATCGGTCGTTGTCTCGCTCATAACCGATAAGGTCTCGAACTCGCCCAACAGCCGATCGCTCATGGCCGAGTCGCTTGAGCACCACAGGGAGGTTCTTGCCGCCATCCGCAATTGTGACGGCGAGGCTGCCTCTCGGATTTCCTGCCGGAATCTCTACGACTACTACGCCGGCTATGTGGGCGACGATGACCGGCGAGGACTCCTGGCCCTGCTGCATCCGGCAGATCGGCGGGAGCGCCAGTCGCCCGGCACTGTCACGCAGACTACGACGCGACGACGCCGGACGACGAAGTAGCGCGCCGATTCCGCGCGGGCGCAGGTTGCCCCGGCTCGCGGCACGGGAGGCAACATGGTCGGTGACGCTCGGGACTCTTCCGCCGGTAGACATCATTCGATGAGTTCTGCGCTCCCCGCAGCGTCCTCAGATCGATCCCGCTGGATCCCTGATCTCTGAACCAGCGGTACGCCTGATGCGCGGAGATGCCAGTCGCACTCCTCATGCTCAGCCGCGTACTCGAGCAGTGCTTCGCACCACTCGCTCGGTGTCAGCCAGCCGTCGAGAGCCTCGTCGTGCTTGATGGCAGACTCCCTCGCTCCTGATCGGGTCATGAGGGATCACCGGCCAAGGTGTAGGACGTCTTGGAGACGGTGAAGAAGTCGACCGCGGCGAAACCCTGCTCGCGGGGGCCGAGGCTAGACAAGCCGCGACCGCCAAAGGGGACGTGGAAGTCCACGCCTGCGGTGGGGATGTTGACCATGACCATGCCGGCCTTGGAGTGCCGCTTGAAGTGCGATGCCGCGGAGAGGTCGCGGGTGACGATGCCGGCGGAGAGGTTCATCTCGCTGGAGTTCGCGACGGCGAGGGCCTCCTCGTAGTCGGCCACGCGCACCACCGACACGACCGGTCCGAAGACCTCCTCGCGGTTGATCGTGTCACCGGCCCGCGTGCCGACGACGAGCGCGGGCTCCATGTAGAAGCCCGACGTCGACCGGTCGACCAGACAGCCGCCCAGGACCTCGCCGCCCTCCGCGCGCGCGGTGTCGAGGTAGGCGAGGTTCGAGCGCAGCTGCGACTCGTCGACCACCGGACCCATGTCCGTGCCGGTCGCACGCGCGTCTCCGACGGTCCAGCGCGACAGCCGCTCGCGCACCGCGGCAACGAACGCGTTGTGGATCTTGTCGGTGACGACGACGAAGGATGACGCCGTGCACCGCTGACCGGTCGAGCCGAAGCCGCCCTGCACCACGACCTCGACGGCGGTCGCGAGGTCGGCGTCGTCGAGCACCACCACGGGGTTCTTGCCGCCGAGCTCGAGTTGCACCTTGCGCGTGAGCTTCGCCTCCGCCCGCAGGATCCGCTCGCCGGTCGCCTGCGAGCCGGTAAACGTCACGGCGTCGACGTCAGGGTGGCTGGTGAGGACGTCGCCCACGACCGACACACGCCCGATGACGAGGTTCAGGGCACCGGCGGGCAGGCCCGCGCGGTTGAGGATGTCGACGAGCGCAGCCGCCGACGCCGGCACGAGTTCGGCGGGCTTGAGCACGACCGTGTTGCCGAACGCGAGCGCCGGCGCGACCTTCCACGCGGGGATCGCGATCGGGAAGTTCCACGGCGTGATGACGCTGACGACGCCGACCGGCTCGCGCGTCACCGTCACGTCGATGCCGGGACGCACGGAGTCGAGCGCCTGGCCGTGCGGCTGCAGCGCCGCGCCCGCGAAGTACTTGAGGATCTGGCCGGCGCGCACGACCTCGCCGCGGCCCTCGGGCAGCGTCTTGCCCTCCTCGCGGGAGAGCAGGTCGCCGAGCTCGTCCGCCCGTGCCAGAACCTCGGTGCCCGCTCGGTCGAGGACCTCGGCGCGCTGCCACGGCGTCGTCGCCGACCACACCGGGAACGCGGCCCGAGCCGCCTCGATGGCTTCGGTCTCGCCACAGCTTCTCCCGGATGGATTGAAACGTGCCAGTGAGCACACCGTAGCGTTCACTCCCACGATTCACAGATCTCCATCATCGCTGTAGGCCGGCTATCGAAGCCGGCCCTCGAGCGGGCCGCTCGGGTCCTGTCAGTCCCCGGACAGTGACACAATGCGACACACGACGTGAGCGTCCGACTGCTGCTCGGTACCGTGCACTCGCGATCGTCGCCTCGGCCAGAGAGGACCTCCGGGCCTCCTGCTCCGCCTCTGACCTGACAAGACGCTGTCTCAGGGGCGTTCGAGGAGCTTGCGGGCCATGACGATGCGTTGGACCTGGTTCGTGCCCTCGTAGATCTGGGTGATCTTGGCGTCGCGCATCATCCGCTCGACGGGGTAGTCCTCGACGTAGCCGTAGCCGCCGAGCACCTGGACGGCGTCGGTGGTGATCTCCATGGCGACGTCGGAGGCGAAGCACTTGGCCGCGGCGCCGAAGAAGGTGAGGTCGTCGTCGCCGCGCTCGGACTTGGCGGCGGCGACGTAGACCATCTGCCGTGCGGCCTCGAGCCTCATGGCCATGTCGGCGAGCATGAACTGCAGACCCTGGAAGTCGGCGATCGGCTTGCCGAACTGCCTGCGCTCCTTGGCGTACGCCGCCGCGGCGTCGAGCGCGCCCTGCGCGATGCCGACGGCCTGCGCGCCGATGGTGACGCGGGTGTGGTCGAGGGTGGCCATCGCGATCGCGAACCCGGCGCCGACCTCGCCGACGCGGCGCGAGTCCGGGATGCGCACGTTGTCGAAGTACAGCTCGCGGGTCGGGCTGCCCTGGATGCCGAGCTTGCGCTCGGGCGCCCCGAACGAGAAGCCCTCGTCACCGTCCTCGACGACGAACGCCGTGATCCCGCCGCGGGTGCGCTTCTCCGGGTCGGTCAGGGCCATGACCGTGTAGTACTTCGAGACCCCGGCGTTGGTGATCCACCGCTTCGCCCCGTTGAGGACCCAGTCGTCGCCGTCGCGCACGGCCGTCGTGCGCATGCCGCCCGCGTCGCTGCCCGCCTCGGGCTCGGACAGCGCGTAGGAGAACATCCCCTCGCCGCGCGCCAGCGCCGGCAGGTACGCCTGCTTGACCTCCTCGGAGCCGGCCAGGATCAGCGGCATCGAGCCGAGCTTGTTCACCGCCGGGATCAGCGACGACGACGCGCAGGCCCGCGCCACCTCCTCGATCACGATGCAGGCCGCGAGCGCGTCGCCGCCGGCACCGCCGTACTGCTCCGGCACGTGGATCGCGTGGAAGTCCGACGCCGTCAGCGCGGCCAGCACGTCGTGCGGGAACTCGTGCGACTCGTCGATCTCGGCCGCGCGCGGCGCGATCTTGTCGACGGCCAGGGCACGGATCGCCTCGCGGAGCAGGTCGTGCTCCTCGCGCGGGCGGTAGAGGTCGAACCCGGGGTTACCTCTTCTCTTCATTCTGTGTCCCTAGAGTAGGAAAGCGCGCTCGGGGTGCTCGAGCAGGTCCGCGATGTCCCGGAGCACGTTCGAGCCGAGGTCTCCGTCGACCAGCCGATGGTCGAACGACAAGGACAGCGTGGCCACCTGACGCAGCCGCACCTTCCCCTTGTGCGCCCAGGGCTTGCCGATGACCCTTCCTACACACAGAATCGCGGCTTCTCCCCGGTTGAGGATCGGCGTTCCGCCGTCTACCCCGAAAGTCCCGATATTCGTGATGGTGAACGTCCCGCCTCGCATTCGGTCAGGCGGGGTCTTGCCGGCACGTGCTTCTGCCACGAGCGCGGCGAGTTCATCTGCCAGTGTTGCCACCGACATGTGCTGGGCGCCAGCGATGTTGGGGACGATCAGGCCTCGAGGCGTTGCCGCTGCGACGCCCAGGTTGATGTCCGCGAACTGCAGGATTTCGCCAGCGTCGTCGTCCCAGCGCGCGTTGATTGCTGGATTGGCGCCAATTGCCATGACGGCTGCCTTCATGGTGAACACCAACGGTGTCAAGCGCCGACCTTCAAGAGCCTTCATGCGCTTCGCGGCCTCGATGAGCTTTACGGTGCGAGTAACATCGACTTCCACCCACTCAGTCACGTGCGGCGCCGTGAACGCACTCGCGACCATGGCTGCGGCGGTTGCCTTCCGGACGCCCTTGATCGGCAGTCGCTTTGCGACAAGCCCCGCCGTCGGACGCATCACGGTCACGGCTGCCGTGTCAACCTGCTCGAGAGACGCCGTGTGGGCCAAGACATCTGATCGCGTGACCCGTCCTTCCGGTCCCGTGGCGAGGACCGCGGCGAGGTCGACGCCCATATCTCGGGCCAGCTTCCGCAGAGGCGGGGCCGCCTTGGCGCGCCCGCGTGCCTCCCCGTCCGGGGCGGTCACGTTCGTCAGCGTTGTGAGGGCACTCGCCGTTTCCAGCCTTCTGGGTCGACGCGCTGCAACACCGTGAGTCGGCCCGTACCCGACCAGGACCGGTTCGCGCTCTGGTCGCTCATCGTGCGGAATCGATGCCTCCGCAACTGCCGCCTGCAACGGCTCAGAAAGACCACCTCCAATGCGGACCAGAGGTGACCCAACGGCAAGGACTTCACCGACCTGGGCGCAAATCTCCTCCACAACACCTTCGAACGGGCTCGGCAGCTCGACAACGGCTTTCGCCGTCTCGATCTCGACCAGGACGTCGTTCAACCGGACGCTGGAACCCTCAGAGACGTGCCAAGCGACGATCTCGCCCTCGGTCAGACCCTCGCCCACATCAGGGAGGTTGAACACTCGCGACGCCGTCATGCGTTCATGACCTTGTCAACGGCGTCCAACACGCGATCGACGTCCGGGAGGTAGTCCGCTTCGCATCGCGCCGGCGGGTAGGGGACGTCGTACCCACCAACTCGTTCGATCGGGGCCTCGAGCTCATAGAAGCATTCGCGACCCACCGACGCCGCGATCTCCGCACCCAGACCGGCGAAGACGGGGGCTTCGTGAACGATGACCAGGCGACCCGTACGCCGAACCGACTCACATACCGCGACAAGGTCGATCGGACTCAGGCTCCGCAGGTCGATTACCTCTAGGGATCGGCCCTCCGATGACGCGATCTCAGCGGCGTCCGCAGCGAGCTTCGCCGTTGGACCGTACGCCAGGAGGGTGGCGTCCTCGCCGCGGCGCATCAGGCGGGCCGATTCGATAGAACTCGGACGTAGCTCCCCGGCGAGATCGAGCTCGGCCTTGTCCCAGTAGTGCTTCTTCGGTTCGAAGAAGATGACCGGATCGTCCGACGCGATGCTTGCTCTCAGCATGTCGTAGGCATCCTGCGGGTTGCCACATGCCACGACACGGAGACCCGCGGTGTGGCAGAAGTAGGCCTCGTTGGACTCGCTGTGATGCTCCACCGCGCCAATCCCGCCCCCGCAGGGTATGCGGACAGTGACGGG